>Ga0208826_1000030_pt1 | contig 187034 bp, 187 predicted proteins | sample AD_UKC115_MetaG_FD_184451 | JGI IMG/M metagenome (GOLD analysis project Ga0208826, IMG submission 184451) | Active sludge microbial communities of municipal wastewater-treating anaerobic digesters from Hong Kong - AD_UKC115_MetaG (SPAdes)... | ecosystem: Engineered > Bioreactor > Anaerobic >...
ATTTTTTTAGATTTTGTTTTTGATAAAGCTGGTACTGTAATCAGTTATGGTGAGACTCATCATTAAATAATTATATAATAACTAAATTTTAGTGTACTGTATATGGAAAGCCATTAAGGAATATCAGAGGACCACATTATGCTTATATCAATCAAATTGATAAGGAAAAATAATTTGGGAGGAATACAATAGATGAATGGCTGATTGTTGCATCTGATAAGTATAGAGATACATATACTGTAGTTCCGAAATAATCGATTGTGTTAGTAGTAGGAAGTATAATTCAAATTGAAATTAAGGAGGCTAGCTCAATGTATGATTACATAAGTCTGTATTCAGACGATTATTATTCCGGTAGGATAAAAACTGGTCAATTAGAAAAATATTTACTACAAACCTTGGAATTAAAAAAAGAAAGCACATTGAAATTTTCTAGAGAATTATATGGGAATAAAATAAATATGGAAGGAATTTTGGCAGATGAAAATGGAAATTATGCATATGATTCTCCTGATGGTTTTGAATAAATAAACTTAATTGAAATTGATATTCCAAGTGGTGCAGACGGAAAAATTGAGAATGAAATAACAAAAATTGCAGTTTCAATAGCAAAAGAGTTTTCTTGTTGTGTTTTTGATCATGAAACATCATCAAAGATATACCCATGAATCTTCAGGGAACAAGTATCATTATACAGTATAAAAAAAGAAAAACGCAATTCTGTGTTACAATATTGAAACACACTCTGAATAATTTTTTGATTATAGGCAATGATACACTTGAAATGTTATGGTTTTGTAACATTTTTCTTGACGTGAACATAAAATGTAGTATAATAATATTGTAAGGGAGTGTTAATATGAATGCTATATTAGGAGCAAGGATTAAAAGCTTGAGGGAAGCAAAAGGTTTTACTCAAGAACAGCTTGCTGAAAAAATGAATTGTTCAAGGCAAAAATATGCAAGACTTGAAAAAGGCTTAATAGACATTTCGTTTGCCAGTATATCTGCTATTGCTCAAATTTTAGATGCAAAAATGGATGATATAACATCTGCGGTTCGCTATGAAAAGATTGATGAGCCAATGTATAGAGGAAACAGCGGTTATGGGCAAGAGGATAAGTTTTTATTTATAAATAATATGTTGGATACATTTTATGCTCATCGCAAACTATATAACAGTGTTAGGCAGGTCGAAACAAATGAATAAGAGCAGACAAATTACTATTGAAAGAAATGCTGAGGATGTTAGGGATAAGTGTAATATAACAGATTATGGCGTTAAAGATGTTTTTGAAGCTTCTGGAAAGTTGGGTTATAGATTAATTAGATACCCAATTGGGGCAGAAGCTTTTTTAGGTTTTGCATTAATAAAAGATTCTGAAAGAATTATATTTTCAAACTCTTCAATAATTTTATCAAGGGAGATTTTTTCTGTTGCTCATGAAATTGGTCACCAAAGACTGCATTTAAATGAACAAGGGAGAACTTTGATAAAAGATGATGATTTTTTGGATAGAGATGAATTGGAAGTTGAAGCAAATTATTTTGCAGCTTGTTTATTAATGCCGATAGAGAAAGTCGAAAAGTTTGTTAGGCTTGAGCTTAAAGACAAAGATATTACAGCTTGGGACGGTTTAGATATAGCAAGAATACAAACAGCTTTTAATGTTAGCTATGATATGGCATTAGTTAGACTTAGAGCATTGAATATTTTAAATGATGCCATTATTGAAAAACTAAAAATTGACAAAATAGAGCAAACAGCATCTAAATTGTTGAATGTAATAGGCGGTAATACAGAACTGTGTAGAGCTGCTGAAGCTAAAAAAGTGCCGGCTGAGTTTTTAGAATGGGTCATTACAAATTATAATGAGAAACTAATTCCCAAAACAAGTCTTGTTACTGCTCTTAATTACGTAGATTTAAGTCCTGAGGATGTAAATATTAATGATAAAGATGAAAAAGAAGAGGAAAGTTTTGATGATTTGCTTGTAGGGATGGATTAGCTGTATTTGTCATGTAATAGATGATATAATAGAGCGTGGATCCCATTATACCCTTATGAGAATACCGGATTCTGAGGTTATCCCGTTTGCTTTTTATGAGATTTTATTTTTAGATTTTTTAGAAGGCAGAATGTCAGAAGTTGAATTGGTTGATGCATTTAATGCGGTCTGTGATTTATGTGACTTAGTTTGGGATATCAAATCCAAATTAAAAAGTTTTATGAGAAGGTTTTGGAAGGAGCCATATAGTGAAAATGAAAAAGTATGGATGAGAGGGTTTTGCTGTGAGAAAAGCATAGATGCAAAGGAACGCATCCTAAAACTATGGAATTACATAAATAAATAGCAGGTTTTAAATGGTAAGTTAAATATTGTTGGCTACGAAACAGGAATACAGTTGAATATTTAGGGATTTGGGTAAAATTTATATTCCGACATTAATTATAGTGAATTCGCCATAATTAAAAGTCAAGCTGAACTAAATAGTTACAAAAATAGGATAGGAGGAATATTTATGTTTCGTAAAAAAGAATTTATAGTTTCCCTGTGTTCAGTCATTATTATATGTGGAGCTGTATTTGCATTTTCTATTGGTTATAAAAGCAAAGCAACAAATATCGATAATTTGGAAGAAGTTAATCAGGCGGAAAATTTGGAGATTTATCAAAAATTAACCCAAGAATTAAGTGAAAATGAGTATGGCGGTGGATATATAGATGATGAAGGTTTTCTTAATGTCAATATAGTTGGTAATAATGCTCAAAAGGCTAAGGAATTAACTAAAGGTAAGCAGGTTAAGTATCATACAGTAAAGTACTCATTAAGTGATTTGAAGGAAATTATTAATACTTTAAATACAAAATATTATCAACTAGGTATAAAGAGAATAGAATTAGATGAGAAGAATAACAAAGTTAATGTTTATTTAGATAGTCTTGAAGAAAGTAAAATAAACTCTATAAAAAACATAGTAGATTCTGAAGCTGTAGAAATTAAGAAAATTGAATCTGAGATTAAACTTGATTTTATTGATTAAAATTCTTGTCTCATTGTAAGGATTTTTGTACTCTGCTTTATTTTTTATCATAGACCTTAAGCTGCTGGAACGTACAGTATATAATGAGCCGGACAATGTGGAAGTACGTAGTTTGATAGACAATGTATGAGTTAGTCTGCCGGAGTTGGATTTTCCTGATAGAGAATTATATGTTGTTCACAGTGAAAGAGAAAGTCTTGATATTAAGGGACAGATATGTAATTTAAATTTCTCAACTTTAACATGTGGATCTATAATACATATATCTCCTTGATATTCTGCAATTTCACCAAGTAGAGCAAAAATAGCAGCGGAGTTTCACCGTATCTATAACATCTGTACCTGTCCTGATATTCTCTGCTGGTTTCCAAGATTAAATTCAGTTATGGAACTGCTTAAACTTTTTACAACAGGATCAAAAAATCTTGTTTAAGAATTAATATAGAAGGTATATATAATACAATCAGTAAATGATTAGTAAGCAAAGTTACCGGGAAGGAATGAGTCCAATGAACTAGGACAAAACCATAAAACGTAATAGAAAGTAGGAGGACTAGTATTTGAGTAGGATTCAATACCAATTAAATGTAGTAGATTGAAAGGCTAGATATGAATTATAGTATCTGGCCTTTTAATATGCTATTCTTCTCCACTGGAAGGTTTAATGACTATCTAATTAAAGTGGTTGTATACGTTAATAAACATGAAGATAGCAAAGTTAATGCTATAAATAATATAGTTTTGTCAGCAATGGAAGTTAAGGTAAAGTCTTCCCAGATAGATTCAATATCTGTTTTTGTATTATCTTGGTATTCTTATTCATTTGATTTGGCATGAAAATAGGTTATAATGAGTACAAGACAAAATAAAGGGAGGAAGTATAATGAAGATTAAATGGTATGGGCACTCTTGTTTTCTTATTTCGTCGGATAAAGAAATAAAAATTGTAACGGATCCCTTTGACGAGACAGTTGGTTATAAACTTCCGGATACAGAAACAAATATTGTGAGTACAAGTCATGATCACTATGACCATAATAATTTTAAAATATTTAAAGGAACGCCTGTGCTTGTTAAAGGGTCAGGGAAAATTAATATTAAGGGTATTGAAGTGACAGGTGTGGATACTTTTCATGATGAAAACAATGGAAAAAAGAGAGGGCTTAATACGGTATTTAAGTTTAGAGTGGATGGTTTAAACGTTTGTCATCTCGGAGATTTGGGTCATGTTTTAACACCAGGTCAGGTGAAGGAGCTTGGCGATGTGGATGTTTTACTGACACCGGTAGGGGGTAAGTATACTATCGATCATGTCGGAGCCTTAAAAGTAATGGATATATTGAAGCCGGCAGTTACCATTCCTATGCATTATAAAACAAAAGATGTAAGAATTAAGCTTGATGGAGTTGATAAGTTTCTGAAGCTGGCAGGCGAACACAAAAAGGTTGATGGGTCTGAGTTTGAGATTAATGAGGGAAATATAGGTGATTATCCCAGGGTAGTTGTTCTTGATTATAGAGATTAGAGAAAAAAATATGGGAGAGGGATAATGAAAAGAATTCTAGTTGTGGATGACGAAAACTCAGTAAGGGATCTGATTCAGTTAATTCTGAAAAGAGAAAATTACGAAGTGATTACAGCTGTGGACGGTAACAGCGCTTTAGAGACATTAAAAAACATTAAGCCCGATTTAATAATTCTGGATCTTATGCTGCCGGACATGAGTGGGTATGAAGTCTGTAAGGTCATCTTTAGGGATTATAAAATTCCCATTATAATGCTGACTGCTAAGAATGAAGTTTTTGATAAGGTTTTAGGGTTTGAATGCGGGGCTGATGACTATATAACAAAACCCTTTGAGTCAATTGAGTTTATTGCGAGGGTTAAAGCTGTATTAAGGAGGCATAACGGCAGTTCTTCCACAGAAGAAGTAGTAGAGTGCAATGCACTTAAAATAGATTTGACAAACATGGTAATAACTAAAAATGGTGAGGATATAAGCGTTACACAAAAAGAATTTCAGCTTTTAGAGCTTTTTGCCAGAAACCCCAGGAAGGTTTTCAGCCGGGAGGATTTATTGCAAAAAATATGGGGGTATGATTACTTTGGTGATTCAAGAGTAGTCGATACTTGCATTACAAGATTGAGGAAAAAAATTGAAGATGATAGTACTGATCCTAAATACATAATAACAGTGTTTGGACTTGGATATCGTTTTGGGGGTAAGGGTTGATGAAATTCAGGACAAGACTCATTAAATTTTATCTGGTTTCTGCAATTATATCAATTATGATTATTGGAATTGCTATTTTGGGTAGTCTTGAGATGTACAAAACAAAAACTGTTAAAAGTCAACTTACCGAACAGAGTAATCTGATTTTTTCATATATAAAGCAAGTGTTCCTTTTTGAAAAAGAGGGTACAACGGAATTAAGCGATCAAACTGCAAAGTTGATTGCCGGTAATTTGAGTTCCGGCATAGGCCAGGTACAGATTTATGATAAAAAATTCAGACTTCAATGTAACCCGGTAGAAATTGAAAAGGAATCAAGCTTTAATGATGATCAGTATTTAAAATATATTTTAAAGCCTGCTTTAAGTGGCAAAACAGTGTACAAAACCAAAAATAAAGTTGTTTATTATTCTGTTCCGATAGTCTACAAGACTGAAACGATAGGAGTCCTTGTAATAATTTACAAGCTTGATCTGCTCAACGTATTCTTAGATAATGTTTTATACATTTTGGTGGTAGGAGCTTTTGCCTTTTTTGGGCTGATAATTGTTATAAGTATTTACTTGTCAAAAAAGATAGTCGAACCAATAAATCAGCTTGTTGAGACTACTCAACGCTATGCACAAAGAGATTTTACCCTTGTTGAGCTTAATAGAGACGATGAATTGGGACAGTTGAGCAAGAGTATCAATTCCATGGGTTCGCAATTGCAGGAATACATCAGCAGGCAGAAACAGTTGATATCAAATGTTTCTCATGAAATACGTACGCCTCTAACTGCAATAAAAGGGTATTCTGAGTTTTTATATGATGAAATTGCAGGTAATCCCGATACCGAATCTGCTCTGATGCACCTCAATAGTGAGACATCAAGGCTTGAAAAGCTGGTAAATGATCTTTTAAATTTATCTAAATTAGACTCCTTTCAGGAATCCTTTGTATTTTCAAAGACCAATTATTCAAATCTTTTGAAGGATACTCTCGAAAAGCAAAAAGTCAAGGCCGATAAAAATAATATAGTTATTCTCTCATCTATTAAACCTGATATATTTATAAACGCCGATCCGGAGAAAATTGTTCAGGTTGTTGTCAATATCCTGGATAATGCAATAAAATACTCTCGCTCAGGAGGAACAATTGAATTACTTCTTAATACACAGGAAGAATATGCTGTATTGGAGGTAATCGACCAGGGAATTGGCATTCCCGAGGAGGATTTGAAAAATATATTTAAGAGATTTCATAGGGCTTCAAATACTAAGGGTATTTCAGGCACGGGACTTGGCCTTTCAATATCCAAAATAATAATTGATAAACATAAAGGTGATATCCAAATACAAAGTGCTGTTAATTCGGGAACAAAAGTAAAACTGCAAATACCTGTTTTAGAGGTTTCCTGTTAATGTCACAAAATTGACACATCCTTGACAAAAGATAGAAAAAGGTCTGTTCTATAATGAAATCATAGTTAAACTGTAAATATAGAGGAGGTCTTTAACGTGAATAAAAAATATTCAAGAGCAGGTGCAATTATACTATCGGCAGTTTTATTAATTGGTTTTGCGGGATGTAAAAGTGCAGGTAGATCTGATTATGAACCTAATATACAAAATAATGATGGCGTCAGTAATAATTCAAAGTGGGATATATCCAAAGCCAGGGGGAATAATGACGGCTACATTGACACATACTTTGAAAACTATGGTGTAAATCCTGAAACATATGTGTCGGAGGATTCCAAGTCTACATTTGCTTTAGATGTTGATACGGCATCCTACACCAAGGCAAGGAATTATATTGAACAGGGCATGATGCCTCCGAAGGATTCAGTCAGAGTTGAAGAATTTATAAACTATTTCAAGAGACATTACGATGCTCCTGATAATGACACTTTCTCAATATATACCGAAATTGCCCCTTCCGCTTTCAATAAGGATTATCATATTATCGAAGTGGGCGTTCAGGGGAAAGAAGTTCAAGCAAGAGAAAAGAAAAACTCGGTACTTACCTTTGTAATTGATATATCAGGATCAATGAATACGGAAAACAGGCTTGGATTGGTTAAAGAGAGCCTTAACATGCTGATAGATCAAATGACTGAGGATGATAAAATAGGTATTGCAGTATACGGTACAAAGGGAAGAAAGCTATTGGAACATACGTCGGGAGATAGAAAAGATTATATAAAGAAGAAAATTGAGCAGTTGGAATCAGAAGGCTCTACTAATGCCTCTGAGGGTCTGCAAATCGGATTTGAAATGGCCAATCAGAATTTTGATAAAAATGCCAATAACAGAATAATTCTATGCACAGATGGCGTGGCCAATCAGGGGCTTACAGATGCTGAAGATATTTTAAAGACAATTGAGGACTACAGTAAAAGAGGAATTGCATTATCTGCGTTTGGTTTCGGAATGGATAATTATAATGACATGTTCATGGAAAAGTTAGCCGACAAAGGCGATGGTAATTACTCCTATATAGATACCTTAGACGAGGCTAAGAGGATATTTACAGAAGAACTGACCTCAGTCCTTCAGATTATTGCTAAAGATGCAAAGGCTCAGGTTGAATTCGATAAAAACAGTGTTGAGACCTACAGACTTATTGGTTATGAAAACAGGGATATAAAGGATGAGGATTTTGAAGACAACAGTGTAGATGCGGGAGAAGTAGGCGCAGGTCATGCTGTAACAGCTTTGTACGAAGTAAAACTAAAAGAGGACTTAAGTGATGACATAGCAGTTGTTAAGTTGAGATACAAAGATATGCAAACCGACAAATTCGACGAAATAAGCAAAACAATAAAAGCTTCGGAGGTCAAGAAGAATTTTAACGATGCAACTGCCAGATTCAGGTTTATTAATATGGTCACACAATTTGCAGAAGTATTAAGAGAAAGCAAATATGCAGATGGTAGCTTAAGCGAAATCTATAATCTGCTGAAAGCAGATGAAAGTCAGCTCGTTGCAAGTAAAGAAGACAGTGAATTTATTGAACTGGTAGGTAAGGCATTGGATATTAATTCGGAAAAACAAACAGGGCAAAGGGGACAACGGGAATAAAAGGTAAAGTAGAAAATTATATTTTAGTCTTGACTAAAACATCTTGAAAAATTAGCCGATATAGAAGTACAGGCTAGTTTTTCTTTTTTAATTTAAAAAATAGCAAAAATTAATTGCGAATATATATAAAAAGGACAAACTTTTTGACACTATCCGTAAACACATTTGATATTATGTAAATCAAAAAACTAAGTCATTTTAATAAATCAAACAGGAGTAATACTGTTATGAAAAAAAGGCCTAACCTACTTAAAAAATTTATAGCTCCTACGCTAATTGTGTTCCTTTCCCTCGCTTTTTTAACTCCAGCGCATACTGAAGAGGCTGTGGAAAAAGTTTACACAGGTATTGATGCTGTCGGTACCATCCTAAACAATATCGACTATCGGGATGTAAAGCAATCCGGAGCATGGTCGAAGGAAGCTATATGCGAAGTCAGTGCCCTTGAGGTTATGAAGGGGTATGGCAACAGAACCTTTGGACGGACAAATTCCGTTACAAAGGAACAGGCTCTGACAATGATATATAACGCAGTGGGAAGAGAGGCTGATGCTCAGATTGCAGCAGAATTGATTGATGCAACAAGAACAGCCGCCAACAAAAAAAATTATGCTCCGGCGATGTGGTCTGACGGATACTTGCAGCTTGCGGCAACCGATGGGCTTATTAGTGCCCAGGATTTTGCTGACGCCATGGCATTGGACAGAAGTGCTTTTACTGCTGCAAGTTTTATCAGGGAATCGGCGGCAAAAAGGCAGGATGTTGCTTTTTGGATAGCGAAAGCTCTAGGGTTGGCACCGGTATATGGGCAGCAAAAAATCTTTAACAACTACAGTGACTGGTCTGATGCAGACCCTTATAAAATTCCTTATATAGAAGCAGTGCTGCAAAATAATATTATGAGCGGCATGGGAAACGGAAGTTTCAGGCCTGCGGGGAGTGTTACAAGGGAGCAGATGGCACAGATAATAAAAAATGCACTTCCGGTTATAATGCCTCTGAGGGGCTATGAAAAGGAATTGGGAACTATTGAAAGCATAAAAAATTCCATCGACTTTGCAGATGGACAAAACCTGGCAAAAAATACATTCAACGTGAGAAACAGCAACGGAAAGCTGCATCAGGTCATAACCGGTATACCGGATAACGGGTCTTACGATTATAGAAATGAGCAGAACGGCAGCATAAAAACAGAAGAAAACACAGATTTGATTGTCTATAAAAACGGTTGGGTGGGAAGGAGCAGTCTGCTTGAGGTTGGAGATCGCATAGAGTATACTGTAACCACCGATGGAAAGGTATTATATACCAAAGTAATATCAAATACAGCAGATACTAAATACCTGGTTGCCAAAGTTAATGATATTGATACACTAAACCAAACGCTAAATATCTCAAAGGTGTTCGATTTGAAATATCCTGATATTGATATTGAGAACGAAAATTTTTCTTATGACAGTGAAGGTAAGAACGTAGACGTTACATTTGTTTACAGCAGTAATGCGGAAATATTTGCAGACAATAATAAGTCAGGCATAGATGCAATTGAGCGCGGAATGGATGTTATTCTGGCCATAACAGACAATATGATAACGGGGATAAAGAAGGTAACGCTCAGGTTGAGGGAGCAGGGAATAGCTAACGGCATAGTTGAGGATATTAATCCGCAGCTTGGATATATCACACTGTACAGTGAAGAGTTTAAAGGGGATGCATCCGATCCGGGCATTATAACTTACAACTACTCAAATCCCAGGAATATCAGTGTCTTAAAAAACTATAAACCTGCAGAGATAGAAGCTGTTGAAGGCGGAGATTCTGTCTACATAAAGTTTGATTCGGAAGGAAACATTGAACTCATCAGTGCGGTAGACAACTATATTGAACGACATGGAAAAATTCTTTCTATTAAGCCTGCAACACTTGCGGTGCAATATGATGATGGCAGTCAGCAGATATTGACGACTAATGATGAGATACCTGTAATACTTGATAAAAAACTGGTTGGGTATAATACGTTAAAAGATGGGGACAGAGTAAAGCTTCTCTTGAATACAACCGATAACTTTACCCGGTTAAAACAGATAACAATAGAAGGAGACGAGCATTTCGTTACAAATATATATAAAGGTGTTGTAGTTAAACTCGATGATATCTCAAACAGTCTGATACTTCAGAACATGGAAATCCTCAAAAACGGAAAATGGGAAAGAACTGAACAGAAAGGCTTTTCAAGTGTCGGACTGGCGGAAGATAGCAATTTGCTTCATAACAGTAAAAACATAGATGCTGACGCCATAAACAGCAAACTAAGGAGTTCTGAAGCATACATAGCTGTTGAAAAAGATTATGGCGGGGAAGAAAAGGCAATTATGGTATCCTTTAAGGACAAAAGCGACACTGAGCTGATTACCTTTGATGACAGTATTACATCAAATACTTTGGGAATTGAAGGTGCAATATATTTAGAAAAAGAAACAGCTAGCGTTGCCTATGATAAAGGTACTATTGTTGTGAAGGATAAAAGGTTGGTTAACGGCAGCAGTATATCTCTGGAGGATATGGCTTATGTTATAGCAAACAGAAAATACTCGGACGGTAAATTCTATGCAAGTGTGGTTGAAATAAATGAGAGGTCTGATCCTGACTTTATAAGCATTTATCGTGGAAGGATAGCCGGAATTAACGAAAATAAGGATTTTACAGTAAATTCATTTTCACAGCTTAATGGCGTTAATTGGGATTACTACAATACACCGAAAACCTTCAGAATTACTTATGATACAAGTATAATTGACGATGCGGGAATTGTAGGACAGCGCAACTTCACAGATTATGGAGACTTGAGTTTTAAAGGCCGGACAGTTTATATATTGGCAAACGGTACCGATGCAGTTCTGGTTAATACTGCTCCGTATGGAACTGTTTTTGCAAAGGGTGAAATATATGAAATGACAGGAGACGATAAACTTTCAGGGTTTACCCTGATAAATGCAAAGGTCTATAATTCGACTACCTTTAAATGGGAGGACAGTGAAACAATGAACCTGGGTATTTTAACAAACAGCATTATTTTAAAGGAAAATAGAATTGCAAAATCATCAGACCTTGAAAAAGGTGACAAGGTGAGAGTGATAAAAAAAGATGACAGTGACGAGGGCGATGCTTACATTATATTTGTTGAGTAGTAAGGAATAACGAAAAAAACATCAAATATGTTCAGCAGGGTGAATAAATCCGGATTTTTGGAGGGGATTGCAGAATGTCGAAACTGTTGAAATTAATGTCAATGACAATTATTATAGTATTAGGCTTGCTAAATATTTCGGTAAATGCAAGAAGTGGTGATAGCGGTTTTGAAGGAGGAATATCTTCCGGAGAAGTCGAAGGCAAGACTACATACGATTATAAGGAGGTTGTATTTCTTACCGGAGAGCCTGTTGTGTTTGACGGAACATTAACAATAAAGAAAACGGTGAAGCAGGATAGTACAACAGGTAAGCAAACTATAACAGCAAACTATACATACAAGCTTACTAATAACGAAAGAAGCGGCACTCTCACCAAATTTCTTTCATATAATACTGTCCTTACCAAAAAGGATAACGGTCAGACGATAGAGGAGACTTCGCTGAATCCGAAGTATACTGAAGTTATTAAAATTGATAATGCCACATATACCTTGAAAAACTATGAGTTTACAAAGACTAATATAACCGATTCAAAGCCTGCAATTGACTATATAGCCGGTAACCTATGGGGTAGAAAGACGTATGAGATTGGGTCAGACGAAGGAACGGTGACTGTAAACATCACAGGTGATTTCTATGGGTACAACCAATACTGGGGAACAACTGAAACACAGATTCTTTATTATATGATCCAGAGTGAAGGTAAAAGCGGGGATATTGTTGACCGATGGGGAGGGACAGCTAGTTTAAGCCTTTCCAATACGACAACAAAGCAAATAAAGTATGTGGAGAATGAGCCGGAGACCATCAGTTTTGAAGGCGGATTTGTACAGACGCAGTACAACAATAGTGTTCTTCAGTACTCAGCAAATCTTCCGGAGTTTGACGCAACGGGTGTTTCAACAGATAAATTGATTAAAACATCGGACAGCCTCAAGATTGAGGGGTTTCCAGTCAAGACAAGGCTTGTGGTTCCGGATATGAATCATTTAAAAGGCCACTGGGCAGAAAATGATATAAAAGCATTATTTAGTATGGAGGTTTTCAATGGAGAACCTAAAAATTTCAATCCTCAGGAAGTTATGACGAGAGCAGAATTTGCAGATGCAATTGTGAATGCGGCAAAAGAGGTTCCTGCCGATACAACAATTACCAACACCAGAACAAGCAAGACTTCCAAAAGCAAGCAGGAAGAGATTTTGTCGCCGTTTGTTGATGTGGCTGTAGGAAGTAAGTATTTTGATAATATTAACAGTGCATACAAACGGGGGATTATAAGCGGTCGGGGAAATGACAGATTTGCTCCGGATGACTATCTGACTATGGCGGATGCCGTTACAATATTAATAAGGGCTCTTGGTCTTGAAGCTATGGCGCCTGCAGGTGGAGTGGCTACTTCGTTTATAGATGATGGCGAAATTCCTTCATATGCAAGAAACCATATTTATGTAGCTCAAAGGATAGGTCTTGTTTTGGGGGATGAAAGAGGGTACCTCAAACCTCGTGAATATCTCACCAAAGCTAGAGCAGCAGTAGTTATAAACAAATTAATTAATTATATGAGAGATGATCTCAAGAAAGATTATAGAGAAAGGATAATCAACTATTAGTAGTAACTTAGGTATGACTAAAATATAAGTTCCTACTCTGGATAACGAAAAAACTTGATTAATAATGTTTTCAAAATATGAGAATAGGAAGTTATTTTTTCGTTATCCCTTAGTGACAACCAATACAAAGGATAGAAAAGGGGAGGCTAATAAAAATGAAAGCTTTAATCAGAATCGCATGTGTTGTTATGGTATTGTGTTTAACGGCAGTAAATACATCTTTTGCAGAAGATATCCAGGTTGCAGGCGATAGTGGAAAGGATCTGGAATATTTACAGAGTGTCATTGACATGATAAAGGATAAATACAAGGATAAAATTACCGATGAACAGTTAATTGAAGGTGCAATAAACGGAATGTTTGACACGATGGACAAATATACAGATTATTATACAAGGGAAGAAGCCGAAAGTTTCTTTTCCGATATTGATGGATCTTATGTGGGAATAGGTGTACGAATATCATCGGATACAAAAGAAATACTTATTGTAGAAGTGTTTGCAGCTTCACCGGCAGATAAGGCGGGAATTGTAAATGGTGATATAATACTTTCTGTCGATGGACTGAGCTTGGAAGGGAAAAGCGGTGATGAAGCGGCACAGCTTATAAGAGGAAAGGCGGGTACTAAAGTTACACTTGAAATACAAAGAATAGGTGAAAAAGCTCCGCTTAAAATTGATGTAGAGAGGGCGGAAGTAAAGATTAATCCCGTATCTTACAATATAAGTGGTGATATTGGTTATATCAAGCTTGATATATTTAACTCCAATTCAAACTTAAACATGAAAAAGGCACTTGACGAAATGGATAAAAGCAATATAAAGAAGCTGGTATTGGATCTTAGGGACAATCCTGGAGGAGAGGTGGGTCAGGTTGTTAAAATAGCAGAAAACTTTGTCCCTGAGGGTTTGATAACAAAGTTGGACTTTAAGTCTGAAAGAGTAAAAGATGAAGAATACTTTTCTAAAAACAAAGCTTTGAAATATAAATTAGTAGTATTGGTAAATGAATCCAGTGCAAGTGCATCTGAGATACTTGCCGGAGCGGTTCAGGACATGAAATCGGGAATTCTGGTAGGTACTAAGACTTATGGAAAAGGGAAGGTGCAGAATGTCTATCCCGTGCTTTCGCCCGAAGCGTTTAGGAAATATGAGAAAAAACTTGGTACTAAGATAGTTGATGGATATGATCTGATGAATAATTATGACATTACGCCTGATGAGGATGAAATAATTGGATGGACAAAGATTACTACGGGCGAATATTATACTCCTAATGGCAGAATGATTGATGGTACAGGACTTCAGCCCGATTATTACATTGAAAATACATATATACAAAATGAAGTGGATTTAAGAACTATTAAGAGCCTTTCAAAAAAAGTCAAACCTGCTATTAATGACAAGAGTATTGATGTAATAAATGCAGAGAAAATTCTTAAATTTTGTGGATATAGCATCAACCAGCCGGACATGCTCTTGGATGAACAAACATCTTCTGCCGTTCGCGAGTTTCAAAAGGATAATGGGCTATACTCATATGGAGTTCTGGATTTTGCTACTCAGCAAGCCCTCAATGATAAGCTTGAGAAACTCATATTACAGTATGACAAGCAGAGGGCAAAGGCATTTGAATTATTGGAAGATTAGTTTGAAATTTACATTTAAGGGTCGGTTCCGCTGACAATACAGTGCCAGTGGAGTCGGCTCTTTGTTTTGGGAAATATATTACAGTTGTCACCATTTAGTTGATTTTGTAAACGAACTGTTGACAAGTTGGAATATTTTTGATATCCTTTAATTAACAGGATGGTTAACATTAAATGTATTTATGAAGTGGCAAAATTATGTTTGACATTTTAACGACTTATCTTTTTACAGAATGACTTTGTTTTTATTGTTTTAACTTGGTTGTTTGTGCAATTCTTATGATTTATGATGAATCTGGATGTTTTTAAATTTTTATAATATATGTTACATAGTTGGCATAAAATAGTAATAAAGTATTTGTATAGGGAGGGATGTATAAGCGGTCTGGCTACTTTGCGTTGTATCATTCAGAAGGCTGTTTACTTCGTAGTCCAAGCTCCATTTTATGTACAGTTTTTAAGTGTTTTTTTACCTTCTATAAAATGGGATTATTACGGGGAGCAAGTTTGGAGAGATTTGCAAGCGTATGTTTTAATTTAGCTTGGATGTAAGGGTGAAAACGATGGATTTAGGGGAGAGTATAATAAGATTCACAGAGAGAAAGATTATTTTGGTTGAGCGGTTTATAAAAGAAGAAAGAGAAAGTTTTGGGGGAGGAAGAATATAGAATTGTTAAAAGATTCTATATTTTCGGAATTAATGTATTTTGTTATTAACTATTGTGGTCTTGGGCTACGAAGTAAACAGCTTTCATATTTAATATATAAATTTCCTGGACAGCAGATAAAGCTGTCTTTTTTATTTTTTATTCCAAAAATTCAATCTTCTATTGACACTGCATTTAGGCAAATATAAAATATAAATTGTATGTTTTATAATATGAATAGACTTTAGTTTATTAAATATATTGTCAGCCGAGGAGTTCATCTATCCGGCTGTAACTGTTTTTGGAGGATAAGAAATCATGTCTGTTAAGTACATTTTTGTAACCGGTGGCGTTGTTTCCGGCCTGGGCAAGGGAATAACAGCTGCATCTTTAGGAAGACTTCTTAAAGCAAGAGGGTTGAGGGTAACAATTCAAAAATTTGATCCTTACATCAACGTCGATCCTGGAACTATGAGCCCATATCAGCATGGGGAAGTGTTTGTGACTGATGATGGAGCTGAAACCGACCTTGATTTGGGTCATTATGAAAGATTTATTGACGAAAACTTAAGTAAAAACAATAACATCACCACAGGAAAGATTTATTGGTCTGTTATCAGTAAGGAAAGAAAAGGTGAGTTTTTAGGTGGTACGGTTCAAGTAATACCACACATCACTAACGAAATTAAAGACAGAATCTACAGAGTTGCCAAGACGGATCACACGGATGTTGTCATAACGGAGATCGGCGGAACGGTTGGGGATATAGAAAGTCTTCCTTTCCTTGAGGCCATAAGGCAGGTTTCAACAGAAAAGGGACGAGAAAACGTTATGTATATACATGTTACCCTTGTTCCTTATCTTGGAAAATCCGGTGAGCTTAAGACAAAGCCTACACAGCATAGTGTTAAGGAATTGAGAAGTATAGGTATTCAGCCTGATGTTATAGTTTGTCGTACTGAACAGCGTTTGAGCAAGGATCTTAAAGATAAGATCGGATTATTTTGCAATATTTCAGGAGAGTCAGTCATACAGAATCTTGACGCGGAAATACTGTACGAAGTGCCGTTAATGCTTGAAGAAGAGGGATTGGCTGTTAATGTGTGCAAACGCCTGGGTTTGCCATGCACCGAACCGGATCTGGCTGAGTGGAGAAGTATGGTAGAGAAGCAAAAGGGGATTAGTAATTCTGTTACAATTGCCCTTGTTGGTAAGTATGTTGAATTGCATGATGCATATTTAAGTGTGGTAGAAGCCTTAAAACATGGCGGTATAGCAAATAATGTAGATGTTAAAATTAAATGGATAAATTCCGAAAATCTGGATGAAAACAATTTAATGAGCAGTCTGTATGATTGCGATGGTATTTTAGTGCCTGGAGGATTTGGAGACAGGGGAATAGAAGGAAAGATACTTGCAGCAAAATACGCAAGGGAAAATAAAACCCCATACTTTGGTATATGTCTGGGTATGCAGATGGCAGTGGTAGAGTTTGCGCGCAATGTGGCAGGTATGGAAGGTGCCAATAGTTCAGAGTTTGATGAACAAACGCCATATCCTGTAATAGACCTTATGCCGGAACAAAGAGACATTGACGAAATGGGCGGAACCATGAGACTAGGGCTTTATCCTTGTAAAATCGGGGAAAACACAAAGAATTTTGAAATATATAAAGATGAATTGGTATATGAAAGACATAGGCACAGGTACGAATTCAACAATGAATTCAGAGAAGCACTGGCTTCTAAAGGCCTTATAATATCAGGATTGTCGCCAAGCGAAAGACTGGTTGAGGTTGTTGAACTGGAAGATCATCCATGGTATGTTGGAGTTCAGTTCCATCCGGAATTTAAATCAAGGCCCAATAGACCGCATCCTCTTTTCAGAGAATTTATAAGGGCTGCCGTTGAAGTTCAGGAAAAGAAATAAACTATATTAGTTCCTATTTACCCAAATTATAGATTTTGTTCTAAAATATTTTATGTATAGTATAAATCCTTTCAATCTTGTAAATAATTATACTAAGCAATAAAAGTTACTATTGCTAAAATAATTAAAATAAGGAGCCAATTTGCAGGTGAATAAACTTTCAAAGGGTTTCTTAGCAAGATCTGGGGGGATTTTATTATGATAAGGTGTTTAAAAAATTCAAAAGGATTAAGGTTGGTATTTAAAGGAATTGTAGCTCTTGTTATGATATCGCTTTTAATAACAGGGATAGCCTTTGCATCTTATTCGGAGGATGTTAACAGCGGGCTGTCGGATAACCTGTTAAGGCTTCATGTAATTGCCAACAGTGACATGCCGGAAGATCAGCAGCTAAAAAGGGATGTCAGGGATGTTATTCTTGCTTATATGAAAGAAGAATTTGAGAATTTTGAGAACATAGAAGATGCAAAGTTGCAATTAAGTAATAATTTAGACAAAATAAAGGCTCTGTCAGAGGATGAAATAAAAAGGCAGAATAAGAATTATAGTGTAAAAGTAATGCTTGGGAACTTTCCTTTTCCAACTAAAATGTACGGTGACGTAACACTGCCGGCCGGAACATATCAGGCTCTAAGAGTGGTTATTGGGGAAGGAGAAGGGCAAAACTGGTGGTGCGTAATGTTTCCGCCGTTATGTTTTGTAGATGCAACACATGGCACTGTGCCGGATTCGGTTAAAGAGGATTTAAAAAGTGTTCTTTCTGAAGAGGAGTACAAGATAGTTGTTTCGACGGATGAAGAGGATGAGATACCGATAGAAATCAAGTTTAAAGTTGTTGAGTTCTTCCAAGGCTCCAAAATAAAAATTAAAGGGGCTATCAATAAATTAGTTAATTCTGTTTATCAAAAACTAAGCTTTAATTAATGTGCCCTTCGCATAGATGCTGTAAGATGCCATAGCTTGATAGTTTTCGTACGCGTCTATGGGACATCCTGTCCTAAAGACGCTAAAAATGCCATCCGTGGCATTTTTGCTTTTGATTATCAAGCTTTCGGCAACAGCTTTTGCCTTAATTAGGTTGTTTTTTGGGCACTTATTCTGCCTGTCTTTGAAATTTGTAGTTATTAAGATGAGTAAATATGATATACTATAAGTATAGATACTTTTCTGATAATTGTCACATCTGAAACAGAAAGGGTGAATAAAGTGGGTAGCATTCTTATGTATTTGAACTTTGAGTTATACTTTATTACCATATTCAGATTACTTCTAGCATGTGTTCTCGGTGGATTAATTGGTTATGAGAGAGAAAGCATGAACAGACCGGCAGGATTTCGCACACATATTCTTGTATGTCTTGGGTCTGCTCTGGTGATGCTTACTTCCCAATACATTTTTGAAAAGTACAGTGGGGTTGTAAATGCTGATCCGGCACGCCTTGGCGCTCAGGTAATAAGCGGTATCGGTTTCCTGGGAGCAGGCACGATTATCAGGGAGGGTGCAAGTGTTAAGGGTCTTACAACCGCGGCAAGCCTATGGGCTGTATCTTGTGTAGGAATAGCTGCAGGGATTGGTTTCTACGAAGGTGCAATTGTAGCAGCACTGGTTATTTATATGACCCTTATAGTGTTAAAAAGGTTAGAAGGTAATTTTGCAAAAAAAAGACAGCTTAATATTCTGTACATAAAAACTCAGAACCTGCCCGGGCAGCTTGGGAATATTGGATGTTTGTTCGGAAAGTATGATATAACGATAAAAAATATTGAATTTATGAATAATGAAGATGATAACGAGGCGTTAATAAAGTTCCTTATAAAGTTGCCCGGTAGTGTAAAGAAGGAAGCAATAGTAGGTGAGCTTCAGGGCATTGAAGGTGTCACCAAGGTCTATGAGGAATGATAGTCAATGTATACTTCTTTTCATGTTATGCCATTAAACTTCATGGAATGGTGATTCTTGACATTAAACGTAGTAAGTTAATATGTTAATATACCCGGCAAACCAATAAAACGGTAGCTGTTTTTTTTATTAACATAAACAGCATTATGACTACAATATCAATTAAAAAACCTTGACATAAAAAATGTTTGACATTTGCTACCCTTTGTCCTATAATTCATTTGTTTATTGTTTTTTCCTTGCAGCTATGGTAAGGCCATAAAATTGGTTGGAAGTGAGGGATGAAGGATTGGCAAGATTAGATCAATTCAAGACACCGCTCTTTGATGCGGTGAAAAATTATGTGGATGATAATGTGGTACAGTTTCACGTTCCTGGCCACAAAAAGGGAAATGGACTGAAGGAGTTCAGAGAATACCTTGGTGAGCGTGTATTCCAGATGGATGCTAACGGTATGCAGGATCTGGATTTTGCAAATAACCCTACCGGCGTTATTTATGAATCTGAAAGGCTTTTAGCGCAAGCTTTTGGTGCTCAAAATGCATACTTTTTGGTTGGGGGTACTACTGCAGGTGTTCAGGCGATGATTTTGAGTGCGTGTGAGCCCGGTGACAAGATTTTAATTCCTAGAAATGCTCATAAATCTACAATAGGCGGTATTATACTTAGTGGTGCAATGCCTGTATACATTCAACCTGAGATAAACGAGCAGTTGGGAATTGCAATGGGAATAACTGAAGAAAGCTTGAGAAAAGCAATCAAGGAAAATCCACATGCTAAAGCAGTATTTTTGATCAACCCCACTTACTACGGTGCAGCATCAGATTTAAAATCTCTGGTGAGGATAGCACATAGGCATGAAATGGCAGTACTGGTAGATGAAGCGCATGGAGCTCATATGTCCTTCCATGATGATTTTCCTCTTACAGCAATGGAAGTTGGAGCTGATATGAGTGCCGCCAGTATGCATAAGACTGTAGGATCATTAACTCAAAGCTCGGTACTTTTATTAAGAAGCAACCTGATTTCTCCTGAAAGGGTAAAACAAGTATTGAACCTGACACATACTACAAGTTCGTCATATCTGCTTATGTGTTCATTGGATATTGCAAGAAAGCAGATAGCGACGGAAGGAATAGAAATGCTGGAAGAAACTTTAAGGCTTGCAAGAATGGCCAGGGAAGAAATAAACAAGATAGAAGGGCTATATGCTTTTGGTAAAGAACTAGTTGGCACACCTGGATTCTATGATTTTGATGAAACCAAACTTGGTATAAATGTAGCCGGTTTGGGGTATACGGGATACGAAATGGAGGCAAAGCTCAGAGCGGAATATAATATTCAGATTGAGCTTTCTGATCTTCACAATATAATGGGAATAATCAGTATGGGTGATAGTGAAGAAAACATTGTAGCTCTAATTAACGCGCTTAAGGATATATCTTCAAAAACCGAAGTTAAGGAGTACAGAAAGACTACAATAATACCTCATAATCCAAAGATGATTGTTTCACCAAGGGATGCTTTTTACAGCAAGAAGAAGTCAATTCCTCTAACGGAATCAGCGGGAGAAATTGCAGGAGAGATGATTATGGCTTATCCTCCGGGAATACCTGTAATCGGGCTTGGAGAACGTATAACTCAGGAAATTATTGACTATATAGAAATATTGAAAAAGCAGAGATGTCAGATGCAGGGTACAGCAGATCCGCATATAAACTCAATCATGGTACTTGGTACAGATTAATTTAACATTTTTATAAGAGGGCTCTTACACTATGGGTGAGAGCCCTTTCTTAATGTCAAGAAATTTATTAAAACTAGATAAAAATTTATTGAAAAACAATAAAAATATATTGAAAATCGAAAAAGTGTGCTTTATAATATAATTAAGCTAAAAAAATAAAGGGAGGTAGTTTGTTATATGCAGGTTTTGGGAGAAAAAGGATTATCAGGCATGGTGAAGTTATTGCTGGACGGAGTGTTCATAGGGGGATTGGCAATTTTTGCAACCTTGCCGTGGTGCCTTAACATCGCTTTTGATCTTATAAAAAGTGCAAATGACGAAAATTTTTATTTTTTGCTTGGATTTTTTTACTTCTCCGGTGTATTTGCTCTTAGTCTCGTACATGAAATACGAAAGATTTTTAAGAACCTTAATAAGAGAAACCCTTTTATCATGGATAATGTCAAGAGTTTAAAACGTATGGCTTTTGCTTCTTTTATAATTGCAGGAGCGTATGGGGTAAAAATAATTTTTTATCCTTCTATACTTACAATTATAATGGCGATGGTGTTTGTAATCTTAGGCTTGTTCTTAATAATTCTTGCTGAAGTTTTCCATCAGGCTGTAATTGTAAAAGAAGAAAATGATCTGACTATATAGAGGGGAGGCGCTTTATGGCTATACTTGTAAATTTGGATGTCATGATGGCAAAAAGGAAAATGAGCTTATCGGAACTTGCATCAAAGGTTGATATTACGTTGGCAAATCTATCAATACTTAAAACAGGAAAAGCCAAAGCAGTGCGCTTTTCTACCCTTGAGGCGATATGCGAGGCTTTGGATTGTCAGCCGGGAGATATACTTGAATACATTTCCGACAATAAAATTAGGGAGGAATAGTTTTATGGAAGAGTTAAATAAGATGAATAGTGAAATAAATGGTGTTGACAGCGAAGAAAACATGGTAAAAAAGCAGAATATATTTCTTCTTGTAGGGTCTGTTATACTTGCAATTGTTTTTAATATCCTGTTTTATGATAAAAGGCTGGGAATATCGTATCCAATTTTTGTACTGGCTTTTTATGGAGTGATTATATTTGTTTTAAGGGATAAGATTATGTTTAAAGCTAATTTTGGAATGCTGTTAACCGTTCCGATCATAATGCTTTCTTTTACCTACTTGTTTTTTTCAAATGAGATATTTATATTTTTTAACTTTTTGATAATACCGGTGCTTATATTAATGCAGACGCTTCTTATAACAAACAACAATGTTTATAAATGGTTTGATGCAAGGTTCATAATTGATTTATTAAATGCCATGTTTATCAGAACATTGTCCTATGTGTTCAAGCCTTTTATATTAATATCGAAAATTATTAAAAATAAGACCGGCGCTAGGAAGGTTTCAGTTGTCAGCAAGGTTGTTATAGGTTTGATATTATCTGTTCCTTTGTCAGCAATTGTTATTTCGCTGCTTTCTGAAGCTGACGATGTGTTTGGACATTGGGTGAAGGGTATTACTGACATGTTTATCAACCTGAATATGGAGGATTTCATAGCGCAGTTGATTATAGGGCTTTTGGTAGGTGCAGTAATATTCAGTTACCTATGGAGTTTATACAATGATAATAACAAACAGCCCGACAAAAACCTTAACGAAAATATTCAAATCAAGAAAGTATGGGATCCTATTGTGGTTTTGACTATGCTGATATCGGTAAATCTTATATATGTAATATTTACCGTAATACAGTTTACGTATCTGTTTGGAAGTGTAAGCTCTTTGCTTCCGGAAGGTGTTACTTATGCCGAGTATGCAAGGAGAGGGTTCTTTGAACTGATTGTGGTAACACTAATAAATGTAAGCATATTGACAGGCATAATAAACTTTACAAGAAAAGAGAATGTTATTGTTGCAAAGGTTTTGAAAATTCTCAACTCACTTCTTGTTGCATGTACCATGGTTATGCTTCTGTCAGCTCACTTCAGGATGTCTCTCTATGAGGAGGCATATGGATACACTTATCTCAGAGTCTTCACTCATGCATTTATGATTTTTATTTTTGCTATACTAACTGCAACTTTGATCAAAGTGTGGAAAGAAAGTTTTTCTCTACTCAAATCCTATATGGTTATTGGAATAACAGCATATGTTGCGATAAATTACTTCAACGCAGATGCATTCATTGTTAATAACAATATCAAAAGATTTAATAATCCGCAGATTAATGTTATAGATACTCAATACCTTTCCTATCTTTCAGATGATGCGGTTCCTTATCTGGTAGAGCTTCTTGAAAGCTCCGATACTCAAGTTTCAGAAGATATCAGACATCAGCTCTTTATAAGGAAGGAAAGGCTTAAAGAGAAAAATGACTGGCAATCCTTTAATTTATCCCATTACAGAGCCAAAAAGATTCTTGACGGATATAACCTTGATAAATTTTAATCTGTTTGCAATTAAAAGATTTATTAGCATTAGAGATTATACGCTTACTATTTGTAAAAGTAAATTATTAAAGTTATAGCAATAAACTAAGTGAAGCAACCAAATTACGCTGCATACCTGTTTTGCTGTCAAATGATGTAATTGCTTGACCTGAGCATTAAAATCAGTGGCCGAAAGCTAGATAATTTTGAAGCAAAAATGCCAAGGATGGCATTTTTAGCGTCTTGGGACAGGAGGTCCCATAGACGCGGCGAAAAATATCTAGCTGAGGCTTACTGATTCCGCCTCTTTCGAACGAAGTGAAAGAGGCAAAAGATAAGGGGCTCGATGCCCCGAAGCTTTTGTTTTTTGCGAAGGTCATGCAAATTACGTTGTTTGACAGTAAAAAACAGGTACCACTTTTAAACCATTTCTACAAAAGCACATTCCTCTAATTATCAAGCTGCGACTCTTAGCCACCTTTCATAAAAGTAACGAATAAATCAAATTTCTTGATAATAAGAATAAGCTGTTCTATTCATTAACTGATCCGAATAAAAATAGGATTATGGTGAAGATTTGAAATTATAGATACTTAGGGATAACGAAAAAATAACATCCAATTCTCGTATTTTGAAAACACTATCAATTCAAGTTTTTTCGTTATCCATAGTAGTAACTTGTATTTTAGTCGTACCTTAATATGAATACGACACTTTAGATGCATACGAAAAGGAGTGATTTTTAATGGGTACCACGGATGCTTCACTCAAGAGATTAAGTGAGGAGAGTACTGTTTATGTGGGCTTAAGCGAAAAGGAAGCAAAACGGAAATTAGAGAAACACGGACCTAATACACTATCCGAAAAAAAGAGGATTTCTGCATTTAAAATTCTACTTGAACAGTTCAGCGATTTTATGGTACTGATACTCATTGCTTGTACCCTTATATCGGCTTTTATGGGAGAAATAACTGAAGCGATCACAATAATTGCCATAGTTATTATTAATTGTGTTCTTGGATTTATTCAGGAGTATCGTACCGAAAAAACCATGGAAGCATTAAAGGGACTTGCAGCTCCGATGGCTAGAGTTATGAGAGATGGCAGACTGGTGGAAATACCGGCGGAAACAATTGTACCCGGTGACCTCATTGTACTTGAAGCAGGTGATAGAGTTCCTGCGGATGCTATACTGGTAGATGCCAATGGCTTATTTGTCGATGAGTCGCTTCTTACCGGCGAGTCAGTACCTGTTGAAAAGTCTTTGAAGTCAGGGGCCAATAAATCCGACAATATTGGAGATAAGCTGAACCATATATTTATGGGGACTATTATAACCAGCGGAAGGGCTAAAGCATTGGTTGGTGCTACCGGTATGCTCACCGAGATGGGCAAGATTGCAGATATGATTCAGAACATAGAAGATGAAGAGACGCCACTTCAAAAGAGGCTCGACCATCTGGGAAAATATATTGTGTACGGTTGTCTTATCATTTGTGCTATTGTTTCGGTAACCGGTGTTATCAGGGGGGAAAAGATTTTTACCATGCTTCTGTCAGGCATAAGTCTTGCTGTAGCTGCAGTACCAGAAGGGTTACCGGCTATAGTAACTATTTCACTTGCACTTGGAGTACAGAAAATGCTTAAGAGGAATTCTCTTGTGAGAAAACTTCCGGCTGTTGAAACTTTGGGTTGTGCGAGCGTGATTTGCTCAGATAAGACTGGGACTTTAACCGAAAACAAAATGACCGTAAGAAAAATTTACACAGGAGGAAACCTTGTAGATATAAATGGAGGATCACTTAGCAGCGAAGGCGAGTTTTCCGTCTCTGGTAAAAAAATAGATCCGCTTCAATTGGAAAGTCTGAAGCTTACAATTGAAATCGGCAGCTTGTGTAATAACGCTGTTATGGCGAAAATAAGCAAGGATAGCAACAATGCTTTCGATAAGATGAAATCTATGTTGTCAAAACATGATAAGTGGGAATTGAGTGGTGATCCGACAGAAGCTGCACTTCTGGTTGCAGGTGCAAAGGCAGGCCTTACGCAGGAACAATTGAATAATATATATTATAGGATTGGCGAACTTCCATTTGATTCTGACAGAAAGTGTATGTCTGTAATATGTGAGTCACGCAAGGGAGAAGCCCTTGTATTTACTAAGGGAGCGCCGGATATAATAATTGAAAAATGCAAAAGGATATATTCCTCAAGTGGTGTAAGGGAACTCAGTGTCGAAGATAAACGGGTAGTACTTAAGAAAAATGATGAGTTGGCAAAGGATGCACTGAGAGTTTTGGGCGTAGCCTATAAGAGGTTAAATTCGAGAAACTACGATAATGCACATGTGGAAGAAGAACTTGTTTTTGTAGGTCTTATAGGGATGATAGATCCCCCGAGAATAGAGGCTATAAATGCAGTTAGAAAATGCAGGCTTGCGGGTATAAAGCCTGTAATGATAACCGGTGACCATAAGGTAACGGCAGGTGCTATAGCAAGAGAACTTAACATTGCCATGGACGGTGAAAAGGTTATGACCGGTGCGGAACTTGAGGCTATGGATGACAGAAAACTTCAATCAATAGTCAATGATGTTTCGGTTTATGCAAGGGTTTCTCCAAAGCACAAGCTGAGAATAGTGAAGGCATTGAAAAAACAGGGACACATTGTAGCTATGACGGGAGATGGCGTTAATGATGCACCTGCTATAAAGGAAGCTGATATTGGAGTTGCCATGGGTATAACAGGTACAGATGTAACAAAAGAGGCGTCGTCTATGATACTGCTTGACGATAATTTTGCAACCATTGTAGCAGCCATTGAAGAAGGAAGAGTTATATACAACAATATAAGAAAGTTTATCCGATATATGCTGGCCTGTAATATAGGGGAAGTTTTGACGATGTTTCTTGGAACACTTATAGGGCTTCCGCTTCCGCTTCTACCAATACAGATATTATGGGTCAATCTTGTGACTGATGGACTTCCCGCTATTGCATTAAGTCTGGATCCGGCAGAAAAAGACATAATGATGAGACCTCCAAGAGGCGCAAAAGAAAATATATTTTCCAACGGTCTGTTAAACCTCATACTTTTTAGAGGGGCACTTGTAGGACTATGTACTTTGTCGGTATTTATCAGTGTACTGTATTTTACTTCTGATGTAACTACAGCAAGAACCGGAGCTTTTGTGACGCTGGTATTAACACAGCTTATACATGTATTTGAATGTAAGTCGGAAAGGAAAAACATATTTGAAATACCGGCTTTTAATAATATTCCGCTTGTACTTGCAGTTATTTGCTCGCTGATAATGATTATTGGAGTTGTGTACATACCTGCTTTTCAGGGGATATTTAAGACGGTACCGTTATCATATTATGACTGGGTACTTGTAGCCGGGTTCTCAGCAATTGGGCCGGTTATATCAAGCTTCTTCAAGGTAAATAAAAAGTATATTTAGTTTTATAATAAATTTTACAGTACAACAATAAAAAGTAAATCTTTTCAAACACATCATTTAAAGTGTTAATATGCACATAAATGATGTGTTTATTTGAGTCCGGCTTCGTTATGCAGTGTGGCATATCTTATGTACCTACAGTTTAAAGGGGTATAGGCTGTTGCCAATCTAAACCTGTCAAATTAATCTTGAAAACAAACCCAAAAAGCTATATAATATGCAGGTCAAGTTATACTTTTCTATGCGTCACACTAAGCAAAATGGTTACAATTTGTTCACAATTTATTAAAAGAATTTTAGGATAATAGTATTATGTTTCGTGGGTTTGTAGAACTATGAACGAACGGAAGGAGAGAACACGATGATTGAAGTGCTGAATTTGACTAAATCTTATGGTCAAATAAAGGCTGTCAGAAATTTGAATTTTACTGTAGAAAAAGGTGAAATTCTTGGTTTCTTAGGGCCAAATGGGGCGGGTAAATCTACTACAATGAATATGATAACAGGATACCTGCCTTCAACAAGTGGAACTGTAAAAGTAAATGGGTATGATGTTGAAGTAGATCCTCGCGAAGTTAAAAAGCGAGTTGGATATTTACCTGAAATGCCTCCGCTTTATACAGATTTGACAGTAAAAGAATATCTGGATTTTGTAAGCCAATTAAAGAAGGTTGACAGAAGCAGGAGGAACATTCAGGTGTCTGACGTTATGGAACTTGTAAAAATTTCAGATGTTAGAAACAGACTTATTAAGAATCTTTCAAAAGGATACAAGCAGAGGGTGGGATTAGCCCAGGCTCTTATTGGTAATCCCGAGGTTCTTGTTTTGGACGAGCCTACTGTAGGACTTGATCCAACCCAAATCATTGAGGTAAGAAAGCTGATTACAGCCCTTGGTAAGGATCACACAATAATTCTCAGCTCACATATAATGCAGGAAATCAGCGCAGTCTGCGGACGGGTAATAATAATAAACAAGGGTCAGATCGTTGCAGTTGACACTCCTGAAAACCTGGCTAAGAGTATTGAAGGTTCTGCCATGTACTCGGTAAAAATTGACGGACCTTCCAATGAAGTTAAAAAAGCACTTAAAGGTATAGAGGGAGTTATAAATGTTACTGAGAATGGCAAATCCGAAGATGCTTATGAATACATGGTTGAAGCAAACAAGGATGTTGATCTCAGGAAGCCTATCTTCTTTGAAATGGCGAAGCATGGCTATCCAATATTGGAGATTAAGTCGGTAGGAATGAACCTTGAGGAAGTATTCTTAAAGATCACTTCAAAAGATCCGAATGCCAATCTGGATAATGTCAAACAGGAAAATGATGAGGATGTGACTGAGGAAGAAATTTCAGATAAAGATGATTCAGAGCAAGATGATTCAGCGGAAAAGGGGGATGAGTAATAATGTGGTCGATTTTTAAGAGAGAATTAAAATCCTATTTCTATTCTCCTTTAGCATATGTGTTAATAGGAATTTACACTTTGATACTTTCAATACAGTTTTCCTCACTTATTGTGCAAGCTAATGGCCCTGCAAGACTTGTATTCGGAGGGATTATCTATTATTACAGCCTTTTGCTTGCATTAGTACTCCCTATTCTGACAATGAGGGTATTAGCCGATGAAAAGAAAAATGGTACAGAAGTGCTTCTGATGACTTCACCTAATGGAGTACCCGCTATTGTAATAGGTAAATACCTTGCAGCGTTAATGGTTTATCTGATGATGGCGGCTATAACCGGTATTTATCCGATTATTATTGCTTTATCAGGTGATTTGAATGTAGCTTCCATGATTACCAGCTATACAGGCTATATCCTTTTAGGCGCATTGTTTGTGGCTGTTGGTGTTTTTGCGTCTTCATTGACAGAAAATTCAATAGTTTCAGCTGTAATAGGAACTTTGGGACTGTTCTTTATATGGATTCTGGATTCTTTCAAGGCAGCCTTCAAAGGAGTGCTTCTAAATTTTGTAAATTGGATATCTTTCTATGAAAGGTTTGGACAATTTGTTCAGGGAACAATTAGTCTGAAGGATTTTATTTTCTTTTTCAGTTTAATAGCACTTTTCCTTTCTTTAACAATAATTTTGGTAGAAAAAAAGCGATGGAGTCAGGGGTGATATAGATGAAGAGTATTAATAAAAATTTTAAATTTGGTGGTCTATTCTTAATTATAAGTTTGATTGTGATAGGTATAACAATAGCAATTAATTTTTTGGCGGAAATAGATAAGTTTAATGTAAAGTGGGATTTGACGCCCAACAAGATGTATTCAATTGGGGAACAGACTGAAAAAATACTAGGCGAATTGGAAAAAGATGTAAGGATTACTTTTTTGGCTGACAAGCAGGAACTCATGGAAATTCAGGGTGCGGGTGAACTGATAACCGATTTTCTGGACAACTATGATAAATATCCTAAAGTAACGGTTGAGTATATTGATCCTGACAAGAACCCTAATATTATTAGTGAATTGGATAAGGATAACCTATTAGGTCTTGTAACAGACAATATTGTTGTTACAAGTGGGAATAAGGTAAAAAAAGTAGTGGCAAGTGAATTGTTTTATGCGGACGAACAGTCCGGAACACCGTTCTTTGCCGCTGAACAAAGTATAACCGGTGCTATTAAGTTTGTAACAAGCGATAAAACTCCGGGTATTTACTTTCTTGAGGGCCATGGTGAGAGGGCTTTAGACAGTGAATATTTAGGATTAAAACAGATTTTGGAGAATGGTAACTATGCAGTTAAGACCTTAAATCTTGCGGTTGTGGATAAAGTACCTGAAGATGCGGAAATAATTATGGTTACAGGCCCTAAATCGGATTTATCCCAAGCTGAAGCTGATAGATTAAATGCATATTTTAAGAAGAATGGAAATGCGATATTCCTTTTTGACCCTGTGAATTCGGATAAAAGGTTTGAAAATTTTGAGAATGTTCTAAGTGAGTATAATATCACTTTGAACTATGACAGAGTTCAAGAAAATGATGATGGAAGACACTATCCAAACGATCCGTATACATTTTTACCGGTTATTGAGACAACTGAAATTACAGGTGGGGAAGATTTAAGCGAATACTATATGGTATTTAAGGACGCAAGAAGTATAGATCTATTAAACAATATGAAGGATCCGTTGACAGTACTTCCTTTATTGTCAACAAGCCAGTCGTCGGTTGGAGAAAGTTATGGAACTGCTGAACAGGAAACTGCAATGGGACCGTTTCTTATCGGAGCTGCAGCTGAGTACAATAGTGCTTACAGGTCAAAGATTATTGTATGGGGGAATGCTTATACTATAACTGATGAAGGATTCACCAGCCTTTCACCATATTCCGAGAATACTATGAAGATGTTTTTAGCAAATCTGGCTTGGATGCGTGATACTACAAATGATTTGGTTATTGCCCCAAAGACTACTGTTTATGACACTGTCAATTTGACCAGTAGCGGTGCAAAAATAGTTGTGTTTGCAACTGTTCTGATATTACCGTTAATAATTATCGTAATTGGGATACTTGTGTGGTTAAGGAGGAGGCATCTATGAAATTATACAGGAATATAATTATTCTTGTAGCGGTTTTGATTGTCCTGGCAGGAGCTTACCTTATAATTGATCGTACAATAAAGCCAGATAATACCGAGGCTGAAGACAAACGAATAGAGTTATCAAAGTTTGATAGTGAAATGGTGGATGAGTTGACTGTTGAGAGTACCGATGGCAAGTTTGTCTTTAAAAAGAATGGTACTGAGTGGGAATTGATTTCCGGCGGAAACTTCAAAATTGATGCTACAAATGTTAATGCTATAGCTGTTAATGCAGCTGATTTGAAAGCATATAAATTAATTGAAGAGAATGCATCTTCACTGGAGAAATATGGACTTGACAATCCTTATAAGATAACAGTGAAATTGTCCGATGGCACCGAGACAGCGTTGGAAGTTGGTAATATGACGCCTACAAAAGAAGCCTACTATATAAAGAAAAAGGATTCAAAATCTGTTTATGCTGTCTATGCATCTACTGGAGATTTACTTGTTGCAAATAAATATGAGCTAAGAAATAAATACATTTTTGATGTTTACTCTACGGATGTTATAAAGTTTTCACTGGACAGGAATGGCAAAAGAGTGTTCAGTACTGAAAAGTCGAAGGAAAGTGGATGGATGATACTTGAGCCGATTCAGGGAAAAACCAATTTAGTAAGAGTGTCTACCATTCTGGATTCCTTTGTTAGGTCATCAGTAACTGAGTATGTTGAGGAAAACCCCCAGGATTTGGCGAAGTATGGACTGGACAATCCGTCATATGTCATTGAAGCGGCTACAGATAAGGAGAAAATAAAACTTTTCCTTGGTAAAGAGAGTGATACGGAGTATGCCTACTATGGCAGGATTGATGGAAGTAATGAGATATTATCTATCGACTCATCAGCATTGTCGTTTATTGATATCAAAGCGATAGAGGTATGTGAAAACCTTGTATATACTCCTTCTATCTATGATGTTTCAGAAGTTGTAGTAAATATCGACGGAAATACAAGGACATTGAAGATAGAGAGCGATAGTGCCAAACCTGAAGAAGATAAGTTCAATATTGACGGCATTGATGTTGTGGGAAAAGGTGACGAAGCAATATCGGCATTCCGCAATTATTACAGATCTTTAATCGGAATTATTTATGAAGATATTGAAATATTGGATCAGAAGCCGACAGGCACCCCAGAGATAACTATAACTTACACTATGGAAACGGCACCTGGAAAAATGGTAGTTGAATTCATACCAAAAGATGAAAGAAACTACTATGCGCTGAGAAACGGTGAATACGTTGGAATGGTAGTAAAAAAGAAGGTTTTTGATGAGGCTGATGGCCCAAGAAAGAATTATGAAAAACTCATGGAAGTGTTAAAGAAGTAAATTGAGAACTATGGAAGAATATGTTTTGGAACTAAGAAGCCCGAGGGTATAATGCCCTCGGGTTTTATGCACTTTGGACGGGAAATATATAATAAATGAAGAGTAATTACTAAAACAACTTCAACATAGAATTATAGGAGATAAAATACTTGGGTACAAAATGTGTGCCCTGGGGTGGGGGTTGTTTTAAGTGTTTACTGAGTTGAAGGACATATTTAAAGTAGCAAGTATATATATGGCTACTATAATCGGTGCCGGTTTTGCATCAGGGCAGGAAATAATGCAGTTTTTTACCAGCTATTATGAAGGTGGCTTTTACGGTATTGTTCTTGCAGGGGTTTTATTTTCAATAATAGGATATATTGTTTTAGATAAGGTGTATAACGAGCGGATACGAAATTATGAGGAATTTCTATTTCCAACAGTAGGCTGGTTTCTTGGGTGGGTGATGGAAATTCTGGTTACGCTTTTTATGATTTCTGTTTTTTGTATTATGATTGCAGGTGCAGGAGGAATTATATCAGATAAATTAAATATATCAAATCAATTTGCAGTACTTATTGTTGCAGTTATATGTGCAGTTGTGTTTTTTACTGAAATCAAGGGCATTATAAATATCAGTAGTATTGTAACACCAATTCTTGTTTTTGGAATTCTTGGCTTTGGGATATATATAATATTTAGCAAAGAAGTAGCTGTTTTCAGCTTTTCTGACAGTATGACAAAATTAACTCATAACTGGTTTTTTTCCTCACTTCTATATGTAAGCTATAACAGTATAACCTCAATTGTAGTCATGTGCAGTCTGTTGCCCTATTTAAAGAGCAGAAAAACGGCGCTTTTAGGGGGAGTTTTTGGTGGATTGATGCTGTGTATTATGGCTATCGTAATAAACTTTGCCATATATCTGTTTTACCCCAATATTGTAACAAAGGAGCTTCCTGTGATGGGGATGGTTGATAGTTATAGTTTGTTCCTAGGAGGAGTGTATAGCGTCATTCTGCTGCTTGCCATGTTTATTTCTGCCCTCACTGCAGGATTCGGATTTGTTGAACGGATTAGCAATAAAATAAATATAAGCAAGAAGATAATAATTCTAGTAATTTGCGCCATATCGATACCTCTTTCAAATATAGGATTTTCGGGTCTCATTTCGACTATCTACCCCATTTTTGGGTACATGGGAATGTTTATGGTATTTGTAATTTTGATTCAATCATTTGTACGTGTACCCTCATATGTGAAAAGCAAGGCCATAAGGAGAAGTGTTAGAACCGCGGGAAAGTAGCCTATTTCCCGGAACCGCTGATTATCACAGCGGAAATAACTGCTCTGATTGCAGCTACCGCTGTGATACTATTTTTCTCAGAATGAGAAAATATAGAACCGCTGATTATCACAGCGGAAATAACTGCTCTGATTGCAGCTACCGCTGTGATATGTTAAAATATTTCTGAGGACACAAATGAGAAAATTTTGGAGTGAATTAATGTGGGATTAACAGAAAACCATTCAAGACAAGAAGGTCATGGAAATGGAGTTAAGGTGGCTATTTTCCTGGTACTTTTATTGATAATTTTAGGTACCGCCGGAGTAGCATATTTAAACAGTCAGGATGTGGACTTTAAGACTATAAGTCTTGGGGATTTGATTGACAGGAATTTTCTAAAGCGGGATAACGTGTATGAGGTCAGTTCAACCGAACATGAATACGATGCAAATTTAAGCACTGTATTCGGAACTCATAAAGGGTACATTGTTAAGTGTACACGGGACAGCCTTATATACATTGATGCAAACGGTAATGAACAGTGGTCATTTCCGTTGTCACTTAATAATCCTGTTATAAAAACTTCCGGCTCATATATGTTGGTAGCCGATTATGGAGCAAAGAGTATTCTTGTTTTCAGTGGCAAGGAGCTTGAATGGGAAAAGGAGCTTGACAATAATATTATTAATGCCGAAATAAGTCCAAAAGGTTATGTGGCAGTTGTACATGGAGAGGAAAGAAGCAGAGGAGCTGTATCGGTATACAATCGACAGGGAATGAAGAGCTTTACTGTGGGACGGGCTAATAACTTTGTTTTGTCGTCAAAAATATCTCATTCCGGAAAAAGTGTTTTTATAAATAGTGTCGAGACATCGGGTGTCAATGTTAATTCCATATTGGAATTTGCTGATATCAGTGGTAAGATGTCAGATGTAAAAGTATCAAAAGATAATACCATTTTCCCTTCTTTATGGTTTATGGAGAATGATAATCTATTTGCTGTTGGAGATTCAATGTTTATGATGTTGGATAAAGGTTTTACGGAAAAGTGGCAGCAGGTTGTAAATGGCAAAATATTTAGTTCCTGTGTTGCTGACGGAAAGTATGCCGTTGTAGCTGCAAATCCCGAAGACAAAACAGGAATATTTGAAAGCGGGTCGTCGGGAATATGGATGTATGACAGTAGTGGAAAAAGGATTTCGGAATACAATATTAAAGGAGAGGTAAAAAATCTGGCTTCCTATGAGGATGTTATTGCTATAAACACAGGGAATAAATTGAGGTTTATTGATCTTGACGCCAGACTACTGGCTGAGTACGCTTCAAAAGATAGTATCAATGAAGTTTTTTTCATAAGCAGGCGTGCGGTTCTGGTAGTATGCAAAAATAAATTTTCAGTACTGCAAATGAAGTAATGCGAGGGGGATAATTATGAACTGGAGTGACTTGTTAGTAATTGCAATTATTTTGTTTTTTGGCTTTATAGGAATTAAAAACGGTTTTATCTATTCAGTTTTTAAAATGGTTTCATTTTTTGTTGCCGCAATAGTATCTGTTAAATGTTATCCGCTGCTGGCGAATATTCTTGATAAAACACCGATTTTTTCCAACATTAAGTCAGGAGTGTTAAAGAATCTGTTGATGCAGCAGCAAGCACAGTCAGGTGTGGTAAATCAGGGGGCACAAAGCGCTGCCGGTTCTATAGTTGATGGCTTAAAACTGCCGGGGTTTCTTAAGGAAGCAATAAAGGGACAATTAGCAAAAGAAAATGTAATGAATATGTTGGATGTAGCCGGAGTTATGGATAAGATAAGCGATATCTTGACTCATGTTGTCATAGATATCTTAAGCCTTGTTTTGTTGTATATATTGATAAGGATCGGGTTGTTGTTCTTAAGGTTTGTTTTACAGGGGGTAGCCAAGCTTCCGATATTTAAGCAGATGGATAAGCTGGGTGGGTTTGCATTTGGCGCTATAGAGGGTTTGCTGACCGTTTATATAATATTTGCAGTTACAATGCTCTTTATGTCTTCACCTGCATTTAAAGGCTTTTTTGATGCGGTAGAAACATCTTCCGTTGCAAAAATCTTTTACCAGAATAACTTTATAGTGGATTGGATGTTTCCGGCCGATAAGATAATATAGTGTTTATGCTGTAAAGGAACAAAACATCGCTTCCGCTTTTATTTTCAGATGTATATTATTCTTCAGAAAATTGAATTAGTTAATTTCTTGAAGTTTTTTCATTAGAATAAAATTGTTTAATGAAATATGTTTTTGGCATGTAAATAATTAACGTATTCTGCTTTTTTTCTAAAACTCTGGACATTTGAAGCTGTATAGTAGTAAAATAGTTTTAAATAATAATAGCCGGGCCTACCCGGCTATTATTGTAAGCATTGGACGTTACCGGAATATAAATCACGAAAAGCAAATTTTCCAAGCTTCAATCATTTTCGTGGTTTAAATAGATTAATAATTATATTTTTTCATATATGAAAGCGAGGAGAAAATTATGAGAAGTGACATAGTAAAAAAAGGTATTGAAAAGACTCCGCATAGAGCGCTTTTTAAGGCAATGGGATATACTGATGAAGAAATCAAAAGACCCTTAATTGGTGTCGTTAATGCAAAAAATGAAATAATACCGGGACATATACATTTAGATAAGATAGCCGAGGCTGTAAAGGCAGGCATAAGGATGGCAGGAGGCACTCCTGTAGAGTTTGGAGCAATTGGGGTATGTGATGGTATTGCAATGGGACACGTGGGCATGAAATATTCTCTGGCAACAAGGGAGCTTATAGCGGATTCATGCGAGGCAATGATTATGGCTCATAGCTTTGACGGTGTGGTTTTTATACCGAATTGCGACAAGGTAGTTCCGGGAATGCTTATGGCAGCTGCAAGAGTTAATGTCCCATCTATTTTTGTAAGTGGTGGACCAATGCTGTCAGTAAAACGAAATGGAAAACAGTTGGACTTAAACAGCACTTTTGAGGCTGTAGGGGCATATAAGGCGGGTAAAATGACAGAAGAAGAGGTATGTGATTATGAAGATCATTCCTGTCCTAGCTGTGGATCCTGTTCGGGAATGTTCACGGCTAATTCCATGAACTGTCTGACAGAGGTTCTTGGATTGGGATTGCCAGGCAATGGAACTATCCCGGCTGTGTATGCTGAAAGAATAAGACTTGCCAAGATGGCTGGGATGAAGATAATGGAGCTTGTGGAAAGGGATATTAAGCCTTCTGATATACTAACTCCCAAGGCCTTTGAAAATGCATTGACTGTGGATATGGCATTGGGATGTTCTACCAACTCTGTTCTCCATCTCCCTGCTATAGCGCATGAAGCAGGTGTTGAGATAGATCTTGCTATAATCAATGAAATAAGCGGTAAAGTTCCAAATCTCTGTAAGCTTGCACCTGCGGGTCACCACCATGTTCAGGATTTATATGCAGCAGGAGGGGTTCATGCAGTAATGAACGAACTTTCGAAGAAGAACCATCTCAATCTTGATTTATTGACGGTTACAGGTAAGACTGTCGGGGAAAATATAAGCAAAGCTAAAGTTCTGGATTATGATGTTATAAAAAGCATTGATGCGCCATATAGTGCAACCGGAGGAATTGCAGTATTGAGAGGGAATCTTGCTCCTGATGGTGCTGTTGTAAAGCGTTCTGCAGTTGCAGAAGAAATGTTGGTTCATAAGGGTCCGGCAAGGGTATTCGATTCAGAAGAGGAAGTTATAGATGCCATATATAACGGCAGAATCAAGAAGGGCGATGTAGTTGTTATCAGATACGAGGGACCAAAGGGTGGACCCGGAATGAGGGAAATGCTTTCGCCTACTTCTGCTATAGCAGGTATGGGGCTTGATAAAGATGTTGCATTAATTACTGACGGGCGTTTTTCAGGTGCTACAAGGGGTGCATCAATAGGCCATGTTTCTCCTGAAGCTATGGAGGGTGGCTGCATAGCGTTGGTCAGAGAAGGGGATATTATCAGTATAGATATTCCGAAAGGCAAGCTTGAAATTGAGGTTTCAGATGAGGAGCTCAAGGAAAGAGCAAAAGCTTGGAAAGCACCTGAACCAAAGATTACGAAAGGGTATCTTGGAAGATATGCCAAACTGGTTACATCTGCAAGTACTGGTGCTGTACTGAGGGGAAATTAAGGGGGACAGTGTAAATGAAAATTACTGGAGCACAAATTTTAATAGAGTGTTTGAAAGAGCAGGGAGTTGACACTATTTTCGGATTTCCCGGCGGTGCTGTTTTAAACATATACGATGCGTTATATAAAGCCAAGGACGATATCAGGCATGTTCTGACATCGCATGAACAGGGAGCGTCCCACGCAGCAGACGGTTACGCAAGGGCAACAGGAAAAGTGGGAGTTTGCCTTGCTACTTCGGGTCCTGGTGCTACAAATCTTGTTACAGGAATCGCTACTGCTTACATGGACTCAGTTCCTATGGTAGCAATTACAGGACAGGTAGCTACATCGCTCCTTGGTAAAGATTCCTTCCAGGAAGTAGATATAACAGGAATCACAATTCCAATTACAAAACACAACTTTATAGTTAAGGATGTCAATAAACTGGCAGGTATAGTCAGGGAGGCTTTTAAAATTGCCAGGGAGGGTCGACCGGGCCCTGTATTGATAGATATCTGCAAGGATGTTACTGCTGCGGTAACGGAATATGAACCAAAGACACCTGAAAAACCGGAAGAAACACCTACAGGAGTGACTTTGGATGAAATAGATGCAGCAGCAGAGATCATCAATAATGCAAAAAGGCCTGTTATACTTTCAGGAGGTGGCGTATCGATAGCCGGTGCCAGTGCTGAGGTTTTGGAGCTTGCCAGTAAGGCGCTGATACCTGTCACAACAACACTGATGGGAATGGGTACATTTCCCGGCAACCATGACTTGTTTACAGGTATGGTAGGTATGCATGGCACAAAAACCTCAAACATGGCAGTATCAGAGTCAGACCTTTTTATAGCAATTGGTGCAAGGTTTAGTGACAGAGTAATAAGTGATGTTAGGAAGTTTGCTCCGGAAGCTAAAATCATGCATATTGATATAGATCCGGCGGAAATAGGTAAAAATATAGTTGTAAATTATCCGCTTGTAGGAAATATTAAAAAGATACTGAGGCAACTGAATATCAAGATTCAGAAAAAGCAGGAATCTGAGTGGAAGAAAAAAATTTATGAATGGAAAAGGCTATACCCGCTCAAGTATCCAAAGGATAATGTACTGCGACCAAACTATATTCTGGAGAGAATATATGAACTTACGAAGGGTGATGCTATAATTACTACCGAGGTTGGTCAGCATCAGATGTGGGCAGCTCAGTTCTATAAGTACAAGTCCCCAAGACAATTCCTGTCTTCCGGGGGACTCGGAACTATGGGTTATGGTTTGGGAGCGTGTATCGGAGCTCAGTTTGGAAAGCCGGATAAAAAAGTCATTAATATCGCAGGAGACGGGAGCTTCAGAATGAACTGCAATGAAATAGCGACGGCGGTTGAATATAAGCTACCTGTAATAATAGCTATATTTAATAACCACGTATTAGGTATGGTAAGACAATGGCAGAATCTTTTTTATGACGGCAGATACTCATCTACTACCATCGACAGGGGTACAGATTTTGTGGCACTTGCTAAAGCCTATGGAGCGATAGGCATAGAGGTCAGGAAACCTGAAGAAGTTGATGAGGCTTTGAAAAAGGCGTTAGCTTCAAAAGATACTCCGGTTGTAATAAATTTTGAAATAGACAGGAATGACAAGGTATTTCCGATCGTTCCACCAGGGGCAGCAATAAGCGACCTTATTGAAGAATAGTGCCAAAGCTTCAAAGCAAAAGTGATGCAGAGGTAATATGTGCAAACGATGCTTTGAGGCTTTTTAATTTTAAAATATGCAGGTAGAAGAGAAAACATTCAATAAAAACCTTGACTTTTACATATAAATGTGTTAAATTAGTGGTTGTTTCTCTCTGTAAGTCTTTTTTTTATGTCGAAAAAATATTTTTGATATATACGATAAGTTTGTGGAGGTGTAAAAGATGAGAGTAAAAATTACATTGGCATGTGGTGAATGCAAGCAAAGAAACTATGACTCAATGAAAAACAAGAAGAATGATCCAGACAGACTTGAAATGAAAAAATACTGTAGATTTTGCCGTAAGCATACTGATCACAAGGAAACAAAATAATGTTTTGTTTCCTTAATGAAAGAGTATGGGATAAAAGCTAAAAAATACAAAAATGGAGATGTGTTTATATGGCTGAAGAAGTAAAAGCGTCAAAAGCTGCTGAAGCGGGAAATAAAATAGGAAAGTTCTTCAAGGACATTAGAAGTGAGCTTAAAAAGGTTGTATGGCCTACTCGTACTCAGGTAGTAAAGAATACCGCAACAGTTTTAGTTGCATGTTTTTTAGTAGGTGTTATTATCTGGTTGGCTGATGCAGGTTTTGGATATTTAAGACAATTAGTGTTCAAAATATAATGCATAGAGCGTTATAAGTGGTATGCAATCTTATTAAAGGAGGACTAGAGGCTTTATGCAAGTAGATGATACACCGGAAGGTGCAAAATGGTATGTTGTTCATACTTATTCCGGGTATGAAAACAAAGTTAAGGCTAACCTTGAAAAGATCGTTGAAAACAGGAGCATGCAGGAATATATATTGGACATAGTTGTTCCAATGGAAGAACAGATTGAGATTAAAGACGGAAAAAAGAAGGCAACACTGAAAAAAGTCTTCCCTGGATATGTTCTTGTTAAAATGATAATGTCTGACGAATCATGGTATGTAGTCAGAAATTGCAGAGGTGTAACCGGATTTGTTGGACCTGGATCTAAGCCTGTTCCTTTGTCTGATGAAGAAGTTAGGGTAATGGGTGTTGAGGAATTTATGCCTGTTCTTGACTATGAAGTCGGTGATAATGTAAGAGTTGCTACCGGTCCACTGGAAAACTTCATAGGTATTGTTGAGGAGATAAATTTCGAAAAGAAAAAAGTAAGGGTATCCGTATCAATGTTTGGTAGGGAAACACCTGTTGAATTGGAGTTATTCCAGATTCAAAAGATATAAATAATAGAGATTACTTTACGTTTTTTCTATTTGCTATATATGCTAAGTAAGAGATGTAGAAAACACTCTTAATATTAAGAGTGGCTTTTTACGAGTAAATTTGGGAGGTGGATATTATGGCTAAGAAAATTGCTGGCTATGTAAAACTTCAAATTCCTGCGGGGAAAGCAACTCCGGCTCCACCGGTTGGACCAGCTTTAGGACAACATGGCGTAAACATAATGGGATTTTGTAAAGAATTTAACGAAAAGACTGCGAAGGATGCGGGATTAATAATTCCGGTTGTAATTACAGTTTATGCGGACAGGTCTTTTTCATTCATTACAAAAACACCGCCAGCTTCAGTTCTATTGAAGAAGGCATGTAAAATAGAAAGCGGTTCCGGTAGACCTAACAGAGACAAAGTTGCGAAGATTTCAAAGGATGAAGTTAGAAAAATCGCAGAATTGAAGATGCCAGACTTAAATGCTGCAAGCGTTGAAGCTGCTATGAGTATGATAGCAGGAACTGCAAGAAGCATGGGAATAGTCGTTGAAGGCTAAACATTTTAATGGCTAAAGTGTATTTCTGAAAGTTAAAGCTTATAGATTATGATATAAGCCAAAATAACTGGTTTCTGTGGAATGAAAAAGGTTTAGTTTTTAGAAATAACCTAACTAGTAAAGTGGGAGGAAACTGAGAGGTTTCCGAAATTATTACCACAAAGGAGATGAAAAATCGTGATAAGAGGTAAAAAATATCAAGACAGTGCTAAAGTTGTTGATAGATTGAAGTTATATGATCCTACAGAAGCATTGGATCTAGCTCAGAAGACTGCTAAAGCAAAGTTTGATGAGACTGTTGAAGCCCATATCAGACTGGGCGTTGACTCAAGACACGCTGACCAGCAGGTTAGAGGTGCTGTTGTACTTCCTCACGGAACAGGTAAAAAGGTTCGTGTATTAGTTTTTGCTAAGGGTGACAAGGCAAAGGAAGCTGAACAGGGTGGCGCTGACTACGTTGGTGCTGAAGATATGGTTACAAAAATTCAAAATGACAACTGGTTTGAATTTGACGTTGTTGTTGCAACACCAGATATGATGGGTGTTGTTGGTAGACTTGGTAAAGTACTTGGTCCAAAAGGCCTTATGCCAAATCCAAAAGCAGGTACTGTAACGATGGATGTTGCAAAGGCGATATCTGATATTAAGGCCGGTAAAATAGAGTACAGGCTTGATAAGACAAATATCATTCACTGTCCTATCGGAAAAGTATCCTTTGGTTCAGAAAAGCTTCTTGATAATTTCCACACTTTGATGGCTGCTATAGTAAAAGCAAAGCCTTCAGCTGCAAAGGGTCAATACTTAAAGAGCGTTGTTGTGTCGTCAACAATGGGTCCTGGTATCAAGGTAAACCCTCAGAAAGTTACAGAGTAGTTGGATATTAGAACAGGTTTTTATATCCCAAGCCTCTGTGTGAAGCATGAGGTATAAAATTGTTTTAAAAAGGGGCTTTACAAAATTGAAATAATGTTATAATATAAGCCTTGTGAATTTAATAGTGAACTGCCATAGACAGTAGGTTGCTTGTTATAGCAAGCAGTAATTGATTTGGCCTCATTCATACGTAATAGAGGCAAGAGCTGAGGATACAGTACTCGGTGCTTAATACGGATCATCCTACCGAGGTGAGTGTTAATTTGATTAATTACCCCTCTATGTCTATGTGCATAGAAGGGGTTTTATATTTCTAATATTATATTTATCAAGTTTTAAGGAGGTGGACTTAAAAGTGCCAAGTGAGAAAGTTCTTGCAAAAAAGAAGGATATAGTAAGTGAGTTGTCTGAAAAGATTAAAAATGCTAAAACAGTAGTTTTTGCTGATTATAGAGGACTCACAGTTGAGCAGGATACAGAGCTTAGAAATGCATTGAGAAAAGCTGGAGTTGATTATGGTGTTGTAAAAAATACTTTGACTAAACTTGCAGCAAATGAAAATGGATTAAATGAGCTCGAACCTTACTTTAACGGACCTACTGCCATGGCAGTAAGCAATGAGGATGTTGTTGCTCCCGCTAAAATTCTGGCTGAATACTCAAAGAAGTATGAAAAGCTCCAGATAAAAGCAGGTGTTGTTGAAGGAAAGATATTTGATGAAGCGTCAATAAAGGCTTTAGCTGCATTACCGCCAAAGGAAGAATTACTGGCAAAAGCTCTTGGCAGCATGAAAGCGCCGATTACTGGCTTCGTAAATGTACTCAATGGAAACATCAGAGGTTTGGTTGTAGCGTTAAATGCTATTGCCGAGAAACAGGCAAACGCTTAAATATTAAAAAATAAATTATTTATGGAGGTATATAATAATGGCTAGTGAAAAAGTTACAAAATTAATTGATGAGGTAAAGGCATTAACAGTATTGGAATTATCAGAATTGGTAAAAGCTTTAGAAGAAGAATTTGGTGTATCAGCAGCAGCTCCAGTAGCAGTTGCAGCAGCACCAGCAGCAGGAGCAGGTGCAGCACCAGCTGAAGAAAAGACTGAATTTGACGTAGTATTGAAGGATGCTGGCGCAGATAAGATCAAAGTTATTAAAGTTGTTAGAGAAGTAACTGGTCTTGGACTTAAAGAAGCAAAAGACTTAGTTGACGGAGCTCCAAAGACAGTTAAAGAAAATGTTGCAAAAGCTGATGCTGATGCAATGGCTGCTAAATTCAAAGAAGTTGGCGCAACTGTAGAAATAAAGTAATTTAAGTATAACGAAGGGCTCCTCTATGAGGAGCCTTTTTTGATTTAAAGGAAATTATGGTTGTTTTATATTATTTGTTTTGAGTATAGAAATTTATAAATTCAATTTATGAAACGATGCAAATTAAATAATTATTGTGAAAATAGTAATTATAATAGAATGGAAATAAGTGGTAAGTTATGAAAATGAAAACATATAAAATAAAATTGTTGACAAGTTGTTGCTTGTATGTTAGAATTATAAACTGCGTTGTAATTTGAAAATAGGTGCCAGAATTTTCTTCTGAAAATTATTATTATTGGTAACTATTTAATTATAGCATACTTGTATAAGTGAGACAATATTTGTTAATAATAATTTAATGTTCAAACCATTTTACATATGAGTTAGTATATGTACATTGCAAAAAAATATACTTATATATTTTGAATACTACAGAGCTTTAAAAGCTTTGTATTAATTTATAGATTCAGAAAAGGACGGTTATATATTTACTTAAATTCTTAATTATGTAAAACAAAATACATATAGTTTCCTTTTAAGCAATAAAAGCTCCCGGGCTCTAAGCCCACAAGCTTTTGTTATCTTCATCAGTAAGAGGCGTACTAAAGGGTTGTGTGTATTAAATCTTTTTTGTGCTTAGAAAGCACCGTGGCAAAAGTCTAATAATATGAGGTGATTTTTGATGGTACATCCCGTGCGATTGGGAAGAAACGTAAGAATGAGTTATTCCAAGATTGACGAAGTCATTGATATGCCTAACCTGATTGAGATCCAAAGAAATTCCTACATTCAATTTCTTGATGATGGATTGAGAGAAGTGTTTAGAGATGTTTCGCCTATCACTGACTATACCGGAAATTTGATTTTAGATTTTGTTGACTACTCTATTGACGAAAATCCCAAATACAGTGTTGAGGAGTGTAAGGAGAGAGACGCTACCTATTCGGCTCCATTAAAAGTGAAAGTGCGACTGATTAACAAAGAAACAGGTGAAGTCAAGGAGCAGGAAATCTTTATGGGAGATTTTCCGCTTATGACCGATACCGGAACGTTTATCATTAATGGTGCAGAAAGGGTTATAGTCAGCCAGTTGGTTAGATCACCCGGAATTTACTATTCAATGAAGTTTGATAAAACCGGAAAACAGTTGTATTCCAATACAGTTATTCCTAACAGAGGGGCATGGCTCGAGTATGAAACAGACTCAAATGATGTTATGTCTGTTAGAATTGACAGAACAAGAAAGCTTCCTATAACTGTTTTGCTGAGAGCTTTAGGATATGGTACTGACCTTGAAATTACCGAACTTCTTGGTGAAGATGAGAGAATAATTGCAACTATCCAAAAAGACAGTGCAAAGACTGAGGACGAAGGTTTGCTGGAAATCTACAAGAGATTGAGACCAGGTGAGCCTCCAACCGTTGACAGCGCGCGCTCGCTTTTATTCGGTTTGTTTTTCGATCCTAAGAGATATGACCTTGCAAAGTTTGGAAGGTTTAAGTTTAATAAGAAACTTTCTATAGCTTCAAGGATTATCGGATTTATTGCTGCTGAAAATATAATTGATCCGGAAACAGGCGAAGTAATGGTGGCTGAAGGTGAAAAAATCAGCAGAGAAAAGGCTGAAGAGATCCAAAACTGTGGTATTAATTCAGTTTACTTAAGTGTTGAAGGAAAGAAATTAAAAGTTATGGGCAACGATATGGTTGACCTGAAGCACTATGTTGACTTTGATCCTAAGGAAATAGGATTTAACGAAAAGGTCAGACTAAGTGTACTTAAAACTGTCTTGGAAGAGAACAAGGACAAAGATGTTGAAGAATTAAAGAAAGCTATTAAAGAAAAAGTTGATGAATTAATTCCAAAATATATTACAGTTGAGGATATTATTTCATCTATAAATTATATAATTACATTGAGTTATGGTGTAGGTCAGGTGGATGATATTGACCACTTGGGGAACAGAAGGCTTCGTTCGGTTGGTGAGTTGTTGCAGAACCAGTTCAGAATTGGTCTTGCCAGAATGGAGAGGGTAGTCAGAGAAAGAATGACTATCCAGGATATTGATATTGTTACTCCTCAAGCACTTATAAACATCAGGCCTGTTGCCGCAGCTATCAAGGAATTCTTTGGAAGCAGTCAGTTGTCACAGTTTATGGATCAGACTAATCCTCTTGCAGAACTGACCCACAAGAGAAGATTGAGTGCGTTGGGACCTGGAGGTCTTAGCAGAGAAAGAGCGGGATTCGAAGTTCGTGACGTTCACCACTCTCACTATGGCCGTATGTGTCCAATAGAAACGCCTGAAGGACCAAATATAGGTCTAATTGGATCACTTAGTACCTTTGCAAGGGTTAATGAGTATGGATTCATTGAAGCGCCATATAGAAAGGTAGATAAGGAAACCTTAAAGGTAACCGATGAAATAGTATACCTGACTGCTGACGAAGAGGATGCCTTTATAGTAGCTCAGGCAAATGAACCTCTTGATGAAGAAGGAAAATTCCTTGACAAGAAGGTTGTATGTAGAGCAAGAGAAGAATTTATAGAAGTTGAACCTTCTAAAGTAGATTTTATGGACGTTTCTCCAAAGCAGATAGTATCTGTGGCAACGTCTATGATTCCGTTCCTTGAGAACGATGATGCCAACCGTGCCCTGATGGGAGCGAACATGCAGCGTCAGGCGGTGCCTCTTATAAGGACTGATTCTCCTATAGTTGGAACGGGAATAGAGTATAAAGCAGCAAAAGATTCCGGCGTTTGTGTTCTGGCAAAGAACTCCGGCGTAATTGAAAAGGTAAGCGCCAATGAAATAGTCATAAGGACTAAAGAGGGCAAAAGAGATGTTTACAAATTATTGAAATATTTGAGATCAAACCAAGGTACTTGTATAAATCAGAAGCCGATTGTAAGAAAAGGTGAAGAGGTTGAAAAAGGCGATGTTATCGCCGATGGTCCTTCAACCGACAAAGGTGAAATTGCATTAGGAAGAAATATCCTCATTGGATTTATGACTTGGGAAGGTTATAACTACGAGGATGCTATTCTGATAAGTGAAAAGCTTGTAAGGGAAGATGTATTTACTTCCATTCACATTGAAGAGTATGAAGCTGAATCAAGGGATACAAAACTTGGACCTGAAGAAATAACAAGAGAAATACCCAATGTAAGTGAAGATTCATTAAAGGATCTTGATGATAGAGGAATAATCAGAATCGGAGCAGAGGTAAGATCTGGAGATATTCTTGTTGGTAAGGTAACACCTAAGGGTGAAACTGAGCTGACTGCTGAAGAGAGACTCTTGAGGGCAATTTTCGGTGAAAAGGCCAGAGAGGTTAGAGATACTTCCCTCCGTGTACCCCATGGAGAATCGGGTATTATTGTTGATGTTAAGGTATTTACAAGAGAAAATGGAGATGAACTCTCGCCGGGAGTAAATCAACTGGTTAGAGTATATATTGCACAAAAGAGAAAGATATCCGTTGGAGATAAGATGGCAGGAAGACACGGTAACAAGGGTGTTATTTCAAGAATTCTACCGGAAGAGGATATGCCGTTTTTACCGGATGGTACACCACTACAAATAGTGCTTAATCCACTTGGCGTTCCTTCACGTATGAATATCGGTCAGGTGTTGGAGGTGCATCTTGGATTTGCTGCAAAAGCACTTGGCTGGAAAATAGCCACACCTGTTTTTGATGGTGCAACGGAAAATGATATTATTGAGACGCTCCAGAAAGCGGGCATTTCAGAAGACGGTAAGACCGTATTATATGACGGAAGAACAGGTTTACCTTTTGAAAACAGGGTTACTGTTGGATATATGTATATATTAAAACTTGCTCACCTTGTTGATGACAAGATCCATGCGCGTTCAACCGGACCATACTCCCTCGTTACCCAGCAGCCACTTGGTGGTAAAGCTCAGTTCGGAGGACAGAGGTTTGGAGAAATGGAAGTTTGGGCTCTCGAAGCATATGGTGCTGCATATACACTTCAGGAAATACTTACTGTTAAGTCTGACGACGTTGTAGGTAGGGTTAAGACCTATGAGGCAATTGTCAAGGGCGAAAATGTTCCTGAGCCTGGAATTCCCGAATCGTTCAAAGTTTTGATTAAAGAGTTGCAGAGTTTGTGTCTTGACGTTAAAGTTTACTCTGAAGAGCAGGAAGAAATTGCAATTAAGGAATCAGTTGAAGATGACCTTGAGGAACTCAATGTTAATATTGAAGGCAGGGAAGATGAGATTCCAATGGGTGAGTTTGATGACGTAAGCGAGGATATCCTGGATGATGATCTTGAATCAGACGAATTTGAGTTATCAGATCTAGGAGAGGTAAATCATGAGGAGACTCTTGATGAAAGCAGTTTGGATGAAGATCTCTTTATGGATGAAGATGTGGATGATGGTTTTGACGATGATGGTGAATTTTAAGGAAGGGAGAAAAGGCCGTGTTTGAACTTAATAATTTTGATTCAATGAAAATTGGTTTGTCTTCTCCGGAGAAGATCAGGGAGTGGTCCAAGGGCGAAGTGAAAAAACCTGAGACAATTAACTACAGGACTTTAAAACCGGAAAGAGATGGTCTTTTTTGCGAAAGGATATTTGGTCCACAGAAAGACTGGGAGTGCCACTGTGGTAAATATAAGAGAATAAGGTATAAGGGTATCGTGTGTGATCGATGTGGTGTTGAAGTAACCCGTTCAAAGGTTAGAAGAGAGAGAATGGGGCACATTGAACTTGCTGCTCCGGTATCACATATATGGTACTTTAAGGGTATACCAAGCAGAATGGGACTTTTGCTGGACATGTCACCTAGGGCTTTGGAAAAGGTGTTGTATTTTGCGTCCTATGTAGTTATAGATCCGGGACAGACACCACTTTCAAAGAAACAGATACTATCGGAAAAGGAATACAGGGACAGTGTTGAGAAGTTCGGGCACAAGTTTAAGGCAGGAATGGGAGCAGAAGCAGTTAAGGAACTCCTCGCTGAAATAGATCTTGAAGCTCAATCAAGAGAGTTGAGGGCTGATCTTAATGATAGTTCCGGGCAAAAGAGAATAAGGACTATTAAAAGATTGGAAGTTGTGGAAGCTTTCAAACAATCATCTAACAAACCGGAATGGATGATACTTGATGTAATACCTGTAATTCCGCCGGAGTTAAGACCAATGGTTCAATTGGATGGTGGTAGATTTGCAACATCCGACTTGAATGATTTGTATAGAAGGGTTATAAACAGAAATAACAGGTTAAAGAGGCTGCTTGACCTTGGAGCTCCAGATATCATTGTCAGAAATGAAAAGAGAATGCTCCAGGAAGCTGTAGATGCTCTTATAGATAATGGAAGAAGAGGAAGACCTGTAACTGGTCCTGGAAACAGGCCATTAAAATCCCTCTCAGATATGCTTAAAGGTAAGCAGGGACGTTTCAGGCAGAATCTTCTTGGAAAACGTGTTGACTATTCCGGGCGTTCAGTTATCGTTGTTGGTCCTGAATTGAAGATATATCAATGCGGGTTGCCAAAAGAAATGGCTCTTGAGTTGTTCAAGCCTTTTGTTATGAAAAAATTGGTAAATGACGGGCTTGCACATAATATCAAGAGTGCGAAGAGAATGGTTGAAAGGGTAAAAAATGAAGTTTGGGACGTATTGGAGGAAGTTATCAAGGAACATCCGGTACTACTAAACCGTGCCCCAACGCTTCACAGACTTGGAATTCAGGCCTTTGAACCGGTATTGGTTGAAGGAAGGGCGTTAAAACTTCATCCACTGGTTTGTACAGCCTATAATGCGGACTTTGACGGAGACCAGATGGCAGTACACGTTCCATTATCGGCAGAAGCACAAGCTGAAGCAAGATTCCTTATGCTCTCTGCAAGTAACCTGCTAAAACCTCAGGATGGTAAACCGGTTGCGGTTCCGACACAGGACATGGTTTTAGGAAGTTACTATATGACCATCGTCAAAGAAGGTTCAAAAGGTGAAGGAAAAGTATTTGGGAATATAGATGAGGCCGTTATGGCTTATGAAAGCGGAGATATAACACTTCATTCTCCAATAAGGGTTAAAGTTGAAAAAGTTATTGACGGAGAGGTTAAGAGTAAAATCATTCCATGCACAGTAGGAAGGTTACTTTTCAATGAGGGTATTCCTCAGGATCTTGGCTTTGTAGACAGATCAGATCCTGATAAGGCTTTTGATCTCGAAGTGGATTTCCTGGTTGGGAAAAGCGAACTAAGAAAAATAATTGAAAAGAGTATCAGAGTTCATGGAATTACCGAAACGGCAAAATTGCTTGATATAATTAAAGCAAAGGGCTTCAAATACTCAACCAGAGGAGCTATAACAATAAGCGTTTCAGATATGGTTATTCCTGAAGTTAAAGCTAAACATATCAAGGAAACTGAAGATAAGATTGAAAACATATTGAGGCAGTATAAGAGAGGTCTCATATCCGACGAAGAAAGATATAACTCAGTTATAGCTTGTTGGAATGAAGCTTCGGAAATCATAACACAGGCCCTTATAAATAATCTTGACAAATTCAATCCTGTGTACATGATGTCACAGTCAGGAGCGAGAGGTAACATCAACCAGATTAAACAGTTGGCTGGTATGAGAGGACTTATGGCTGATACATCCGGTAAAACTATCGAGGTTCCGATCAAGGCTAACTTCCGTGAAGGTCTTAACGTTATGGAGTTCTTCATTTCAACCCACGGAGCAAGAAAAGGTCTTGCCGATACAGCTTTAAGAACAGCTGACTCCGGTTACTTGACAAGGCGTCTTGTTGACGTTAGTCAGGATGTTATAGTAAGGGAAATTGACTGTGGAACAAGGAAAGGTATCGAAGTCGGAGATGTCAAGGATGGTAACGAAATAATCGAGGAACTTGCAGAAAGACTTGTAGGAAGATATCCGGCAGGCAACATTGTTCATCCGGAAACCGGGGAAGTTTTAGTTGCTGCTGATAAAATGATAACCGAACAAGATGCCAATAGAATTGTTAAGAGTGGAATGAAGAAAGTAAAGATAAGATCGGTATTAACATGTCATTCCGAATATGGAGTGTGTGCTAAATGCTATGGAGCAAATCTGGCAACAGGAGAAGAGTGTAACGTTGGTGAAGCTGTCGGTATTATAGCAGCTCAGTCAATAGGTGAGCCTGGTACGCAGCTTACAATGAGAACGTTCCACACCGGTGGTGTTGCCGGAGACGATATAACACAAGGTTTGCCTCGTGTTGAGGAACTTTTTGAAGCAAGAAAACCAAAAGGATTGGCTATCATATCCGAAATAAACGGAACAGTCAAGATTGTGGAATCAAAGAAGAAGAGAGAAGTTGTTGTTACTACTAACGAAGGTGAATCAAAAAATTACCTGATTCCATACGGCTCTAGAATTAAAGTACTGGACGGAGATCTTGTTGAAGCCGGTGATGAGTTGACAGAAGGTTCTGTAAACCCACACGATATACTGAAGATTAAAGGTATAAACGGAGTTCAGGCTTATTTGCTGCATGAAGTTCAGAGAGTTTACAGACTCCAGGGTGTTGATATCAACGATAAGCATATAGAGGTTATAGTAAGGCAGATGTTAAGAAAAGTTAAGGTAGATGATGCCGGAGATACTTCTCTATTACCTGGTGGACTGGTGGATGTATTTGACTTTGAAGAAGAGAATGCAAAAATTACAGCAGAAGGAAAGAGACCGGCAGTTGGAAAGCGCGCTCTGCTTGGAATAACAAAGGCATCTCTTGCTACCGAGTCATTCCTGTCAGCGGCTTCCTTCCAGGAAACAACGAGGGTATTGACCGAGGCTGCAATAAAGGGTAAGATAGATCCGCTTGTTGGATTAAAGGAAAATGTAATCATCGGTAAGCTCATTCCGGCAGGAACTGGTATGAGTAGATATAAGGATATAAGCATAAGTACGGTAACTGAGTAAAAGTGTTTTGTACTGAAAATTAATATTTTGGAATGCTTTGAAAATAAGCCTGCCGATTTCCGGCAGGCTTATAGTTTTTTGTGTTTAAGGAAGTTAAGTGCGCGATATATTTATTTATCAAGGTTCATAAAATTTGCGCAAGTACTGTTATTTAGTATTTGAATAGAGTATGTAGATAAGCATACAGAAACAAATAAGGAGGGACGCTTGCTCATTTTAAAAAGCATTATTTTTCACCTTTAAATATTTACTATGAAACCAGTATATTCAAAGTTGTATTTATTCAATACCAGCTTAACTTTTGAATGTTTATATTTACAGATATAGTTTAGTTTGATAAAATTTCTTTGCATATACAATATATATTGAACGCGATAAAGATTTTACATGGTGCTTCAATTTCCTTGATTTATTATCGTGAAAATTCAATTTGTCTTTGAAAAATCATTTCACGATTTATATAGATTAGAGATTATTATTGATTATTTAAGGGGGAGAAAACTAAATGTTTAAAAGTAAAAGAATGATTTCACTTGTTATTTCTGGGATTTTTTTTGCGCAAATTCTTACTTCGACTTTGTTTACTTCTTTTAGTCTTGTAAAAGTTCAGGCTGCAAGTACTCTAGAGGAAGAAAAACTTGAATCCAATCTCAAAGGTGATGTAAATGGCGATGGGATAAGAAACAGTATAGATTTTGCACGCATGAAAATGTATTTATTGGGCATGATAACAAGTTTTCCTGTCAGAAATAGTACTTGGGCTTCAGACGTTAGTTGCGATGGGGTATTTAACAGTATTGATTTTGCTTATATGAAACAATTTCTATTAGGAATGAGAGAACTGCCTGATGAACCGTTTATATCCCCAACCCCAAGTGTAATTCAAACATTATCTCCAACTCCAAGCGTAATTCAAACACCATCTCCAACCCAAACTGACACTCATCAGCCATCAAAGCCGGAAGGTCTAACTTGCTTATCGGTAGCAGATGCTACGGTGTCAATTTATTGGGAACCACCAGCCGATGGAAACATTATAGATTACATGGTTATAAAAAATGGTAGATTTGAAACCATGTCAAATGGGAAGACAGAATGTACAATTACTGGGTTGACTCCTAATGAAACATACAAATTCAATGTAATGGCGATAGACACATCAGAAAACATGTCTGAGCCAAGTGATTCCTGTTTGGTAACAACAAAAGTAAGTGATATGGAACAGCTGAAAATGTCGTTGATTCGTAATTTTAATGTAAAAGGAACAACTTTTAGTCTAACTTATGATGGAGATGTTACAGATATTCAGAGTAAAATCAGTAGAGCACTTTCAGATGCTATCTATGAGAGTAATAAGCCTTTCCTCATTACCGATTATTCTATAGAATTTAGTGGTTATGCTGAAGAGTTAAAATTAACATTTTCATTTTTGTATGATAATACACATCAATTTATTGGCGTGGCTCGTTCGTTTGATGAATTTGAAACATCATTATTAAATGGGTTTGATAATAGGCTTCAAAATATTGATGTGATTTATAAAGGTACAATAGATGATGGTGATATAAACAAGTCTTTGAATTCCATATTAAGTAATGACACATATTTATTGGCGAATATTAGAGAATATAACTACCAAATAGAAAAATCAAATGGTTTTACAATAATCAGTTTTGACATTGATTACAAAATGACTAAAGAACAGGAATATAACCTTGGACGAAGTATTGATTTTATTGTTTCAAAACTTACCAGCAGTGATATGAGTGATCACGAAAAAGAAAAACTGATACATGATTATATTTTGTCTAATATTGAATATACTGACGATGTAATGTACAGTAATGCGTATAGTGCACTGTTTTTTGGAAAAACAAATTGCGAAGGATATGCAATGTTAACACACAAAATGTTGAAAGCTGCAGGTATAGAGAACATTATAGTAACAAACGAAGATCATGCATGGAATATTGTTAAAATAAACAACAATTGGTATCACTTAGACACAACTTGGAATGATGGTCCAAGAAGGTATTTGGGTTTTTACAAATATTACAATTTGACGGATAACGAAATTTGCCAAAGCCGAAATTATGTTAATAGATACGGTATCTTATGTACGTCAGACTACATTGAGGAATTAATTGAAACCAATACGTCAAATAGAGGGAAATACAGTGAAGTGCTAAATGATATAAAAGATACACAGGATTACGTATCAGTGAATAACTTTCAAAATGATGCGGCACTAAGTTTATTTTATAATGAAGCTTTAGTAAAAGAAGGAGAAAACTTAAATTTGGTCGATCCCAAAATCCCATATGAATTGAATGGAAATTCATATGAATGGTCAACCAGTGATTCGGATGTAGCAACTGTAACGAATGGGGTATTAACAGCAAAAAAGGAAGGGACAGTATTTGTTTCAGCTAAAACTATAGAAGGCATGTTTTTCACACCAGGTATTCTATGTAAAGTTTGTGTACTGCCTGTTGAATCAGAGGGAGAAAAGAGCTCTCAATATCTTGCTAAGGAAAATATGGTAGGGTTTTCAGATCCAAGTGTTCAACCTCAGATTACAATTAATAACTGCGTGGATGATATAAATGCTACGACAACAGTAACAAACGCTTCAGATAAAATAGATGAAAAAATGGAGTTTTTAGGGGAACCTATAGAGATAAGTACAACGTCTGAATTTAACTGGGCAGAAATAGGATTTAAGCTAAGTAAAGAGCAGTTGGAGACAGTAGATATAAACAATTTAGTTATATATTGGTATGATGAGAAAAGTAATGAATTTGTTCCACAGGCAACAAGGATAGATGAAGAAAGTGGAGTGATTTCTACTACAGTAACTCATTTTAGTACTTATTTTGTTAGTTTTAGAATACAGGGAGGTAAAATTGATATTGCATTTGTAATTGATAGCATATATTCTGATCAGGCAAGTTTAAATACATTTAAGTATAACATTATCAAAACTATTACTGAGTTATGCAAAAAGTCAAATTTGTGGATAACATTTATTGATAGCAAAACTAAAGAACAGGTTCATAGTTTTTATATTCAAATACCTTTTTCGCTTTCGAACACTATTAGTATAATCAGTTATAATGTTGGTATTGCATTCGAAAAAGTGAAACCGGGTGGTAAGGTACCCAACGATCAGGAACTTTTGACTATTGTTGAAGAAGGATTTACAAATGGAAGTGAAGCGCTAAACTATACTTTGTTACCATCTGTTAATAAATATATATTGATTTACACTCGTTGGAATGCTTATTTTTCAGAGAATGACTCTGTTGTTATAAAAATTGGGAATGCGATTGGGTTGATAGTGGGAAAAACAGTTGCATATTATTCAGGAGGAGAAATAGCCTATAATCAAAGCAATGTTATTGCGCTAATGGAATTTTTATATTCAGGCCATTACAATATGTTGACTTTTGATGTTATGGGAGATAGTCCATGGTCACTTAAGCAATATGGAGACAATGTCAAGAATGACGTTATTGTTCTACAAAAGAAATTGGTAACACATGGATACCTGAAAATGCCAATAGATCCAAGTACAAAAAAACAGATCCCTTTTGGTAATTTTGATGAAACAACTAAAAATGCTGTTGAGCAATATCAGAAAATCAAAAGATTACCTGTTGATGGTGTAGTAAGAAAAGATACATGGCTAGCACTATCGCTGCCTTGGGATGATAAAAATGCGCAACCTGACAGAAGTAGCTGGACTTACTGGTACATATTGAGTAATAATAACTTTTATATGGTGAGTCCGAATGTTACAATAACTTCGCCTGATAAAGGTACTAAAGCAGAGGTAGGCGACAAAATTAAAATAGCAGTGAAGGCTGTTAACTGTCATCATATAGCGTTAGTTATTGATGGCAAGTGTATTGTAACTATATATGGCAACTTTAACGCAAATGCTATAGAATTCGAATATGACTATATAATACCTTCTGCTGGAATACACCAAATAGAAATAAGAGGAAGAAATGTACCCGGAAGTAATGATGGAACACTCGTGACATCAACAAGTACAGTTGAAGGGATACATCCTGAGCCAGAAGTAGATGGAAAAGTAATTGGTTCTCAAGAATATATTGACATGATAGATGAAATTTATGATGAAAAATGGAACAAAACATTTTTGGTCAACAGTATATTTTTTGGAGTTATATCTGCTAAAGTTGTGGCGACAGTTAATGCTGCAAGCGAGTGCCTAAAAATAATTATGTCAGATGTTGAAAATAACAAATATAAGCTTGATTATATTTCTGATGATAATTTTTTAAGGTTATGTGTAAAAATAAATAGTTTAGTGCAAAAACGCGGAATTGTTGATTCAGAATTACATTACTTCAGGATTGACTTGAATAGAGTGCCTAAGACGTTGCATGAATTGGTAGATGAAAACTCAAAATTGCCCTCAGATCAGCAATGGCAGCTTATGAGCATAGAAAAATCGTTATACCATATGCAGGGAGAGGGAGGGTTAAAAAATTTGAAGTTTGTTTCAGCCGATGGTCGATTTGAAGCTGTATATAATTCGGATGGGAAGCTAGTGGAAGATTGGATTAATATTGGCACGTATAATTACGCACCGTCTTTAACTGAGGGAAGTTTAAAGCATAAGATATTTGATGTAGAACCATACAAGGAATGGGGAAACCATAGTCTATCACCTCAGAAAGATGAAAAAAGTATAAATGAAGGAAAAGAATTAGTTGTAGATCAGTTGGATGGAGTGGTAGATGAAATTGAAGCTTACAGACAAAATTTGATCGATAAGTATGGCTTCATAGAATTTGATTAATATAAGGACTGTAGTGTGTAAAATAGAATAGAACTTAATTAAAGATAAAATCTTAAATCTTATAAAATCTTGTTATAGACCTTGACAAAACAAGAATTCGAGTGATAAAATATCACAGTATGTAAAATTGTGATTTTTGTATTTAGAGTCAATTGCTATATTTGGAGTGAGTTTTCGAGCAAAGCCTGATACTGGCTAGGAGGTAAAAGGTGATAGAAAGCTTAAGAAATGGAAACAAAACAGTTGGAGTAAAGCAGACTATAAAAGCAGTTGAAAAAGGCGCAGCTAAGATGGTTTTTGTTGCCAAAGACGCAGATGAGCGGGTAGTTGGCAAGATTGTTGAGTTGTGCAAAAAGGACAATATACAAATTACATATGTTGAATCAATGAAGCAGCTTGGAAAAGCCTGTAACATTGATGTTGGTGCTGCTGTAGCTTGTACGCTGAGATAAGCAGATGTCCTAAATCCAAAGAGCTAAATTTCTTTGAGATTTTTGAATATATTACATATTACTGAGAGGAGGTGAAATAATGCCAACGTTTAACCAGTTAGTTAGAAAAGGGAGACAGACACTCGGAAAGAAATCAACTGCTCCTGCTTTGCAAAAGGGATTCAATTCCTTGCAGAAAAAGCCTACAGATTTAAGCAGCCCTCAAAAAAGAGGAGTTTGTACTGTAGTTAAGACAACAACACCTAAGAAGCCTAACTCAGCTTTGAGAAAGGTTGCAAGGGTTCGTTTGACTAATGGAATTGAAGTATCTGCTTATATTCCTGGTATAGGCCACAATCTTCAGGAACACAGTGTTGTTCTTATAAGAGGAGGAAGGGTTAAAGACCTACCTGGGGTTAGGTATCATATTGTTCGTGGAACACTTGATACTGCTGGTGTTGCAAAGAGAATGCAGTCGAGGTCAAAATATGGTGCAAAGAGGCCAAAAGCTGGTGCAGCAAGTAAGTAAGATCATATGACGTGCTTTGCGCGATGTATGGTAGTAAAAGTTAATAGTGCTTAGTACGTTGTTTTATATATATTATATTATATTAGCATGTACGCAGCACTGACGACGGACAAATGAAAGATTTGTCCGCGAGTACCGATGATATGTTTATATCATAAGAAGGAGGGAAGAAAGGTGCCAAGAAAAGGTTATATAGCAAAAAGAGATGTATTACCTGATCCAATTTATAATGATAAGGTTGTTACAAAACTTGTTAATAATATAATGGAAGATGGTAAGAAGGGTGTTGCTCAAAAGATTTGTTATGAAGCTTTTGACATCATAAAAGAGAAAACTGGTAAAGATCCGCTCGAAGTTTTTGAACAGGCATTAAACAATATCATGCCGGTTCTTGAAGTTAAGGCAAGAAGAGTCGGGGGTGCTACTTACCAGGTTCCTATGGAAGTTAGACCTGAAAGGAGACAGGCTTTGGGCTTGAGATGGTTGGTTAACTACTCAAGACAAAGGGGCGAGAGGACAATGAGGGAAAGACTCGCCGGTGAAATACTTGATGCGACTAACAACTTAGGTGGAGCTTATAAGAAGAAAGAGGATACGCATAAAATGGCTGAGGCTAATAAAGCTTTTGCTCATTACAGGTGGTAATTTTCAATTTTATATATGGACAAAGTCACTGTTGTATGAGAGAGTGACGTTTTGAAAGGAAGATAAGAATGCCCAGGCAATTTAGTTTAGAAAATACCAGAAATATTGGAATCATGGCTCATATAGACGCAGGTAAAACAACCACTACTGAGCGTATTTTGTTCTATACCGGTAAGGTTCATAAGATAGGAGAAACACACGAAGGTGCTGCAACTATGGACTGGATGGAGCAGGAGCAGGAAAGAGGTATAACGATCACTTCTGCTGCTACTACTGCCCAATGGAAAGGAAATAGAGTTAACATTATAGATACGCCGGGGCACGTTGACTTTACCGTTGAAGTTGAGAGATCACTTCGTGTTCTTGACGGATCTGTTACTGTATTTTGTGCTAAAGGCGGAGTTGAGCCACAGTCAGAGACAGTTTGGAGGCAGGCTGACAGATATCATGTTCCCCGTATGGCATATGTTAATAAGATGGACATAATGGGAGCTGACTTCTATAACGTTGTAAATATGATGAAGGATAGACTTCAGGCAAATGCTGTTCCAATTCAATTACCTATAGGCAAGGAAGAACAGTTCCTTGGAATTATCGATCTTGTAGTTATGAAAGCAGAATATTACATGGATGACCTCGGAAAAGTAATTGAAGAGAGAGAAATTCCAGAAGATATGAAGGAATTGGCTGTTGAATACAGAAGCAAACTTATTGAGGCTATTGCTGAGCAAGATGAAGAACTTATGATGAAATACCTCGAAGGCGAAGAATTTACTTTGGAGGAAATCAAAAGAGGTATCAGAAAGGCTACAATTAGTGTTAGCATGATACCGGTTATATGTGGTTCTTCATATAAAAACAAGGGCGTGCAGAATCTTTTGGATGCTGTTGTAGACTATATGCCTTCACCGCTTGATATACCTCCAATAAAAGGTGTAACTGAAGATGGAGAAACTGAAATTGAAAGAAAGTCTGATGACAATGCTCCGTTTGCGGCATTGGCATTTAAGATAATGACTGACCCTTATGTAGGAAAACTCTGCTTCTTCAGAGTTTATTCCGGTAAGATAGCTTCAGGTTCATATGTTTTAAATGCGACTAAAGGTAAAAGAGAAAGAATAGGTAGAATTCTTCAAATGCATGCAAACCATAGAGAAGAAATTGATATGGTTTACTCTGGAGATATAGCTGCAGCAGTTGGACTAAAGGATACTACTACTGGTGATACTTTGTGTGAAGAGGGAAGTCCAGTTATATTAGAATCCATGGAGTTCCCAGAACCTGTTATATCAGTTGCAATTGAACCAAAGTCAAAAGCTGGACAGGATAAGATGGGATTCGCTCTTGCAAAGCTTGCAGAAGAGGATCCAACCTTCAGGACGCATACTGATCCCGATAGCGGACAAACTATAATCGAAGGTATGGGTGAATTGCATCTTGAAATAATCGTTGACCGTATGATGAGAGAATTCAAAGTTGAAGCCAACGTTGGTAATCCACAGGTTGCATACAAAGAAACTATCAGAAAGACTGTTAAATCTGAAGGTAAGTTTGTCAGACAGTCAGGTGGTAGAGGTCAGTATGGTCACTGTTGGATCGAAATGGAGCCAAGAGAGCCAGGATCAGGTTATGAGTTTGTTAATAAAATCGTTGGTGGTGTTGTTCCTAAAGAATACATCGGACCAATTGATGCTGGCATTCAGGAAGCAATGAATACTGGTGTTTTGGGTGGCTATCCTGTTGTTGATATAAAGTGTACTCTATATGATGGTTCATACCATGAAGTTGACTCTTCAGAAATGGCATTTAAGATTGCTGGTTCCATGGCATTTAAGGAAGGTATGAGAAAAGCAGATCCAGTGCTATTAGAGCCTATAATGAAGGTTAGTGTTACAGTTCCTGAAGATTATATGGGAGATGTAATGGGAGACTTGAACTCTAGAAGAGGAAGAATTGAAGGTATGGAAGCACGCAACGGAGCACAGGTTATAAATGCTAATGTTCCATTATCTGAAATGTTCGGATATGCAACTACTTTGCGTTCAAGAACACAAGGTAGAGGAGTATTCACTATGCAGATAAGCCATTTTGAAGAAGTACCTAGAAATATACAGGAAGCTGTCATAAGTGGCAGAGTAGGTAAATAAAAGACTTAATTTATTGGCAGAATAAAATAGCAATAGACAGGGGATATGCAAAGCCTGCGTATTCCCTGTAAAAAATAATTATAGTTAACTAATAAAAATCAGTATTCTTTACTGAAAAAGGAGGAGAATTAATAATGGCAAAAGCTAAATTTGAAAGAAGTAAGCCCCACGTTAATATTGGAACAATAGGTCACGTTGACCATGGTAAGACTTCATTAACTGCTGCTATAACAAAAGTATTGAGCTTCCTCGGTAAGGCAAATTTCTCTGCATATGACCAAATCGACAAAGCTCCGGAAGAAAAAGAAAGAGGTATCACAATTTCAACATCTCACGTTGAATATGAAACAGACAACAGACACTATGCACACGTTGACTGCCCAGGCCATGCTGACTATGTTAAAAATATGATCACTGGTGCTGCTCAAATGGACGGTGCTATCCTCGTTGTTTCAGCTGCTGATGGTCCTATGCCTCAGACAAGAGAACACATTCTTTTGGCTCGTCAGGTTGGCGTTCCATACATAGTTGTTTTCTTAAACAAATGTGATATGGTTGACGATGAAGAACTTATCGAGTTGGTTGAAATGGAACTTAGAGAATTGTTAAGTTCATATGAATTCCCAGGTGATGATATTCCGATCGTAAGAGGTTCTGCTCTTGACGCACTTGAGTGTACAGCAACAACTGTAGATGATCCTAAATATGCGCCAATTATGGAATTGATGTCAAAAGTTGATGAATATATACCAACTCCTGAAAGAGCTACTGACAAGCCATTTATCATGCCTGTAGAGGATGTTTTCTCAATCACAGGTCGTGGTACTGTTGCTACAGGTAGGGTTGAAAATGGTACATTGAAAGTTGGAGATGAAGTTGAAATCGTTGGTTTAATGGAAGCTCCTAAGAAAACAGTTGTAACTGGTATAGAAATGTTCAGAAAGCTTCTTGATTCAGCTGTTGCTGGTGACAATATCGGAGCTCTCTTAAGAGGTATTCAAAGAACTGATATCGAAAGAGGTCAGGTTCTTGCAAAACCAGGTTCAATCAAACCTCATACTCATTTTGAAGCACAGGTTTACGTATTGACTAAAGAGGAAGGTGGAAGACATACTCCATTCTTCAACAACTACAGACCACAGTTCTATTTCAGAACAACAGACGTTACTGGTGTAGTTGAACTCCCAGCAGGAACAGAAATGGTTATGCCTGGTGACCACATCACTATGAAAATCAAACTGATCACTCCAATAGCTATGGACGAAGGATTAAAGTTCGCTATCCGTGAAGGCGGAAGAACTGTTGGATCAGGAAACGTTAATAAGATCATTGAATAATTATTTATTTATTAAGGGTCGGATTTTAATCCGGCCCTTTTTGCATTTTAAGAAAGAGCATTGCTTTTTGAAATATAGAATCTAAGGACATAGAATCTCCAAGGCTTTCTGAAGAAATGCAAAGTGTACCTTTTGATTATACTTCTAAAGTAAAAATATTACATATTAGAAGTAAAAATAATCCGTTCATCTGATTAAAATCATCTAGTATAATTGGTGTATAAATATGGTATAAGGGGGAGACAAACAATGGTAAAAAGATTGTTAGGAACATTGTTGTCTGTAGTAATGATTACATCCTTGATGAGCGGATGCAAACAGGAGGCATCTATGACTGAAACAACACTTACACTGTGGAGTATTGCAACAGAAAGTGATGCTTTCAGCAATGCCTATTCCAAGGCTATTAAAGACTTTGAGAAGGCAAATCCCGGAGTTAAAATTGTTCATGAAACCTTTGAAAATGAAGCTTACAAGACAAAGATTAAGACTGCCGTATCTGGAAATAATCTTCCTGACCTTTTCTTTACATGGGGTGGCGGATTTTCCAAACCCTTTGTAGAATCCGGGAAAGTACTGGCTATTGACAAATATTATACAGGTGAGTACAAGGAGCAGTTGTCAGAAGCAGCATTAACATACTCAACATATAATGGAAAGATTTATGGTTCCACTTACACAACCCCTGTTTCAGCGTTATTCTACAATAAAAAAATCTTTGAGGAAAATGGACTCAAGGCACCAACCACATTCGATGAGCTGGTACAGACCTGTGATAAGCTTATACAAAAAGGTATTACCCCTATCGGTATCAGTGCAAAGGATACTTGGGTATTGGCCATGACCCACGACGCTATGACATTAAAATCTGCAGGTCCGGAAAAGGTAAAGTCAGCACTAACAAAAGCAGGACAGAGCTATGATGATCCGGATTTTCTTGAGTCTGCTAAGAAATTCAAACAACTCGTTGAAATGGGGGCTTTCTATAAAGGAGCTACCGGATTAACAAATGATGAAGCAAGTGCATTATTTTACAGCGGTAAGGTTGCAATGTATACAACAGGTAGCTGGATGGCAGGCTCTATTCAAACAGATGCTGCAAACCCAAGCGATTTTGATGTGGTTCCATTCCCACTCTTAGGAGCTAATGCGAAAGCAACAGACTTTATGGGCGGTGCAGTTGATAGCATTATGGTTAGTGCTTCGACTAAAAATCCTGATCTTGCTGGGAAGGCTGCATTTGAACTCACAAGAAGTATTTCGAAATACTCATATCTTGATGGAGCAGGTCTGGCAGTTTGGAAAAAAGATTATGATGACAGTGATGTAAATCCATTGACTAAAAAATTAGCTGATTTTGCAGCAAATGCAACATCATTTACACTATGGTTTGATACTACCATGGAAGCTGAAGATGCTGGTGAATACCTTACATTGTTACAGGAAATGTATGTTGGTAAAATAACTCCTGAAGGTTTTGTTAGTTCTATGAAAAAGAACCTCGAATAAGGTATGCCTAAAATATAAATTCATACTCTGGATAACGAAAAAACTTGATTTGATAATGTTTTCAAAATATGAGAATAGGATGTTATTTTTTCGTTATCCCTAAGTAGAAGTTTTATACAAAATGAAGTATAAGTAAATCAAGCCTTTCAAACATGAATACAGCAGGGGAATCAGTATGAATCCCATGCCAGATTAAAGGAACTATATCTTCTTTAGAAAGTTGTAAAAACCAATCTTATCAGAAGAATAGTATACTATTCGGTGTTTGGAAGGTTTGATTATTTTAAAGAAAATCTGAATGGGGGGTTATGATGAATTCTGTTAGGCAAAATAAATTGGCAATATTTCTATTTATATTACCGGCTTCCCTGTTATTTTTTGCAATCATCATTATGCCTATTTTTATGTCAGGCTATTATAGCCTTTTAGAATGGGATGGGGTTAATCAGTCACGTTTCGTTGGAATAGGAAATTATATAGAATTATTAACAAGTCCGGTAGCGAGATTTCCAAAATCTCTACAAAATGCTTTAATTCTTGCAGTCTTGTCGGTGTTTATACAGCTTCCTCTTTCTCTTGGCTTGGCATTACTGCTTTCAAAGAAAGTAAAAGGGGAAAAGATTTTTGTAGCGATTTTCTTCATGCCGGTATTAATATCTACAGTAGTAATAGGACAATTGTGGCTAAAGATCTACAATCCGGAGTATGGTATTGTAAATGTAGCACTTAATTCTCTAGGGCTTGGGAAGTATGCGAGGACCTGGCTTGGAGAACAGGATACCGCATTGATATCAGTGTTTGTGCCGATTATATGGCAATACGTCGGGTATCACATGCTTCTAATGTATGCCGGTATTAAATCCATTCCAACTGAGATTAGAGAAGCGGCAAAGGTTGAAGGAGCAACAGAAGGCCAGCTTGCAAGATATATTATTATTCCAATGCTAAAGCCAATTATTAAAGTATGTGTTATTTTTGCAGTAACAGGTTCACTAAAGGCCTTTGATTTAATATATGTATTGACAAGAGGGGGTCCTGCTAAAGCTAGTGAAGTTCCAAGCACCCTGATGGTATCTATGATCTTTGACTGGAATCGCTATGGATTTGGAAGTGCAATTGCTTTATCAATAATAGCATTGTGTTTCTTTTTTGCAATAGTCATTAAAAGAGCTTTTGGTACAGAGGAGGATTAAATTGGATAAAGAGATAAAAGCTGTAACGAATGAGTTTCATACTCCAACTAAAGCAATAATCCTAAAAAAGATTAAAATGAGCAGTATATTAACTTATACGGTTCTTGGCATATGGGCATTGGTTAATATTTTCCCATTGTACTGGATGTTTACATTTTCCCTGAAAAGTAATAGGGAGATTTTTGGGGAAAATATTATCGGGCTTCCAAAGGAATGGTTATGGTCAAACTATCAGAATGCCTTAACTAAAGGTAATATGGCTCTTTATATGCTAAATAGTGTTATTGTAACAAGCATAACTATTATATTGACTTTGATAGTTGCTTTAATGGCAACATATGCATTAACAAGGCTTGTATGGAAAGGGAGAAAGACAGTTAACAATATTTTTATGCTAGGTCTCACCATTCCAATACATGCAGCAATTTTGCCGGTATATCTGATACTTGATAAGCTAAATATGACAAATTCTTATCAGGCTTTGATAATTCCCTATACTGCTTTTGGACTTGCCATGTCCATAATGATTTGCGGTGGTTTTATTGTAAATATTCCAAGAGAGCTTGAGGAGTCAGCATGTATTGACGGGTGCAGTGTGTATGGAATCTTTTTCAGGATTATTCTTCCTCTTATGAAGCCTGCACTTTCTACAGTTGCAATTTTTACCTTCTTGTCATCCTGGAATGAGTTGATGTTTGCGAATATCTTTATTGATGATGCCAGATACAGAACTATATCTGTTGGTATTCAGACACTATCCGGTGCACATACAACCCAGTGGGGACCAATTGGGGCAGCACTTGTTATTGCAACTTTCCCTACTTTGGCTTTATACTCATTTATGAGCACTAAAATTCAAAAAAGTTTAACTGCTGGTGCAGTGAAAGGATAAGGGAGAATAATATATGAGATCAAATTCATATTATAAGAAAAAGGCAGAAGACCTGGTGGCACAGATGACATTGGAGGAGAAGGCTAGCCAGCTTACCTACAATTCTCCGGCTATCAAGAGGCTTGGAATTCCTGAATATAACTGGTGGAATGAAGCTTTGCATGGAGTTGCACGAGCTGGAACTGCTACAGTTTTTCCACAGGCAATTGGTCTTGCTGCAATGTTTGATGATGAATTTCTGATGAAAATTGCAAATATAATTGCTATAGAAGCAAGAGCCAAATATAATGAAAGTTCAAAGCATGAAGACAGGGATATTTACAAAGGAATTACCTTGTGGTCCCCAAATATAAACATATTCAGGGATCCTCGATGGGGAAGGGGTCATGAAACTTATGGAGAAGATCCATTTCTTACCGGTAAACTGGGAGTTGCCTTTATAAAAGGGCTGCAGGGAGACAAAGAGGTGATGTTAACAGCAGCTTGTGTAAAGCATTTTGCTGTCCATAGCGGTCCTGAGGATTTACGGCATGAGTTTAATGCAGAAGTAACTAAGAAGGATTTGTGGGAAACCTATTTACCTGCATTTGAGACCTGTGTAAAGGATGGTAAGGTGGAAGCGGTAATGGGAGGTTACAATAGAACAAACGGAGAACCCTGCTGCGGAAGTTATACCCTGCTTCGTGACATTTTAAGAGAAAAATGGGGCTTTGAGGGGCATGTAGTATCCGACTGCTGGGCAATAAAAGATTTCCACCTGCACCATATGGTGACAAAGACACCTGAAGAGTCTGCGGCACTAGCTATTGATGCGGGGTGTGATCTGAATTGCGGTAACGTTTATTTAACCTTGCTTGTGGCTTTTAAAGAAGGATTAATAACAGAAGAGCATATCACAAGAGCAGCAGTCAGAATCTTTACAACAAGATTCAAGCTGGGTTTATTTGAGGATAATGAATTTGATAATATACCTTATGAGGTTGTGGAATGTAGTGAGCACAAGGAGATAGCTATTGAGGCTGCAAGGAAAAGTGCGGTACTGCTTAAAAACGACGGAATTTTGCCTATTAACAAGGGTACTGTAAAAACAATTTCTGTAATTGGACCAAATGCAAACAGTAGACTTGCATTGAAAGGAAACTATTATGGAACTTCTTCAAGATACATCACCCTCCTTGAAGGTATACAGGATGAAGTTGGAGATGAAGTAAGAGTACTATATTCAAAAGGGTGTGAGCTGGTTAGAGACAGAACTGAAGTCTTGGCATATGCAAATGACCGTCTTGTAGAGGCTGTTACTGTTGCAGAGCATAGTGATTTGGTTATTCTGTGCCTAGGACTTGACGAAACCATTGAGGGCGAAGAAATGGACGATGGTAACAATCAAGGCTCCGGTGATAAGGAAGATCTTGATTTACCGGAAGTACAAAAAACACTTTTAGAAAAAATAGTGGCACTTGGAAAGCCGACAGTACTTTGCCTTATGTCTGGAAGTGCAATAAACCTGAGCTATGCACAGGAACATTGTAATGGTATTTTACTGACATGGTATCCAGGTGCAAGAGGTGGTAAGGCTATAGCAGATGTCTTGTTCGGTAATGTGTCGCCATCAGGGAAATTGCCTGTGACATTTTACAAATCATTGGAAAATCAACCGCCATTTACAGACTACTCAATGAAAAACAGAACCTACCGCTATATAGAAGAAACTCCTTTATATCCCTTCGGATACGGCTTGACCTATAGTGATGTAGTATTAAAGCACGCAGAAATAAGGGGGGCTATAGAGATTGAAAAGGATATTGATCTTCATGTAACTCTTCAGAACCAAGGGGGAGTTGCTGTGGAGGAGGTTGTTCAGATCTACATTAAAGACGAACAGTCCATATATGCTGTTAAAAATGTTAGTTTGTGTGGGTTCAAGCGAGTTACTCTAGGAGTCAATGAAGAAAAACAGGTTTCTATGACCATTCCTTTTGATTGTTTAAAGGCGGTAAACCTGAAAGGGGAAAAAGTACTTGACAGTAGAAAGTTTACCTTGTTTGTCGGTCTGAGTGGACCTGATAAACGAAGTATAGAACTCACTGGGAAAGAACCTGTTAGAATTCCCTTTGAGTTATAAACTCAACTTTCCCAATATAACGTTTTGGGGCTCTGGTTGCTTACATGTTAAGGGAAAAAAGTTTACTTTTTGACTACAGCGAGCAATGCTCATTGATATATGGCATTTATCACATGCATTTGGAAATAATATTTTTTCTTGGAGTATAGGAATTTATAAAAATCCTATTTTTGTAAATTCCTATACTGGGGTTTGGAAAGGGGATTCCCCTTTCCCGGTTTAAGGAGGGCTGGTCGTTCCGCTTCGCTGCACTGCTCGCCCATGCGACCTGGGTGCTCAGGCTGGTCGTTTCGCTACGCTACACTGCTCGCCCATGCATCCTGGGATGCGAAGCATCCGTCGAAGGGAACCATAGGGTTCCCTAGCGAACAAGAAAATTCATGAGCAAAGCGAATTTTCTTGATAAGCAAAAGGTACATTTATATAATAGTTGTAAATTTATTATAAGGACAGTGTTCTAAAAGGGGTCATGAAGAAGAGAATAGAAAGAATCGTTCGGTGGTTTTATAATAGAAGGCTAAAAGACAAAATTAGATTCTTATTTTTGGTTCTTATTATTACGTATATCGTTACACTCTACTTTATCTATAATTTTTTAGTTAAAAAAAATATGATGGATTATGTTCTTGAGAGTAACTATAATACAATGATTTCTATTGGAAACAATCTCAATGTTGAATTTGAAGCTGTAAATACAATGAGCCAGCTTATAATGACTAACAGTAATATAATTGAGTACTTGAGGGATAGGGGCCATGGAAATACGAGGATTAATCATAATGCATTAATGGCTGTGTATGATATCAGCAATAAATTTAATTACGTGTCCTCCATCTATATCTTTAAAGATTATAAAGAGTATATTCATATATCCAGACAGGTAACAAATGTTGATTTAAACCTTGTCTATAGTCCGTTGTGGAAGAAAGAAATCCTTCAGAAGCGTGGATCTTGTGTGATTAGAGTTAATGGAGACGGTGCATTTGAGAGGAAGTCTGGGGAACCGTTAATCTCCGTTATAAGAATAATTAACGACCTGGATACTCAAAAACCTATTGGAATAATTGCAATAAACCTGAATGTTGACATGCTTGAAAATTCCTTTAATGACATGACAAGTGATGACAGAAATTTCTGGTACTATGTAGAGGGTAAAAATATTTTAGACCGGAGTAAAGAATCTGAGGAGCTTGACCAATTCCAGAAAATAGGCATTGGTAAGAAGGAATTTGAGCAAAACATTAAACAGGGCTTTGGCGTTACAAGAGTATTATCCTATTATCGCGTTCCTAATACTCCTTTTGTGTTAGCTGAAATTGATAGAGTGTCATTTTTTAGATATATCTCAGTTCAAGCAATTGCCATTATAGTCATAGTGATTATTTTATCAATTTTATGTATTGTTGTTACCGGTGTTTTTATATCAGTTTTTGTTACAAATCCAATTGAGAGACTTATGCAGTTTATGAATCTTGAAAAACTGGGATTCAGTAAGAATGGGACTGGAAACAGTTCTGGATTTGTGAGTAAAGAAAATGAAATAATGATGAAAAACAGCCGTCTTGTTGAAATTAATCAAATAATGCGTGAATTGCTGGAGCAGGAAAAAATAATGCGTAAGGCTGAGATGGAGGTGCTTCAGGAGCAAATAAACCCGCATTTTTTATACAACACATTAGGTTCTATTGCTGACCTGGCACTGGAGATCTCAGCAGATGAGATATATGATGTTGTTGAAACTCTAGGTAATTTTTACAGGAGATTTTTAAGCAAGGGAAGCAGAGAAATTACTATACGGGAAGAGGTTGCAATTATACAAGACTACCTTAAGCTGCAAAAATTGAGGTATCATGATGTTTTTGAGGATGAATATGAGTTACAGGAAGATTGGCTGGATTTTAAGGTGCCCAAATTAATACTTCAACCTTTAGTGGAAAATAGTTTGTATCATGGAGTAAGGCTAAAAGGTGAAAAAGGAATAATAAAAATATCTGTCTATGCAGAGGACAGTATATTGCACATTGGCGTGTATGATACGGGAGTTGGCATGAGTGAGGAGCAAATAAGTTCAATAATGAACGGGGACAATAAAAAGAGCTTTGGTTTTAAAGGTACTATGGACAGAATTAGATATTATTATGATGCAGAAGAAGTCTTTGAAGTTAAGAGTGAAGAGGGCAAATATTGTTTAGTTGATATCAGAATCCCAATATAGGGGGGGTAGTAATGTATAGAGTTCTGATCATTGATGACGAAAAATCAATCAGAAATTTATTGAAAAACATACTAAAAAGAGAAGAACTGAACATTGAAGTAGTGGGAGAAGCGGAAAGTGGTATTGAGGCTATCAATATCATGGAGCAAGTACTACCCGATATTGCCTTTGTGGATATTAAAATGCCTTTTATGGATGGTATTGAATTTTCAAAACTGGCAATTAGCCGTTATCCAAACCTGAAGATTATAGTACTCACAGCTTTCAGTGATTTTGGGTATGCCAGGCAATGTGTTGGAATCGGAGTATGTGAGTATTTATTAAAACCTATCGTGCGTAAAGATATCAGAGATGTTTTATTGAAGATTACAAAGGATCTGGATTCAAAGCAAAAAAAGGCTGAGATAGAAGAGCCCATTGTTCATAAAAAAGACACTGTTAATAAAATAAAGTCCTTTATAGCCGAAAACTATGTCCGGCCAGATCTTGATTTAACGGTTATTGCTCAGACCTTCGGCTTTAACTCCAGCTATTTGAGCAGGCTGTTTAAAGCTGAAACAGGGGTGAATCTTATTGATTACCTAACAGAATGTAGAATGGAAAAGGCTATAGCTTATGCAAAAAAAGGAAGCATGATGTATGTGACTGCAAAGATGGTAGGAATTCCCGATCCTAATTATTTTGGCAAGTGTTTTAAGAAGTATACAAATCAAAGCTTTTCTGAGTTTATGAAGAAATATAAAAGTTAAATAAAGATATAAAAAAATGGGGGGATTTAGTTTGTCATATTTACTAGGAGTAGATATAGGTACATCAGGTACAAAAACGGTTTTATATGATGAATTTGGAAATACCATAGCAAGCAGCCTTGAGGAATATCCATTGTACCAGCCCCATATTGGATGGGCAGAGCAGGAACCGGAAGACTGGTGGAGGGCAACATACTTATCTATTAAACATGTTATTTCCAAAAGCGGAATTGATGCTTCCTCTATTAAGGGAATCGGACTTTCTGGTCAGATGCACGGGGCTGTTCTTCTGGATAAGGATTGCAAAGTGCTCAGGAAAGCAATTATATGGTGCGACCAGAGAAGTTTTGCCGAGTGTGATCAGATTACTTCAATCATAGGGAAGGAAAGGCTGATTGAGATAACTGCCAACCCTGCACTGACGGGATTTACAGCCTCAAAGGTTATGTGGGTTAAAAATAATGAACCTGAAATTTTTGAGAAGATTTATAAGATACTTCTCCCTAAAGACTACATAAGATTTAAATTAACAGGAGAATTTGCTACAGAGGTATCGGATGCCAGTGGAATGCAGTTTATGGATATACCGGGAAGAAAGTGGAGTGATGAAGTCATAAGTAAACTCGGTCTTAGTCAAAGTATGCTGGGAGAACTCTATGAGTCTCAGGAAGTTAGTGGGAAAGTAAATAAGCATGCTGCTTCATTAACCGGACTGAAGGAAGGAACTCCTGTAGTGGGTGGTGCAGGAGACCAGGCAGCAGGAGCCGTTGGAAATGGAATTGTGAGACCCGGGGTGGTATCATCCACTATAGGAACCTCAGGGGTAGTATTTGCATTTTCTGAAAAGGTTACTATTGATCCAAAGGGTAGAGTTCATACTTTTTGTCATGCAGTACCAAATACCTGGCACATTATGGGGGTTACACAGGGAGCCGGACTATCTCTTAAGTGGTTCCGTGACAATTTCTGTATAGAAGAAAAGAGAACTGCAGAGTTAATGAAAATAGATCCATACGTAATTATAGACAGGGAAGCTGAAAAAGTGGCCCCGGGCTGTAATGGTTTAATCTATTTACCTTATCTGATGGGAGAAAGAACGCCACATCTTGACCCTAATGCCAAGGGTGTCTTTTTCGGATTAACAGCAAAGCATGAAAAACAGGATGTTTTGAGGTCCATTATGGAAGGTGTTGTATATAGCCTTAGAGATTGCCTTGAAATTATTAATGAAATGGGTGTTAACGTTTCTGAAGTAAGAGCCTCAGGTGGTGGCGGAAAAAGTGAATTGTGGAGAAAAATGCAGGCTGATATATTCGGCACTGATATTACAACCATAAAGTCAAGTGAGGGTCCTGCACTTGGAGTAGCACTTCTTGCTGGAGTAGGAACGGGTATATACAGCAACATTAGTGAGGCATGTGAAGCAGTAATAAAAGAAAATACCAGGCAGGTTTCGGATCTTGAACTAAATGCTAAATATACCAAGTTTTATGGTATCTATAAACGTCTATATAACTCTTTGAAAAAGGAATTTGCGGATCTTTCGGCTATACTGTAAAATTTACTGTCCTAAAAAGTAGTAACGGAAAAGACATGCACATTTTGAGTAAGGGATAACGAAAAAATAACTTCCTATTCTCATATTTTGAAAACATTATTAAATCAAGTTTTTTCGTTATCCAGAGTAGGAACTTATATTTTAGTCATACCTAAATAAAATAAGGAGGAAATATACATGGCAGAGTATTTTAGTAATGTACCGAAAATCAAATATGAAGGAAAGGATTCAGACAATCCTCTAGCGTTTAAGTTCTATAATCCCGACGAAGTCATTGGCGGTAAAACAATGAAAGAACACTTAAGGTTTGCTGTTGCATATTGGCATACTTTTCAGGGAACGGGCTCAGACCCATTTGGGCCGGGTACTGCTGTAAGACCGTGGGATAACATATCAGACCCAATGGAACTTGCAAAGGCTAAGGTGGCTGCGAACTTCGAGCTGTGTGAAAAGCTGGGAGTACCATTTTTCTGTTTTCATGATAGAGATATAGCACCTGAAGCTTCAACACTTAGAGAGACCAATAAAAGGCTTGATGAGATCGTTGCACTGATAAAGGACTATATGAAAACAAGTAGTGTAAAACTACTCTGGGGTACAACAAATGCTTTTGGTAACCCAAGATTTGTCCATGGTGCATCTACTTCTCCGAATGCAGATGTATTTGCATATGCAGCAGCTCAGGTTAAAAAGGCTATGGAAATTACCCTTGAACTTGGTGGTCAGAACTATGTGTTCTGGGGTGGAAGAGAAGGCTATGAAACCTTACTTAATACTGATATGAAATTGGAACTTGACAATATGGGAAGGTTCCTTGGAATGGCAGTTAGTTATGCAAAAGAAATAGGCTTTAAAGGGCAATTCCTGATTGAACCTAAGCCAAAAGAACCGACAAAGCACCAGTATGACTTTGATACAGCTACAGTTATAGGTTTCTTAAGGACTTACGGTCTTGAGAATTACTTCAAAATGAATATAGAAGCAAATCATGCCACACTTGCAGCACATACTTTCCAGCATGAACTGACGGTTTCGAGAATTAACGGTATGCTTGGAAGTATTGATGCAAACCAGGGCGATCTCCTTCTAGGATGGGACACTGATCAATTCCCGACAAATATCTATGATACTACCCTTGCTATGTATGAAGTTCTTAAGGCAGGCGGATTTACAACGGGAGGACTGAATTTTGACTCTAAAGTCAGAAGGGGATCCTTTGAGCCAGTTGACCTGTTCCATGCACATATTGCAGGTATGGATGCTTTTGCCAAAGGGCTTAAAGTAGCATATAAGATGGTTTCCGATGCTAAGTTTGAAAAGTTTATTGATGAAAGATATGAAAGCTATAAGATGGGTATTGGAAAAGATATTGTAGATGGAAAAGTAGGGTTTAAAGAGCTTGAAAAATATGCTTTAGAGCTTAACGAGATCAAAAATGTGTCAGGAAGACAGGAAGTTTTAGAAGCCATGTTTAACAAATATATTCTTGAGGATTAGTCTTATATTGACTTGGAGTATAGGAATTTATAAAAATCCTATTTTTGTAAATTCCTATACTGGGGTTTGGAAAGGGGATTCCCCTTTCCCGGTTTAAGGAGGGTGCTCAGGATGCGAAGCATCCGTCGAAGGGAACCATAGGGTTCCCTAGCGAACAAGAAAATTCATGAGCGAAGTGAATTTTCTTGGTGAAGAAAATATTGAAGAAACATTGGAAAGCGAGCCATAGAGCCTGTTAAACCAACGAGGAAAGGGAGAAGCCTTCTATTATAAGCGGTTTTTTCCCGACCTCCAAGGGGTATTTATGGGCTCTAGGCTAGCTTGTTCAATATGGAAGCTATTCTACTGCTAAAGGATTATGATTTTGAAGGAGGGAGTACATTTTTATGGCTATTTTAAGGGAAAAGTTTATAGATGGCTGTGACAACAAGGATATCCATATCTTCGTTCTATCGAATGAAAATGGAATGACAGTTAAAATTACAAACTTTGGTGGGATAATTACTTCCATGTTGGTACCTGATAGAAATGGCAAATTTGATGATGTGGTCCTCGGGTACGATAGACTTGAAGATTATTGTGAAAATAGCCTTTATTTTGGTGCAATTATAGGAAGACACGCAAATAGAATAGAAAATTCAAGATTTGAAATTATGGACTCAGAGTATATATTAAACAATAATGAAGGAAGAAATCATTTACATGGTGGGAATAAAGGCTTCCACAAGGTGATTTGGGAGGCTGAAACGGTTATTATAGATAATAGAGAGTGCTTAAAGTTAACATATTTAAGTAAGGATGGTGAAGAAAACTATCCTGGCAATTTAAAAACTACAGTTACTTATTCACTTGGGGAGGACAACTCTTTAAGGATTGATTACTTCGCCGTTTCAGATAAGGATACTGTTATAAACCTTACAAACCACGCATATTTTAATCTTTCCGGTCATGGTTCCGGTGAAATTACAAATCACCAATTAAAGCTTTATTCTGATAAATTTACACCTGTAAACGAAGAGTGTTTACCGACAGGAGAAATTCTGGAAGTTAAGGGTACCCAAATGGACTTTACCTCAATGAAACCTATTGGAATAGGGTTGTTAAGTGATGATATCCAGATTAAGTTAGGAAACGGATATGACCATAATTGGGTGCTGAAAGTCTCCGGTTCAACTCCTGAGAAAGCTGCTGAATTATATGACCCTGAAAGCGGCAGATTTATGAAAGTTTATACAACAAAACCAGGAATCCAGTTTTACTCAGGCAATAATCTATGCGGTGATAAGGAAGCAAAAGATAAGATTCGCTACAGAAAATGGGGAGGATTATGCCTGGAAACACAATATTTCCCCAACTCTTTAAAACACAAGCATTTTCCATCACCTGTATTTAACGCAGGTAAAGAGTATAAGCATACAACAATTTATAAATTTTTAACACAATAAAGTTATAGATTTTTAACACAATAACCCACTTAATTGTTTATTCTTCAATGCTCAGCTTGTCACCCACAACCGTGGAGGTTCTAGCAATGGTTCCTGCTGGAAGTTCCAATACAGAATGAGACCCTGAAATTATCCTTGAAATTCTCCAGGGCTTAATTCCTTCAACTGTACTTAAGATTTCCAAGTCCTTACTCAAAAAAATTATATCCAGCGGGAAATTCATAAAACACATGTGAATGGAGTTACAGGGTACAATATGAAGCCCTTTCCCGGCAGGTAGATTTTTTTTAAACATTAATCCCATAAAGCGTTTAAAAAAATTTTCTGCAACACTTAAATCATCAGCCAAAATGCTGTCCTTCGTAACATTTTTAACTATCATATAAACTCCCACCCTGAATTTAAATTTGTATGTATATATGACTGACACTATTAAGTTACATATATATAATTTATAATTAAACCAGACAAAATAATTTAAGATACGTAAATAAGATTATGATAGTATTTTAATAATATATTTATTATAACATTTTATAATTTTTTTAAAACGGGGGAGGTGAAATATTATTGGAAACACCGGATATTGTTATAGTAAAAAGATGTCTAGAGGGTGATAAGGATTCATTTTCGGAGTTGGTTACCAGATACAAAAGGTTGATATATAATATGATAAATAATAAGGATGAAGTGAGTGATATAGCTCAAGAGGTATTTATCCGGATATACAGGGCATTGGATAAGTATGATCCGCAATACAAGTTCTCTACCTGGTCTGTTAAGATTGCTACCAACTACTGTCTGGACATAATAAGGAAGAAAAAAGTTGACACAATGCCTATTGATGAAGCATTTGGTGTTTCCAGTGATATAGATACTCCCGAATCAAGCTACTTAAAACGGGAACAAAGTGAGAGAATTAACTATGAACTATCGAAATTACCTGAAAAGTACCGAGTACCGCTAATTTTATACCATAAAAATGGCCTTTCGTATGATGAGATAATGCAGGTTCTTAATGAGCCAATGACTATTGTAAAAAACAGGTTGTTCAGAGCGAGGCAGATGCTTAAGGAAAAACTGGAAAGCCAAAGGAAGGAGGGAATTCTATGAACTGTGACCAATCAAATGACTATATGATGAAGTACTTGGATGGGGATCTGAGCGACAAGGAGCATGCGGAACTGATCCACCATATTAACAAGTGTAGCACATGTTGCACGGAGTTTCAGACTTATAACAGTATTGTGAAATCACTCGAAGAAGACAAGGGTATTGAACCACCTGAAGATTTTGAAATAAAAGTAATGAGCAAAATTAATTTGATGGATAACCAAATTAAAATAAAAAAGGAAAAAAGGCTTGTTATTCTGTGTTTTCTTTCAAGTATGCTTTTGACATGTGGTATAATTGCCTGTTCCGTGTTTTTTAGAGATTACGTTTTGGAAATTTTGCAGTATTTCGGAATTCCTGAGAGTATTACTTATACTGTATATGCTGCTTTGAGCAAAATTGACTATGCAGTAGAAATGTTAATACGTATTGCATACTATTTTAGTTCAGCTTTTGCAGACATTTATTATACTTTAATCGGATTACTGGTAATTGCCACAGTGTCTAAAATATACGGCAGTGAGATACAGAATAATAAAAGAACGGATATATTGCAGAACGAGTAGGCATATAATGACAAAAATATATTAAAGCGCAGCTATCTAAGAATTTCAAATGATAGTTTGCGCTTTTTATTTTTTTTGAAAGAATTATTCAAATTGTATACTATGATTAATTAATAAGGTTTTTAGAGTTTTATGAAAATAATACTTGAATATATGTTTTTTTATCACTAATAATAATCACACGGAGGTGAATCTATGGACGAGGATTTTTATGGAAAAAATAATGAAGTTAATGAAGAAACTGAAGATAAATCGCACGATGCATTTAAAGATAATAAGCAGGAGCAGAACTTATTAACTGCAAATAAGGAAGAATATGAAAGCCATAATGAAACTATTGCAGTACCGGAGAATGCAAAATTATATGTAATACTAGGGTGGATAAGTGCGGCATTGACGATTTTTATTTCTCCATTATTCGCTATAGCAGGGATAACCTTCGGTCTATTATTAAATAAGCAAAAAAGTGGAAGCGGTAATACTTTGATAATAGCAAATGTAGTTCTCGGACTTATTAACATGATACTTGGAATTATATTTGTTTTTCTGGCGGAACGTATGATTGGCTACTAATATGGTCTGGACGGTATGCTTTACTATATCTTCTAAAAGCCTGATAAAAGATTTTAGAAGATATAGTTCCTTCTTTAATATTGAAGAGTTTATTGCTATAAAGTAACAGCCGGGAAATATGCAGTCACTTGTGATGTTAAACAAGTTCAGGTTCTCGAGCTTAGGAGGCTTTGTGCAGATAAAATGCATTTTTAGTAATCTGATTGGATAAAAATTAGCAATGTTAAAAAGCCTTGGGGAGGTAGATGTAATGGTTAAAAAATCAAAAATACTAAAATCACTGGCTGCTTGCCTCATTATTATTTTTTTAACATCCTGCAGCTTGGGAGATACTGAGGAAAAGATAAATAACAATGTATACTTTGGAGACAAAAATTTGGCGGGAATGACCAAGTCACAGGTTGTTGACCTGCTGGAGAACTACTCAAAAACTATTGAGGTTCAGCCAAAGAATGCGCTGTTTGACGAAGAAAAATGGAAAGTGATACCCGAAAGTAACGGCAAAAAGTTAAATATTGATAAGACTTTGAACACAATATTTAGCTCCGGTCAGGATAAAAGAGTAAGCCCGATTATTGAGGAAATAAAACCCAATATAACGTCTGAAATCATAAAAAGCAAAATTGTACAGATAGGGAGTTTTAGTACTGAAATATTGGATGACCAGAATTCCAGAGTGAACAATCTTGAAGTTGCAGGTAACTATATAGACAATGTAAAGTTAATGCCCAAAGAGGAGTTCTCTTTTAATGACACACTAGGAAAGAGAACCCGGGAGAAAGGTTATGAGAAGGCACCGATAATTGTAAGAACCGAAGAAGGATCTAAAAAGGGGTATGGTGTTGGTGGCGGAATATGCCAGATTGCTACAACTCTTTATAATGCAGCACTGGATTCAGGGTTGGAAATTACTGAACGCCATGGGCACTCAAAAAGTATCGGCTATGTTAAAAAGGGTAGAGATGCAACTGTAGTATATGGTGGAGCAGATTTAAAATTTGTAAACAACCGGAGTAACCCGGTAGTAATTAAGGCATCAGTTTCTGATGGAAAAGTTACAGTAAAACTGTTTGAAGTTAAAGATACTAAGGGATAATGAAAAAATAACTTACTGGTTTACATTATGAAAAGATCATAAAATCAAAATTTTTCATTACTTCAAGCAGTAACTTATTTTTTAACAGTACCTAAATTACTTTAAAAGTCCCCTAAAATATAAAATTTAAGTTGCTTACAGGATATTATCTGATATAATTCTGATTAAGGAATTTAATTTTAGGAGGCATATTACAATATGGTAAAAAAGGAAATAGTAGTTAGCAATGTACCTGGTCTTGAATCTAAGCCTGCTGCATTGTTTATACAAAAAGCATCCAATTATAAAGCAAACATCTGGGTTGAAAAGGATGAACGCAAAGCTAATGCCAAAAGCTTGTTAGGGCTTCTTTCATTAGGTGTGGGAAGCGGTAACAAGATAACAATAATTGCCGAAGGTGAAGATGAAGTACAGGCAATTAATGAACTGGAGAGTTATTTAATAACTGATTTGGGGGAATAAGGGACGCTGTGGAAAAATAATGAAATGGCTTCCGCTAATCGCAAATTAGGATCAAATAGGTTCTATGCTGAAAAAAGAGGAAGTAGCATTTCATTTATTCCTGGATATCCATTGTATAAATATATGAAAAAGATAGAATTCGAGGGGACACCAGTGTCTGGCGGCTTAGGTATTGGAAATTTAACATATGTCAGAGATATAAACTATGATGTAAATCGCGGATTGATTGATGAGTCTCAGATTGAAAGCCAGATTACTGACCTTGAAGTCGCTATTTGTAAGACATTTATTGAAATCCATGATTTGAAGGATGGATTTAAAGGAATACTTAGTAACGAAGAGAACAGAATTTTTGAATTTTACAAGGAAATTCTCGATGACAGTTATTTCTTTGAAGAAATAAAAAATACTATAAGACAGAAAAGATATTACGCAGACAGGGCAATTTATTCATGTATCCAGAGTTATATAGACTGCATAGTGGAAAGTGGCAATGAGTATGTCAAACATCGTATTTTTGATTTGAATGACGTAAGAAAAAGACTTATTAGAAATATACATGGTGATAATGAAATAAATTTTGATGACATAGATTCATCTCACATAGTTGTTGTCAAAGAGTTGAATCCCATTATTGCCGGTATACTCAGTAAAAAGGAAGTTAAAGGAGTTGTTGCTCAGGAGGGCGCCGGATATTTTTCACATGCTTCAATTATTCTAAAGAGTGTTGGAATTCCAATGCTCAATAATATAGATTTCAAAGAACTTATTGAATATAGAGGCAAGCAGGCTATTATTGACTGTGACAAGGGTATTCTGATAATTGACCCGGAAGGTTCGGATTTACTATTTTATAATGAGAAATTGAAGGGTCAGGATATAGTAAAAGATTTAGGAACTATTGAACCTGCAATTACGGCTGATGGGCAAAAAATTTCACTTTATGCAAGTATAAGCAGTATCAAGGAATTTAATATAGCAAAGAGTGTAAATTTTGATGGCATTGGGCTTGTGAGGACTGAAGCGTTGTTTATCAACTATGCCAAAGTACCTGACGAAAAGAAGCAGTTTTCAATTTATTCAAGAATGGCAAAAGCAATGAATAACAGATTAGTGGTTTTGAGAACTGTCGATATAGGCGGGGATAAAGTTCCAGGTACCCTTGATCTCAATACTGAATCTTCTAAAATAGTTTCGAGAGGAATCAGAAGGTCGCTTGAACATAAGGACGAGCTTGCAGTGCAGATACGTTCCATAATACGAGCAATAGCTTATGGGAATATACGTATTACTTTCCCGATGGTAAATTCAGTTGAGGAAATAAGGGAAGTCAAGGAAATAATAAGAGGGATAGAAGCTGAGCCCTCAATTAAAGATAACAGAAATATTATGAAAATTAAAATTGGAGCGTTTGTTGAGACTATTCCTGCGGTTAATGATATTGACAATATTATTGAAGAAGCAGACTATATAAATTTAGGAACCAATGATCTCCTGCATCAGTTTTGTGGGCTTAATAGAAAGTGCTCGGTAATAGAAAAGGAAAATTATCTTGATCCTGAATTTATTAAAATGGTTAAATTATGTGTTGACAGAGCAAACGCTCATAACAAGCCGGTAATCATTTGTGGAGAGATGGCGTCAGACCCTATGACAGTTGCCGTTTTACTGGGATTGGGTATCAGGGAATTAAGTATTACTCCGGGAGCGTTTGCTGATATTTATAATGTGATTAGAAAAGTAAGTTATGATGAGGCTGCACAAATAACTAAAAGAGCAATTCAAAGCAAGGGGATCGGCGAAGTAAAAAAAATATTGTCGGATTGGATAAGCAGGATGTGATACCTATGTTTGACATACAGGAAGAACTTAAGAAATTGCCCGATAAACCGGGCGTTTATATTATGAAGGATGTAAATGAAGAAATCATATATATAGGAAAAGCTGTTGTACTCAAAAACAGAGTAAGGCAGTATTTTCAGTCTTTATCCAACCAGACTCCCAAGGTACAGGCAATGGTTCCCAGAATCAAGAAGTTTGAGTACATTGTTACCGATTCAGAGCTGGAGGCCTTGATTTTAGAGTGCAATCTTATAAAAAAATACAGGCCGAAGTTTAATATTATGCTTAAGGATGACAAAAGTTATCCTTATATCAAAGTGACAATGAATGAGGAATTCCCCAGGATATTAACGACAAGGAAAGTGGAAAAGGATGGTGCAAAGTATTTTGGCCCTTATACGAGTGGGTTTGCAGTTAAGGACACCATTGACCTCTTAAAAAAACTTTTTCCGATTAAGTCCTGCAATAAGGTGTTCACAAAAGACTCAAAAAAGCAACGTCCATGCCTTAATTATTATATTTATCAATGCTTAGGCCCCTGTCAGGGAGATGTAAGCAAACAGGAATACAGGGCTTTGATGAATGATATATGCAGTTTTTTGGGAGGGAAGCAGGACGAGGTAATAAAAAGGTTGGAGAACGATATGGCCAAAGCGTCTGAAAGTATGGAATTTGAAAAGGCGGCGGCTCTAAGAGATAAAATCACCAGTTTAAAACATATTGCACAAAAACAGAAGATTGTTTCTACAGCAATGGAAGATCAGGATGTTATTGCGTTTTCAAAAGATCCCACAGATTCATGCGTACAGGTGTTTTTTATAAGAGGCGGAAAATTGATTGGAAGGGAACACTTTATATTCGAAGGAGCAGGGGATGTGACTGACAGCGAGCTGATGACTTCTTTTATTAAGCAGTTTTACAGCAGTACGGCGTACGTCCCAAGGGAAATAGTCCTTCAGGAAGACATAGATGAAATAGATATAATTGAAAGATGGCTCAGCAGTAAAAAGGAGTCCCGGGTGCACATCAAAGTGCCAAGAAAGGGCGAAAAACTCAAGCTGGTTGAGATGGTTTCGCAGAACGCACTTATTGCACTGAACCAGTTCAAGGATAATATAAGGACGAAGGAAAGTCTTGCAAGGGAAGGTATGGAAAAGCTCAAAGAGCTTCTGGAGTTGGAAAATCTGCCTCAGAGAATAGAGGCTTATGATATTTCCAATACTGGAAGTACTGAGATAGTAGCTTCTATGGTGGTGTTTGAGGGGGGATTTCCTGCAAAAAATGAATATCGCAGATTTAAAGTGAAATCACTAGATACTCAGAATGACTATGCAAGCATGCAGGAGGTAATACACAGAAGATTTATGCATGCACGGAAGGAAAAGGAAGAATCGGTTGCACAGGCAAAATTCAGCAGGCTTCCAGATCTGATTCTGGCGGATGGAGGATTAGGACATGTAAATTCGGTTTTAGATGTTCTTGAAGAGCTGAATATCACTGTACCGGTCGCAGGCATGGTTAAAGATTCAAACCATAGAACAAGGGGAATTGTATCTAAGGATAAGGAATATGAACTGTCAAAGGATCTGAATTTGCTTAGATTTATTACATCGATACAGGATGAAGCGCACCGGTTCGCAATAGAATATAACAGAAAACTTGTTAAGAAGAGGTATAAAGGTTCTGTGCTGGATGAGATAGAAGGAATCGGACCAAAAAGAAAAAAAGCATTAATAAAGCACTTTGGGTCTGTGAAAAATATTAAACAGGCACAAATTGACGATTTAACAGCCGTCGAAGGGATAACGCCGGCACTGGCAAGAAAAATTATTGAATATTTAAGATAGCAGGAGTAAAAATTAATGTCAATATTTGCAATATCGGATCTTCACCTGGCAATAAGTATAGACAAGCCCATGGATATTTTCGGTGAAAGATGGTACAATTATATGGAAAGGCTTGAGAAAAATTGGTTGGAAACGGTAGGTGAAAACGACTATGTTATCATTCCGGGCGATATCTCGTGGGCTACATACCTCGAACAGGCTTACGAGGACTTCTGTTTTATAGACAAAATGCCCGGTAGGAAGATAATATCAAAAGGAAATCATGACTACTGGTGGACAACGCTTAGCAAACTTAACAAGTTTTTGTGTGTAAATGAATTTAAATCAATAAGTTTTATGCATAACAACAGTTTTGATATTGAAGGAGTTACTTTATGTGGCACCAGAGGCTGGAAGTGTCCGGGAGATGACGGATTTAATGAAGAGGACAGGAAAATATTTGACAGAGAACTTTTAAGACTTGAATTATCCCTTAAAAGTACCGCACAAAACTCAAATGACGGACATATAATTGTAGCGATGCATTATCCACCCTTTAATTCAAAAAGAGAATCGTCAAAATTTGTGGAAGTAATGGGAAAATATAACGTTAAAAGGTGTATATACGGACACTTGCACGGAGTTGGTTTTAAAAGTTCGGTAGTGGGAGAAGTTGATGGAATAAAGTTTGATTTGGTATCGGCCGACTATTTAAATTTTAAGCCACTGAGCCTGAGCTAAAAATAAGTTGTTGCTTTGGATAACGATAAAATTTGATTTGACGGTATTCTGGAATTTATTTTTGTTAACCGGCACTAGTACGGCAATTACTAGCCTTTGAAAATGGGGAGCTGTTTTTCGTTCTTCCTGAATATAAATTTGAAAAAAATTATAGCTTAATATTGGCTTTTCAAAATATATTATGTTATAATGGAGTGGCTGATTTTTTGTACGCTGACGGGGTATGAAAAGCATCATGGTTACGCGGTCATACATATAAATTGGAAACTAAATTAATTATTAATATAAAACCAAATAATGGGAGGAAAGGTTATAAATGAGCGTTAAGGTGGAAAAAAAGGAAAAGAATATTGTTCAACTTGAAATAGAAGTTGATGCGGCAAAATTTGAAGAAGGTTTACAAAAGTCATATTTAAAGAATGTGAAAAAATTTAATGTACCGGGATTTAGAAAAGGTAAAGCACCGAGGAATATTGTTGAAAGATATTTTGGTGTGGAAGTCCTTTATGAAGATGCTATAAATATTGTTTGTTCTGAAGCTTATGATATTGCGGTAGAAGAAAATGATATTCATCCCGTGGACAGACCAAGTATTGACATCAAACAGATCGGAAAGGGTGAGAATCTCATTTTCGTGGCAGATGTTACCGTTAAACCTGAGGTTGAACTTGGACAGTATAAAGGTGTAGAAGTTGAGAAGGTACAAGCTCTGGTAACGGAGGATGATGTTGAAAAAGAAATCAATAATGTAGCAGAAAAAAGTGCAAGACTGATAACTGTTGAAGATAGAGGTATCGAAAAAGGTGATATAGCAGATATAGATTTTGAAGGATTTATCGACGGTGTACCCTTTGAAGGCGGAAAAGCAAGCAGTTATAATCTTGAAATTGGTTCGGGAAGCTTTATTGCAGGCTTTGAAGAGCAACTTATTGGAGCTAAACCCGGTGATGATGTGGAGGTTAATGTAACATTCCCTGAAGAATACGGTAATAAAGACCTTGCCGGAAAAGCAGCTCTTTTTAAGGTTATTATTAACGATGTAAAAATGAAGGAATTACCTGTATTAGATGACGAATTTGCAAAAGATGTCAGTGAATTTGATACCTTTGAAGAGTACAAGCAGGATATAAGAAAGAAGCTTACCGAAGCTGCGGAGCATAAAGCAAAACATGAGACTGAAGACAGGGTTATCAATAAAGTAAATGAAAATGCAACTGTGGAAATACCTGACGTTATGATTGAAAAACATATTGACACATTGGTTAAGGATTTTGATTCGAGACTTCGTTATCAAGGGCTTGACCTTGAAAAGTATCTCAGCATTATGGGAATGGGATATATAGATTTCAGAAGTCAGTTTGAAAAGAGAGCTGAAGCAGAAGTGAAGACTCAGCTTGTTCTTGATGCTGTTTGCAAGGCAGAAAATATTCAAGCAAATGAAGATGAGTTCAGTCAAGAGGTTGCTAAGATTGCAGAAAGTTATAAGCAGGATGTTGAAGAATTTAAGAAACATTTGCAGGAAAACGATATACAATATATTAATGACACCATAAAAATCAGGAAGACTATAGAGTTATTGGTTGAAAGTGCAAAAATAGCTTAATATAGGTTTAATTTAGAGTATTTGTGGGAAGAAATAAATAAGAATATAGTTCGAGCAAAGGGAGGCGTTATTATTATGAGTCTTGTACCTGTAGTAGTTGAACAAACAAACCGTGGAGAACGTTCGTATGATATTTTTTCCAGGCTGCTGAAAGATAGAATAATACTCTTAAGTGATGAAGTTAATGATGTTACGGCAAGCCTTGTAGTTGCCCAGATGTTGTTCCTTGAGGCTGAAGATCCTGATAAGGATATACAGCTTTATATAAATAGCCCGGGAGGATCTGTATCTGCCGGATTAGCTATATATGACACCATGCAATATGTCAGACCGGATGTATCCACAATATGCATTGGTATGGCTGCAAGTATGGGAGCATTCTTATTAGCTGCCGGAGCCAAAGGGAAAAGATTTGCCTTACCAAACAGTGAAATCATGATACATCAGCCATTAGGCGGAACCAGAGGTCAGGCAACAGAAATTAAGATACATGCAGAGCACATTCTCAAGACCAGAGACAGATTGAACAAGATTTTGAGTGAGAAAACGGGGCAGCCTTTAGAAAAGATTGAAGCAGATACTGAAAGAGACTTTTTTATGTCCGCAGAGGAAGCTAAAGCTTACGGATTAGTAGACGATGTAATGGAAAGAAGAAAATAAACGAGGTGGTAGGATGTCCAGATATGATGAAAAGAAGCAACTAAAGTGCTCTTTCTGTGGCAAGACCCAAGAACAGGTTAAAAGGTTGGTAGCTGGACCTGGAGTTTATATATGCGATGAGTGTATTGAGCTCTGTTCAGAGATAATTGAGGAAGAGTTTGAAGATGCAAGAACTGAAGCAGAACTTAATGACGTACCAAAACCTGTCGAAATCAAAGAGATATTGGATCAATATGTAATTGGACAGGAAACTGCAAAGAAGTCGCTTTCTGTTGCAGTTTATAACCACTACAAGAGGATAAACACTGATATTAAAGGGTCTGATGTGGAACTTCAGAAAAGCAACATTATTATGATTGGTCCTACCGGGTCTGGAAAGACACTGCTGGCTCAGACACTTGCAAAAATTCTCAATGTACCTTTTGCTATTGCCGATGCGACATCACTGACAGAAGCAGGTTATGTAGGGGAAGACGTTGAAAATATTCTTTTGAAGCTTATACAGGCTGCTGACTATGATATTGAAAAGGCTGAAAAGGGTATAATCTATATCGACGAAATAGATAAGATAGCAAGGAAATCTGAGAATCCTTCAATTACCAGAGACGTTAGCGGTGAAGGGGTTCAACAGGCACTCTTGAAGATTCTTGAAGGAACGGTTGCTTCCGTGCCACCGCAAGGCGGCAGAAAACATCCTCATCAGGAGTTTATTCAGATAGATACCACTAATATACTGTTTATCTGTGGTGGAGCTTTTGATGGTATTGACAAGATCATTCAGAACAGAATAGGCAAAAAGTCAATGGGATTTGGAGCTAAAATCGAAAGCCAAAAGAAAATAGATGTTGGAGAAATATTAAAGAACATCTATCCTCAGGATTTGTTGAAGTATGGACTTATACCTGAGTTTGTCGGACGTCTGCCGGTTTTGGTGTCGCTGCAATCCCTTGATAAGGCAGCATTGATTCAGATATTGACTGAGCCGAAAAATGCTCTTGTAAAGCAATATCAGAAGCTGTTTGAGATGGATGAAGTGGAATTGGAATTTGAAACCGGTGCACTAGAAGCTATTGCAGAAAAGTCAATAGAAAGAAATACTGGTGCCAGGGGACTTAGAGCAATAATTGAAGAGATTATGCTAGAAGTTATGTACGATATTCCGACTATGGGTAATGCTGAAAAGTGCATAGTTACGAGGGACACAGTTGTGAATAATACAACGCCGTCGATTGTTATTAACGAGAACAAAAAGTCAATGAAAAAGACTTCCAAGAAGAAGTCCAGTGTTAAGAAAGAATCGGCTTCGTGAACTTAAGTATATAAAATTTATTAAACCAACATATCTGATTAAAAGAGAGGCAGCTGCCTCTCTTTTTTTGATGTTGAGGTATGACTAAAATATAAATTCATACTCTGGATAACGAAAAAACTTGATTTGATAATGTTTTCAAAATATGAGAATAGGATGTTATTTTTTCGTTATCCCTAAGGAAATGATGATTGTTTTATTTTTGTTGATGTCAGGTTAAGGGTGCTTTAATTTCCAATACTTTCTAATTCAAAATGTCAGGATAAAATAGCTAACAAGGTAAATAATATACTTAAAGGTTTATTGGCATTATTGCGTTGCGCTTTATTGTTGTAAGGGAGTATTGCATAACTACGCAAAAAATTAATATTAGGAGGATAAAAAATGCTTACAAGCACTCTCTTTATTATACAATTATTCTTCTCAATAATTATTGGACTATACTTTTTAAATCTGTTGAAATCACAGCAGGGAAACAAGAGTGCCATTGAGAAAGAGTCAAAGAAAGAGATGGATAAACTCAGAAAACTCCGGGAAATTAAACTTTCGGAACCGTTATCTGAGAGGACAAGACCTTCTACATTAAAGGAGATTGTTGGGCAGGAACAAGGGCTTAAAGCACTAAGGGCTGCTTTATGCGGTCCTAATCCTCAGCATGTACTTATATATGGACCGCCAGGTGTGGGTAAAACTGCTGCTGCAAGGGTTATTCTGGATGAAGCTAAGCAAAATAGCATATCTCCCTTTAAAAAGGAAGCTAAATTTGTAGAAGTAGATGCAACTACCTTAAGATTTGACGAAAGAGGGATAGCCGATCCGCTTATCGGTTCGGTGCACGACCCCATATATCAGGGTGCGGGAGCCTATGGCGTAGCCGGTATCCCACAGCCAAAACCGGGAGCCGCTACAAAAGCTCACGGCGGAATCTTATTTTTAGATGAAATCGGTGAACTTCATCCTATCCAGATGAACAAACTCCTTAAAGTGCTTGAGGACAGGAGAGTATTTCTTGAGAGCGCGTACTATAGCTCTGAGGATAAGAACATCCCCTCGCATATCCATGAGATATTCCAAAAGGGTTTGCCTGCTGACTTCAGACTTGTAGGTGCTACCACAAGGACGGCGGATGAAATACCGGCGGCTATAAGGTCGAGATGTGTAGAGATATATTTCAGGCCACTTACAGCCGGAGAAGTAACGGAGATAGCAAAAAACGCTGCCCAAAAGGGAGGCTTTGTCCTTGAGGACGGCGGAGGCGAGTTGATAGCAAAATATGCACAAAGTGGCAGGGATGCCGTAAATATAGTTCAGATTGCCGGAGGAGTGGCTTTAGTTGAGGATCGGCGGCTTATAAAGAGGAAAGATATTGAGTGGGTAATCGAGTTTGGCAAATATAATCCACGTATAGATAAAAAGGTTGATAAGAGCGAACAAGTAGGATGTATTAACGGGTTGGCCGTGTTCGGAAATTGTACGGGTATGGTGTTAGACATTGAAGTTGCAGCAGCTAAGACTTTTAGTGGGAAAGGTACATTGAAAATTACTGGAATTATTGAAGAGGAAGAGATGGATGGAAGAGGGCACAAGCTCAGGAGAACAAGCACTGCAAAAGGATCCGTGGAAAATGTTCTGACAGTTTTAAAAAGACTCTTTGATATAGACTACAAAGATTATGACATTCATTTGAATTTCCCCGGAGGAGTACCTATAGACGGACCTTCTGCAGGTATTGCCATTGCTACGGCAGTGTACTCTGCAATAAATAATCTTCCAATAAGCAGTGAAATAGCAATGACAGGTGAAATATCCATAAGGGGAAAAGTAAAACCGGTTGGAGGAGTTGTTGCAAAGGTCGAAGCCGCAAGGAATGCCGGTATTAAGAAAGTGATAATAGCAAAGGATAACTGGCAGGAGATGTTTGAGACAATGGACATCGATGTAGTGCCTGTTGAGGATATATATGAAGTTACAGAAATGGTATTTGGCAAAAAAGAAAAGGGAGAAGCCGAAAATATATCCATACAAGGCAAGCCTGTCAATGTATTAAGTGCATCCGGTGCGTGATAAAATATAATTATGGCTCAAATGTACTGAACGGGGTGGACGTAGTAAAATCCACCCCGTTTTCGCGCGAGGTTAGAATTTGGTGCATATTTTTCTTCACTTAAATTACATGCGCCAATAGGAATTTATCATACCTTCTCGAAATAAAATATTTATGATATGCTATAGTTTGATTGATATAGCTTTGTGTATAATATTTAGAGGAGGAGCAATGACATGAATCTGATACAGGCAATAATACTGGGCATAATACAGGGTTTGACAGAGTTTTTACCAATAAGCAGCTCAGGACATTTGAGCCTTTTTCAAAACTTGTTTGGGCTGAAGCAGGGATCAATAACATTTGAGGTGGCTGTTCATCTTGCTACACTTATAGCAGTGGTTATAGTTTTGAGGGAAGACGTAATAATGATGATAAAAAAGCCTTTTAGCAAGCTTACCCTGCTTGTAGTTGCGGGTACTCTGCCTACGGTCATAATTGCACTTGTTTTTAAAGATCTGTTAGTATTGCTATTTGATACAGGAGCTACATTAGGGATTGAATTTATAATAACCGGCCTTGTGCTTTTGTATGTTGAAGAAAAGCATAAAGAAAAGAAAAACGGCAAAAAGCTTGAAAACATGAACTACCTTGATGCTGGTGTTATCGGTACTGCACAGGGAATTGCAATAATGCCGGCAATCTCACGTTCCGGGTTGACTCTTGCAGGAGCGTTATTCAGAGGGTTGGATCGTGAGTTCGCAATAAAGTTTTCGTTTCTTATGTCAATACCTGCAATATTAGGGTCGGTAGTGCTTGAAGGCTGGGATATATTAAAGGACGGGAAAATAGCTGTAGAGACAGTTCCGTTGCTTGCAGGAATGCTGGCGGCAGGTATATCCGGATATTTTGCTATAAAAGTAATGCTTAAGATTTTTACAAAGGCAAGTTTAAAATATTTTTCGTATTATGTTTTTGTTGTTGGTGGACTTGTAATAATAGATCAGTATTTTACGAGAATCTTTTTTAAGTAGTAGTGCTTTGTAACATAATTAATTTCTAGAGTGTTCGAGGTTTTGAACATAGGATGTACATTTTTAACATTATTAAAGGCTGGAAGTTAGTTATGTTAAAAAGCACTGGTAATAAAAAAATTAAAGGATAAGCAGGTGTTGGTATTGGCAGATAAAATTATTCTCGGGATTGAGTCAAGTTGCGATGAAACTTCTGCGGCAGTTGTTAAGAATGGCCGTGAGGTCTTGACTAATGTTATTTCTTCACAGGTAGATCTTCACCAGAAATATGGAGGTGTTGTGCCTGAAATTGCATCCAGAAAGCATGTAGAACTTATTATACCTGTAATTAATCAGGCAGTCGAGGATGCAGGAATAACCCCTGATAACATTGATGCAATAGGAGTTACATACGGTCCTGGTCTTGTTGGTGCTTTGCTTGTGGGTCTTTCGGCTGCCAAAGCATTAGCTTTTGCCTGGGACAAGCCATTGATAGGGGTTCATCATATAGAGGGACATATTTCAGCAAACTATTTACAGCATAGAGATTTGGAGCCACCTTTTGTGTGCCTTGTTGCATCAGGAGGTCACAGTCATATTGTGCACGTCAGTGATTATGACAGGTTTGAGATATTAGGCAGGACAAGGGATGATGCCGCAGGAGAGGCTTTTGACAAAGTTGCAAGAGCAGTAGGGCTTGGCTACCCTGGTGGTCCTTTGATTGATAAAGTGGCCAGGGAGGGGAATGCCAAAGCTATTGATTTTCCAAGGGTGCATTTTGAAAAAGGTTGCTTTGATTTCAGTTTTAGCGGTATTAAGACTGCGGTGTTGAATTACTTAAACAGTCTTGAGCAGAAAGGTGAAAAGTATAATGTGGGGGATGTTTGTGCGAGTTTTCAGTCAGCTGTTGTGGATGTTTTAGTTGCAAATCTTATATCGGCAGCAAAAAAGGTCGGATCACACAAGGTTGCTCTTGCAGGAGGAGTTGCGGCTAACTCACTGCTCAGAAAGGAGCTTATGGAAAGAGCCGGTAAGGAAGGTTTTTTAGTTTATTATCCAAGTCCGGTATTGTGTACCGACAATGCAGCTATGATAGCCTGTGCTGCATATTATGAATTTGAAAGAGGCAATGTGTCAGACTTGTATTTAAATGCTATACCTGGGCTTAAACTTGGAGAAAGAAAATAGGATCAAAATCTGAAGTTATATTTCAGCAATTCTTTAGAATAGTGAGATTTTACAAAGCTGTGGATAACTTTTGTTTTCCACAGCTTATGAATATTTCCTAACTTATTATAATGCCTCTGAATTTGTAGAACTATTCGGGAAAATACATGGAAAATTATACATACTAAATTGAGGCTTCGGTTAGAAAAAAGGAACCTCAGGTATTTGTATACATTAAACTATTATCTGAAAAATAATGGGAATGGAAAATCCTGAAAGCTTGTAATGCCAATAATTACAAGATATATTTGCGAAAATAAAAAAATTGTGTCAAGAGCTTGTTTACGTAATTTAGTGTTACAAAATTAATTTTTTATAGGACGAAAGTCCTATAAAAAAATTGACGAATTATACCCAATGCTGTTGAAACTTGTCGTGTGAATAATGTGGAAATATTCCCAGAACCCTTATGCCACATAAGATTGAAACTGTGGATAACGTTGTGGATACTGTGGATTAAAATGTGTGCAAGTACGCAAAAAAATTGACTTTTAAGATAAGTAATCAATGTGATAGTCTTCTTTTTGTAAACTGAATGTAAAATAATAGCAGAAAGGTGAAATATGAAAACAGCACAAAAGGACTATATTATAAATACAGTATATAGAACAAATATCCTGCCTGTAATATCTGCATGCAACACTTCATGTACATTTTGCAGTCACAAGCAGAATCCGCAAGGAGTTGAAGTTTATAAACTTGACAAACTTGAGCTTTCGGATTTCGAAGAAATTATCGAATTCTTGTCCCCGGACAGGAAAATAATTATTGGGGAATCTGCAACCAGGATTGTTGAAGGTGAACCGCTTCTTCACAAGGATTTTCTTAATATTGTGGAAATGGTACGAAGAAAGTATAAAAAAACTCATATTCAAATAACTACGAACGGAATACTACTGGACGAAAAGCTTGTTGAAAGGCTTCAAGCCCTTAGGAACATAGATCTCAATGTTTCTGTGAATTCTATCGGAGACAAAAAGAGGATGGAGATACTTGGACTAAAAAAGCAGGACAATATAAAGGAGAAATTAGTTATACTGAAAGGGCAAATCAATTATAGTGCGAGCGCTGTTTTTGATCCGGACTTCATGGGATATAAAGATATTGAAGAGATGGTAGAGTTTCTTGATAATAACGAAGCCGCTTCAATCAGATTGTTTTTGCCGGGATATACTTTTCTGACAGGAAAGGATTACGAGTTGGCAAAATTATATGATAAAATTTCAGACTATGTAATAACGCTCAAAAGTAAATATAGAATACCTATAATTGTTGAACCATCTTATATATATGATCTCAAAGCAAAAATTGAAGGAGTTGTCCATAATTCACCTGCGTATTCTGCCGGATTGGTGGAAGGAGACATAATAGAAAGAATTAATGGCAGCTCTGTAGCTACAAGAGTCGAAGCATTTAGTAAGGCTTTCAGGTTGAAGGATCCCGAAATGGATGTAATCAGAGGAGAAAAGAAACTAAAAGTACGGCTTAAAAAGGAGAAAAACATATCTCCAGGTTTTATCATGCTGTACGATGTGGACCCTGATGAAGCTGGAAGAATCAACCGGCTTGTGCAAAGATATAATGCAGATAATGTGTTATTTGTGACTTCCGAGCTTGCATATAGTGTTTTAAAGAGCCTGTTTGAGATTAGTGGTTTTGCATTCGATTATGACACTGTAGTGGCTAAAAATGCCTTTTTTGGAGGAACAATTAAATGTGCAGGCCTACTCACCGTGCAGGATATTATAGATAGGGTAAAGGAGTATGTTGTGGAAAAAGGCAAGCCTGATCTCATTGTTCTTCCTCCTGTTATGTTTGATTTCAGAGGAAGAGATCTGTTGGGAAGAATCATTGACGAAATTGAGGCAGAGCTTGGTACTCGGGTTGATATTCCGTGATGAAGCAATACACGGTATTTGTTAATTGGTGGATAAGCTGAATACTTGAAGAAGACAATAAAGTGTAGAGATAATAAAAAAGTAAGTATAGTTTGGGCAAATTAATTGCCCAACAATATTTAAAATTACATTAAAATTGGGCAGCAATAATGTATTTGTGTATGTTTGATGAGGTTAAATATGAGATACTTACTTGTGTTTATGTTTGCTATATTGCTGGTAATTACCGTCTCAATTTTAAATATTTCAAAATTACCAGACAAGAGGCAGCCTACAGCAGTTAATGGTGTGTACGAATTGAATGATTGGGATTTTGATAATGACGGGCAGGTTAAGCTAAATGGAGAATGGGAATTTTACTGGGGCAGGTTGCTTAGTCCGGAAGACTTTGTAAGTGGTAAAGTTGAACAAAAGGATTTTATAAGAGTTCCAGGATCTTGGACAAAGTATAGATTTAGTGGTAGCAACCTTCCTCATGAAGGTTTCGCAACGTACAGGTTGCTGGTCAGATCAAATTCATCCAGAGAAAATATGGCAATAAAATACAGGTTGGTGGTATCGTCCTGCAAGATCTGGGTTGACAAAAAGCTTGTATTTGAGTGTGGTAATGTATCTCGTGATAAAAAAGAACATAAAGGTCAAATTACTCCTCAGATTATTCCTGTTAGCCTGGGAAAATCAACTGAAATCATTGTTCAGGTTTCAAATTATGGCTATAGCGACGGCGGCTTTATAGTAAGTTTTGCCCTTGGCAATATAGTTCAGGTGTTTAACGCCAGAAGGCGACTTGAGTTTATGGATGTATTCATATTTTCCTCCATTCTCATTATGGGTTTATATCATCTGGCTTGGTTTATGACATTCATGGAGGAAAAATCCACACTTATATTCGGCATTATATGCTTAATGGTAGCAATAAGAGTGTTGACCATGGGGGAGATGCTGCTATATTCAATAATTCCTATAACAGCATTATGTGAAAAGTTGGCGACTTTTTCGCTTGCTATGGCTCTTATGCTTATGGCCATGTTTATAAAAAGTCTTTTTCCGGAAGAAACTCCGAAATGGTTTGTACGATACTCTCAAGTAATAAGCACGCTCTATTCCATCCTGCTGTTTCTGACCCCACAGAATATAAATGCCGCCTTTTATACAGTTTATGAGGTTCTTGCGATTCCATGTTTACCCTATTTGTATTTTATTTTAATTTGTTCCGTTAAGAATAAAAGAAACGGGTCAATAATTGCATTAACAGCTATGAGCATTTTACTCATTGTGTGTATAAATGATGTTCTTACTCAGTTGGGATTATTAAGAATAGGCTATTTTATACCTCAAGGTTTTACTATGTTTATATATGTTCAATCATTTATGCTTGCAAGTAAATTTTCAAATTCATTCAGGACAATAAAGATTTTGTCCGAAAAATTGATTTCAATTTATCATATTAAGGTTCAAAAAGAAGAGATGTTATTAAAATCTGAGCTTAGAACTCTACAGGCCCAGATCAAACCCCATTTTCTATTCAACTCATTGAATATGGTTATTCATGTTTGCAGAATATCTCCCCAGAAGGCAATTGAACTCCTTACAGATTTAAGCAACTATCTGCGATGTGGTTTCAGCTTTAAAAATGATGAAGAATTTATTGATATAGGCAGAGAAATTCTGCATGTTAAATCTTATCTGTCTCTTGAAATGGCCAGATTCCAGAATAGATTAAATGTCATATTTGACATTGATGAAGGAATAAAATGTAATGTGCCTCCATTTATTCTTCAGCCAATTGTTGAAAATGCAATTGTGCACGGCCTGCTTCCAAAGATTGACGGCGGTACGGTGAAAATATCAATAAAGTTCTCAAAAAAAATTATATTAATAAAAGTTGAAGATGACGGCGTAGGAATGTCCGAAGAATGTGTAGAATCTATACTTAAAGAAAAAAATGAAAAGGCAGGAATAGGGGTTGCAAATGTTAACAATCGCTTAAAAAAGGTCTATGGTACAGGCCTGAAAATTGAAAGCAGGCCAGATCAAGGAACATCGGTAACTATGAAGATTACGAATTTATGATTTGTTAAATATAAAAAGCAATGAAAAAAGTTGATTTCGGGAGGAAATAAAATGACAAGTAAACTTCACATGAACATACTAAAATTTGGCTCATTATTAATGTACTTTTATGAAGACAATAGCTTTAAGAATCTGGTTCATATAACTATTTTCAGAAATTCAGAAATACTGATTGATACTAACTATAGAATTGGCATAACAGGTAAAATGGAGATATCTACGCCTGTAAAGAATGAACCGTATGAGACAGATATATCAACATATTTGACAATTAATAAATTAATGGAAAACAAGAAGGAATTTTATGAGTTTGAATTTGAAGATGGCCCCGACGGGGAAATAAGTACATATACAATACGGGACAGCACAGGTGCATTTGTTGAATCTTCTCACTTCAACTTAACTTACATTATTCCTGTTAAAGCATTAAAAAAAGTCAAAGAGTTTTCAGATAACATACATTTTCCTATAGAATGTTCACGAAATGATACGGATGTAATGGGATTGCAATTGGGCGCATCTTCTGATTACGCTGAGGAAAGCAGAAACGGAAAATTGCCGGTTCAGTACTTTCTGTACGGTTTTGATATACTTCCAGTTAATGAACCTTCAAAACCTCAAAATTATATGGTTTATGGACCGGGATACAATGATTACGAAAGTATACTGTTTTCAATGGCAATAGAAGATGATAATATAGAAGATGATAATAAAGAAAAATACCCAATACCCAGACTGAAAAATTACAAAAATGATGAACTTGTTTTTCAAGGAGGGTATATGACGCCTGATTCGGTGAATTCTTGTGGTACAATTAATGGAACCCTTCTTTTCGATAAAAAAACTCCTGAAGAAATCAGGTTTTCATTAAAATTGTGGTTTGGTTAATAATATCAAATTGCTAAATAAACATACCCTTCGGTGTTAACTCATCCGAAGGGTATTTAATTTGAGGAATTTACGAAGCAAATGACCTAAAATTGAGTGAGGCTAAATGTCCCAGGATATAGGGTGCATATTTCTTCACATCTATTAATACACCACAGGATATTTATTTACTTACCGCTTATCAGAAAATAAAACCGCTCATCCTTAAAATTTAACTTGATATTCCATTTTCGGCACAAGATTTATGAAATCATATACAATAAGTTTGTAAGACAAATAGCTATTTTATTACAAGTCAAAAGGCAAATAAAGTTGCAAACATGTTTGGGATGAACTGTTTGCGAACATCCCGGAATTTGCCAAAAAAAACACTTTAGGAGGAAGATTATGAGTACAAAATATTCAATCAATTTTGAAAACAATTCAACAAATTATGGAAAGGCGTGTATCTATCAAGCTGATCCACAAATGGGTCCATACGTTATGTCCTTGGCCTGGTTCGCAAAACCTGCACACCCCACAACAAGTATCAGATTTGAGTGGAACTTGGACTACAGCTTTGTTTGGGCAGAGACAGGCGAGTTGGTTCCCGGGGTTGTTTTTGAAGCTTCTCAAGCATGGGAAGCAGACTTGCTAGGGAAAAACCTTGTTACCTTTACAATGGATAAAGATGCCTATACTTTTACAGATTTAACTAAAGGCGAGAACAAGGGAGTTTTGCAAATTATTCAGGACAGTAGTATACCCCTCAAACATGCTTCCGTAGGTATTGGTATGTCTGGTGCTGGTACTTTTGCAGTACAGGCGCAGCCAAATCTTAATCTGGACTTTACACCACATCCGGAGTACTGGATTACATTCGGTGATTATGAAAGCGGAGAGGTATTGGATATAACACAAATCACCAACAAGGCAAAAATAGAATTTGCACCTGGAGTATATTCTATGGATGCGATATTAAATGAGGACAACACTTGGACAATACGCTAACTCCAGTTAGAAATTCAATATTATTACAGCTGGTATATAAACAGCACCCGCAGTATTTATACAGAGTATTGCGTACATAAAACCATATTTTCCGGGATACCCATGGTGTCCTGGAAAATATGCTTTACAGCAAACAAGCAATGTTAAAATCTCTGGATATGTCTTCAGGATTTTCCTTATGATGTCATATTAAAATGCTGTATAATATATAAATGAGCTTACATAAATTAAGGTATGCAGTAAAGGGGCAAAATTTATGAACACAATAATAGTAGATGACGATATTTTTGGGTTGGAAGAATTGGAATATTTTCTAAGCCAGCATAAGGATGTCAATGTCTTGGGAAAATATTGTAATCCATGCATGGCTATTGAGAGAATTAAAAAGGATAACCCGGATGTAGTTTTTCTTGACATAGGTATGCCTGAAATTGATGGCTTTAATATGGCTGAAGAAATATTGAGCTTTAATTCCGACATCAGAATAATTTTTGTAACTGCTCATGATGAATATGCCGTCAGGGCATTTAAAATTAATGCCCTTGACTATATTTTAAAGCCTATTGATAAGGAAAGGATTGAAGAAACTGTTTTGAGAATCAGAAAAGCCTGCATCGTCAATAACCAACAGAGAGTGTCTATTCAACAGCAAGCATTGAAGAAAAACTTAAGAAAAGTTCCCTTATGGAAGGATGATAGCATTTTTCTTGTAAGTGCTCCGGAGATTATTTATTGTAAATCCTGTGATAAAGAAGTTTCATTTGTTACAATAAAGGATCCATGCCTTAAGAGTACAAATTCATTAAACTACTGGGAAAATAGATTGAGGGAGCAAAAATTTTTTAGAAGTCACAAAAGTTTTCTCGTAAATATGGATAAAGTTGAAGAAATTATACCAACTATTGGCACCACATATTCTCTTCGGTTAAAGGGGAGTAATGATGAAGTGCCTCTTAGCAGAAATAATTATCAAGTGCTAAAGAAAATATTAGACTTTTAGTTTAATGTTAACAATGCCATTGAGCTTTTGTGTTTTGAACTGATGTCGAACCGGGCTGGTTTTATTGTGCACTGCTATACATATTATAGTATTCCGTTACCTTTTTTACATAGTTCTGTGTTTCGCTATAGGGAGGTATACCATCGTATTTTCTTACACTGCCAGGTCCGGCATTATATGCTGCCAATGCGAGTTTTATATTGCCGTCAAAGGCTTTGAGCTGATCTCTTATATATCTTGTTCCTCCATCGATGTTCTGGTCGATATCCCACGGATCTGTGACACCTAAAGCGTCCGCTGTGCCGGGCATTAGCTGCATCAAGCCCTGTGCGCCTGAATGCGAAAGAGAGGAGGGATTAAAACTCGACTCCTGTTTTATTATGGCACGGATCAGATTTGCATCCACTCCGTACTTTTGGGAGGCCTTTTCAATGCTTGCGTTTATAATTTCCATCTGTTCCGATTTACTCTCGGGTATATATGCAGTGCTTACTTCCTTTGCGCTTTGCGCTCTTTTTACATCTGCGGATCTGTCATTTCCGAATTTGTCCACAGCAACAGAAAGCGGTCTGGTGGATTTTTTTGAGGGTTCTTCTATAGTATAGCTGTCTGGTACAGTAGCCTCAGTGTTATCTAGAACTTCCTGAAAGGATACAGTTTGCGTACTGGAAGTCTTTATTCTTACAGGAACTCTGCTCTGTATTTCATTAAGTTTTGCACTGAAAATATCGCCTACTCTCACTATAAACCACCATGCCTATCTTTTAATATTTGATAATACTGCTTTGTATTTTTATCGGGTTATTTCCGGATAAGCATTATAGTCAAATTTTAAGAAGATATAATTCAGAAGTTTGGCAGCGGAATTTACAAATTTGATTACATCCTCCGCTGCGATGTATATGTGCCTTACAAGCTTTAGAATAAATATTGTTACAGGCTATTAGGATACTTCCTGCTTAACACGTTTGACAAATTTCGAACATGCACTTTTATTTCTACCGTCATATTTTCGTACCGTGAAAAGCTGGCATATTCCAGTAGCTCTTTCTTCTATATTGCTTGTATCAAAGATAATAAAATTCTCACAATCAAGGCAATTACTAATCCTTCGCTTTATAGATTTGAGCGCAGGCATAAATCTATGTTTTGCGCATACATAGTCTTCAGACACAACTCCCTTTTCAATACATAATATATCATTATTGATAGTAATTGCTGTACCTTTAAGGCAATTACTACATGTTCTCTTTGAATTCAAAACTTTCTCCTCCCAACAAGAAATGTTAAGAACTACAGTTTAATATTTTTTAGACAGAAAGATAAACTTGGATACAAAAAACCAACATCATTATAACACTATAAACCTTGGGGAGGAAGAACTTGGGAAATATTATCCGTTAAATTTAGGTTTGAAAAAAGTGCTAATTGATATATAATTATTAAAAATAAAGGCATTCACTGTTTGAAATTTTTATTATAAAAAATATTTTAAATTGGAGAGAGATATGAATAAACCTACTATATTAAGAAAAAGATATATTCCTTTTGAAACGGTTGATATATCAGGCGATGAGCTGATTTCAAGAAGCGATGATTTATTGATAACCCGGTGGAGACCAATTAAAAGCCGTCTGGATATTTCCGGGGGTATGTCCTATACTTTTTTTAAGGAAGGCTATAAAGTAAGCAAATTTTTAGGACCGTCGGGTGAATTTAAATATTGGTATTGTGACATTATAGATGTAGATTATGATGAAGAGCAAGATAAATATACATTGACTGACCTGCTTCTGGATGTGAAAATAATGCCGGATAGTTCAGTAATTGTATTGGATGCCGATGAGGTTGCCGATGCTCTGGAAAAGGGAATTATAACAACAGAGGAAGCCTGCAGGTCTTTGAGAATACTGGGCAAGGTTTTGGAAATGGCTTATGCGGGCAAGTTTCCGCCACCGGTTTGTTTTGAAAAGTAATAGCTAGTGTTTTTGAACATAATTCATTACTGGAAATGAATTGTGTTCAAAATGCATATCCTATGGCTTTTACTGTTATAAAAAAATTCCAGGTTTTTATTTTGTTATTCAGCACTAGCTTTTCTCATACGGGTGCCGGTGATAAAAGTGAAGAAAATATTCCGGAAACTTGAATTTCGCATTTAATCAAACTATTTATGGAGGTATACAAATGGAGAAACGAATAGACTTGCATACACATTCTACTGCATCTGACGGCAGTATGAGCCCTCGTGAGCTGGTAAGGCATGCAAAGGAAAGCGGATTGGCAGCAGTAGCACTGACTGATCATGATACTATCGACGGAGTTTTTGAGGCTCTAAAGGAAGGAGCGGAAACAGGTATTGAAGTCATTGCAGGAGTAGAAACAAGTGTGGACTTTAATCCTGAAATGCATATTTTGGGGTATTTCTTTGGAGACACATATAAAAGCATTGAGCCTACCTTGCAAAAGCTCAGGGTTAACAGGGAAGAGAGAAATCCCAAAATGGTTGAAAAATTAAAGGGTCTGGGATTTGATATATCCATGGAGGAGGTTCGCGCTGAGGCAAAAGGGAATATTGTTGCAAGACCCCATATGGCAAGTGTGTTAATGAAGAAAGGTTACGTAAAAAGTATCAGTGAAGCATTTGATAAATATCTTGCCGACGGTAAGCCGGCTTTTGTAAGGAAAGACAAGCTTACCCCGGAGGAATGCATAGCTGCAATATGTAATGCTGGTGGTGTACCTGTACTTGCACACCCGATTTATTTAGGTCTGTCGCTGGCAAAGCTGGATGAACTTGTTGCAAGACTTGTAGAAGCAGGACTTAAAGGTATTGAAACATATTATGTTGAAAATACGGGAGATGATACGGGGAATCTTCTGAGACTTGCCATAAAACATAATATAGTACCTACAGGAGGAAGCGATTTTCATGGTAGCTTTAAACCCGATATAAAAATCGGAGAAGGAAAAGGGAATCTGGTTGTAACTTATGATGTGCTTGAAAGGCTTAAAAAAGCGTAAAAAAAAGACCCATATAAAATGGGTAAGATTGGGGAGTAAATTAATATATAAATTTGTAAATTAAGTTCAATAGTATAAAATATGCAATATCATATCCAACAATATGTTAACAAAACATTAAGTAATCTGGTATATTAAACTAACAGTGGAATTATTTTTTAGAATTGCTGTGGTTCAGATAATATCTTATTATACTTTTGTAAAAAAAGCAATAGTAAATTAGTACATATTCAAATATAGGACCAAAGTACTATGTGCTCATGTAAGTTATTTACATATTTTTTAAATAACTTGACATAGAATATATAAGTGATATAATTATTAAACGCGGTAAAAATTTTGATAGCGGTGCCCTTTCTATGGAAGGGTTATTTTTATCTGAGTTACCGCATAAGAATTAATTTGACAGGGTGTAATTCGATGGCTAAGGAAGCTAAAAAGACAATTGCACAAAACAAAAAAGCCAGACACGACTATTTTATCGAACAGACTTTTGAGGCAGGTATTGTTTTGTCAGGTACAGAAGTAAAATCTATCCGTCAGGGGAAGGCCACCATTAAGGAAAGTTATGCAATTATTAAAGGTGGAGAGGTCTTCATTTTTGGTATGCATGTAAGTCCTTATGAACAGGGCAACATATTCAATAAAGACCCATTAAGAGATAGGAAGCTTTTGTTGCACAGGTATGAAATTAACAAGTTGATAGGATCCATACAGCAAAAAGGAATGTCCTTGGTTCCGATTGAATTATACTTTAAAAACGGTAAGGTAAAGCTTGAGCTTGGTCTTGGCAAGGGTAAGAAGTTGTACGATAAGAGGGAAGATATAGCAAAGAAGGACGCAATGAGAGAGATTGACAGAAAGATAAAAGAAAGCAACAGGTAACTTGACAACTTTATATATGGGGGCGTAATGGTTTCGACGGGATTGTTGAGACTTGAATAGCGGGTAGAGGATTCTCGTTGGCCTCTTAAAAAACGAGAAACTAAAAATAAACGCTAAAAACGATAATTTCGCTTTAGCTGCTGCCTAATTAGGCGGCCCGTCAGTCCAGGGTTCCTGCACCTTGGGTAGCTGGCGTCATTAAGTCAGGCCTTTTGAGCGGGAAGGTTAAACTCTAGAACTGATCAGCCAAAGCTTTGAGGTTGGTCCGAACTTATGAAGCTACCGAATTGCACAGCCTGCCCTTGGGCGTTGCAGTGAGGGAATAAAAAAATAAGGGCTGCACCCGGAGAAGTTCTTGTGGATATGGTTTCGGACAGGGGTTCGACTCCCCTCGCCTCCACCATCAATTTAGGTGAATATAGATGCCATGCGGTCAAAGCCGCATGGCATCCGCCTTTTCGGGGGTTTTTACCCTCAATTTTTTGTCCCTCAGTTTCATAGATGACATTGGGCCTTCTTGAAATGCTGGAGGGATTCGAACCCACGTAAACAACTTTATACGGATTTTTTGTGAAAAACGGGTATATTTTCTAACGAAGCTATCCCCGCTTTTTTTATGCCCTTTTTTAGGGCTTCAAATTAAATTTGCAATAAAGACTGGAGGAAAACAAAATGGTAAATGAAACAATGCGAATATTTTTCCCTCTGAAGATCTTCACCTACCCCAAAGGCGAATATGAATTAGAGGACAATCCGGTCGAGATTACACCTGCGGAAGCTGTGGCATATGAGGATGCTATCCTCGCCGCCATCGCAAAAGAGAACCGGTTCTTTAAAAACGACCGAGGACTTGCCGAATACATCCATGACGAAGCTTTCAATAAAAAGGTGTATAGCTTATACCCTTCAGTGGAGGTTGTCGACGGAGAGCTGTGGGGTGTCATGACTGCAGGACTGACAGAAGCTCTTTCTGGAGAGGAAACAGCCGAGCTTCTGGATTATGTGGGTGGACAAAACGCGGACGGCTACGGCGAAGTTCTGGAGCAGCGTCCCATCAAAACGCCGGACGGCGAGATCTACGTCAGCTTTTGGAATCATGAAAACTATTCCTTGAAGCTTGAACAGGAGATGAAAAACAACTCGCCCGATCTCGGATACGGAGGCCTGATGATGGGATGAATAAAAAAGCAAACGGAAAATAGCGCTCTTTGGTTTCTAATGAAGCTGAAGGGCGCTTTTTTTGTTGCGGCAGATTGCTGTGAGCCATACAACCAAATAAAAGAACGAGAAGGCGTTGTCTTACAAAAAAGGCGGCGCCTTTTTTGTTTTTCCGAGAAAGGAGCTGAATCATGAACTATGATGTAATCCCAGAAGAAAAAACAGGAGCGGGAGCAACAGGCCCGCCAAAGAAGTACACCGTACCCCCGCCCAAAGATCCCGCCCGCTGTGTTGGCTGCCCTTATCCCGGCGTCGGCTTTATCTGCTGGAGTCCCGACGGCTCCTGCATGAGGACCGACGTTGAGAGATTCAGCCGCCGGAGCAAAGGCAGGTGATGAAAATGAACAGCATCATCAGCTGGGTGGGCGGCAAAAAGGCTCTGCGGGACATGATCTATCAGCGTATGCCGAAGGAATTCGGACGGTACATTGAGGTCTTTGGCGGCGGAGGCTGGGTGCTGTTCGGACGGCCTCCGGATGCCGCTATGGAGGTCTACAACGATTTCAATTCAGACCTGGCAAATCTGTTCCGCTGTGTCCGCGACAGGCCCTTCGCCCTGCTCAAGGAACTGAACTTCTTTCCGCTGAACGGACGGGATGAATTCAATGTCCTGAAAAAATATCTGGAGAAGGAGGAATTCACCAACGAGTACCTGCGGGAGGAACTGGAGATCGCGCAGCGGTACCTTACCCCCTTGCAGTTTGAAGAAATCAGGCCGATACTTTTGGAAAACGCGCAGATGAACGACGTGAAGCGCGCCGCCGCATTTTACAGGCTCATCCGCTTAAGCTACGGAAGCGGCTGCACCAGCTACGGCTGTCAGCCCTTTGACATCCGGAAAACCTTTCACCTTCTCTGGCAGGGCAGCCGGAGGCTCAAGGACACAATCATTGAGAACAAGGACTTTGAAGAACTGATTAGGCAGTACGACCGTGAAAACGCCTTCATCTACTGCGACCCGCCATATTATCAGACGGAGGACCACTACGCGGTGGAATTTAAAAAGGAAGATCACGTAAGGCTCAGGGATACCCTGGCGGCCTGCCAGGGGAAATGGCTGGTCAGCTATAACGACTGCGCTTTTATCAGAGAGCTGTACGAGGGCTATCACATTGAAGCAGTCAGCCGCATCAACAACCTTGCCCAGCGCTATGACAACGGCTGCGAATACGCCGAAGTCCTGATTTCCAACTACGACACCGGCGAACGGCTGAGGGACATGCCGACCCAGCTGGGACTGTTCGACCTCGACGGTTTTTGCGGCATGGAATAACAAATCAAAATCTATTAGGAGGTTCAACATTATGAAACTGATTGAAATGCGTACATCCGTGGACAAACAAGGCCGCATCATCCTTCCGGGGGAGCCGCTTGGCGCGGCGGGGCTGAAGCCCGGCGACGAGGTGCGCGTCACTCTCGCTGTTTGGCAGGAAGAAACAGAAAGCCTGTGCCCGCAGCTTATCGTAACGCCCCAGGACGTGGGGGGTGCGGTGCAGTTGTCCGGGTGTCAGGAGGCTGATGAGGAAGGTGATCTGACTCTGCCTAACGACCTGCTGGAAGCTGCGGAGATTCCTGTGGACAGCGATCTGGAGATCGTCTGCACAGCCGGCGCCATTGTCATTATGGAATCGGATATTCTGGACAGCCTGCCGGACGAGCTCCGCGAGCTGTTTGGAGAGCTTGGCATCGACCCCGGCACAGTCCGGGAGGTTATGAGAAAGGAAGGATATTTTGTATGAAAGCAAAACCCATTTACAAAATCGTTGACGGCAAGGGCCGCGTCCTTATTCCCAAGGAGCTTCGAGCAGCCTCCGGTATGGATTACGGAGATATTGTGAGGCTGAGCATCCATCAGGGCGTCGTCACCGCAAAGAAGGTGGATCTCATTGAGGTAGGCGACCAGTCGCCGGAGGCGGTGGAAGCCTTTGTCCATGCCGCCATCCGCGAGATGCCGGAGGATACGCAAATCACACTTGCCGCGAGACTGCTCGAACTCATTGAGCGGAGAAAGGGGCGGCGCCATGAGTGAGAAAATGCTGTTTACTCAGGAGGACTGCCTGCAGACCGGATATGACATGTCCATCGAAGGAAGGGTTATTGTCCTTCATCCTTTCTCATTGCCGGAAGGCTTCAGGCAGGCAAAACACCAGCTGTATTTCTGCACCGGAGGAAACGGCAGCAATCCCAATCCTGTCGGACATGCTGTCTTCACGGTCTCCCTGGCGGAGGGAGAAAAAATCCGCTGGAACAGGAGCGACGTCCTCGGCATCCTGAAGCCCGAGCTCCTTCCCGAATATGCCCGGCTGCAGCTCTCGCAAATCCGTCCGAGCGGAGCATTGGATCTGAAATACCATGAGCTGCAGTACAGTGGCTATTGTTTTCTGCCGGACGGACGCTACACCTCCGGCGTGGGTCTTTGCAGCACAAAGGAGGTACGGGACTATATCGAGATGCAGAAGGACTACCAGCACCGGGTGATGATCTGCGACCGTGAGGACTTCTGTGTATTTGAGATGATCGCGGGACAGATCGTCTATCCGTCGCCGGAAACCGTGGAAGCCTTCCTTAAAGAACAGCGGGAGCAGGGCGGCATGGAGCTGAAGCTATGAACACAATAAGGACTTGAGGCCGGAGTCAGATTGATGATTCCGGCCTTATCATTGTTTAAATCAGAAAGAAAGGACTGAAACCTATGAAACAAAAAGGAATACGCATCGGCATTATTGCCCTTGTTCTCCTTCTCCTGGTGTGCGGCGGAATCTATACGGCGTACCGCCTGCACCCGGAAGCCTTCATCCGGCAGGATGAAAGCATCACCCGCGGTGAGTTTGCAGCCATGCTGGTTCGGGATATACCGCTGGATACCGCAAACGCGGAGAAAGACCCGCCCAGCTTTCCTGACATCGACGGCCACTGGTCGGAGAAAAACATTGAGGCTCTTATCGACGCCGGCATCCTTGACCCCGCCGATTATCCGGACGGCTTCCATCCGGACGACCCGATCACCCGCGCCGAGATTATCAGGATGCTCGTGCGGATCAGCGGAAAGGATGAGGAAGCGAAAAACACCCAGGGACACAGCGGCTATGAGGATCAGGACGCCATCAGGGATGAGGACAAGGGATACCTCATTGTCGGTCGCGAGGACGGCATCATTGGGGATACGGAGGACAACAAAATCCATCCCAATGACCCTGTGACCAAGGGAGAGGCCGATAATCTGATCGGCAAGGTCATACCGGATAACCCCACGCCGCCGGCCACACCAACTCCAACGTCTCCAGCACAGACTCCAGCCGCTCCGACCCCGGAGCAGCCGACACTCACGCCAACGAATCCGGATCAGGGCCAGCCTACTCCTGCTCCGACACCGGAGAATCCGGGCAACGATTCAGGGGGAAGCTCAGGAGGCTCCGGAACAGGCGGTTCGGGCGGCGGCTCACACAGCTATCCGGATGCGCAGGTACGGTTTGAGCTTCCCGAAACAGCCCACATCGATACGGAAATCCAAGTGATGCCCGTGTGGAAATACATGAGCAGCTTCTCTTGGTCGCTGACCAAAACAGCCGTGGACGGCTCCCAACAGCCTGTGGCACTGGCAGATGCCATCACCGGCAGCCTGGGACTGGAGGGAGGCACAATCCAATTTAAAGAGGAAGGTAAATACACCCTCACGGCAACGGCGAAAAACGTCAGAGGAAAAGAAACGGTCTTAAGCAAAACAGTGACAGTCTATCCCGTGATTGACCTGACCTTTGACCTGCCGGAAACAACCCACACCGACAAATCGGTCACCCTTACCTTCCAGCCGGAAAAGCTCTACGGCCATGACATTGTATGGACAGCAACGAAAAACGGAGAAACCGTTCAGCCGGCCGACATTCTCGACGGCGGGCTTGGGAACGAAGGCGGCACCTTCGTATTCAAAAACAAGGGAATCTATACGCTGACCGCGACTATAACCGATGAAACCGGCCGTATCTTTACTCATACGGAAAGCACCAAGGTCTATCCGGTGGCCGGAATTGAATTCACTCTGCCAACCACTTCCCATACGGATAAGATAGTGGAGGTGACCCCGACCTTGACAGAGGCGGACGGCTTATCCGTCGCATGGAGTTTGACAAAGAACGGTGACGCCGCAGTGCTTTCCGACGAGCTGGAGGGCTCCTTGACTGATGCTGGCGGCAAAATCCGTTTCAAGGACAGGGGCGTGTACATGCTGACCGGGACGCTCACCGACGAAATCGGCAGAACCTTTGAAGCCTCACAGACCGTCACGGTCTACCCGGTGGGCTCCGTTGGCTTCTACTTACCGGAGATCGCGCATACCGATACCAGTGTTCTTGTAAAGGCGACATTCCAGAATCTTGGGACTGCGGAAATCCAGTGGTCGCTGACCAGGAACGGCGAAACTGTTCCCGTCGCTGATTACATCGAGGGAATGCTCACCGATACAGACAGCGCCGTCCGCTTTAAGGAAAAGGGCGACTATGTCCTCAAAGCCGCCTTTACCGACCCTGCCGGCAGAACCTACAGCTACACCGCGCCGGTTAAGGTCTATCCCGTTCCCGGCATATCATACAAGCTGCCGGAAACCGCCCACACCGACACCATTGTCAGCGTGATTCCAGAAACCTCGGAATTAGACGGCCTGAAAGTGGAGTGGATGTTGGAGAACGGCTTCGGATTCCAGGATTTTGGGACTTATGTCGATGGAACGCTGGACAACGGCGGCGGTTCCATCCGCTTCAAGCACGCCGGTACCTATGAGCTGATTGCCCGAATCACCGATGAAACCGGGCGGGTATTCCTGTTTGAAAACGGCGGCAGGATCGAAGTCCTGCCGGTGCTGAGCATTTCCTTCGAGCTCCCCGAATCAACCCACACCGACCGCACCGTCGACCTTCGGACCCGCAGCAACAATAATGTGCTGCCGGTGGAATGGACGCTCACCAAAGACGGAAAACCTGTTGAGATTTCCGATGCTTTAGAGGGGACACTGAACGCTTACGGCGGGAAAATCCGTTTCACGGAAACCGGAAAATATACCCTCACCGCCTCCATGACGGATGCGCTGGGAAGGGTATTCTCCTGCAGCGCATCCACCACGGTCTACCCGCTTCCGACTAATCATCGTTAAAAGCCAAAACTCTAATAACAATAGGCTGGAGTTGCAATTGTTGCTAATGAAGTCGTTGAAAGAACAACTGGAAAAAGTATTGTAACACATGTAGGCGATGGAATGAAAGCAATTGGTGGTGGCTTACAAAGTGTAGGGGACAAGCTTTGGAAATAGCCAAAGTCTCAATCAAAAATGCTACTTAAGTTATTTACTTATATATTTAATGTAGATTATAATGGGAATAGATTATTATTATTCTATTTCCATTTGTCTATTATAACTGAATTTATATGAAAAGGAATACTTTATGGAGAAGTTGAAAACAGTGTTGAGTATAATATTGGGAATTGTACTGGTGATTTTATTATTAATAGCTAAAGATTACTTTAAAATGCGAAGTGAAAAGCTGTTAATCATGAAAAATGATTTAACAGAGAGTTATTATGATACAAATAAACTCAAAGCAATGTTGCAAGAAAATCTAGGAGAAAAATATACAGGTGAGATAAAGACGGATTTCGATAATTTTGTTTTGACTAAAGTCCTAAGTAGCATTTCAGAATTAGAGAATGAAAAATATAAAAGATATGATTCTTTTTTATCAATAAAGGATATGAAAGAATACACTGACTCTCGCAGGGATAAGGCAGAGCATATTAATGGGAAACAAATAAACGAAAAAACTTACTATTTAGATATAAATCATTTTTTTGATGGAGTGACGTTTAAGAAAGTTTTTTCATTGTCTCATCAATTTAGAAATTACAAAAATCTGATTATTGATTTACGAGATAACAGTGGTGGAACTTTTGATGAGTTAAAAGATGTTGCAAGTTTATTTTTGGACAAGGGCAAAGTTATTTACCAACTAAATTACGGAAATAAAAAGGATAGTTTTGTATCGAATAATGGAGAACCTTTTGTGTTTAATAATATTGTAATGTTGACAAATTATAATACTGCGAGCGTGTCCGAACTTTTTATTTTGGCATTAAAAGAAAACTTAAGTAATGTAAAAGTAATTGGCACTAGAACTTACGGTAAATCCATTTCATATTCATTTAGGAATTTTAAAGATGGTTCTGCTATGGTTTTTATAACATCAATAATGGTAGGAGCTAATGATACTCCTATTGATATCAATGGAATACAGCCGGATGTTATGATTGGTAATACCGAAGATTTTTACAATAGTATACTTGATGAAAAAAAGAGAAAGGAAGCTGTTGATAGCGATAGTAAACGGCAGTTTGATGAAGCTTTAAATTATTTGAATGCGAAAAAATAGTGAAGGGTTGATATTATGAAACTAATTGTTGCAAACAAGATACCAGAAAACTCAGAGTTTTGCCCTGTAGAAGAAGGTTGGAAATCACTTAAGGAACCAAAGAGTGTTGTTGTAACTATGTTAATATCTTTGCCGATTGGTTTGTTGATGTCTTCAATTGTGATAGGTATAGCAAATTTGTATGGTATTAAGTCTGATATCAAGCTTAATATAAGTTTATTATTAGCATTACTGATCGTAATACCTATTCATGAAGTAATTCATGCTTTAGCATTCCCAGAATCTATTAAGTCAGACAAAGTCATTTTTGGAATTTTGCCAAAGGTTGGTGCGTTCTATGCTCACTATGAAGGTGAAATGAAGAAGATACGATTCCTTATAACGTTATTAGCACCGTTAATTATTATTACTGTTATTCCACTTGCTTTTTTATGCATAACTGGAATTAATATGCCTTTTGTAATTAAGATCTCATCTGTTAATGCTTTATGTGCTTGTGCAGATGTATTTGGATTTTTTATGATTCTATTTCAACTTCCCCCAAAGTCCTTGATAAGAAACAAGGGTATTAAAACATATTGGAAGCCACTTTGAAAATAAATTGATTATTACCAGAAATTGCGAGGAGATAAATTTGTTTCATAAAAAATACTACTGTATAAAACAATATGATATTGCAGATTGCGGAGCAGCATGTCTTGCAACCATAAGTAAACAATATGGGTTAAAGATACCGATTACAAAAATACGAGAAGTTGCGGGAACAGATAAGCAAGGTACAAATGCTTATGGTCTAATAAAAGCAGCTGAACAATTAGGTTTTACGTCTAAAGCTGTCCGTGGCAATCAGGAGGCTTTTTTTTCTGAGTTTCCACTTCCGGCAATTGCCCATATAGTGGTTGATGGAAGTTTGCTTCATTATGTTGTAATTCATAAAATAACAAAAAATCAAGTAGTTGTTGCCGATCCGGGAAAGGGCATCATCAAGTATACCCCAGAGGAGTTCTTTAAAGTTTGGACAGGTGTGCTTATACTACTTATACCTTCAGCACAATTCAAAAAAGGCAACGAAACAAAGGGGATATTCTCACGCTTCTTCGGGTTATTGATCCCTCAAAAGAAGTTGATTATAAATATATTTCTGGCATCCCTTATTTATACTATCTTAGGGATACTGGGGTCTTTCTATTTTAAATTCATGATGGATGATATACTGCCAAACAATTTAATGAAAACATTACATATTGTTTCGGTGGGTATCATTCTCTTAAGCATTTTCAAACTTCTGTTAAATGCATTCCGATCACATTTGCTTCTATACCTCAGTCAAAAGCTAGACATATCCTTAATCCTTGGCTATTACAACCATGTTCTTCAACTACCCATGAATTTCTTTGGAACTCGAAAAGTTGGTGAAATTATTTCAAGGTTTATGGATGCTTCAAAGGTGAGAGAAGCCATTTCAGGAGCAACGCTCACAATAATGATTGATACACTAATGGCAATAGCTGGTGGAATAATACTCTATTCTCAAAGTTCGTTTTTATTTGCCATTGCATTCATAATGGTTATAGCCTATGCCATCATTGTATTTTCCTTTAATAAGCCGATAAGAACTATTAACCGGGTGCAGATGGAGAACAATGCACAACTTACATCATATTTGGTTGAGTCCTTAAATGGTATTGAAACTGTTAAAACCTTTAATGCAGAACGCAAGGCAAACATTGAAACCGAGAAAAAGTTTGTAAAGCTTTTGAAGAGCATTTTCAAAGGTGGTTGGATAAACAATCTTGAGAATTCCCTTACAGGATTTGTTGCTTCAGTAGGAGGAATTGTAATCCTTTGGGTAGGCGCATACAGCGTTATAAAGGGTGATATGTCAGTTGGACAGCTGTTGGCTTTTAATGCATTACTAGCATATTTCCTCGACCCTATAAAAAATCTGATTAACCTTCAGCCTATGATGCAGACAGCTATTGTTGCTTCTGATAGATTGGGAGAAATATTGGATTTGGAACTTGAAAAGAGTGAAAATGAAGACAAAAAAATAGCACCAAGCACACTTAAGGGATTGATAGAATTTAAAGAGTTGGATTTTCGTTACGGTACCCGACAGTTAGTCTTGAAAAATATTAACCTTAACATAAATAGTGGTGAAAAAATTGCATTTGTTGGTGAAAGCGGCTCCGGGAAAACAACCTTGGTAAAGTTACTATTGAACCTGTATAAATGGGAAAAAGGCGAAATCCTTATCAACGGCTACAATGTTAAGGATATAAATATGAATTATCTGCGTGAACGCATTGCATATATTTCACAGGACATTTTCCTCTTCAGTGGTACAATATATGAGAACCTTACACTAGGCATAGAAAACCCGGATATGGAAACTGTTATTGAGTCTGCAAAAATGGCAAAGGCACATGATTTTATTAATCAGATGCCGCTAAGATATGAAACCATGCTGGAGGAAAACGGCTCTAATTTATCAGGCGGTCAGAAGCAAAGACTGGCTATTACGAGGGCACTGCTTAAAAAGCCGGATATACTAATAATGGACGAGGCCACAAGCAACCTTGATTCAATTACAGAAAAAGCCATAGAGAGGACTATCAACGAACATACACATGGAATAACTACTCTTATAATTGCCCATAGACTTTCTACCATAATGAGGTGCGATAAGATTTATGTTATGGATAAGGGAGAATTTGTGGAAAGTGGAACTCATCATGAACTGATGCAGAAAAAGGGTTTGTACTATGATCTATGGAAAGAGCAGTTACCTGAGATAAATGAAATAAAAAAGGAACCTGTTATTCCATCAATTCCCTTTGCTCCTTTTGTCGGAGGAGTATTTGAATCGGCAGCCGCAAAGGAAGGTGAAGGGGAATGAAGACCTACATACAAGATATAAAGGACATGTCTGACAGCAGGGAAATGCTAGAAGCAAAACCCCATTTTTTCATGACGTGGTTTATATATATACTCATTGCCATAATCTGTGCAGCGTTGATTTGGTCATATTTCGGTGAAATAGAAGACTATGTTAAGGCAAACGGTGCAGTAAGACCTGGGGACAGGATAAGTACAATAAGGAATGCTGTTGCTGGGCGAGTAGACAAGGTTAACATAGAAGAAGGTATGCGGGTCAAAAAGGGTGATGTACTTTATACCATCGAGACCAATGGAATTTTGCTTGATAAGGATGAGAAAGCAAAGATAGTTTCAAGGCTTGAAAAGGAAAACAAGAATCTTTTAAAGTTCAAGCAAAGCATACAGGAAGAAAAAAATCTCTTTGATTCGGACAATGTTGATGAGATCGATTATTATAACCGCTTTCAGAAATATATGACAGATAGGAAAACAAATGTAGAGCAGATGAATAACTCCAAACTTGACCTTATACAGTTGAAAGGTGATGCTGAAGTCTCAAAGAAAATGGCAGAGGTCAAACTGGAAAACTCAAAGGAAGTTTTGAAAAATCAGGAGATTTTGCTTGCCTCAGTAGAGAAGAATAAGAACCTGTTTGATAGAGGCAGCACAGAGTATCAAAGAAGGTATGAAGATTTTGCATTCAATCTAACCCGATTGAACTCACTATATGAGCAAAAAAACGTTACATATGAAAGGCTTAAAAGGCTTTATGACGCGGGCGGGGTAGCAAGAAAGGAACTGGAGGATGCAAAGAATCAAATGGATCTTGCAAAGTTGGATACGGATAAATTCAAAAATGAATTTGTAATGAATCTGCAGGATTCAATCAAGCAATCTGAACAAAGCATTGCAGAGCTTTCAGCTTCCATAGCAAAGTGGAAGACAAGCCTTGATGCATACAGCAGCAAGAGTCAGAATACAGAACTGGTACTTGAAAAATTGCGTCTTGATACGCTTGTGCAAATTGAGGATGGTCTGTCAGCAAATAGGACTAACCTTGACAAGGCTAAAAGTGAATTGAAAAACCTTGAACTGAATTTGAAAGAAGCTACTGTAACTTCTCCTATTGATGGTATAGTAAACCTATATACGGAAATCAACAGAGGCGATTTGCTTCAAAACGGAATTGACATTGCAGCAATTGTCCCGGATACAAGCACTGAATACAAGATTCAACTAATGGTGTCTAATAAGGATATTGCAAGCATTAAAGAGGGGCAAAGAATCAAATACCATTTCCTTGCGCTTCCATATCGTGAATACGGTGAGGTCGAAGGTATAGTGAAAAAGATTGGTACGGATGCCAGAGTGGATAAGGAATCAGGAGCAAGCTACTATATGGTGGAAGCTACAGTTGAAAAGACAGCACTTGAAAGCTACAAAGGGGTTAAAGCCCAAATCAAGGTTGGAATGGTCTGTGAAGCACAGGTTGTGACCAAATCAAGGAAAATACTGTGGTGGCTTCTTGAAAAGATAAATATCATTGATTGAAAGGACAGATGATTGTGGTTAAAAATAAACGTTTTGTTTCAGTTGTTGTTATAATTACTTTGGGCATTGCAGTGACTGGTGTATATGCTGCTGGCAGAATCTATACAAACAAATCTCTTGATGACCTTAAGGGTTATGTGGACAACAGCAATCTGAATATACAGGTGGTGGACAGCGAGCAGGAGGTTCTTGAATCGCAGTATAGTAATACAATTAAGCAATTTAATGATAGCAGGAAACAAACTGCTTTGTTTCAAAACCAGCTTGACCGATTAAATTTTGATAAAGTCCAGTATCCGAAGAAAAAAGAACAGCAGCAGATGGCAGAAAAATACCAGTTGCAGGTTGAGTATTATAATGTGTGCCTGTCTATAAAACAGCTTTCATTGGCTCAAAGAGAGCTGGAGGTTTTAAACAAGCAGATTTCTGTTGAGCAGGAGAAGTTGAATCAAGGAAATTCAACGCAGCTTGCTGTTGATGATTTAAATAGCAGGAAACGGATTGTTCAGGATAAAATTACAAGCCTTAGCCAAAGCATTGATGCGGGGAAAAATGCTCTGAAATTAAGGCTCAACGAAACTACAGATGTACAATTTGATCCTTCGTTTAGTATTCCATCTACGGTTGACGGTTCTGATACATATTCCCTGTCATCACTCAGGAAGAAATGTGAGGATAATAATATTGGATTGCTCCAAATTAATGCCTATATTGGATTTCACAGCAGCTTGATCTCAAGCATAAAGTCATGTGTCGGTGAAAGCGATCCTTCATATGGAACAGCAGTGGCGGAACGCTCTAAGCTTCAAGCAGATGGAAATGTTTTAAGGCAGCAAATTGATACCTATGTGGAACAACAGTATAATATTTTTAAACAGAGCCTTACTACATATTCTACAACTCAGGAGCGTAAAGGCGTTTTGAACCGCCAATTAGATGTTTTAAAGAATAAATATGATAATGGTGATATAAGCGAGCTTCAGTATTTATCGGATAAATTCCTGATTTTGAAGGAGTTAAACAATGAATATAGCTCGATTGTAGATAAAATTAATGCAAAATCCATGATAAATTTGATTGAAAATGGGATCATTCTTCAGAATAAATATTAGAGCAGTTACTGACCATGGAGCAGGAGGCGCAGAACGAGAAGGTTACAACTTAAACTTGGAAGAGGTGATATATATGAAAAATGAGCAATTTTTGAAGTGGTCAGAATATAGGAATAAGGGATTTTTGAGTCACATGCTAAGATATGTTTTTATGTGTGGAGTGCCGATTGGAACCTTTACAGTATTCTTAAGCATGATAAATGATAATGGTTTTGCAAATATTTTTCAAGGAAAAAGTATCTTTGGAGCAATAATAACAGGATTTATATATGGTATTGTGATTGTCGGCCCCGTTGTATCATTAGCTACATGGTATTCAAATGAGAGTGCCTGGAAAAAAAAGAAAAATAAAATGTGGTGCAACGAACAGTATATTATAAGTGGTGATAAGAATTGAGCATGATGTATTATCTGGCGGCAAGTAAAGAGTTACCTCTTGGCGGCTTTGGAGAAAAGAAAATGAAAGATGCATGCAAGGAAGTAAAAGCAATGCGGTTTACAAATGTGCAATTATCAGGAGGGAACATACCTCTTGAGCAGGTGATTGACCTTTCCCATATCAAAGAGGATGAGGTTGTTTTCTTTGGCACGTATGAGGATGCCGCGGGTATTTTTGTAGAAAAGCTACCGATGGAGAATTCGGGTGTAAAAAGGCATTTTAAAAACAGCTTTATATACAGGGTTCAGCCTAACATAGGCAAGTTCTGCATTGATGAAGAAATCAGGAAAATCAATGAGCCGATGTATATGGCAAACAAAAAGTGCGTCAATGAGCTTTTCAGACATGTTCGCAGGAATAAGGCAGAAAAAGAAGAGATGGAATTCTACGCTTGCTGGTATGGAGAAGAGGCGCATGATAGAAACCCGGAACTGGACTTGATAATAGACCTTAACGAATTTGTCCCAGGAGATAAATTTAGTTTCAAGGAACAGCAGTACATTCTTATAGAGTGAGGAATGTCTGGGAACTTGTTTCCTGCTTTGACACCAATTATGCCCAAGGTGGCAGCAGATATATAATAGCGGTTTTTAAAAGAAGAGTACAATACTAACGAGATTGGAGGTGTGAGCGTTGAAAATCAATGATAATTTTCGTGAACTTGTAAAGCAAAATGGTGGCACAGATGCTTTTTCCTCTAAATATGACTATTCAAGCAAAGTAATCAAGCAATACTTGGATGGGACAAGGAATCCATCTCAGATGACTATCAGAGCAATAGCGGGAGAGGTAAACGTAGATTGGGATTCTCTTGTTGAATAGAAAATTAATTAAATGAATGGAGGTGTGGGGAATGAAGTCTACAGGTATCGTTAGAAAAGTAGACGAACTGGGCAGGATCGTTCTACCCATGGAACTAAGAAGAACTTTGGAAATCGAAGAAAAAGATCCGATTGAATTTTTTGTGGACGGGGCAAGTGTGGTTTTAAAGAAATACCAACCATACTGCATATTCTGCAAAAATGCAACGGATGTTGAAAACTACAAAGGTAAAAATGTATGCAAATCCTGTCTTGAAGAATTGAAAGGGGGCAAATAGCCAATGATAAAACAAAAGCACATAGTATGGACAATCCTTTGGTTTATGTTTATTGCAAGCGGAATGCTTCAACCGAAGAGTCCGGTATTTTCTTATATATTCATGTTCACAGCAATTGCAATTAGCATCGGTTTTGGAGTAATGTTTACAAAGGCAGTAAAGGATAAGGTGTTTCTCTGTATAATATGGCTTGTAGTAGTACCCGCATTTTCGGCACTTATAGGGCTGCTTTTGGCGATGCTTTTTAAAGGAAATGAAACTTCTATGAACTTTAACATATGGGTGCAGTTCGGCCTATACGGCATCAGCTACATTTTGCTTTGGTTCTTTATGGCACTACGGGGAGACTCTACAACAGTAAAGCTTGCTTTAGGTATAATTGCGGCATTCTTTTTCATCGTAGAAAACATAAAAAATGCTGTTGTAGGTGTCCTACCGCTTGACATGCTCCAGAAGGCTTTCAAGGTAGTAATAGATGACTTTATAAAGGCTGGTGTCAATCCAAATGAAGCCATAAAATTTGCATTCAGTCTTATGACCCTACCACTACTCTTTCTGTCACTCATAATGCTTCTTGTGGTTTTTGCAAGGGATATGGGTAAATTTAACGGTATTATTGGACGGATTGATGATAAGATTGAATATTGGAAATGCTTGTTGAACAAGGATTATGCCTATGAGAAGTATGTAAAGAACAATCCTAAATATAGAGACATACTTGGAGGGAATAAGTAAATGGATGAGATAGAAGAATGTATCAATCCTGACTGGGATTATGAGGATTGTCCAGGATGTGAAGCTGGAACAGTATGTGAATTGCCGAAAAGGAAGAAATATGAGTTTGAGCTTGGTCTTTCATTAATGAATCCCAATGATGAGCCTGATGAAGACTTCTTTGAGACTGATTGATAAACTTAGTTTCTTATACCCAAAAGCCAGTTCACCGATACATCAAGGGATTCAGCAATGGCTACCAATTCAATATCAGTTACAGGGCGTGTCTTGGCTTCAATTTTTGATATGGCAGTTTCGTTTAATATAATGCCCCGAATTTCTAAACGGGCAAGGAGATCATTTTGGGTTATCTTTGGTATGCAGTTAGTCCTTGCCTGTTTTACTTTATCTCCGATTAAGTTCCGCTTCTTTTTCATTCAACGCACCTTCCACACAAAACATAACTTGATTATAGAGCAAGTTATGTGATAATATTTGCTTAATAAGCAAGTTTTGGATTTTTAATAAATATTTATTGTGAGATGACGTTTATGTTTTTAATCAAAGTCATTGAAAGGATAAAACCCCGTTGGTTGAAAAAAGGTAAATTTCCATGCCCATATTACGAAAGATCGAAATATAAAATTAGAAGCGTGGCAGGTTTTTGCAGATTGCAAAAGAGGGATATTTACTATGAGTGGAAAGTTGGGTGTGTACCATATCATTTCTGTGAAGGATTAGACAGTTACAATAAATCAACTTGCGGAGTATATATACATTTTGGTAATGGCGTTATGGAGAAATGATACAATGGGAAAATCATGTAGCTGTAAGAAATTACGTAAGAAGATTGAATTACTGAGAGAAGAATTGAATGCCAGCTATTTCAGCATTTCTCAGGAAGAATTGCTGAAGAAAAGCATGGTTCTGGATGTAGCAATTCTAAAGTATATTAAGATGCAATGTCGAATCGAATTAGGAAGGAGACATTAACGGCATGTTATCAGACTGTGAAAAGTGTGCAAATAAGAATACGGAAGTTTGTCGTACCTGTTCTGAAACTTCTGGTGGAAAGCCTTCAATGTATAAAGAAATTGAGGATGAAAAATGTGATTGAAAATAAGGTGGTTTGAGGTTGGTATAAAATGTATATATTGCCTTGGACGGAAGTAGAAAACACACTTTTATAATGAAATGAAAAATGAGGGTTCAGGGATAAAAGCAGATTTTTTAAAGTCTTTTTGAATAATATCCAAAGGGTTATTTGTTTGAGACGCTTTGTTTGAAATCATGATTGAAAAGGTTATTATTGTAAAGGTCCTCGACCCAATTGGAGTGTATATTTGAAAGTGGACAAAGGGTAAGAACAAAAGCCAGTAAGTAAATGTAGGATTTGAGCCGTAGCCAATGGTGTGTTGAACATCGCTGTCTGCCGCTTTTCTAACTATTTATTTAGAATTCTTATTAGAAATAAGAAATTTTATAAATAATAAAAACTATAAAGCAGATCTACTTTTTTGTCGATAAAAAAATAGATGTTTTCATGAAAAAAGACTTAGAGCATCAAGTGATTTATTGTAATTATTATTATACTATAGTTTCGCACTTTTTTAGATTTTTTCCATATTGAAAAATTGGAAGCAATTTATCCTACAAAATATAACTACAATGCATATAATTATAAAAATAAAAGTTGACATCTTTTTACGTTTTATAGTTCAGTATTGCTCCAATACCATAATAGCCTTGCCAATTTTGGCAATCTGGTAATTTTGATGAAAAGTGCGAAAGTATAGATTATAAATTTTAAAGAATAAGTTACAATGCAAATGAAATTTTGAGGGAGGTTGCAGCAGAATGGAGAAGAAAATTACATATCTTCAATCCATTTTATCTATTATTCTTTTGTTTTGTCTAATTTTTGCAGCGTTTTCATTAAATGCATATGGAGCTGAAATAAATGAAGTAGTGGTTTATAGTGCATCAGAATTAAAAAGTGCAATGGAAAACCCGGCAGGAAGTAATGTTAAGTTGGGCGCAAATATTATATTTCCTGCTAGTCTACGAAAAGACAATGCAATTGAAATGCGAGGAGGCAGTCATACTCTGAATCTTAATGGATATTCAATAGAATACTCTTTTGTTAATAGTGCAAGAGAATATAGCGGAACACCTATTCGTTTGGAAGGAAGTCTGACAATCAATGGAAGTGGAACTATCAAAGGAGGATATTCTGCTATTGAAGTTGGAGGATGGGATAATGTCCTTATAATTAATGGTGGAACTTATATTGGTATGGCTGCAACAGCAATCTGGGGTGCAGCTCTTACTGTTTTGAATGGGGGTACTCTTTCGGGAAGATTTGGAGATTTTACGTTGGGGGGAGGCATAGTTGTAGATAATGTGGGAATTGTAAAAAAAACTAGCGATCCTTTTAACGACGGTGGAGCTGTTATCCGCAATGGCGTCTTAAGTGGAAAGGCGGAATTGCATTCTCCTTTAACGCTTAGTAATTTGCAGATGGCGGCTAATTCATCACTTAAAATAAAAAGAGGGGGTGTATTGAATGTTACCGGTTCTTTAATAGGAGAGGAACGAATCATTTTAGAGGGTGGCCTTCTGCTAAAAAACGGTGTTGCTACAATTAAAAAGGATATGAAACTGGACAGAAATCATAACCTGACCGAAATAAGAGATCTTAATCTCACTCAACTAAATGTACTTTCAGGAGTGGAGTTGATAATTACTGATGAGACGAAGATTAACATCAGTAATGACTTGACTAATCATGGTAAAATCCATGTGCAATGGGGTAGTGTGTTAACTGTTGAAGGGAACTTAATAAATTCTGGTGAGATTATTTTTGATAATAGCGATGGACTAATACTTAAAGGTAGGTTGGACAATACCGGTAAAATCAGCGAATTTAGGCATCCAAATGATGATGACGATGCGCCGCCTCCAGAACTTGGTAGAATGATAAGGGCTGCGGATATACTTTATGGACTTGGTCTTTTTAAAGGTACAGGCACTGATTCTAAAGGATTACCCACATATGACCTTGAAGTAGCACCTACACGTCAAGTTGCTATAACTATGTTAGTAAGGCTATTGGGAAAAGAGAAGGAAGCTCTTTCAAATACCTGGCATCATCCCTTTGATGATGTAGATTCTTGGGCAAATCCATATGTTGGTTATGCTTATTCAAAGGGTCTTACTTACGGAGTAAGTAAGATGAAATTTGGAAGTAGAGATCTAGTTACGACAAACCAATACATAACATTTGTATTGAGAGCTTTGGGATACAATGATAATGAAGGAGACTTCAAATGGGACAATCCTACTATTTTGTCAAATGAGATTGGGCTGACAATAAACGAATACAACGATAATTCTGCACCTTTTCTTCGGGGGGATGTTGCAATACTTTCTGAACTCGCATTGCAAAGGCATATGAAGGAAGGTGACATGAAACTGCTTCAGTATCTTTTTAATAATAACGCTGTAACCATTGAAGATATAGTAAAAGTTGGTCTTGGTCATTTACTAGATTGAGAAGTACTAAATTTATTGTTTTTTATACCGATAATAAATGAAATAACCAATCAAAATGGAGGGATGAATGATGAAGAAAAAATTATGCGCGTTATTATGTGCGATGTTGCTAGTTAACTTGCTGTGCATTCCTGTTACAGCAGAATTTCCACAACCCAGTATAACAGTAATTTGCGGAGAAAATGGGGAGGTTTCATTTGAGGAGCCAATTGATGAGAATACTGTATTTACAATTACACCTGATGAGGGATACGCTATATCATCGATAGATTTAATAATGGGAGATTGGGATCCTATGGATTGTTTGAGGGGTGTGACATACAATGGAGATGGCACATTCTCCTTCGAAATTCCATTTTCTGTATTTTTTGATTCCACTCTTGAAATAAATTTTGAAGAAGAAGACATATCTAAACTTTTGAATAAAAAAAGTTATGCAATACTTGAAGATGAATCATTTGATGAATTAGATGACGCAGATGAAAATGGTATTAAAAATGGTCTTATACGAGAGTTTGGGTATCACGGATTTGCTATCGCACCTGAAAACATAGCAATTACATCTGTTATTGATAAAACTAATATTGATTTAAATAACGGGTATACTACATTTACATATACCGTTTCAGACTCTGATGAACAAATCGGATACATCTTAAGAGATTTCAATTATGTAATATTAAGGTCTGTGGGGACAAAATCAGGAAATCCGGTCAACGAAATTCGTGTGACTAATGATGATAAAGTAATTGGCTTGCCTGCTATGGATGATGGAGTTATACAGTTTATAGGCGTTTATGATTTCCGAATGGAAGGTCCATTAAGCACAGATGTTGTTGATTCGTTTAGTAGTGAAGAAGGAGATAGTTATAATCTTGTTATAGAAAAAGCTTTTTATAGAGCTCAATTGCATCTAGGAAATATATATCCGCCTCGACCAGATTCACTGGATCCTGTGCTTAACTTGTTTGGGTTTGACATTATTCAAGATGATGCCCTTTGTGTAAAGGTGTCTGCGGATGATAGCGGAGGGGAAGAGCAAAGGTCATTAGAGTGGGACTTGAACCGATATGCGAATCTTACGTTAGGAGAGTATGTTTCTAAAGTCTATTTTGCAAATGACAAATTTGTGCTTGAGCTTCCACCTGAAGGTATTGGCAATATTACAAGTATTAAGATTTTAAATGCTGAAGAAGAGGATATTGAGGATCAGACTACAGCTAATTTCCAAGGTTATAACATATCCCGTGTAGGTGATAAATATATAGTAGAATTCTTATCAGACTTTTACGATTATATTACCCTTAATCTTGTTATAAATGATTCAATAGAAAGAAATCTTAATATCCATAGAGTAGGTGTACATATAGCGGAATATTACGAAAATCCACCTCAAGTTTTTCACGGTACACAATTTGGTACACTTATAGATTATGATGAGTTAATTAACGGTGAGGTTCATCCATACCGGGTTTACGCTACTTACCATATACCCGATAACAGCGATATGGCTCCATATGGTTTATATGTTACCTATACGTGGGCGAATGGAACGACGACAACTCGAATTATTACAGAACCTTGCGACAATCCTGTGTTTGATGATTTAACAGAAGAACAATATAAAAATGGAGTATTTATTTACCCAGAACATGCTAATCCTGTTGATTATTTAATTTATTCCGCAGTAGATGATACAAAGGTACCTGTAAAAATTAATGTAACTGTTTTAGCAGGAGATCCTACAGCGGGAAGTTTTGGAGGTATAAGTCTTGGGGCTGGTGCTGGAGTTGAATGGCAACCATAAAAAACAATAAAAAACAGGGAGGGTATAGACGAATGAGAAATAATATTTTACGAAAGTTTTCTTTACTGCTTGTTTTGATACTAATAATCTCTTTGATTCAAAATTTAGCATTTGCAATAAATATACCAAATGATGCAACACTTACAATAGATTATAGCGAAGAAACAATTACTGTCAAAGGTACTGGTTTTGCAGGAATTCAGGCAGTGGCTGTCCTTCTATACGATACTGATGGGACGACACTACTTCGTATGGCTTCTTTTGGTGTAAAGCTGGATAATACATTTGAAGCGGTAATGAACATACCAATTACCAATTCTGGTAACTATACTATTAAAGTTGCTGATTATGAGGGCGGGGACTTTAAAACAGAAACATTTTCTGTTTACTCAGTTACTTTAAATACCAGCAGCACTGGAGCAACGGGCTCAGGATATTATATGTCAGGTTCAACTGTATCTATAACTCCTGGTACAAAAAGCGATCATACTTTTTCAGGATGGGTTGTTAATAGTGGTGGCGTAACAATTGCTAATAATGAGTTTGTAATGCCTGTAAGTAATGTAATAATAACAGCTAATTGGACAACAAATTCAAGCGGTTCTACCCCTACACCAAATCCGACACCTGTTATAACGCCGCCAACCTCCACCTCAACACAAAATCCGACACCTGATATAACGCCGCCAACCTCCACCTCAACACCAAATCCGACACCTGATATAACGCTGCCAACCTCCACATCAACCCCAACTCCAACCCCAACAATAACCGTACAAGAAATGCCTAAAACTGAAGGTGATAAAACAATTATTGTAACCAATGTTAGTCCAATAATTGAAAAAGAAAAAGCATTTGCAACAGTAACTCAAGAAACAGTCAAAGAAGCTGTGGATTCTGTTAATAACGTTGCTAAAGAAGCAGGAACCAAAGCGGTTTTAGATATTAATGTAACAGCACCTGAATCAGCAGAAACTATAGAGTTAACTATTCCGAAAACTGCTTTATCTTACACTATTGAAAGTGGAGTTGAAGTAGTAAGAGTTTCTACAAATTTAGCGTCATTATCATTTGATTTAAAAGCACTTGATGCAATTTCAAGTGTGGCTGTTTCAGATGTTAAAATTTCGATAGATGTTGTAGATTCAAAAACTCTGTCAATTTCTGATGAGACAAAGAAAAAGATAGAAGGCAAGCCAGTCTTTGATTTTTCAATTAAAAGCGGAGATTCAATAATTTCTGAGTTTAAAGGAGAGAAAGTGAATGTAACAATTCCTTATTCTTTAAAAGAAGAAGAAAATCCTAATGCTATTGTTATATATTATATTTCTGACGATGGAAGTCTAAAGACTGAATTTGGCATATACGATATAGAAACAAGAACTGTAAAAATAATGCTTTCGCATTTTTCGAAATATGCAGTCGGTTACAATAAAATGAGCTTTACTGATGTCGCTTCGGGGGTGTGGTATCAAGAAGCAGTGGACTTCGTTTCAGCAAGAGATTTGTTTAAAGGAATTGGTGCAGATCAGTTTGCACCAACAAAAACAATGACAAGAGCAATGTTTGCTACTGTAATAGCTCGACTTGATGGAGCTGACTTATCTGCTTATAAAGAAAGTAAATTTACTGATGTTAATATTAATTCATGGTATGGAGCAAGTGTTGCCTATGCAAAAGAGAAAGGTATTGTGAATGGTACTGGAAACGGTAAATTCAGCCCAAATGCCGAAATCAGTCGAGAGGAAATGGCTGTTATGCTTAATAATTATATTAAGTATAGAGAAATAATACTAGATACTGTAAATGATACGCCATTCTCTGATAGTGAAAAGGTTAGTTCTTGGGCAAAGGATGCAGTTGCTGCTATACATAGATATGGTATTATTAACGGTGTTGGAAACAATACGTTTGAACCAAGTAATAATGCACAACGTTCACATGTTGCACAAATATTTATGAATTTAATAAATGCAATTTTAAAATGAACAAAATGAAAAATAAAATATAAAACTATTTTGAATTGTAGACATCCCACTAGTAAAACCTTTAGGCAATTATTACAGGTTTTTTAGTGGGATGATTTCTTTAGTAATAACGCTGTACTTTTTACCCCTTTTATTTATTGATTGGCAGCGTTTAGTTGATGGTAAAGGTAGCAGAGTTGCTTTTTGTTTAAAGGATGTCAGTGTTTTCAATGAGGAAGATTGGGATAAGATGATAGAATTTATGACGAGCAATATAATTAAATTCGAAAAGGCGGTGAAGGATGTAATGATGTTTTTGTAATTAAGTATATGTATGTGTTATAATTTGTTATAGTAGATTTAATGGAATTTTTATCAGTTATTGGGGTGAGAATTATAAATGAGGAAAATAAGAATATACATTTGGAAAGGTTTGTTAAATATGCGGTTGCATTTGGAATTGGTATGATACTTGGTTATATATTTGTATCATATTCCATGCCTAGGATGGGGAATAAAATTTCTTTAGTGTTAACTTATGGATATATAGTTTTGTCAGGATATGTCGGAATACCTTTGGCTTATAATATAATTTTGAAAGTCAAGGATTTCATTTTAAATGCTTTCAGCGTTTTCACTTTCGGGTTATGGTTTTTCATACCAATTTCATATTCCTTGATATTGTTAATTGTTAATCATAGGGCTTGCGTTAGGTATGCTCATTAGTATTCCAATGATAGTATATAATTTTGTGAAGTTGTTGAGAAAGAAGTAAAAAAATATGAAGAGGTAGATTTATGTGCGATGTATTAACAAAAAAAATACGCAAAAAGTGGTTTAATGAAATAAAGGAGATGTATTCTACCCCGTATAGAGTTGAATTAGATTTTAGCCCTAAAGATAAACAGTTTTTGTATAGGCTTACAGATGGAACATGTTTTTTCCTTAAGACAGGCAAATGTTCATTGGATTTAAACAGATTTGATTTATTTAAGCACAACCTACTAAAAAGAATCTTTAGAAGATGGTATCGCAATACAAACTTTACAAAGAAGGTGCATCCTATGTACTGTAAAAATCTTAGTACTAGGATATATGAACTGCCAAAAGCTTGCGAAGTAATTACATACTATAAACATTCCTGTGGGCATTATGATTTTTGTGACGGTCAACATCGGACTTGCATTGCATCTAAGTTAGGAATCAAAATTGATGTCCTTATTGAAGATATAGATAAAGATTGTTTTCAATGTGAAAGACATGGAAGGGAGTGAACGGAGTCAATGGCTTTTCCTACATCTATTGGGGCAGATCAATATTACATAGTTAAGATTTCATTTCCATACGGATATTCAAACACAAACCTGCCAGAGGTATTAAATGACTATGCTTTTGTATTTAATACGATTTACAGTAATAAAAAAGATAATGGATTATCTAATGTTCAAATAGTACCAATAAACACATTGTTATTATTTAATGCTCATGTGCAGGATGCTGCTAAATTAATTTATAGCGGAGGAAACCTTGTAGTTAATGACTTCATAGAAATTGTGCAAGAGGAAACGAACCATGATAAAAAATATATTGCGGTGCTTAAGAAACAAATGTCCAAGGAAAACACTTATGAGTTTGACAAAAGAATCCTTTTATTAACGAATAATCACCATGTTAGAAAGCCTTATAATATTCCTGTCCTGCAGTTAGGGTCTGAATTCGAAAATAGTATTAAACGATATAAGGCAGAAGAAAGGTTAGAAAAAATTAGAGGTACTTGTGAGTATTTAAAAATATTGCAGCATCGTTCAACAGATGAGGATTACAAGTTGGCATTATCAAAGGCCATTGAATTGGCCAGTGCAGAAGAAAAAGTACAGAAAGACACAGTTAGTCAATTATATAAATTTGATATTAGCGACATTAATTATATTGATTAGTAGCCGTATATATTAGAAAACAAAGGTGATCTTTTTGAGGTATGAGGATTTTTTACCAAAAGATAAAATGCATATAAATGGGGTAATATCAAAGTTTATGGATGCCTATGTAAGGGATCATCTAGTATGGACTCCTGAGCAAATGTATGTTGATTTTATTAGCTACTTGAAAGAAAATCATTTAAATGGGTGGTTTGGAAATGGCGAGTATATCAATGGGGAGCTAGTATATCCTAATAAAAAAAAGCCAAATGTGGCTTGTGTCAAGCTATGCTCATGCATATATAATGAATAATGAATAAATTTAATGGGAAATATGAGAAGCATAAAGTATTAGCAAGAAAGAAGGCACCTTTGACTGATAGAATAAGGCTTGGACATAGATGGGATTCTTTGAATTTTTATGACATTAGTTATGGTTTGAAAAACTATGCGGATTATGAAAAAGCGGATATAGTTGAAAAAAGCGAACTGCTACCTTGGACTATCGAACATGTAAATCAGCAATTAAAAAGCAAGTTTTCTAAAGATTTATATCAAGTTTTAGTAGACTTGTCAAAGAGCGAAATTGAGATTAATTTTTATAACTATTGGGTTAGATATTTTTTATAAAGATCCATTATCTCCGGCGCTTTTACCTGAAGTATGTGGGGATAGAGAACTTTACTTTTGTAATAATTATAGGGATGAATACGCACTAGATCCACTTCCTCATTGGACATTCTTTGAAGAATGTAAGCTTATAAATATTAGATTTGATTTTGCTGTGGTCAATTGGTACAAGCAGACAAAACTTCTGATAGAACTAGATGGACATGAATATCATAAAACAGTTGAACAAGGGAATAATGATGCAATCAAAAGAATAATTGCTACTAACCGCGGTTGGCAGTTAAATGTTTTTACTGGGACACAAATTAAAAGAGATATTGAGCATTGCTTCAAATCAATTAAAAAATTTTTGGAAAAATAGTCATAGGCATATCGGTATTATCTTAGTAAGAGCTATTATTCATTAGTATATGCTCTGCGTACAACTGCATCCCAGGAAAGCCTAGAGATGGATATTTGGATCGTGTTACTCAAGCTGCTAGAATGAATGGGCTAAAGGAAGAATACATTAAAAACGATTTGTTGCCTATGAGTTTTTAAACAGCGACTGGACTTTTTAAATAAGATTGGGGAAATAAAATGGATAACACTATAAATTTAATACGATACTGGAGAAACAGTCTTGCTGATGCAATGAGGATGGATATAGACCCCAAAAGGCTAAATGAGGCATTTAAAGTTTCAACGGAGATTATTAAAAACGGAAAAATTGACGCGGAAATTGCAAAATCTTTGTATAAAAAAGCTGGACAAGAAGAGCCTGAAAACATCGATTCAGAAGATTCAGACTCCAAGAAGTCTATAAGCATTTTAATATGCCCGGTTGTAGCAATGGCAAAGCTGGAACATGGTGCAGCCAATGATACATATGATAATACTATTACACCTTTATGGTTACCTGCGGTCTTAACTTATTCCGGTTATATAAAGGTAAAACCCGATGTTTTTCCATGGATACCAAGAACGCTTCTTGAGCCGAGTTCCGGGAGGAGCATTACTGTCGGTTCTGTAGATGACTTGGATGAATTTCTTACTCTTAATAAAATACCAAATGCAGAGGCTGGCTGGAGTACTTTTTTTGATTTTGGAATCCGTATGTTTGAAAGCGTAGTAAAACAAGCCTTTGATGATTTTACAATGGAAAACTATGAAATAGCATCGGATTCATTGATTTTAGTTGATACCACAGTTCAAGGTGCATCAAAAGGCATTATTAATCTCTATGATAATATTCTTAGGGATGCAGAAATTTCTGATCTCTTAAAAACGTATGCAAACAGAACTTGCACGGATATCATTCCGTTATTAAACAATGATCAAGAGTTGGAAGCATCAAAAAGTCACTTGGGTCAAATGGGATTTAAATTCCCACTTTCAAAATCACAAAGACAATCTATAAATCACTTTCTTACAACTTCTCATGGCGAAATACTGGCGATTAACGGGCCACCGGGCACTGGTAAAACAACTCTCCTTCAAAGTGTAGTTGCTTCATTATGGGTTGGGGCGGCAGTTAAGGAAGAAGAACCACCTGTTATTGTAGCCGCATCAGCTAATAATCAAGCGGTAACAAATATAATAGACAGTTTTGGGAATGTTGACGAGCCTGATAATTCATTGGCTGGAAGATGGTTGACCGAAATAAAGAGTTATGGGTTATACTGTCCTTCAAATAGTAAATTGAAGACAGAAAATGTCTATCAAGTAGCAGAAAGTTATCATAAGGGGCCTTTTCCTTCGATGGTAGAGGACCAGGCTTATGTAAAAAGAAATACTGAATTCTTTATAAAAAAATGTGGAGAATACGCAGGAAAAGAAATCAATAGTTTAACCGATTGCTTGAAGTTACTTCATAATGAACTGCTTAAAACTGCCCATGGTATAAATAAAGGTTTGGAGCTTTTTGCTCAATACAGCACACATAAGAAATGTGTTGAAGAAAAATATCAACAGTTTCAGGGCTTAGAAGGTTATATTAAGCAGTATGAAGAAAAAGTACAGTTGTTGGATGAACTACTGAAAAAACTCGATGAAATTGAGCTGGGTTGGTTGAATCACTTTAGCACAGAACATTGGTTTTTGTCACTGCTTTCGTTTTTACCACCAATAAGAGAAAAAATAATGATTCGAAATCGTCAGTATTGTCTATCAACCCAGTATCATTTAGACACGGATTTTTCAAACAAGACCTTAATATTAAATGCCATCCAGAAAATAAGAGATAAGCATATAGCTGAAAAGAAAAACAACTTGCATATGCTGGAAAATGGGATAAAGGATAAGGAATTACTTGATAGTTTGATAATCAAATTAACACTATGGGCAGAAAAGTTTGAAATACAGTGGAATAAGATTCCTTGCTCATTTTACGATATTTCAGACTATATAGATATGAAAATCAGGTACAAGGCCTTTAAAATAGCCACTCACTATTGGGAATGCAGATGGTTGATTCAAATGGAAGAACAGTTTAAAACGAATTATAATGAATCAAGAAGCATGGACAATCAACAAATTAAATGGCGAAGGTATGCAAAACTCACACCTTGCTTTGTTTCAACATTTTTTATGATTCCAAAATTCTTTACTGCATACCGAACAAATGAAATGCCGCTTTATAATTTCATTGATCTGTTAATCATTGATGAAGCAGGACAGGTTCCGCCCGAAGTTGCAGGTGCAGCATTTGGACTTGCAAGAAAGGCACTGGTAGTAGGTGACATGCTTCAAATTGAACCGGTATGGAGCATCAATAGTAAGGTTGATATTTCAAATATGAAAAAATTTGAGATAATTAAGTCTGAAGTAGATAAAGAAATTGAAGTTTTTTATAAAACTGGCATGTCTTCTTCCACAGGCTGCGTTATGAAGATAGCACAAAATGCGAGCAAATACCAACGGTTTACTGAGGAAAGAGGAATGTTTCTTACTGAACACAGAAGATGCTATAACGAAATAATAGAATACTGTAATGAACTTGCTTATAAGGGACGCCTTGAACCAAAAAGAGGGCGCTCAAATAACACCGGGAAAATACCATGCATGGGGTACATCAATATTAAAGGAAAAGCTGTCCAATCCGGGGGTAGTTGGGGTAATACAATTGAGGCAAAAGAGATTGTGAAATGGATATTGGAAAACAAGGAGTACCTGGAAGGATATTATAGTGAAAAAGATGAGAAAATTAAAGTAATAGGCGATATTATAGGCGTTGTAACACCGTTTTAATATCAAGGCAGATTGATTAAATCAGAATTAAGAAAGTCAAAGCTGAAAGATATTACTGTTGGAACAGTACATACCCTCCAAGGTGCTGAAAGGAATGTGATTATCTTCTCTTCGGTCTATGATTCCGGGCAAAATGGCAGAAGCTACTTCTTTGATAAAGGTGTAAATATGCTGAATGTAGCAGTTTCAAGAGCAAAGGATGCTTTCATTGTCTGTGGAGATAAAGATATTTTTGATTCTTGCAGGAACACTCCGTCGGGTATACTTGCCAAATATATTTCTTGAAGAGGTTATTGAAATGGCATTAAAGAAAACTCCTACAAGGGATGTTCGTATAAGACAAGCAAAAGAATGGATATCAACTTATACCGGCAAGGATATTGCTAAAGGCTATCGCAGGCATTTTGGTCTTTCACCTCTTTGCGCAGTGAAAGACCTTCAGATATTAGGATATGAATTTACATCCGAATATATTAACAGCTTAAAAGCTGATGAAATCAACCGTGGCAAGAAAAATAACGAGATTACAGAACCATCTGATAAGCCACAAAGAAAATTCAAGAATCACATACTATCTGATGGGAGGCTGCTGCAAACCAATAAAAAGTTTTCCAACCTTAAGGAAAAACAGAAAATATTGATTGCAGAATGGTTTCGTGAAGCATATAAGTATTTTTATGAGACCCATAATAAATTTCCTTCAGATAAAATGGAAAAGGAATCTGTCATAAGCGAGGTCTATGAGAAGATACAAAGCAGGGATATCTGGATTCCATACTCAGAAATCCGAAAATACTTTCATGGAAAGCAGACAAGGCTGAAAAACAGCATAATGAAAGAATTTCAAGTACAAAAAGTTTAATGAAGGAGTAGCATATGTTTGGCTTCAGTAAAGTAAAAACACATGACGAAGACCATCAATACAATCATTTATGTAAAATGGCAAGAGAGCAATTTAAAGACGATCCAGTTAAACAGCTTGAATACATAAAAGATAATGGGAGTGCATTGCATTATTCCCTAGCATTAGCTGATTTTGCCTATGTAGCTTTAAAGGGTAACAAGAACTCTTTTAACAATTTAAAATATTCCTATGATGAAGTGAAATCCTTGTTTGCAGGAATTTTTGATGCAATAAGGTACACCCAAAGTAAACTGCCCGAAAATATTTATTACAGAATAATTGATGAAATTGAGCCTTTTATGAACACTACCATTGGACAGGCAATTACATCAGAAGATAATAGCAAAAGCAGAAAGGAAATGTTTGATACCCTTGATAAAATGCTTTATTGTACACTTGGGGGTGAGATACTTCTTCCTCTTACACAAGATGAAATAGGGCTTGAGGATAAAAGATACATCCTCAAGGATTATTCACTTTCTTTCCCCCGAAAGTCATTAACGTTTGTTGTGGAGAGGAAGGGGGATGAATACAAACTTACTCTCTGGCCTGTTAAGCTTATTGATTATACTGCAAATGGCGATAGGGTTAAAACCTGGACTGAAATTGAAGGTATGACCTGGAGGTATTATTTGTTCATGGATTTTGACAAATATAAGAGCATTGGTGCGGACTTTAAAAGTGAAAAGTACGAGGAAAAGGATGCATATAAAGAAATTGAGAAATTAAAGTATACGGACCCATTAAGGTTTCATATTGAGCATACAAAGCATTTTTTTGCCAGAGGGAGTATAAAAACTGAGAAGTTTATAAAAACCAAAAGTGGGGATGATGTATGCTTGCTTAATTCATTTTATGAAAAAATTGCCTTTGGCAACAGTCAAAATGGAACAGTATATCTTATAGACAAAACAGGTAAATTCGGGATTATTCACTATGAGATAAAACATCCTTATCAGGAAGGAAAGCCTATAAAGCTTGAGATTGTGGATATCCAGCCAAATGGGCGAGAAAATGAAGGCATTGGAACGCCAGCTTACAATATGATTGAAGAATTTGCAAAAAGCCGGGGAGCGACAGAAGTTTTTGGTGACCTTTCAGACCGGGATTTGGATGAGCATAAGGAGCGGACTTTACACTTTTACAGCAAACTGGGCTTTGAAATAAAAGGGTATAAAATCAGGAAACAATTATAAAAGCGATTAAAAATAATACTTTGGGAGGGAGAACCGTGAAGTTTGGATTCAGGACACCATCACTGAAAAAGCGGATATCTGCAAGAACCTCTGTAAAAAGGGCGATCCGCTCAAAAATCAGGGTACCGAAGGGATATGGGATTTTGACTAACCCTAAAAAAGCGATGTATAACAAGGTGTATAATAGGACAACAAGGAAAGCATGTTATATAGCAACTGCTGTATATGGAGATCAGGACGCATGGCAGGTTGAGAAGTTTAGACAATATCGGGATAATTGCCTGAACAATTATTTTATCGGTCGAATTTTTATTTGCATATATTACCTAGTATCACCTAGCCTTGTTAGTCTATTCAAAAATGTAAAAATAGTAAACGCATTTACCAGAAAATTGCTGGACAATTTGGTGGAAAGAATTTAGCTGCTGGATACTATTTAAGTAGTTAATAGCCTATTTCTTTAAAAAGTCTGCTCTTGAATTAAACGGAGAAACAAAATGATAACCCTTATACTTTAATGCCTGAAACTTGAAGTCCAATAATTCCAAAGGAACATTCAGCATACTTGCTGTGGTCTGGAATGAATATTGTGAATTAATGGCATCAAGAACATCATCGTCCGATAGTATTAATTCGGCAGAGAAAAGGTTGGCTTCACGCTCCGGTTTGGAACTCATGTCAAAAAGCATGTAATCCTTCATTGGAGTATATTTGGCAAATTCTTTATGTAAGCAATTATGGCCAAGTTCATGGCTGCAGATAACATGTTTCATTTTTTCGTCAAGTTTTGAGTTAATTACAATATAGTTTGATCTCCGAATGTATGTATAATATCCTTTAAGGCTACCCAGTTCATGAAAGAGTATGTTTACATTCATTGAACCGGCAATTTCAAAGGGGTTTGTGGTGTCATATTTCTTTTTTAATGTAACAACCTTGTCCAATATATGCTGCACGAAATCTTCACCGCCTTTCTATATTTAATTATACAAGAAAATTCTGTCATCGTCTGGATTTGGGTGAGAACTTTTCCTTTGCCTTTTTCTTTGCGTCAAAATAAATCTCAGTAAGGCTTTCAAAAAGAGCATCCTTGTCATCCTCTGAAAGTTCACCTCCGGCAAACAATCCCTTACTCCTTTCCAGGAATCTTTCTGCATCGGATTTTCCTTTGAACCTGTCAGTCTTCTTAGCTTTTTCAATAAACTGTTCCTCTTTTGTAAGTTCGATTTCTTCTTTATCATCAGTTAAAATTTCCACAGAAACATTGAGTAGCTCGGCTATTTTTTTTAAGTGAACTTCAGAAGGGAATTTTGTATCTGCCTCATAGTATCTTACGGATCTCATTGTGGTACCTATAGCCTCAGCTACTTCACCCTGTGTAAGACCGTTCCGTTTCCTTAACAACCGCAGCTTTTCAGCGAATTTCATTTTAGAATCCTCCTCGTACCGAACGAAGAACTTATGTTCGGAAATATTCTTGACAATTTATAGTTCCTATATTATTATATAAGAGGAACTATAAATTGTCAATGTGAAAATATTGGAATGCGGGGTGAGCAGGTGTTGGAAGTAAATAATATTGTGGCTGAAGTATGTGGGATATATCATTTAGAGAATTGGATGGATGATAAAGCTTATCATAATGCAAAAGAACTTTTGAAGGTGTATTCGAATGTAGTCTGGAGTTTGAATCAGAATGTGGAGGAACTGAAAGCAGAGGCTAAAGAGTTCAGCAATTCTGAACTTATAAATTATATAAACTGCCTGATGGATATTGATACCAAGGTTAACAAGGAGCACTTCCAAAACCGTCTTAGGACTGTTGCGGAAACTAACTGTATGGTGGAACTGGTCGACCGTTCCTTGCTCAAGTTAAGAAACTACCCCAAAACAGGTGAGCGGTATTTTGACATTATCAATAAGTGCTATCTTTTAAAATATAAATACAGCGAAAGCGAGGTTTTAGAAGCACTTGATATTACACGAGCTACGTTCTACCGGGAAAAGAAGAAGGCTGTCACACTTTTGGGTGTGATACTATGGGGTTTTGTAATACCTGAAATATTAATGAGTATGAGGAAATCAGATGTAAAATATGAGACGGGTTTGATACTTAAATGAGACTAATTTGATACCTAATTGAGATTGAATTGATACCGTTCTGGTACTGACATGAGATTGCAATAGTGATATACTGGGTACACTGGGCAATTATTACACAAATAACCGCTTGATGCGTAAAAACATCGGGCGGTTTTTTATTGCCTAAAACAAAAACCAAATAATGTAAGTTAACAAAAAAGGCTGCACAGTTCACATTCTGTGCGGCCTTTTTTGCTTTCAGAAAGGACTGTTGCATGAACTTGGACAAGGTGTGTTTCAAAGTTTCTGTTTTAAAACGGGGAGATGTCTTTTTAGTTAAGGGACATTTTTTTTCTGCTTGCAAGTTTGATTGTTTAAAAGGGACTGCAGGCATGAAACACTGGGTCTGGTATTACGGACGCTACCCGTGAATTTCTCTATTTCGCTTATATCTCAAACAAAACGAAATGGAGGAATTCGAATGAAGAAGGAGTTTTTTATAAAAGTAAATGGAGAATTGGTTGATGTTTCAAAAGATATTTATATTGCCTATTACAAAATGGGCAGACGGGAGAGATACCTTGAGGAGGTAAGCAGAAGCAGAAACCTTTCATATGAAGGGCTTGTGGAATCAGGTGCTCAAGTTGAAGGTGAACTTGAAGAGAAGCAAAGGCTGGTTGAGGACATTATCACGGACAAGATAATGCTGGAAAGACTGGCTATTGTTATAGACGCTCTTGAGGAAGATGAAATGCTTATTATAAATGAGCTTTTTATGAAAGGCCGGAGCGAGAATGAATATGCCAAAAGTGCTGGTATTCCAAGGAAAACTCTAAGCTACAGGAAGGAAAAGGTTCTGTTGAAATTGCGAAGGCTGATGAACGAATTAAACTTTTTTAAAAATAAATGAAAATTTTTTCGCCATCCCCCCTGCTTTTTTCGGCTTAAATAGTGAAAGGCATTTTTAAAAACAGAAGTGGAGGTGAGGCAGATGATAATCATGATTCTTGAAATTTCTGAAGAGAAACACGAAACGGACGGGAAGGAGACAGAGAAAATCACAAATGTACTTGCAGATGTAAGTGAGGTGTCCCAAAGGCTTATTGAAAAAATCAAAAGACTGGCAAGACATGTAGATGAGGAGAGGATGACAAAATCATGTAACTTGAAAAGTCCTTAGTCCAGGATTTGCTTATATGGTAGGAACTTGTAAAAAGGCTGAATGAAAGTAAAAAGGAGGTGAAAAGCCATGAAATTAGTGTATATATGCAGTCCCTATAGGGGAGATACCGAGCACAATCTTATAAAGGCCAGAGGTTTTTGCAGATTTGCCTGTAATGAGGGTGTTATTCCTATAGCTCCACATCTTCATAACACCCAGTTTTTAGATGATAGCATTCCAGAGGAAAGGGAAGCAGGATTGCATATGGGACTGGAGCTGTTAAAAAGAGTAGATGAACTTTGGGCGTTCGGGAACAGAATCAGTGAAGGCATGAAAGCGGAGATAGATATGGCATCGCAGAATGGAGTTAAAATAAGATACTTCAAAGAAAGGAAAGGTGAGATTCATGAGGTTATGGATTGAACTGACTCAAGAAGAGGGCCAAAAGATTTTTGAGTTTGTAAAAACATTTTCAGTAGACAGAATGCAGACAGCAGTTATGAATGTGCCAAGAGAAGATGAGGAAAAAGGAGTACAAACGGACATTTGTGAAGGTACGGATGAACCAAAGGTTACAAAGGAAATGATTAGGGCGGTTCTGACTGAGAAGAAGCTTCAGGGGAAAGCATTAAAAGGCCTGTTTGCAAAATTTGGAGCTACCAACCTTTCAGGCGTGAAGGAAGAGGATTACCCTGAACTGTTAAAGGATGCGGAGGCGGTCTGATGGGAGAACATGCAAAGTTAAGTGCATCAGCTTCCCATAGATGGATGGAGTGTACGCCAAGTGCGGAGCTTGAATCAAAGCTGCCAGAAAGCACAAGTACATATGCAAGTGAGGGGACTGCAGCACATGCGTTATCTGAATATAAGCTTAAAAGGTTTTTAAAGGTCCGCGCAGGTAAAAAGCCTGTAAGCGAGTATGATTCGCAGGAGCTTGAGGATTACACCGATGTTTATGTTTCCTTTGCATGTGAGCGTATAGCCGATGCTAATGCAAGGACAAAGGATACGGTAATACTCATTGAGCAGAAGGTGGACTTTGGAAGCTATGTACCCGAAGGATTCGGGACGGCTGACCTTCTGATTATAGCGGATGAGATATTGGATGTATGCGATTTGAAGTATGGAAAGGGTGTTCCGGTATTTGCCGAGGACAATCCGCAAATGAAGCTATATGCGTTGGGGGCTTATGAACTGCTTGGTGACCTTTATGATATTAAAACTGTAAGGATGTCCATCTGCCAGCCGAGGCTCGATAGTATTTCAACCTATGAAATGCCGATTGAAGAGCTCCTTCACTGGGGAGAGAAGGAGTTAAAACCAAAAGCAGAACTGGCATCCATGGGACTTGGTGAATTCAAAGCAGGAGAACACTGTAGGTTCTGTAAGGCAAAGGCTGTATGCAGGGCCAGGGCGGAAGCAAACCTTGAACTTGCAAAGCTTGACTTTCCAGACCCTGAAATCCTGACAGACGAAGAGATGGGAGAAATACTTGCAAAAGCAGAAGAGCTTCAGTCCTGGGTTTCGGATATATGGGAATATGCACAGCTTGAAGCAATTGCAGGAAGGAAGAAATGGCCTGGCTTTAAGGTGGTGGAAGGACGATCCAACAGGAAATACAGTGACGAGGGTAAGGTTGCAGAGGTGCTTTTGTCAAGCGGATTTGTTGAAGCACAGATATATAACCGAAAACTCATAGGTCTTGGGGACATGGAGAAGATGGCAGGCAAAAAGCGGTTTGATGAACTGCTGAAGGGGCTTATTGAAAAGCCGCCTGGAAAACCAACACTCGTCAGGGATTCAGACAGGCGAAGCGAGTGGAATTCTGCGGCAGCGGATTTTGATTAATAAAAATTGGAGGATGAAGAGAATGGAAAACAAACAAAAAGTAACTACCGGGAAAGTCCGGTTCTCATATGCAAATGTGTGGAAGCCAAAGAGCATCAACGGAGGCGAAGAGAAGTATTCAGTAAGCCTTATTATACCTAAATCAGACAAGGATACCATCAAGAAAATAAATGCTGCGGTTGAAGAAGCGAAGAAGGCCGGTATTGCTAAATTCGGAGCGAAGTTTACCTCCGGCAATTTCAAGCTACCGCTTCGTGATGGAGATGTTGATAGGTCGGATGATGAAAACTATGAAAATTCATACTTTGTAAATGCAAATTCAACTACCCAGCCGGGCATTGTTGACAGGCAGAAATCAACAATACTTGACCAGAGCGAGGTTTACAGCGGATGCTACGGCAGGGCGAGTATAACCTTCTACCCGTTTAACACTGCAGGGAATAAGGGGATTGCCTGTGGTCTTAACAACCTCCAGAAGCTTGCCGATGGAGAGCCTCTTGGCGGAAGAAGCAGACCTGAGGAGGATTTTGATGACCTTCCCTATGATGAAGAAGATGATTTGTTGTCATGAGGACACTGGCTATCGATATTGAGACCTTCAGCAGTGTTGATTTGATAAGCTGCGGTGTGTATGCATATACCGCAGCCCCGGACTTCCAGGTGCTGCTTTTCGGATATGCCTGGGATGATAATCCGATTGAGATTATTGATCTTGCAAGCGGAGAGACACTTCCAACAGAAATCATTGAGGCAATAGAAAGCAATGGGGTTATAAAAACAGCCTTCAATGCAGGATTTGAAAGGATATGTCTATCAAGGCACTTGGGAAAGTCACTGAAAGCAGATTCGTGGAGATGTACGGCGGTTCAGGCAGCAATGCTTGGACTGCCCTTACACCTTGACGGTGTCGGGACAGCACTAAAGCTTAAGGTACAAAAGGACAGGGCAGGAAAAGACCTCATACGGTATTTTTCAATCCCGTGTAAGCCAACCAAAGCAAACAGTGGAAGAACAAGGAACCTTCCACACCATGCACCTGAGAAATGGCAGATGTTCAAGGACTACTGCGTAAGGGATGTAGAGGTAGAACGGGAGGTCAGAAGAAAGATAGAACGTTATCCCATACCTGAAAAGGAACTGAGGCTTTGGCTTCTGGATCAGAAGATAAACGATACCGGGGTGCTTGTTGATATGCTGCTGGTAAACCAAGCGGTAAGATGTGACACTCAGTATTCATCACGGCTTGAATCGGAAGCTAAAACGCTGACCAAGCTTGATAACCCAAACAGTGTATCCCAGCTTAAGGATTGGCTGAAGGAGCAGGGGCTTGAGGTGGATAGCCTTTCAAAACAGGCAGTACAAACCCTCCTTGCCGATGCTGATGGGGAAATTGAAAGAATGCTAATCTTAAGACAGGAGATGGCGAAGTCATCCATTGCAAAGTATGCAGCCATCCAACGGTCTGTGTGTTCTGACAACAGAGTAAGAGGGCTGTTCCAGTTCTACGGTGCTAATCGGACAGGACGGTGGGCCGGAAGAATTTTTCAAATCCAAAATTTGCCACAAAACCACATGAAAGACTTGGATACAGCAAGGTTATTACTTAAGCAGGGTAGGTTTGAGGAACTGGAACTTTTCTATGACAGTGTTCCTATTGTTCTTTCAGAGCTTATTCGGACAACTCTAATTGCAGAAAAATTAGGCAGGTTTATTATAGCCGACTTTTCAGCAATTGAAGCACGAGTGCTTGCCTGGCTTGCAAATGAAACGTGGGTGCTGGAAACTTTTAAAGGACACGGCAAGATTTATGAACAGACAGCATCCAGAATGTTTGGAGTACCGATTGGTAAAATTGCCAAGGGTAATCCTGAATACGAGTTAAGAGCAAAAGGCAAGGTGGCTGTTCTGGCATGCGGATACCAGGGAGGAGTAAATGCTTTGAAAGCCATGGGAGCAGACAAAATGGGGTTAAGTGATACTGAACTTAATGATATTGTCCAGGCTTGGAGAAGTGCCAATAAAAGGATCGTCAGGTTTTGGTATGAGGTTGAAAGAGCTGCTGTTACAGCCGTTAGGGAAAAGGAGCAGCAAAGAGTTGGAGCCTTAAAGTTCAAGGTTGAAAATGGGATTCTGTTTATTACCCTTCCTTCGGGAAGAAGGCTTGCATATGTACGCCCAAAGATTGAGAAGGACCAAAGGTTCGACAAGGATGGGCTGACCTATGAAGGGATTGGATTAAATAAGCAGTGGTGCCGGCAGAAAACATACGGAGGAAGATTGGTGGAGAACTGTCTGGCTGCTGATACTTTAGTGCTTACCGACTCGGGATGGAAAAGAATAGTAGGTATTACTGGAAGCGACCTGTTGTGGGATGGAATCTCTTGGGTAAGGCATGAAGGTCTTATTAAAAAAGGGTTCCAAACAACTATTGGTATTAATGGTGTGCGAATGACTGAAGACCACTTGGTGCTGACAGAAGAGGGGTGGAGAAATGCATCATCGTGCGAGGGACTTAAGAGGACAGAAGTGCAACTGCCTGACCGCTTTAGAATAAGCGGGATCAAACGGAAGAAAGTCTTTGTTAGAACCCCAGGACTCTTCGAGGAGATTTATGACATAAAAAACAGTGGCCCAAGAAACCGTTTTGTTGTCATGGGAGATACAGGAGCCTTTATTGTACACAATTGTACACAAGCAATTGCAAGGGACTGCCTGTCGGAAGCAATGCTGAGGATTGATAAAAAAGGATATAAAATCGTGGGCCATGTTCATGATGAAATTATAACTGAGATGCCAGAGGGTGAAGGCTCGGTTGAAGAACTTTGCAGCATCATGGGACAGGAGATACCATGGGCAAAGGGACTGCCTTTAAAGGCAGAGGGATTTGAAACAAAGTTTTACAAAAAAGAGTAGCAGGAGGTGTTCTGTAAATGGTTTTGACTGATGATGAGTTGATTGAAATGGCTGAATATATGGTTGAGAAGAGGGCAACAGTTAGGCAGGCTGCCAGTGCATTCGGGGTTTCAAAATCTGGAGTCCATTCTGCTGTTACTAGAAGACTCAACCTTATAGACATCGGACTTGCAGCCGAGGTAAGAAAGCTTTTGGATGAAAACCTTGAAGCAAGGGCAAAAAGAGGCGGCATAGCCCTGAGGGAAAAACTGCGGGGAGGTTTGCGGGTATGAGGATTGCAGTGGCAAACAGCAGAAGGGAGAAGTATTGGAAAAACAGGGAGATGCCATGGGATGAGTTCACTGACAAACTAAGCAGGACTTACCGCACCAGTGAAACGGTGCAGGAGTACCGTAAGCTTTCAAAAGCAAAACAGGATGAAATTAAGGATATTGGAGGTTTTGTCGGTGGTTTCCTGATAGAAGGCAGGCGGAAGAAGGGTTATGTAAAGAATCGGACGCTATTAACCTTGGACGCAGACTACGCAACTTCCGACTTTTGGGGCCTTGTCAAGGATAAATATACTTGCTGTATATACAGTACACACAAGCATACTACAGAAAATCCAAGGCTCAGGCTGGTTATTTTGCTAAAGCACCCAGTGACAGCGGAGGAATACCCTGCGGTTGCAAGGATGGTGGCAAGGGATATCGGCATAGAGATGTTTGATGACACTACATATGAACCTACAAGGCTCATGTACTGGCCTTCAACATCAGCAGACGGAGAGTTTATATTTGAAAAAAGCAAAGCCGGAGAACTGGATGCAGATGAGGTGCTGGCAAGGTATGATGACTGGAGGGACAGTTCACAGTGGCCTGTATCTGAAAGGCAGAAGAAGCTTATTAAAAGCAGTATGGATAAACAGGCCGATCCACTTGAAAAGCCGGGAATTGTGGGAGTGTTCTGCAGGACTTACGGCATTGATGCGGTTATTGAAAAATTCCTTGCAGATATTTATGAACCCTGCGACCACGTACCAGGGCGGTACAGTTATATTCCAGCCGACAGCACGGCGGGGGTTGTTGTCTATGACGGTAAGTTTGCATATTCGCATCATGCTTCAGACCCTGCCTGCGGAAAGCTGTGCAATGCCTTTGATCTTGTCAGACTTCACAGGTTTGGAGAGCTTGATGAAATAGCGGATGAAAACACTCCAGTGGGCAAGCTGCCTTCATTTATGGCAATGCAGCAGTTTGCAGAAGAGGATGAGGAGGTACAGTTCGCAAAGCGCCAGGAGCATAGGCAGTTGATAGAAGAGGAATTCAACGAGTCCGCCATTAACCCCATAAAAATGTTTTTTGACAAGAAAAAGTTTATACCCATGTACATGGCGGATTGGTTTCTAAACAACTATAGCGCCATTGTGATTAATGACGAGCTATATATTTATGACAGCGGAAGGTATGTTAACGGTGAGAGGGTTTTTCGTGAAAGGTGTACGGTGGCACTGGGTTCGGAATACCAGACAAGCCGGATTAATGAAGCATTGAACTATATAAAAAACACCGTGGAGGTTATAACACCGGATGAAGCTATAAGCACAGGGGATCTTTTAAACCTCAAAAATGGGCTGTTGAATCTGCAGACCTTTGAGTTTTTGCCGCATTCGCCAGATATAAAGACAACCATTCAGGTGCCGGTGGAGTATGACCCAAAAGCCAGATGCCCGGCAATCGATTCTTTTTTGGAAATGGTGGTTGCGGATAACATTCCGGTAATAGAGGAAATGATCGGCTTTTGCCTGATTTCGTCAATGAAATATGAAAAGGCTTTTTTATTCCATGGTGATGGAGGAAATGGAAAAGGGACTTTGATAGCTGTGCTTCAGAATTTCTTTGGGGCCGAAAATGTCTCGAACGTAGCTTTGCAGTCACTTACCGAAAATAGGTTCTTTGCAGCGGAGCTTTTTGGGAAAATGGTCAATCTCCATGCCGACATCCCAAACAGGATTATTGAGGACTCATCCCTTTTCAAAGAGCTTACATCAGGGGACAGGATACAGGCGGAACGCAAGCACAAAGCACCTTTTAGCTTTTGCAACCGGGCAAAGCTTATCTTCAGTGCAAATGAGTTTTCATCTTCAAAAGACAACTCGGTCGGTTTTCATAGAAGGTGGGTGACCATCCCATTTCCTAAAAAATTTACTGACAGGGAGTTAAGGGAAAAGCTGTTTTCGGTATCTGAAATGTCGGGGCTATTGATTAGGGCTTTAAAGGGGTTGAGAAGGTTGAAGAAGCAGGATGCCTTTTCAGAGCCTGACAGCGTTAAAACCCTTGCGGAAGAATACCGCAGGAAAAGCGACAGTGCATACCAGTTCCTTAAGGAATACTGCAGCCTTGACAGTGAAAGCAAGACGGGCAAGCAGGAGCTATATGACGCCTACAGGGACAAGTGCCGTGAGTGGGGCTGCCTTTCTGTGAGTCAGGCCAACTTCAACGGTAAGGTCAAAATGATTTTTCCGGGCATTACCGAGTACAGAAAAACCTCGGGCAGAAAATGGAACGGGTTAAAAATGGAAGTGGAAATCAGTGATTTTTCAGTAGAAGAGTAGACGATTTTACTTTGAATAAAAAATAAAACCCGTCACACCTAATGTTTTACAGTCGACGTCTTTGTTCGAGCGGTGGACGAAACAGGGTGACAGGCTGAAAGCAAGCAATACCAATGAGGTAGACAACTGTAGACAACATTCTTTTTTAAGGACAAAAAATAAAAAAATAAAGAAAAAAGAAAGAGAAAGAGAGAAAAAAAGAAGATATAGAAAAGAAGTTATAAGAAAGCTGTCTACCAAAAAATTTAGAACGGGTGGTTCGATCATTATGCTGGAAAAAGAAATTGAGAAAAACTTAAGGATCGCAGTTGTGAAAATCGGAGGGCTTGCCTTAAAGTTTGTGTCACCAGGCATGGCTGGAGTACCTGACAGGCTGGTTCTTTTGCCAACTGGAAGGATATTCTTTGTAGAGCTTAAAAGACCGGGAGGAAAAATGAGGGCTTTACAGTTAAAGCGCAAAGCACAGTTTGAAGCACTTGGATTCAAAGTGGTCTGCATCGATTCCATTGAAGCGGTTGGGAGGTTTACGCATGAAATACATACCCCATGATTACCAGCAGCACACTACAGACTTTATATTAAAAAACATTGCTTGCGGATGCTTCTTAGACTGTGGTCTTGGTAAAACAGCAATTACTCTTACTGCTATCGGAGAGCTTTTGTATGAGGAGTTTGAGATAGACCGTGTACTGGTGATCGCACCCCTTCGGGTGGCAGAGGACACTTGGGACAGGGAGTGCATGAAGTGGGAGCATCTAAAGCACCTTAGAATATCAAAGGTGCTGGGCAATGAGTCAGAAAGGATAAAGGCTCTTAATACCACGGCGGACATTTATATCATCAACAGGGAGAATGTCGAATGGCTTGTGGGGTACTACGGCGGCAAATGGCCTTTTGACATGGTTGTGGTGGATGAACTCTCAAGCTTCAAATCGGCAAAGTCAAAAAGGTTTAAAGCACTGCGGAAGGTCAGGCCTTTTATGGCAAGGATTGTAGGGCTTACAGGAACACCAGCACCCAATGGGCTGATTGACCTGTGGCCCCAGGTTTACCTTCTGGATATGGGAGAGAGGCTTGGAAAGACATTGACAGGCTACAGAGAAAGGTACTTTATACCTGACAAAAGGAACAGGACAGTAATTTTCAACTGGAAGCCAAAGCCTGATGCCGAGAAGGCAATATATAAAAAGCTTTCCGACATCTGCATCAGCATGAAGTCGGAGGATTGGCTTAAGCTGCCTGGCAGGATAGACAATATTGTTTCAGTCCGTTTGCCTGCTAAGGCGATGGAGAGGTACATAAAGCTGGACAGTGAATTGCTTCTGCCGTTCAAAGAAGGGGATGTGGTGGCAAATACAGCGGCAGTCCTTGCAAACAAGCTACTGCAAATGGCAAACGGTGCTGTTTATGATGAAACGGGCAGAGTGCAGGAAATCCACAATGCCAAGCTTGAAGCACTGGAGAATATTGTGGAAGCAGCAAATGGAAACCCAGTCCTTATATTTTACACATATAAACATGACTTGATGAGGATACAAAACTGCCTTAAGGCATATAAACCGAGGGAATTAAAAACAACCCAGGACATAAGGGACTGGAATGAAGGCAATGTACAGGTGATGCTTGCACATCCCGCTTCGGCAGGACACGGACTCAATCTGCAGGCAGGAGGAAACACCATTGTCTGGTTCGGGCTTACGTGGAGTCTTGAACTGTATCAGCAATCAAATGCAAGGCTTCACCGTCAGGGACAGAAAAAAGGGGTTGTTGTACACCATCTGGTAGCGGAAGGAACGATGGATGCACAGGTGATGAAGGCACTGGCAAGCAAGGAGGCTGGACAGGAAGCCCTGCTTCTGGCAGTGAAGGCAAGGATAAGAGGTGGATGATGATAAAAATAGAGGATGTTAGAAATGACGATAGGTTGTTTGATGAATTTATTCAGGAGAATATGCGGCTTGTCAGCATGGTTATAAAAACTAAATTCCGTTATGTTAATAATACAACAGATTACGATGATTACTTCCAGACAGGCTGCATTGGGCTGGTAAAGGCGGCAAAACGCTATGATCCGAAGTTTGGAACTGCATTTTCAACTTATGCAATACCGTTGATTGAAGGTGAGATCATGAGATACCGCAGGGATTACTGTATTACAAACATACATACACCGAGGAGTGTCAAGGATAAATATTTTCGGTACCAGGCACTGAAGGAGTCAGGATTGGAGGATTCGGAAATCATCAGGGAATTGGATATTAAGCCTTATGAGTTAAGACGGATTATATGTGCTGTTGGGGGATCATGTTCCATTGATACCCCAGTTTATGAAAATACACAAATGACAGGAGTTGAGATGATTGCAAGCACAGCAGACACCGAAGGCGAATCATTGGGAAGGCTGGAGCTTAAGGAAAAGCTGATGCTTGCAAAAAGAGTTCTTTCAAAGAAGGATTATATTATCCTGATTCTGCATCTTAGGAACAATACCCAGACCAGCATTGCAAAAAAGCTTGGAATCTCACAAACCCATGTCAGCAGAAGGCTTGGGAAAATCAGAGAGGTATGTGGCAGGGTTGGAAGATGGTATGAACTTGGTTTGATAAAATGCATGGCTGTATAAATGATTGAGGAGGGTTGGACTGTGAATAAAACTGAGATACAAACCATACAGGCAATTGTGGAGAAGAGTTTCAAAAAGGAGGTCAGCAAGGCGGTGAATACAATTTCCAGCGCCTTGAACATAGCAGAAGAAGGTAAAAAGAACTATTTCAAAGAGACAGAGACTCTCCTTTACAATTATGCAGTATTAAAGCTGAAGGTAATAGAGGATGCCAGGGAACTTGAAAACGGAGGGCCTCAACTAAAGGGAAAATCAAAGGACATCGTAAGATTTTCTGCAAAAGGAGGAAGCAGACTGCCGGAGGATGTTGTGGCAGAGGAGTATTACAACAGCAGGCGGGCCAGCATGGAAAGGACACGGCTTAGGGTAAAGGATATAGAACGCGGGCTTAATAAAATAAGGGCGAGCAGGTACTATCGGGTGATAGAACTTAAGTACGGCATACCGCCGGAGGACTTTGACTGGGACAGCGAGGATGCTTCGGACAATTTAAAGCAATATGAGCCAATAACCATAAAAGAAATTTCAGAGATAATCCCTTGCGATGAATCAACTGTCAAGAGGAACAGGAATAAACTCGTGAACACCTTGAAAATAGCCATTTTTGGTGGAGATGCCACTTGAAATAATTGCACCTTTTTTGCCCTTTTTCTGCCCTTTTCATACAACTTTCAGTGTGTTACTATAATTACAATAGAATTTTTATATAATCCGATTGGGAAAATCCTGGTCGGATTTTTTGCGTTATAGAATATGTGCCTTGTAGATTGTCTGCAAGGTTCTTTTTATTGGGGGGATATCATGCCGTACAAACCAAAGAGGGCCTGTTCCTTTCCAGGATGCCCAAGGCTTACTGCAGACCAGTACTGCGGTGAACATAAGAAGAAGGTCGACAGGGAATACAACCTTTACCGAAGGGATGACTTCAGCAGGAAGTTTTATAACACACCACAGTGGAGGAAGCTTAGGAAGTTTAAGCTTGCCTTGAACCCCTTGTGTGAACACTGCCAGAAGGATGGAAAGCTTGTGGCTGCTGTGGTTGTCGACCACATCGTACCCATCAAGGAAGGCGGAGCCATGCTTGATATAGATAACCTTCAAAGCTTATGCAGATATCACGATGATGTCAAGGGGCTGAAGGATAGAAAGATGATTAAAGAAAAGTGAATATTTTAATTAATGACAGGAGCGGATTAATACCGTTCCTTTTTTTTGTGTGGGGAGGCTGGTGATTTGTATGAGACAGGTACCATGTTATCCAGGATATTATGTTACAGCAAATGGGGCAGTTATCTCATTACGTTCTGGAGAAGAGAGAGTTATAAGTCAAAGACTGCATAAAGGTTACTTTCATGTAAATGTCAGAGTCGCATCTCAAAAGGGCAAATGGCTTAAAATACCCGTCCATCAATTGATGCTTATAGCATATAAGGGTGACAAAAGGAATCACGGTTTAGTATGCAGACACCTAAATGGCAATCCGCTTGATAATAATATCAGCAACTTGGAATGGGGTACCGCCAAGGAAAACGTCATGGACTCCATAAAACACGGAACAGCAGTATGTATTAGGCTTGGTGAGGAGCACCCACGGTCAAAGCTAAAAACTGAGCAGGTAGTGAAGATAAAGGAGATGATAGCTGCTGGACTAAGTAATAAAGAGATTGCACAATGCTTGGGTTTGTTGTGCCATAACATAAAAGACATAAGAGCAGGAAAGGCGTGGAAACATTTGGGTAGGGGGCATAAAATTCACCCTGCCTTTGTCCAAAACAGCGGGGCGCGCCCTTTACGTTGAAATTCGAGAATTTCCAGAGGGGGGAAGGGAAATTTTGCGAAAAGGCAAAAACTTTGATTCCACCTTAATTGGTTAGCAATCATAAGCCAGAAGACAGGTGAAAAATATATGCTTCAAAATGAGCAAAAACAGAAGATTTCAGAACTTCGCAAGAAAGGTTATGGTTATGGAAGCATTGCTCTTATCTTAAATATCAAAAGGGATACTGTCAGGGACTTTTGCAGGAGGAATGGGCTTGACGGATATTTAGGCTATGGTCTGTTGATGCCCGCTGAAAGGAAAAGACAGATTGTAAATGCTCCAAGCCACTGTAAATATTGCAGGCAACCCATCAACGAGTCTGAACGCAGGGGAAGAAAGTCCCGGTTCTGCTCTGATAAATGCAGGCGAAAATGGTGGAAAGAGCATTCTGATATGAAAGACCGAAGGGAAACTGCGTGGTATTCGTTTATTTGCCTATACTGTGGAAAGGACTTTAAGGCTTATGGAAACAAAAACAGGAAGTTTTGCTCGGTTAAATGCACTTTGAATTATAGGAACAGTTCATAAGGAAGACAGGGCACGAAGATAGAATAAAACAAAAAGAATAAAAGTCAGGATTAAAGCGTATGTGCCATGTACGCTTTTTTCATGTCTTTTATAGTTAGCGGGGTGAGTTGATGACGCAGGATGAATTGGCTTTGATGCAGGGGCTTCCATTAACGGTGAAAATCAGAAAATCAGCCCAGCGGATTATTGAGTGGTATGAGGCTTGGGATGGTGATGTATATATTTCCTTTTCAGGCGGTAAGGACAGCACCGTTCTTCTTAATATGGTCAGAAAAATCCTCGGTAATATCCCGGCAGTCTTTGTAGACACAGGTCTTGAGTTTCCAGAAATCCGTGAGTTTGTGAAAACAGTTCCAAACGTGGAATGGATAAAGCCAAAGAACAACTTCAAACAGGTTATAGAAAAATACGGTTACCCAATGATCAGCAAGGAGCAGGCACACTGGATTTACCAGGTGAGGCATGGGAAGAGTGAATCCCTTAAGAACATGAGGGTAAAAGGAATCAACAAAGACGGCTCTCCTACAAAGTTTAAGATTTCAAAGAAATGGTTGTATTTGATTAATGCACCTTTTGAGATTGGAGACGAGTGCTGCCGTTGTATGAAGAAAAGCCCTATGAAGATATATGAACGTAAGACAAAAAGAAAGCCGTTTGTAGGAACCATGGCTGGAGAAAGCGTACTGAGGCAAAAGACATACTTAAAGCATGGAGGGTGCAATGCCTTTAATGCTAAAAGGCCGTTGTCAGCACCGCTGGGGTTTTGGACTGAAGTAGATATTTGGGATTATATAAAGGTTTTTGGGTTGATGTACTCGAGGATTTATGACATGGGCTATGCAAGAACAGGCTGTGTTTTTTGCGGGTTTGGCTGTCATCTTGAAAAAGAACCAAACCGCTTCCAAAGGCTCTATAAAACCCATCCTGTGCTGTGGGACTACTGTATGCGTGATAAAAGCAAAGGCGGACTTGGAATTGGAGATGTTCTGGATTTTATTAATGTCCCTTGGAAATAAAAAAATCTGAAATAGTGGGTTGAAAATGAAAGTTGGACTTTTATAAGGAGTTAATACAGTTTTACAGATAAAGGAGTGGGCAGAAAAATGAATATACAAAAAATTGAAACCGCAAAACTGAAGCCAGCAAAGTATAACCCAAGAAAAGACCTAAAGCCGAGGGACAGGGAGTATGAACAGATAAAGCGCAGTATTCAAGAATTCGGATATGTAGACCCGGTGATCGTAAACAGTGACCTCAGCATCATCGGAGGGCATCAACGATGGAAAGTTCTAAAGGATTTGGGTTACAGCGAAATTGACTGTGTAGTGGTGGATTTGGATAAGTCTAGGGAAAAGGCTCTGAACATTGCCCTAAATAAAATTTCGGGCGAATGGGACTTACCGCTATTGAAAGAGTTGATTGAATCCCTTGGGAAAGAAATGTTCGATGTTTCGCTTACTGGTTTTGATGCAGCAGAGGTTGATGAACTATTCACAAAGGTTCATGACAAGGAGATAAAGGAAGACGGCTTTGATGCAGACAAAGCGGCGGAAGAGATAACAAACCCCGTTACCAAATACGGCGATGTCTGGCTGCTTGGAAAGCACCGTTTGATGTGCGGTGATAGTACACTTCTGCATGATGTGCTTACTTTGATGGATGGAAAGAAGGCGAACACCTGTGTCACTGATCCTCCATATAACGTTGATTACACAGGTGCAACCAAGGACGCTCTGAAGATAAAAAATGACAGGCTTGAAGATGGAAAGTTTTATGAGTTCCTGCTTGGAGCCTTTAAAAATGCTTTTGAGGTCTTGGATAACGGTGGAGCTATGTATGTGTTCCATGCAGATACAGAAGGACTGAATTTCAGGAAAGCTTTTAAGGATGCAGGATTTCATCTTGCTAATGTGTGTATATGGGTGAAACAGTCCATGGTGCTTGGAAGGAGCGACTACCAATGGCAGCATGAACCTGTTCTTTATGGCTGGAAACCAACGGGAAGCCACAAATGGTACTCTGACAGGAAGCAGACCACCATCTGGAACTTTGACAGGCCTTCAAAAAATATAGATCATCCAACAAAAAAGCCTGTTAACTTGGTAGCATACCCTATTAAAAACAGTAGCCTTTCCAACTGCATTGTGTTTGATCCCTTTGGGGGAAGTGGTTCTGCAATTATAGCAAGCGATCAGCTTGGACGGATATGCTACACTATGGAGCTTGATGAGAAATATTGTGATGTAATAGTTCGAAGGTTTGCTGAACAAGCAGGAACTACCGATGAAATATACCTATTTCGCGATGGAAATAAGCTGAGATATTCAGAAATTGAAAAAGACAATAAAACTGAGTAGCACCAGTTATTAAAGAGGCTTTGACTTTTAATTTGGGTCAGAAGCCTTTTTTATTTGTTTGGAGGGATTGGGAGAATGAGAGAAATTAAATTGACTCAGGGAAAAACAGCATTTATAGATGATGATGACTTCGAAAAGTTATCAAAATTCAAATGGTGTTATAGCAAGTCAACAGGTTATGCAGTAAGAAAAGGCAGAAAAGCGAGTGGTGAACCAAGAACTGTTCATATGCACCGATATATAGTATTACATGAAAACCGGTATGTAGATGAGGTAGACCATATTAATGGAAACAAACTTGATAATAGAAAATGTAATTTGCGAACAGCTACGTGCCAGAAAAATGCATTTAACAGAAAAAAGCCTAATGTTAATTCAACTTCTAAGTATAAAGGCGTTCTTAAAAGAAAAAATTCAACGAAATGGGAAGCTAGACTGAAAATAAATAATAAAGCAATTTATCTTGGAAAATTTGCAGATGAAGTTGACGCTGCATTAGCTTACAACTCTGCCGCATTAAAATATTATGGACCTTATGCTCGGTTAAATAGAATTCAAGATGTGATTGCATTATGAATTTTATAGATTTCTTTGCCGAGATTTTTACCATCAGTCTTAGAATGAAGCTTCCCTGGGCAGAAGTTGAAAAAGATACTTTAGTTGAACAGGCGGTGAGGATATGAGTGATAAACTGACGCTTGGCAGTTTGTTTGACGGAAGTGGAGGGTTTCCCTTGGGTGCACTGCTAAATGGAATTGTTCCCATATGGGCAAGTGAAATAGAGCCATTCCCTATAAGGGTGACAACAAAGAGGCTTCCATTTGTCAAACATTACGGGGATATACGGAAAATAAACGGTGCGGAAATAGAGCCTGTGGATATTATAACCTTTGGCTCACCCTGTACCGATATGTCGGTAGCCGGTAAAAGAGCCGGGCTTGATGGAAAACAGTCAGTCCTTTTTCATGAAGCCATTAGAATTGTCAAAGAAATGAGGTGTAAGACCAATGGAATGTATCCAAGATTTATCGTGTGGGAAAACGTGCCGGGCGCGTTCTCAAGCGGAAAGGGAGATGACTTCAGGGCAGTCCTTGACGAAATTGCAAAAATCAAGGATAAAACCGCTTATGTTCCTATGCCTGACAAAAATAAATGGCTGTGTGCAGGAGAGGTCTTGGGAGATGATTTTTCCATTGCATGGCGAACTATTGACGCTCAATTTTGGGGAGTCGCCCAAAGACGCCGTAGAATCTACCTTGTCGCAGATTTTGCAGAAAGATGTGCCGGGAAAATATTATTTGAGTTCGAAGGCATGTCAGGGTATTCTCCGAAGGGCGTCTGTCCGTGGGAAGGAACTCCCGGAAATGCTGAGGATTGCGTTGGAACGCCAGTCAGCTTTGAACCCGGAGCCGCCTCAAGATTAGGAGGACACTATTGGGATAATTCCACTTGCAGCCTTCGGGCACATATGGGAGATAACCAGCTTGCTGTTGCAATTGAAAATCATCCTTCTGACAGCAGGGTAGGCATTGATGACAGTGGTACGATCCAGACTCTGACTTCCCGTATGGGTACAGGGGGAGGCAATGTTCCTCTTATCATGAATGGCTGTAAAAATGAAGATGAGACTGGACTTTCCGCTGATAACGAGCAGGTTGTCAATGTTCCATTCCGTAAAGGAACAAGACCTCACAATAAGGATGAAGCACAAAAATGGAAGCATGCAAAAAAGGCAAATACAATAAACACCTTTGATGTAGGTGAACAGAGGGTCAATGAACTTATTGTAAAAGCTTACGGCATCTGTTCAGACAAAAGTAATTCAATGTTATCCGACAATCCAAACAGCGGTATTTATGAAGCAGACACCAGCAGGACACTTGACGGCACTGGTGGCAATCCGGCATGCAACCAGGGAGGGATTGCTGTGGTTGCACTGCAGGGAAGTATGATCGGAAGGGATGATAAACACGGCCCCAATGGTAATGGAATCAATGAAGAGGTTAGCTTTACACTGAATACAACCGACCGCCATGCAGTTGCATTTGCCATGACTACTGGTTGTTATGCAGAAGTAAATAAGGAAGTTGTTGCACCGTTGATGGCAAGGGATTATAAGGATGCACAAATAGTAACAGAACCAGCCAGCTTCTATCCGCAAATGAAAGCCGAAAGCCAGTGTTTCCGAAAGGATGGAAAAGTTAACACCCTTGTTAACGGCACAAACCCTGGATGTCATAATGGTATTGTAGGTACTGAATATACAGTAAGAAGGTTGACACCAACCGAGTGCGCACTACTCCAAGGCTTCCCTGCAGATTGGTGTTCAAACCTTCAAACTGAAAATCCTGTAGAGGATGAAATAAGCTGGTGGCACAGGGTTTTTGAAGAACACCGAATAATAATGGGAACAAGCACAAAACCAAAAAGCAGAATTCAGATTATAAAATGGCTTAAAAATCCTTATTCGGATGCTGCTGAATATAAAATGTGGGGTAATGGCGTGGCACTACCTTGTGTGTGCTTCGTCATGGCAGGTATTGCATGGATAATGACAAAAGACATATCACCCAAAGATTAACTTGCTATTTCTAGGATTCAGAGTGATTAATGTACTAGGGGCAACCCAAACAGGTTACAGGAGGGATTCAATATGGATCGTAAGGAAATGATACGGCTTCTTGAAGCTCACAGCGGAGCAAAGGCAAAATATATGGGAGCGCCAAGCTTTGACTACCAAATAATAGTCAGGGACGAACCCTACAGGATATCAAAGGACGGCGCAATGAGAGACCAAAATGGTAATGGCGTTGATTTTGAAACTGTGCTTCAGGTAACGGTTGAAGAGATGCCAGATGACAACTTTATGGAAAAAGAACCCGAATCGGACACCTTTGTTGAAATAGCGGTGCCAATAGAAGAACACACTGGACTGACGCTTCGAAACCTAGTAAACATGGTGTACAGCAAGCAGGAACACATTAAAAAGGCTTTTGGAATGGAAACGGATATTTTAAGTAAAGAATTTGTAGAAGCTGTTAACGGCAATGGTGTCAAGACACTGGAGCATTTTAGGGATGCGGTTATAAAAATAGGTGCGGAAAAATGTCCGGGTATTGACTTTGACTTTGATGGGAACAGAATTATTTTTAAGCTTGGAATACGCTCTGAAGAATCTAAAAAGGTGGAAGCAGGAACAACGCTGGTGTCCCTTTTATCGAAAAGCGCAAAGGAACAAAAACATGCAGCCTTTAAGCCTTCTGCTAATGATAACATGAAGTTTACCATGAGGGTTTGGCTGATAAGGCTTGGTTTTATCGGCAGTGAATATAAATCAGCACGTCAGACACTGCTTAAGTCGCTTGAAGGAAATAGTGCTTTCAGGACACCATCTAAAAAAGATTCATGCAGTCTGGTTGGAGAAACACAAAGTAATCAGGAGGTGTCTTCGTTATGAGAGGAATGCCTGCTGGAAGATACGAGGTGTTCAGCCACACTGTGGAATACCATGAGGGTGAAGAATTCGGGTATGATCTTGATTCAGGAGAGAACATAAGGGATGAAATCATTGCAGAGTTTGGTGTTTACCTTGGTCCATTTGAAGAGTAGAAAAAATTTTAGGGGGTTTGGAGATGAAGCTTCAGACCCTTAAAATATGCACATCTGGCTTGACTTCTGATCCCAAAAGAGTGATTAATGTACTAACAGCAAAACACTCGGAGGTATTAAAAAATGATGACGATAAGCTATATGGATGTAGTCAAGGCAAACCACGATGCAGGAGTTTATAGAGAGTACATAGTCCAAAACTATGGAGCAGTACTTGAATTTGGAAGCCTTTCTGGAACATACTTCATGGCAAGAAGGCACTGCAGGAGGCTTGCAAAATTGACAGGATATACTGAGGAAGAGGTTGTGAAAGACATAAGGAAAGACTACAGGAGTATGAGTGAAGAATTAGTGGAGGGTGCCTTATGAACAGTAATTCAGTTGGAAAGCTGGTGGACGTGGGATTGCCGGGCAGGAGTTTATAAAGCTTACTGATATGGAATATGGTGCCGGCACTGAGGTTATATACACAGTCCATGCAAAACCATAAACTTTAATACTCCTACAAAGGGGCTTTAAAAAGGCTATTATACATATTAGGGTTAAGTATAGGCATTTGAACTTTCTTTAAAACGTGGGGCAGAACAGGGGCACACAAACCCAAGTAACGAGAAAATCTTGAAAGGCTTTATACACAAGAGACTGGTGCTTTAAACACATCTAAAAAAAGTGTCTTTAAAGCGCAGAATTGACTTGCTTTCATGTGCTTTCAGAGTGATTAATGTACTAAGGGGATAACCCAAAAAGCACAGGAGGGAAAAGCCATGAAAAACCAATATTTCGGAATTGAAATTGAATTGACCGGATTAACCAGAAAGGATGCAGCCAGAGTTATAGCACAACATTTTGGAAGCACAGCAGAATTTGAGGGCGGCACCTACAACGCATACTCGGTAAGGGATACCGAAGGGCGGACATGGAAGGTTGTCAGGGACAATAGCATAGAGCCGAGGAAAAAAGCAGGAAGAGGCATTATAGCGGCAAATGACGAATACAAGGTTGAGGTGGTTTCACCAAAGTGTGAATATAAGGATATAGAAATAATACAGGAAATCGTAAGAAAGTTAAGAGGCGAGGGTGCAATAGCAAACGAGTCCTGCGGAATTCACATACATATAGATGCAAGCAAACATAATGCAAAGACCTTAAGAAATCTCACAAACATAATGGCAAGCAAGGAAGACCTTATATACAAGGCACTCCAGGTGGACACAAACAGGGAAAGGCAGTATTGCAAAAAGGTCGAAGCAGACTTCTTAGATAGCATAAACAAAAGAAAGCCTTCCAGCCTTATCGATGTAAACAGGATTTGGTATGAAAAATATGGCGGGGACGGAAGCAGAACCCACTACCACAGCAGCAGATACCATGGGCTTAACCTCCACAGCGTTTTCCAAAAGGGTACGGTAGAATTCAGATTTTATGTGCAGGAAACAGTTATGTGGAGTTAATTGCTGTAACCCCAAAAATATAAGCTTCATGTATGGTTCTACTGCACATAATATTTATCTGTCCTAAAATGAAACTGACGGGTATTCGTCAAATTTCATTGCCAAAAAGGCAGAAAGGACAGATTATGATTAATCAGTTTTTTGAATCACCGCGAACAATCAAGCGGTTACAACAGGGACCCCTTGGAGAATATCTTGAACCATTTGCACAATGGTTGCATGAACAAGGGTATTCACGTAGTGTAGCTCGAACTTACATACGTGATGTAGCACATTGGAGCAGATATGCCATGTGGTCTGGAATTACTCAGGTGCAGTATATGAATGAGTTAATGGCAAAAGAATTCATTGAAAATCACCTTAGCAATTGCTCCTGCGAAAGAATTAATAGCGGAAATTATGCAAATGCTACAGCAGCAGTAAATCATATGCTCAATTTTCTTGTAAATAACAGAATCATTGAGAAACCTCCACAAGTCCAAGAATCATATAGTGAAACAGCCGATATAATCAATCGGTATGATTTATACTTGGATGAACTACTGGGTCTTTGCCAGAAAACCAGAAACATCCATCGGAGAATGGCGTTGCAATTCTTAAATTGGCTAAAGGAAATAACAGGAGCACTTGATTTATCAAAGCTGACAACCTCTGATATAGTAAAATATCAGGAGGAATGTCAGAACAACGGTTATTCCTTCGATTGGAAGAAAACTTTGACCAGTTGCCTCAGAGCACTATTACGGTTTTTGCGATGGGAAAGGATTATCGACAAAGACTTAACCAATGCAGTTTTTACTGTAAATTCCTGGTCTCTTGTAACACTTCCAAAATATATGCCATTTGATGAAGTAAAATTGCTTCTGAGTATGCCAGACCGCTCTACCTCATCCGGAAAAAGAGATCTGGCAATGTTAGTTCTCATGGCACATTTGGGTTTGCGAGCGAATGAAGTAGTTAATATTCATATACCTGATATAGATTTTTCAAAGGGCACTTTATTGATACGTAAAACAAAAACACACAGGGAACGTATTCTTCCGCTAACAAATGTAATCGCAAATGTCTTGATTGATTACATTCAGAACGGAAGAAAATCAAGATCAGGACAAAAACTTTTTCAGAAAACAATTGCCCCCTATACAGAAATTATTGCTCCGTCATCACTTGGAACAATGATTCGCAAATATATAAAGGAAGCTGGAATTAAAACTCCAACTCTTGGTACACACCAGTTAAGGCACAGCCTTGCAACCCACTTGATTAATAACGGTGTTACTATCAAGGAAATTGCTGATTTATTAGGGCATACTTCAATTGAATCAACTGGAATTTATGCCAAAGTACAGGTAGAGCGCCTTAAAGAAGTATCACTTCCATTTCCAATTTCAAAGTTTGGAGGTGAGTCTTTATGATTAAAGCACCTGACTTCAGCAGTAGATTTTCTCCTGATTTTAAAGAGTATGTTGCCTTCATGGTTGGAAGTGGCAGGGTATTCCGAGTAGAAAGCAGCATACTTAAAGCATTTGACCGCTACATACAGGAAAACTCAATAATACAAATTACTGAGGAGGTTGTAAAAAAATATGTTTATTCAGTTAATAACCTGTCAACTCAGCAATACGCAAAAAGGCACAGGGTGATTCAAAAATTTTCGGAGTATCTGTATCTCCGTGAACGTGGAGAATGTATACGTCCATTACCTACTGTGAGAAATTCAAAGCGGCATATTGCATATGTTTATTCAGATGTGGAAATCGCAAAGCTTATATTCCTATCTGAAAAATTACCACCTTCTGAATCATTACGGTCTGCAACCTACTCTGTATTATTTGGGTTACTATATTCAACAGGCATGCGTATAAGCGAAGCCATAAGCCTTGATATTTGCGATGTTGATTTTAACAATGAAGTAATCTTCATTCGCAATACAAAATTTCGCAAATCAAGGATTGTTCCTGTGCATTGGAGTACAATAGAGAAAATGAAAAAATATTTTGAAACACGCAACTCTTTGTACCCAGAATGCTCAGAAAAAGCATTTTTCTTGAATAACAGAAAGAAACGATTGTGTTATTCAACTGTAAATGCTACATTTCTTGAATTATCAAGGCAATTGGGGCTACGAAACACTAATGGTCAAATGCCAAGAATCCATGACCTTCGACATACCTTTGCAATCAGACGAGTTGCAAATTGGTATGATGAAGGGGTGGATATAAATTCCAAGCTACCTTTATTAGCTACCTACATGGGGCATTCACATTTTGAAGATACAACTTACTATTTAATGGCTGGTGCAGAAATTATGGCACGCGGTGCATCAAGATTCCAGAGAGAAGGTGAGACAAATGGCTGAGGCTTCTTTATCTCTGGGTGTTCTAATGCAACATTTTTTTAATGAAAGACTGGTTGTTCAGCAAAATGTCAGCCAAAATACCATCTCCAGTTATCGTGATGCATGGAAATTGTTTTTTACTTTTATAGCCCCAATGAAACCTTTGGGTAAAAGCTTGTCGTTGGAGGATGTTTGTGCCAAAAATATACTGCAATTTTTAACCTACATTGAAAATGAGCGTAAATGCTGTATACGTTCCCGAAACCAAAGATTAGCTGCTTTTAAGGCTTTTGCTCGATTTTCTATATATACTGACCCAAGTACAATGGCACAGATGCAGCAAATACTTGAAATACCAAGAAAGCGCCATGAAACTAAAGTTGTCGGCTATTTAACAAAAGATGAAATGGAAGCTATTTTATCGGTACCAAATCGTAAAACCCCATCGGGAAGAAAGCAGTATGCTCTATTGATCTTCCTTTATAATACTGGTGCAAGAGTATCGGAAGCCACAACAATCATGCCCAGTGACGTTACTGTACGAAAAGGTTCCTCTCAAGTACTTATTTATGGCAAGGGAAGTAAGCAACGGATTGTTCCGATTTGGGATGAAACAGCCAATATCCTTTTGGAACAAATTACCGCAAACAAAGCAATTGGGAATGATACTTTTATTTTTTTAAATGCGAGGAACGAGCCGCTTACAAGAAGTGGAATTGCCCACATTCTTGCTGAAGCTGTTTTAAAAGCTGCAGATAAATGTCCATCTTTGTTAAGTGCCAACGTTACTCCCCATGTACTACGGCATACAACTGCAATGCATTTGCTTCAATCAGGTGTAGACATAAATTTAATCCGGATGTGGTTGGGACATGTTCGGTTAGACACAACCCACCAGTATATTGAAGCAGATCTCGATATGAAACGGAAAGCTCTTGAAAAAGGTGGCATTATTCTTGCCACAGAACATAAATGGGTGCCAACCGATAATATCATATCATTTTTGGAAAGCCTAACATAAGGAGCAGTAGGACAGTTATGTGGAGCTAAAAATCTGATAATCCTTTGTTTACAATGGATTGAAGAGTTTACTCCACATAACTGTTTCCTGCACATAACCTCTCTTATGTGGAGCTCCACATAATAGAGGTTTCAACGGAACTACCCACGCAGGAAAAATCAAGGCATATATACAGTTCTGCCTGGCGGTGAGCCATCAGGCAATAACACAAAGGGCGGCAAGCTCAAGAAAGACCGAAAGCACCAACGAAAAGTTCACTTTCAGAACATGGCTTTTAAGGCTCGGGTTGATAGGGGATGAATTCAAAACAGCAAGACTTCACCTTTTAGCAAACCTTGAAGGGGACAGCGCTTGGAGATACGCAGCTTGAAGGTAAACTAAAAGCAAGGCGGTGGCTTTCCACCGCCTTATGAGCCTTAATTGTAGAAAGGAGTTTTTGAAAATGGAAACCATTTATGTAGCTTACGGAAGTAATATGAATATTGACCAAATGACAATGAGATGCCCAACGGCAAGGCTTCTAGGAACGGCAGTATTAAAAGGCTGGAGACTTAGGTTTAGGGGCATGGAAAATAATGCAGTTGCCACCATTGAACCTTCTGAGGGAAGCAATGTGCTGGCAGTGCTTTGGGAGCTTCAACCCAAGGACGAAGCTGCCCTTGACCGTTATGAGGGTTATCCGATATTTTACCGAAAGGAAACTGTAAAAGTTGAGTTTGAAGGTCAGGCGGTAAATGCAATGGTATATATTATGAACCCCGGAAGGCAGTTTGGAAAGCCAGGCAGCAGGTACTATGAAATTATCAGGCAGGGGTATAAGGAAGCAGGCTTTGATTCAAACATTCTTGTAAAAGCGGTCATGGAGTCAGCTTTTTACGATGCTAAACGTAAAAAGCCTGATTAGCTTGACTTTCTTTAAAGACAGAGTGATTAATGTACTAAGGGGATTACCCTAAAATGTGCAGGAGGTGCTTTAAATGAGAACGATTTCAAAAGAACTGCTTGATTTGCTCCGAAAAAGATATCCAGCAGGAACTAGGGTTGAGCTTATTAGCATGAACGACGCATACGCAAAACTGCCAAAGGGTTCAACAGGGTCGGTGATATCAGTTGATGACCTTGGTACTATTCATGTTTGTTGGGATTGCGGTTCAAGCCTTGGCATTGCCTACGGAGAAGACAAGTGCAAGCCCATATAGAGATTACAAACAACAAAGACGATATCCGCAGGAAACAAAGGGGTGGCAGGAATGCTTCCCCTTGTTTCCTGTGTTTAAATAAAGACTGTACATCCGCTTGACTTCCTGTTAAAACAGAGTGATTAATGTACTAAGGGGAAAACAAAGAACAGGAAGGAGCGGATCTTTTATGAAGGAAACATTAAAGGATTTAACAAGAAGGGTACGGAAAGAGGGAGCACTCAAGTTTAGAACAAAATATGAAGCTTTAAAGCTTGCAAAATACGCACTTAAAAATGAAGGGTACCGGTTTACGGTTCTACCCGTACTTTGGGGATATATTGTAAAGGATGAAGAATAGGAGGTGCCTTATGGATGAAATAAACTTTGAAAACTGGCTGAAGCTTACCATTCTTGCACAAGAACTGGAAGATGGCGAGATGGACATTAAGAAGGTTGCAACATTTGAGGAAGTAGGCATATGTACATATAACAGGGGTTTGGTGGTACGAACTGAAAAGGGCGAATTCCAGGTGACCATTGTAAAAAGCAAATAAGAACAAATTCAAAAATAGAGAATTACGGTTAAATAGCAGAAGAAGGGAGCTTCAAAAAGGGGGCTTCCTTTTTTGCTGTTATTTTTTCTTTCATGAGAGGAGGTGGTGCGGATGGCAACCAGGGGAAGAAAACCAAAGCCTACAAACATGAAGCTGCTAGAGGGGAATCCAGGGAAAAAACCTTTGAATACAAACGAGCCTAAGCCGGATAAAAAAGCTCCCAAATGTCCGGCATGGCTTGAGGATGAAGCAAAAAAAGAATGGAAGAGGATGTCTAAACAGCTTGAGGTGATGGGTGTGCTGACACAGGTAGATGCTACTGCGTTTGCTGGATACTGCCAAGCTTATGCAAGGTGGAAGGAAGCTGAGGAGTTTATTACAAAGCACGGCACTATATTTAAGACACCTTCGGGATATATACAGCAGGTGCCACAGGTTTCCATTGCACAGACCTACCTTAAAATCATGAAGGATTTTTGTTCTGAGTTTGGACTTACACCTTCAAGTCGCTCAAGGATATGCATAGGCTCTGATACCGATCCAGACGATCCTATGGAAAAACTCCTTAAAAAGGCTGGTGGAAAGTAGTGTTTGATGGAGAAAAAGCTAAGATTGCAGTTGAGTTTATTGAAAATTTAAAGCACACCAAAGGCATCTGGCACGGTGTTCCTTTTACACTCCTACCCTGGCAGAAAAAGATTACAGAGGACCTGTTCGGTACTGTGAAGGATAACGGTTACAGGCAGTATAATACGGCATATATAGAAATTCCAAAGAAAAATGGAAAGCAGCTTGCACTGGATACTCCAGTGCCGACACCTGACGGCTGGACTACCATGGGAGAGATAAAGCCGGGAGACAGGGTTTTTGATGAAAGAGGCATGACGTGTAATGTTGTGGCAGTAAGTGAAACAGATGATACAGAGCAGGCATACGAGGTTGTGTTTGGAGACACCACGGTTATTACTGCAGGGGAGCGCCACTTGTGGCAAGTGGATGTAATCAATAACGGACGGCGGCGAAAGCTGCTGACAACAGGAGAAATGTTCAGGAAACAAACATTTAAGCGTTCGAACTACCGAATCGGTATATCAGACGCTTTTTTTCTGCCAGAAAAGCAGTTGCCAATTGACCCTTATCTCTTTGGCTACTGGCTTGGGAACGGGCATTCGACAAAGCCTGAGATAACAGTTAGGCGATGCGATGTGCCGAGGATAAAAGAACTTGTAAGGTATGGAATTACAGGCCACAGGCAGCAAGAGGGGGAAAGTGACATACTGGTAATCCCGGAACTCAAAAAAATACTTGTGGCAAGCTTCAGGGATAAGAGGATTTCATTAGAATACCTAAGAGCTTCAGAAAAGCAGCGTTTGTCTTTACTACAAGGACTTATGGATTCAGACGGGTGTGTTTCAAAGGTGAAAGGCCAGGCAGTGTATGTGACAATACTTCCTGAACTTTGTAGTGATATCAGGGAACTGCTCTGGACACTTGGTATAAAGAATTCCATGACTGCTGTTCCTTCCACAAGGTATGGAATTGAAACAGGCGAGACCTGTTATGTCATAAGGTTCACCGCCTTTGATGATATGAAGGTATCAGCGCTTGAGAGAAAATCAGAACGGAGGGTTTCAAGGAACACGAACACAAGGTCGCATTTCCATTATATTAAAGAAATACGTCCTGCACCAAAAACACCTATGCGGTGTATTCAAGTGAATAGTCCTTCCAGGCTGTATCTTGCAGGGAGGTCTATGGTTCCCACGCATAACAGTGAATTAGCTGCAGCCATAGCACTTCTTTTAACCTGTGCAGACAATGAATGGGGCGGTGAGGTATATGGTTGTGCGTCAGACCGCCAGCAGGCTTCCATTGTTTTTGATGTTGCGGTGGATATGGTGGACCAATGCCCATCCTTAAGAAAAAGGATAAAGCCAGTGCTCTCGACAAAGCGCTTGGTATATTACCCCTTGGGAAGCTTTTACCAGGTACTTTCGGCAGAGGCTTTTACGAAACATGGCTTGAATGTCCACGGGGTAGTCTTTGACGAGCTCCATGCCCAGCCGAACAGGGATTTGTTTGATGTAATGACCAAGGGTTCAGGAGATGCGAGGATGCAGCCTCTTTTTTTCTTAATCACAACCGCCGGGAATGACAGGAACAGCATTTGCTGGGAGGTACACCAGAAGGCAGAGGATATCCTTAAGGGAAAGAAAATCGACCCAACCTTCTATCCCGTTATTTATGGTATGGGGGATGAAGATGACTGGTCAAGCGAGGCTAACTGGTATAAGGCAAACCCTTCACTAGAACACACCATTGCTATTGAAAAGGTGAGGGATGCCTTTAACAGTGCCAAAGACAATCCGGCAGAGGAGAATATCTTCAGACAGCTTCGCTTGAACCAGTGGGTAAAGCAGTCTGTTCGCTGGATGCCCATGGATGTGTGGGATAAATGCTCCTTTGTATTTAATCCCGATGATCTTCGGGGAAAACACTGCTACGGGGGATTAGACCTTTCCAGTACAACCGATATCACAGCCTTTGTGCTGGTGTTCCCGCCAGAGGATGAGGAGGATAAATATAAAATTCTTCCCTTCTTCTGGATACCTGAAGACAACTTGAAGCTTCGGGTAAGGCGTGACCATGTGCCTTATGATATATGGGAGCAGCAGGGCTTTTTGAAAACTACAGAAGGTAACGTGGTGCATTACGGCTTCATTGAAGCCTTCATTGAGGAGCTCAACACCAGGTACAACATAAAGGAAATAGCCTTTGACCGCTGGGGTGCGGTACAAATGACACAGAACCTTGAGGGTATGGGTTTTACTGTAATCCCCTTTGGTCAGGGTTTTAAGGATATGAGTCCGCCCACAAAGGAATTGATGAAGCTTACCCTTGAAGGAAGGCTTGCACACGCAGGAAACCCCGTTCTTAAATGGATGATGGACAATATTTTTATCAAGACCGACCCCGCCGGAAATATAAAGCCGGATAAGGAAAAATCAACAGAGAAAATAGACGGCGCTGTTGCACTGATTATGGCCCTTGACCGGGCACTTAGAAACGGAAGCAGTCAGGGTGGAGAAAGTGTGTATAACCAGAGAGGAATTTTGATTTTGTAACTGGAGGTAGATTGGATGAATAAAGCATACGGAGTTTTTTCAAGCAGAGACTCTCCATTATCCTGCAATCACAAGGCAAAGGACTGGAGGTGCGTTACATTGTGAAGCAATCATTTATACAAAGGGTACTAAACCGCATTCCCCGTAAGATTGCACAGGAGTCAAGCACATCTGGCGGACTTGGCTCTATATTTGGCAGGGCAAGCAGTGGAAAACAGGTGAATGAACAGACAGCCATGCAGGCTTCGGCAGTATATGCCTGTGTGAAAATCCTTTCTGAGACCATAGCAAGCCTTCCGCTCCATATATACAAAAGGACACCTACAGGAAAAGAAAAGGCCTATGACCACAAGCTTTATGAAATCCTGCACAGCGAGCCGAACCCTGAAACAAGCGCCTTTACATTTTTTGAAACCATGATGTCGCAGATACTGCTTTGGGGAAATGCCTATGCTCTGGTTGTAAGGGATGGGAAAAAAACGGTACTGGAGCTGTGGCCCCTCCGCCCTGACAAGATGCAGGTGGGAAGGCTTGAAAGCGGAGATCTGTTCTATTCCTATGAAACAAAAGACGGGGTACAAAGCTTTAGGACAGATGAAATACTGCATATCCCAGGTCTTGCGTATGACGGTGTATTAGGCCAGTCACCTATTTCCTATGCAAAAAACGCAATAGGTATGGCGCTTTCAACAGAGGAATATGGGGCCACTTTCTTTGCCAATGGTGCAAATCCAGGTGGAGTGCTTGAGCATCCGGGTGTGGTGAAGGACCCAAAGAAGCTGCGTGAAAGCTGGGAGTCGGTATACCGTGGAAGCGGCAATGCACACCGTGTTGCCGTCTTGGAAGAGGGCATGAAATTCAATACCATAGGTATACCGCCAGAGCAGGCGCAGTTTCTGGAAACACGAAAGTTCCAGACTAGTGAAATCTGCAGAATATTCCGGGTACCTCCTCACATGGTGGGCGATCTGGAAAGAAGCACGAACAACAATATTGAACATCAGTCCATTGAATTTGTGGTCCATACCATAAGACCCTGGCTTGTAAGGTGGGAACAGGCAATGAAAAGGCAGCTCCTGATGCCAGAGGAGAGGAAGGAGTACTTCATCCGCTTCAATGTTGACGGGCTTTTGCGCGGAGACTTCAAAACAAGGATGGAAGGCTATGCAGTGGGCAGGCAAAATGGATGGCTTTCGGCCAATGATATCAGGGAGCTTGAGGATATGAACCTTGTGCCGGAAGAGGAAGGAGGAAACAAGTATCTGGTTAACGGGAATATGGTGGAAATTTCAAAGGCTGGAAGCTGGACGGAGCAGTCAAGCACACAAAATAGGAAGGGAGGAACCAAAGCGTGAAAAAGTTCTGGAATTGGCTGGATGAGGAAAACACCCTTTTCCTTGACGGATATATAGCACAGGAAAGCTGGTTTGGGGATGAAGTGACACCCAAGCTTTTTAAAGATGAGCTTGTAAATCGCAAGGGAGATATAACCCTCTGGATTAACAGCCCAGGAGGGGATGTGTTTGCGGCCTCGCAGATATATACCATGCTGAAGGAATATAACGGAAAAGTTACTGCCAGGATTGACGGAATTGCCGCAAGTGCTGCATCGGTTATTGCCATGGCAGGAGACATGGTTGAAATGTCACCCACATCATTAATGATGATTCACAATCCCATGACCATTATGTTCGGGGAGGTAAGCGACTTTGAAGGCGTCATTGAAATGCTGAACGAGGTCAAGGAAAGCATCATCAATGCCTATGAAATTAAGTCGGGACTGTCCAGGTCTAAAATATCCCACATGATGGATGATGAGACCTGGTTTAATGCAAAGAAGGCTGTTGAACTTGGATTTGCTGACACGATCCTGTACCAGAAGGAAACGGTGGAGGATAACCAGGCAAATGACCCGCTGCTCCTCATGGACAGCTATATGTTCGACCGAAGGACGGTGGCATTAAACCTTGCAAGCAAACTTGAGAAAATGAAGCCTGAAAAGAAAAGCCCTGCAGCGCAAGCGGAAAAACAGCTTGATGTTGCAGGGCTTCTGAATTCGGTCAGGCAGATTGTGGCTGAGGAAATAAAGGGCAGGGTTGATGTGCAGAACCTACACAGAAGGCTTGAACTTCTAAACACTACAAAAAAATGGAGGTAATGGAGATGTCGAAAATAATTGAATTGACTGAAAAAAGGAACAAGCTTTGGGAATCCGCCAAGGCTTTTTTAAATGAGCGTGAAGGCAGTATGACAGCCGAGGACTTGAACCAGTATGAAAAGATGGAAGAAGATATTGTCCTTATGGGAAGGGAAATTGAAGCTTTGGAGCGCCAGCAGAAAATGGAGATGGAGCTTTCAAAGCCTGTAAGGAGTGCTGTCAAACAGGAGGTAGGCCAGCAGGAAACCGAGAAGATCGGAAGGGCTTCAAAGAACTATACCGATGCATTCTGGAAAAACATGAGGAGTAAGAACAGCTATGATGTTTTAAACGCCCTTCAGATTGGAACCGACTCTGAAGGCGGCTACCTTGTTCCAGACGAGTATGAAAAGACACTGATTGCAGCACTTGAAGATGTAAATATCATGAGAGGCCTTGCAACCATTATCAATACGGCATCAGGTGACAAGCAGATTCCGGTTGTTGCAACCAAAGGAACTGCAAGCTGGGTGGCTGAAGAGGGCGCAATCCCTGAAAGCGATGACAGCTTTGGACTGATTACTCTTGGCGCACACAAGGTTGCAACCATGATCAAGGTTTCAGAGGAGCTTTTGAATGATAATGTGTTCAACCTTGAGGGATATATCTCCAAGGAGTTTGCAAGAAGGGTTGGAGCTGCGGAGGAAGCTGCCTTTATAAATGGAAACGGAACCGCAAAACCAACGGGGGTGATAGGAAGCGGAGAGGTGGGAGTTACAGCCGCATCTTCCACAGCAATTACCTTTGATGAAATCATCGACCTGTACTATTCCCTCCGTGAGCCATACAGGAATAATGCCGCATGGATTATGAACGATGCAACCATCAAGGCTATAAGAAAGCTGAAGGATGGAAACGGGCAGTACTTGTGGCAACCTGCTGTTCAGGCAGGCCAGCCTGATACCGTTTTAAACAAGCCTGTAAAAACTTCATCTTCTGTTCCGACAATCCAGGCAGCAGCTAAGGCGATTGCCTTTGGTGACTTTAAATATTACTGGATTGCTGACAGGCAGGGCAGGAGTTTCCAAAGGCTCAATGAGCTTTACGCTGTTAACGGCCAGGTAGGATTTAGGGCTACACAGAGGGTTGACGGAAAGCTGACACTTGCTGAAGCGGTCAAGGTGCTTCAGATGAAAGCGTAGGTGACAGGTTATGAATACAACTAAAAACTATCACAAGGATGGCGGGGATGTGTTTGTAGTCGGCGGAGAAATCAGTGTTGTTGATGAGGGGAAACTGACCTTTGGCGGAACAGAGTTAAAACCTGCTGCAAACCAGGCAGACAGTGCTGCAAGTACAATCGCTGACTTGAAAACCGACTTTAATTCTTTGCTTTCAAAGCTTAAGGCAGCAGGGCTTATGTTGGCTGATGAATAAAGGGGATATGACAAAGGGAGGCGGTAGATGTGATTTCACTTGAGGAAACAAAAGCCTTTTTAAGGATTGACTCAAGCCATGAGGACGCTCTTGTCACAAGCTTTATTACCTCTGCTGAAGATATTGTGGAAAGCGTCCTCCGCTTTCCCTTGTCTGATTTCCTCGCTGATGGGGGAACGCTGCCGGAGCTTGTGAAAACAACGGTATGGTATGTAGTGTCCTAGTTCCATGAGCTTCGTGAAAATGTGGATGTCAGGAAGCTGACTGAAACGGCTTCCCTGCTCCTTACTTCATACAGAAGGAAGGAGTGGTGAGAAGATGGCGTGGAGAAACAGCAACCAAAGAAGGCAGTACGCAGGACAGGGGAATATGGTAAAGCCCCTTCTTACGATTGGCAAGCTAAGGCACAGGATAACAATACAGACTTATACAACCTCAAAGAATAGCTTTGGTGAGGAAATAAAGGTATGGAGTGATTTTGTGGAAGTATCGGCTAGCGTTGAGCCGCTGTCTGGCAAAGAACTTTTTACAGCACAGCAGCTTCATGCTGAAACCACAACGCAGATTATCATACGCTATCTTGATGAATTGGATACCAGCATGAGAGTGGTTTTTGGAGTAAAGATTTTTGATATCCTCCATGTATCAAACAAGGAGGAAAGGAACGTAGCCATGTATCTGCTCTGCAAGGAGAACGGGGAGGTGGTTTGATGGCAAGGTCGTATTCTGCAAGGGCAAAAAAGATGAAGGGCGGCATAGATGTCGTGGGTGCAGAGGAAATCATGGATTTACTTAAGGAAATGAGCGATGCCGCTGAAAATGCACTTGACCAGGCTGCTAAAAAAGGTGCAGAAATTGTTCTGTCTGCTGCCAAGAGGAAAGCACCTGTGGATACCGGGGAGCTTCGAAGCAGCCTTGTGCTTAAAAGTGGCACAAAAAAGCAAGGTGGAGATATTGAGAATATAAACCGTAAAATCAAGGGCGCCTATTATGTTACAAGGGAAAGCGGAAAGGCCAGACATTTTGCACCTGTGGAGTTGGGTACAAAAAAGCGTTCTGCTACTCCGTACTTAAGGCCTGCGGTGGATGAAAACCTTAAAAAAATCTCAGACACTGTAACCCGGGAAATCAGCAAGGCGGTTGGAAAGGCAAGGTGAAAACCATGTTTGAGGAAGTGCTGTGTAGCTATTTAATAAACAATTTCGGCATTCATGCATTGGTAGGCGACAGGGTTTATCCTCTTATGATGCCACAAAACTGCCCTCTTCCTGCAGTGATCTATCAAAAGATTTCAGGGGAACGGCTGCACTCACTGCAGGGAGACACCGGTTATACCACCCCTGTGTTCCAGATAACCTCAAGGGCTGATACCTATTCTGAGTGTAAGGCATTGGCGGAGCAGGTGCGCCTTAGCCTTCAAAACTTTACAGGGTTGATGGGGGGAGCCGATGGAGTGGATGTCGGTGCTGTTATATTAATGGGCGAGGTTGAAGGTTATGAGCCGGATACAAACAGCTGGTATAACCATATGGATTTTAAATTTCATTATGAAGAAGGGATGTGACATAGATGGCTGGAACAGCAGGAAAAAAAGGCAAGGTAATGATTGGAGTCAATTCAGTAACAGCTTTAAACAGCTGGTCACTGGAGCTTGGAATTGACACTCTGGATACAACCGCATTCGGGGATGAATGGAAAAACTTTATTTCAGGACTCAAGGAATGGTCGGCAAGTGCAGAAGGTGCATATAACGTGCATACCGACACCAATGGGCAGGCAGCGTTGCAGACTGCATTTCTTAACGGAACGGATGTTGACTTGAAGCTGTATGTGAACAACACTAATTACTACAGTGGTCAGGCTATTATTTCAAGTCTGTCCATTGAAGACCCTGTGGATGACATTGTAACCATTTCCATTGAATTTCAAGGGAATGGTGCTCTGGCGTACACATAAGGGGGTGGCTTGGAATGCAGAACGGAGTTAAGCTGAATATTTCACTTAAGGATACAGACCTCTTTAACGATATAGCAGCTCTTTTAAAGCAGCTTCTTTGGGATGAACGAATAGTAAAAGAGGTGCGGGATGAATATCTGGTAAAGTTGAAGGAACTCTTGGGGGGTGAAAGCTGATGGGTACAGTCGCAGGAAGGGTTGGAGGAGTATTTATAAAGACAGAGGATGCTTCTGTTGTATTTACTGATGAAGCCACCTCATCCGATCTAAGCCTTACAAGGTTCACGATTAGCGATGCCGCAAAACGCTACTGGGACAAAAATTCGCCGGTTACCATAAAGGTAAATGGTGAATTGCAGTCCATGGGCTTCCAGATTGAACACTGCGGTGGAGTGGTTGTCTTTGATGAAGCTAAGGCTGGAGATGATGTTGTTTTAGTCACCGGAAGTGCAGTGACTGTACAGCAACATGGAGGATTCTTTAACTGGTCTCTAGAGTTGGGGATGGAAACGCCTGAAACAACCACCTTCATGTCAAACGGCTGGAAGGAGTTCATATCGTCTGTCAAAGAGTACAAAGCGTCTGCAGAGAGTTACTGGGGCGATGAAGAATTCTTTTCAAGGCTGGGGCAGGAAGTAATCATAGCTTTGTACATAGATACTACAAGCTCCAAAACCAGGTATGAAGGTTATGGGATTATAAGCTCGGATGGTATTGAGACACCTGCGGATGATGTTGTAAATGAATCAATAGAGATACAGGGGGTTGGACCCTTGTATTACAGGGAGGGATAGCAAATGGCAAAACAAAGTATAGTATTGGAACTGGACAGACCGAGAAGCCTTCGCTTCGGGCTTAATGCCCTGGTTCGTATTGAGGAAATGATAGGAAAGCCAATCAGTAAGCTTGACCTTGATAATATCAGCGTCAAGGATATGAGAACCATAATTTACGCAGGGCTTTTCTATGATGACAAAAATTTGACACCGGAAAAAGTGGGTGAGCTGATTGATGAGTTCAGCGATATAAATACTGTGGCTGAAAAGATGAGTGAAGCCATGACAGAGGCATTTGGAAGAAAAAACGGGAAAAAGCCGACAGCAGTAAAGGAGAAGACTGGGACTGGGAACGGCTCCTGAAAACTGCTGTCGGCATAATGGGACTTTCTCCGGATGAGTTCTGGAGTCTGACACCTTATGAATTCAATCTTACGATAGACGGGTTTCTGGCAAAGGAAGAACGAAAAAATAATGACATTATATACCTTGCATGGCATGTAGAAGCTTTTGCAAGAGCCAAAAGGCTGCCAAAGCTTCAGACATTGCTAAAGAAACGAAAACCAAAATCTCAGAATCAAACATTAACAAAAGAAGAATTGATTAATATCGCAAAACAAAAGGGGCTTACTGGACCATGGTAGAGCCTTTTTTGCTTCGCGGAGGGAGGTGTGGAAATGGCGGTAATACGAAACCTGGTGGTCAAGATAACAGCGGATATTGGAGCCTTGAAAAAGGGGCTACAGGAAGCACAGGATACCATGGCGAACGTAAGTAGGAATTTATCAGGTGCCGGAAAGGTGATGTCTGCCGCACTAACAGCACCTCTCGCAGGCATGGCGGCAGCCTCTTTGAAAGCCGGTGCGGATTTTGAAGCCGGTATGAGCAGTGTCAAGGCTGTGTCCGGTGCTACAGGCGATGAAATGAAGCAGCTTGAGGAACTGGCACTTAAGATGGGGGCTGAAACAAAGTATTCAGCAAAGGAAGCAACATCGGGTATAGAAGAGCTAATCAAGGCTGGCGTCAGTGTAAAGGATATTATGGGCGGAGGCTTAAAAGGAGCATTATCTCTTGCGGCAGCAGGAGAAATTGAACTTGCCGATGCTGCTGAAATTGCATCAACCGTATTAAACTCCTTTAGAGCAGACGGCTTGAACGTTTCGCAGGCTGCCGACATCCTTTCGGGTGCTGCCAATGCATCTGCCACAAGCGTACAGGAAATGAAATACAGCCTTTCCATGTGTTCAGCTGTAGCAAGCGCGGTGGGGCTGTCTTTCAAGGATACCAGCACCGCATTGGCGGTATTCGCCCAAAATGGTCTGAAGGGTTCTGATGCAGGAACCTCTCTTAAGACTATGCTGATGAACCTCCAGCCGTCTACTGACAAGCAAGTGGAGCTTTTCAAGAAGCTGGGGCTTACTACGGCACAGGGTACAAGTGCCTTCTATAATGCCCAGGGTAAGCTTAAGAGCATGGCTGAAATTGCGAGACTGCTCCAAAAAAACATGCAAAACCTTACCGATGCACAGAGACTCCAGGCAATGGAAACACTGTTCGGCTCGGATGCTATCCGCGCAGCAAACATTTTATATAAGGAAGGTGCAGACGGCTTCAATAAAATGCAGACTGAGATGGGCAAGGTAACTGCTGAAGAGGTGGCAGCCGAGCGTATGAACAACCTCAAGGGTTCCCTTGAACAGTTAAAAGGCTCTATTGAAACATTGCAGATTGTGTCAAGCAAAGCATTCCTTCCAATATTAAAGCAGTTGGCAGATAAAGCAACAATCCTTGTTAACAAATATATGGAGCTTAATCCTGAAATACGCAAGTGGGTTACCATTATACTGGCGGCAGTGGCAGCAGTCGGGCCCCTATTAATGGTTTTAAGCGGAGTTGCCTCCGGGCTTTCGGTTTTATCAGGGGTGTTCGCTGCAATAGCTTCACCCATCGGTCTGGTTGTTGCAGCCATAACCGGCTTGGTGGCAGGTTTTATATGGCTGATGAGAACCAATGAAGATTTCAGAAATTCGGTTTTAGTCATATGGGATCAGATACAGTCTATCTTTAAGAATGTACTGGAATTCCTGCAGGCAAAAGTGAATGAAGCCCTTCCGTCAATAAAGGCAAAATTTACAGAGGTGTTTGGAAAAATAGTTGAGTTTTTAAAGGGCTTTGCAGCAAATGCAGTTAAGGCTTTTCAAATGTTTATTAACGGATTTAAGGGAACAGGAGATCCCGGAGCTATTGCAAGCAGATGGGAGACGGCGTTTTACCGTATAGGCTCGATAGTAAGCACCGTTTTTAACGGGCTGGTTTCGGTAATCCTTCCGGTAATGCAGACAATATTTAAAATAGTAAGTGACGTGATCACTGGAATATGGAATTTCTGGAATACCTATGGGCGGCAGATTTTTGATACCGCTATAGGAATATTCAATGGTATTCTTGCATTTGTACAACCAATACTGGCACAGCTTTTTGCTTCATTTGCACAGTTCTCAAGCTATCTTACGCCGATATGGGAGAGCATCAAGACCCTTATTTTCTCGCTTTGGGAAATCATACAGCAGCTTTGGACACTTCTTCAGCCGGTATTAATATCATTAGGTGCAGCAATTACAGTGATACTTGGAATAGCTGTGGGGGTAATCAACGGAATCATACAAGCACTTGGACCATTCATCCAGGCTGTATTGGGTGCAGTCAACTTCATAATCAATCTCATTGGCTTTGTTATTGCTATCATAAACGGTGACTGGTCAGCTGCCTGGAACTTCCTTGTTGAGGCGGCAAAGGCGGCATGGAGCATGATTTCAAACTTGTTTATGACCATAGTTAATCTGGTGAAGGGGTTTGTCGAGGGTATCATTTCTTTCTTTAAAGGCTTATGGTATGCGCTGGTCGGCGGCTCCATCGTACCTGACCTTGTAAACGGTGTCCTGGGTTGCTTTTCCAATATGGTCTCAGGGGTTAGCAAGTTTGTAGGAAACCTTGTAGGCATAGTTATAGGGGCATTTGGAAATATAAGCTCAGTTGTTAGCAATGTTGTCGGCAGTGCCTGGAACTGGGGAAAGAATATGATGGGAAACCTTGTGAATGGTATCAAGTCCATGGCAGGCTCTGTTAAGGACGCAGTTACTGGTGTGGCGGATAAAATAAAGAATTTTCTGGGATTTGGTTCTCCTACCAAGGAAGGTCCCGGCTCTAATGCAGACCAGTGGGCACCAAACCTTATGAACATGCTTCAGGAAGGCATCAGATCAGGAATTCCTGCGTTGGAGGCAAACCTTCAAGCAGTTCTTAATCCCCAATTTAACAAACTTGCAGAAACTAACGGGTATTATTTAGGTGATTCCATGAATTCAGGAAAAAACAGCCTTGAAATTTCGGGGACAGTGCGTGTTGAAGGAGTAAATAGTAAAGGTGATCTGGTCGGGGTGGCTGAAATTATAGGGAACGATATTCAAAGGAATATGTATAGGTATTCAACAGAACAAAGTTATACAAGAAAGTTCAGGGGGTGATTACATGCCGGACACTTGGGGGTCTTCCACACTGCACATTACAGAGTATGGAAGGCCAGCAGCGGAAATTATCAGAAGCAGGAAAAAACTAATACCCGACCCTGCAGATACTACCTATCAGGAGATTGTAATGGGATGCGGAAGATGCAGGAAGGAGAGAGTGGTAAAAGGATATGGTGATGTGCAAGAGGTTGATGCTATGGAAGCAGACATGTATGCATGTATCAAAAGGATGGTTTCCTTTTCAGACGGGTTCAGCATGAATGCTGTAATCTGGCAGCTTAAGGCAGATAGACAGAAAGGCGCGGATGTTGTCTGGTATGAGTGCACTTTTCTTGAAACTTGAAGAGGTGAGTAGTTATGAGGAGTATACCTTCAGAGATAAGGACACTTTTGAAGACAAAAAGCATGCTTGGGGCTAATGCACCGACATCATCACTTTTGTTGCTGGATAAGGGTTCTGGATGGCAGATTGAATCATGGGTACAAAAAAGGAAATTAAGGTGGATAGATTCTGCCAATGACTGTTCTGGCGGTTCGTTTGTTAAAAGGGCCGATGGAAAGACGCTTGTAACATACCAAAAAGGTTACAATATAATGCTTGCAGCCGTTGATAATGAGATAGACCTTTTTACTGTTGATAATTTATGCGCATCCACGGAATGGATATTCTATACAAAATATACTACAGGTTATACAAATGGTCGCAGTTCAATGCTTCAGAGACTAAGAAACGGAAAAATTCTTCTTTATATTTATGAACAGGGTATAAGAAACGTCCAAGGAAAACCGCAGAAAATTTTCGTGTATGAGTCTGCTGGAGGTAACGGGACAGACTTTATATTTAAGGGTACTGCGTGGACATTTGATCTTTCGCTGCATTCAGGAACCTTAAACGGCGATTCTGATCTTGGGCATCCGATAGAACTTGACAATGGAAGATTGATTTTTCCATTCTCCGCACAGGAAAATTATATTTCAACATACGGCCGGTGTTGTAATGCTGTTGCGTACAGTGATGACGGAGGCTCAACGTGGATTGCTGTTAAAACCTTTCAGTATAACTATTGCATGGGTGCAGGAACAAAAGGAATAGCAAAGTTTGGAACGAGACTTGTTACGTGCAATGCACATTTTTATAGTGGTGGAGCATTCCGATTCACTTATAGCGACAACAACGGATCTACATGGATTGCATGTGACTGGGAAAGCCCGGCAAAACATGTCTATTCTTCTGTGTTTTGGGGGAATGACGGCTTTAATTATATGCTGGATAATACGGATATTTCAACCCGGACTTTTAACGTAATAAACAGCAGCGATAAAAGAGCATTTCCCGTCTCAGGACAGGAGGCATACAGCTTTGGAAGTATAGGAAGCGGCAGCTTGTGGGAAGGGCCTCTTAATACAAACGGAAGAATTGGTGATGATGGCATAGAGTCGCTGTTTATTACGGATGAAGGCAGAATCGCTGTTACCGGGAATCAGATTAACCAGCCGGGCGGAAATGTTGACGGGACATGGATAAATGGAGCAGACAGGATAAGGCTGACATCTAAAGTTCCTATCATTGAGGCAAGCGTATCCAGGGATGGATCAGCTCAGGCACAAAGACTGACAGCCACTATTCCAAATGTAAATCCTGAAAACGGCATAGATATAGGTTTTTTTTCACCAGAAAAAGACAGCAGCAGTGAATGGTACAGGCAAATCTGGCCGGGGAAGAATGTACAGCTTGAAGCAGGTTACGGCACTAATATGGTAAAAGTGTTTACCGGCTGCATAGATGTTGTAAACTTAGGGGTCCAGCCAGGTGATTATTCAGTGAAAATCGATTGCCGTGATGGTGCATGGAATCTTCTGGACAAATCAATTACTGATGGTTCAAACTATTTTATCAAGTATAAAAATAAAACCATTGAGTTTATGGTAAGTGACCTTTTGCAACGGGCAGGCTTTGAACCTGCGATTATTCATACTGAACCAACCGGGATTACAATTAAGTCAAAACAATTTGAGAGAATGAACCATGCCGATGCAATTGAATGGCTGCTGCAAATATCGGGTTTTGAACTAACGATAGATGAGGAAGGGAAGGCATCTTTTCACAGACCCAATGACCGGCAGCCTTCAATTTCAAATGAAGCAATTGTACTTACGGGTGCAGAACCGGCAGCTTTAAGCAGCAGCCCCATAGTATCAGGTTCTGAAAAGGTTACGGGCAATGGAGGTACACCAGTTTATGTCAGGGAAGTTGATTATTCTATAGATTATGCAGCCGGAACGATAACCCGTAAGCTGTCAGGTGCTATTCCAGACGGAAGTACTGTATATGCAGGGTATGTATTTGCAGCGTGGAAATTTAAGGAAGGAGAAGATCTTTTCTTCCTGGATTATACATACGCCAGGACAGACATTTATGGAAAAATCCGTGTGACTGGCAAAAAGCCAGATGGCTCAATAGCTGTTGGAACATACAGTGTTTCTAATTCCATGGATTCATACGGAGTACCTCAAGACAAAGTGCTTTTTATAGAAGATGAGAATCTTGATACGGATGAAAAATGCCAGAAAGCAGCTGACCAGTTGGGAGCGGAAATGGTAAAACGCTTTAGGGTTGCAAATGTCAGTGCAGTTGCTGTACCATGGCTCCAAGTCGGTGACTGCATACAGGTTATTGAGACCAGTACGTCCATAAGCGAAATTTACCGAATTCTCAATATGGAATTTGATTTTAGTACGGATGGTTTTATTATGACAATGAAAACCTACCATTGCGGATATACGCCTGTAGAATGATTGGAGGCAAGAACGAAATGATTAATACAGCTAAATCTCTGGTGGCATTTAACGACAGGCAGAAGAATGCTAAAGTTCAAACAACGTACAGCGAAGAAACAGAAACATTCTACAATACGGAAGAGCACTCTTCAAACCCGGATGCACACCACCCCAGGAATCATGCATCCAGTCATGCACTTGGAGGAGATGACTACCTCTCGCCGGAACTCATTGGTGCGGGTAAAGTATTCAGGCTTGCATTTGATAATCTGCATATAATTGATGTCAACCACAACCTGGGGGTTTATCCGATGGTTCAGGTTATACAGGAAAATGAAGCTGCCGGGTATGGTACTGGATTATATGGCGGTAATAACTTTGGAGGAACTGCATCAAGAATTGTTGCAGTTCCTTTAAATATAACACACAATTCAAGGTACAACTGCACGGTAGAACTTTCAATTCCTGCATCAGGGGAGGTGATTTGCATTGGCTGATTCATTAACAGCAAATTTAAGTCTCACAAAGCCGGAAGACGGTGCATCTTCGGGAACATGGGGACTAAAATTAAATACTGACATGGATATTTTGGATCTTGCTGTATTTTCACACCATTTTGCAGAAAATCCATCTGAACACAACGGACTGAATTTTTCTTACAAGGCTGGAGTGGTAAGGAGTGGAACGGCAGTCTCTGTAAATTCTGGCGGCAGTATTGGATTATCTAATAACGCTGTAAATTATATCGAAGCAAATCCCTTAACGGGAATAGTCGGTAAAAACAATACTGGATTTACAATGGGTATGGTTCCATTGTTTCAAGTAATAACTTCTTTCGGCATAATTACGTCAGTCATTGACAAAAGAGCATTTCTTATTCAGGCGGTGCCTGCTCTGAAGGAATGGTTTTACAATTTTTATGGTGAAGGCACAATTGATACTGCTGCGGCTCTTACAAAGGGATTTGTCCTTGAACCTGTGACCGATCTAACGGTATATTCAGCCGGTATTTTAACGGATGAAGCAAATACCCAAACGCTGGTACTTAGGATATATGAACTTAACAATTCCACTCAGACAGGTTCCGCAATTGCCTCAAGTACAAATATTACAGGACCAGGAGAGCTTTCGCTGGTCAGTTTTGATTTTGCAGCGCCTGTAACTTTAACAGGTGGACGAAGGTATGTTGCGGGGCTTTCTAATATTACAGTGGGGGCTTCTGTAGTCAGGGTTCAGACACAAGCATACCCGACTTTTAAAGCTTGTGGGTTTAAAAGAAACCTTTACGCAAGAATTAATAACAGCAATCCTGGAAATGGAGCCTCATGGACGGTCGGGAGCGGTGCTCCTTACTCAGGCGGGTTAAGAATACAGACTAGTTAGTAAGAGGAAAATCGATATGGAATGGGAGATGAAATTATGGCAAAGGTAAAGATAGTAATGGGTGAAAATCCTGGGGCATCTGAGGTTTTCGTAGACGGAAACAAAGTTGAAAAGTGTGCGGGGATAAGGCTTGAACCAACGAAAAATGGAAATATCAAGGTACACTTTATTATTATTCCCCAGGTTTTAGAAATTGAAGGTGTTGCAGACGTAATATTTGAAAACCCAACCGGCGTGAATGGATAATTTACCAGTTTTGAAAGGAAGTGAATTTACCATGGAACAGCAGCACAGATGTATTCAGGAAGAAAGAATTCGAGCATTGGAGACAGGCCAGGCTGAAATGAGAGTGTATGTTAAAGATATCCGGGAGGATATTCAGGAAATTAAATCATCAATAAAAGAATTGAGGACTTCAGCGGATACAAGCACCGATACTGGCGGGAAGATATGGTCTCCTGTCGTTATCGAGATGATTAAGCTTGTGGCACTTTGTGTTGCTATTCTTGGCGCAATAGTAGGTGCGGTTAAAATATTGGGAAAGTGAGGGGCGGTATGTGGGTATAAAAGTGCTTAACCTTAATCAACAGACTTTTGGCAGTTTAGAGGTTATGGAAAGGTTAGAAAATGATAAACACGGCAAGTCCAGATGGAAATGTAAATGCAGATGTGGAAACATCAAAGCAGTTAGAGGAAGTGATCTGGTAAGTGGGAAAACTACTAGTTGTGGATGCAACAAGGCTAGACACAATTTGACAAACCATAAATTATATAAAACATGGTATGACATGAAGAATCGGTGTATGAATTCAAAATTAAGAGCCTATAAAAACTATGGTGGTCGAGGAATTAAAGTATGTGAAGAGTGGAGATGTAATTTCCGCTCTTTTTATTTTTGGGCAGTAAACTTTGGCTATAGACCTGAGCTTACTTTGGACAGGATTGATGTAAACGGTGATTATTCGCCTGAAAACTGCAAATGGTCAACTTATCTTGAACAAAACCAAAACAAGCGAAATGTTATCCAAATAGAGCATAAAGGCTCTGTTAAAACGGTTGCTGCATTTGCCAGGGATAATGGTGTATCCAAACATGTCCTTTATAAAAAGCTTAAAAAAGGATTGAGTATTCAAGAAATCATGAATGGGAGGAATATCGATGAAAACAGTATATTTATCACCCAGTACGCAGCACGATAATATTGGAGTAGGCAATTACGGAAGAGAGTGTGACAGGATGAACCAGACAGCGGATATAGCACAGGAAGTGCTTGAGAGACATGGGGTGAAGGTATATAGGAACAAGCCGGAATGGTCACTTACACAAGTGGTGGCAGACAGCAATTTAAAAAAGCCGGATATACATTTCTCTATTCATAGTAATGCTGGCAACGGCAAGGCGAGAGGCTGCGAGGTTTACTGCCACAGGTTTGGCGGAAATGGCGAAAAGCTGGCAAGGGATGTTTATGAGGAATTGGCACCTTTGACACCGACAGAAGACAGAGGTGTTGATGAAGGATATAATTTCTATGGCCAAGGCAAGCATATGTACGAACTGGCATATACAAATGCTCCTGCTGCTTTGGTGGAAACAGCCTTTCATGACAATCCCGAGGATGCACAATGGATCATGTCGCATATTGATTTGATTGGCACAGCACTTGCAAAAGGCATTTTAAAATATTTCAGAATACCTTTTCAGGAAGAAAGCCCGGATTTGGATACTGAACTAAATGTGCTTCAGGAATTCGGCATCATACAGTCACCCGGTTACTGGAGAAAAAATGCTGTGAAAGGTAAGACTATTGCTGGTGAATACGCCGCTATCCTTATTAAAAGGGTGGCGGCTTTATTAATGAAGGGAGGGATTTGAAGATGAGTACACAATCAAGATGGAGAAGCCCTGTTGCATGGGGTGCAGTAGTGGCGTTAGTACTATTTCTGTTAAAAAATTATGGTTTGCTCGGTTTTATAGGCTTGACGGAAGAAAGCTTTAAAGAACTAACTGCTTTAATATTTGCTGTACTTTCGGCATTTGCCTTCTTTAATAATCCTGTCAACAAGGACGGATTTTAGGTGTAGGCAATACAGATTTTAAAGCCTGCAAATAGACTTATTACTTGCTTTACAACGTATTAAGAGTTAACATGTACAATGAGCTGTAAAAACAATATAAACAGAGTATTTCAGGTAAGGATGGTGTTTGAATATGACACAGTCAATAGTAGACATTTTAGTGGCAGAAACATTAAGGCAAATGATTAGAATGAAAAGTAAGAAAGGCATATTAAAGCTGCGAAAAGCACTGGCTGATGGGAGTAAATCAAGTTTGCTAAAGAGATTGACGGAGAATTAAACCATCTAAGGAATGAAAGCTCTGAAAGGAATTTTAATAAGGACGCCATGACTTCCGGGTGCAACGAACACCAGGAAGTCAGTGCAGGTAACCCAACTACCTAACACCGGCAGTTTTTGCTGCCACAGCGACCTTGTATCCATTATACTTTAAAAAGTATTTTAAAACAATGATACAAAAGGCGCAGTGTGGGGTTATAATTAATCCTGCAGTGCATCTTGTTGATTTCCTTTCAATATAAAATGAAGGGAGACAAAAACTATGCAAAACACTACTATGAATTTTGAGGAAGCCTTCCGGGATTTCTTATCAAAGCGGGTCACAGAGGAATTGGGCATCTGGCTTTCAGCTGATGCCCAATACAAGAGGGTGAATGCTGAATTAGAAATGCAGGAGGAACAAGTCAAGGCTTGTGTTCATTCTAATGAATACAGGGATTTCGATATCCTCTTTGACAGGCTCAACTCCTTGTGCGGTGAAATGGAAATCACTATTGCCGAGACTGCTTATATGAAAGGTCTCAAAGATGGATTCAGACTTTACAGTACGATTATGCTTGACGTGGGTACAGTGCAATGCCAGGAGGATTAAAGAAGCATTTGGAGGAAACAGCCGAGCGAAGGGTTGAGGAGCTTGGCATCCTGATCTTAAAGAATGACAGCACATATAAAGAACTTCGGATACGGGCATATGAAGTTCAGCAAATGCTGGTGGCAAAGCTGACGGAGGAACAGCAGGGCATATTTGTGGAGTTTGAGGGACTCCAGAACTCGCAGGAGGCAATTGTAAGAGACAGGATTTACAGGGATGGCTTTATGGATGGGGTCAAATTGGTCAGGTTGTTGTTGAAGTAAGTTTATCAAAAATACAATCAGCATATAGCTGTAAGAGTGGTTTCTAATCGAACCCCTCTTTTTTTTGTCAAAAATTCGGGTGGGAAACTTTTACTTTCCTGTGTTGCGGGAGGTTGATAGGATGAACTTAGAACAAAAACAAAAGGTAAGCAAAATGAGACACCAGGGAATGAGCTACCAACGGATAGCAGCAGACCTTGGTGTTTCTGAAAATACAGTAAAATCATATTGCCAAAGGAACAACCTAGGTGCAGTTAAAGGCAGCAGGAGTGAAATCCATACTGAGTGCAAGCAGTGTGGAAGACCTTTGCTACAAGGAAGAAAGGGGCATCCCTCAAAGTTCTGTTCGGATGAATGCCGTAGGAAATGGTGGAAGGATAATGAGGGTCAGCTAACCAGGAAAGCATGGTATACCATCAGCTGCACTGGGTGTGGCAAGACCTTTGAAAGCTATGGTAATAAAGGTAGGAAGTTCTGTTCCCATAGCTGTTATATTAATTATCGTTTCAATAATATTAATAAGGATGGTGATGCATCATGAATAATGAGCAGTTACAGAGGGAAAAGAACTACAGAATATCCCTTTCCATCGCCAAGGCAATGCTATTGAATGGAGTAATTACAGAAAAGGAATTTAAACAGATAAATCGTCTTTTGGTTAGCAGGTACAAGCCTTTAATAGGCGGATTATAACGGTTGCTTTGTATTAAAATCAGAGTTATCATCGTACTACGAGGGGGGTGGTTTCATGCAACGCAACATAAAGAAAATAGAGCCTTTGATGCCAAAGGCACCAGCCAAAAAACGTGTTGCTGCATATGCCAGAGTGTCAAGCGGAAAGGATGCCATGCTCCATTCGCTCTCATCCCAAATCAGTTATTACAGTGAATATATACAAAAACATGCAGGGTGGGAGTATATGGGGGTATATGCGGACGAGGCGCTGACAGGCACCAAGGAAAGCAGGCCTGAGTTCCAAAGGCTCATGAATGATTGCAGAAATGGCAAGATAGACATAATTATTACAAAATCAATATCTCGCTTCGCAAGGAATACAGTAACTATGCTTGAGGCGGTAAGAGAACTTAAGAGTCTGAACATCAATGTATATTTTGAAAAAGAAAATATACACTCAATCAGTGGGGATGGTGAATTGCTTCTTACCATCCTCGCTTCATTTGCACAAGAAGAAAGCCGATCGGTCAGTGAGAACTGCAAGTGGAGGATAAGGAAAAGGTTTGCAGACGGAGAGATTGTAAACCTTCGGTTCATATTCGGATACAGCATTAAAAAAGGTAAAATAGAAATCAATCCAAGGGAAGCAGAATTTGTTAGGATGATATTTGAGGAGTATATCAACGGTAAGGGCTGTACCCTCATTGCTAAAAAGCTAAGGGACATGGGTATCCAGTCAATGAGGGGCGGCACATGGAATGCCGACAGGGTTGCAGATATTATAAAAAATGAAAAATACGCAGGACATGCCCTGCTTCAGAAAAAATATGTTCAAGACCATTTGACAAAGGCACTGGTTGCAAACAAAGGTGAGCTACCAAAATACTATGCCGAAAATACTCACCAACCTATTATTGACGAAGCCACTTTTAAAAAGGCTCAGGAGATAATGGCTTTTAACAGGGAATTGAATGCAGGAAAAAAGGAAGCCGGGCATTATCCTTTTACATCAAAGATAGTATGTGGAAGGTGCGGAAAGAACTTTAAACGCAAAACTACCAGAGGTAAAGTTTACTGGAATTGCTCCAGTTACCTTAAGTTTGGAAAGGAAGCCTGCCATGCAAAACAAATCCCTGATGGAGTATTGACTTTACTAGTGGAGGAGGTGCTGGGGCTTTCGGAGTTTGATAAAACAATATTTGAACTGAAGATAAAAGAAATACAAGTATCCGAATGCAATGTGGTTGTTTTCATATTTCATGATGGGCATATCGTAGAAAAGGAATGGCAGAACAAATCCCGCAGTGAAAGCTGGGATGGCGAGAGAAGGTATAATGCAAGGAATAAGGCATTGGAGTATTATGAGAGGAGGAATGCACAATGTCGACAGCAAGAGCGGTAACTGTAATTCCTGCAACAGCAGGACGGTATGCTCCTATACAAACAGGAGCAGTTGCAAGAAAAAGGGTTGCAGCCTATGCAAGGGTTTCCACAGACAACGATGAGCAGTTGACCAGCTATGAAGCGCAGGTTGATCATTATACAAGGCATATCAAATCAAACCCTGCTTGGGAGTTCATAAATGTATATTCCGATGAGGGTATATCAGCTACCAGTACCAAAAAGCGTGATGGGTTCAACAGGATGATTGCAGATGCCTTGGAGGGTCGGATTGACCTTATCATTACAAAGTCGGTCAGCAGGTTTGCCCGCAACACTGTGGACACCCTTACCATAGTCAGACAGCTTAAGGAAAAGGGTGTGGAGGTCTATTTTGAGAAGGAGAATATTTTTACACTCGACAGCAAAGGAGAGCTTCTTATAACCATCATGTCAAGTCTTGCCCAGGAGGAAAGCCGGAGCATCTCTGAGAACGTTACTTGGGGTCATAGAAAACGTTTTGCAGACGGAAAACTGATGCTTCCTTATGGCAGGTTCCTTGGCTATGAAAAGGGTGAGGACGGTCTGCCAAAGATCGTGGAGAAGGAAGCATTTATTGTCAGGCTTATATACAAGCGGTTCCTTGAGGGTAAAACCATACCGGGGATAGCAAGGGAATTGACAGACAGAGGAATTCCCACTCCATCAAATAAAGAAGTTTGGCAACCAAGCACAGTATTAAGCATTCTTCAAAATGAGAAGTATAAAGGACATGCGATGCTTCAGAAGAGTTTCACTGTAGACTTCCTGACCAAGAAAAAGAAAGCCAACGAAGGTGAGGTTCCTCAATATTATGTTGAAAACAGCCATCCTGCAATTATATCCCCTGAAGTATTTGATCTTGTTCAGCATGAACTCAAAAAGAGGAAAGGGGTCAAAGGATACAAGACTGGTGGAGGTTGCTTTTCTGGAAGGATTGTCTGCGATGAATGTGGAAGTTTCTATGGCAGCAAGGTCTGGCATTCCACCAGCAAGTACCGGAGAACAATATGGCAGTGCAATAATAAATTTAAAAACAAGGAGCGGTGCCAGACTCCCCACCTTTACGAAGATAAAATAAAAGAAGCATTTCTGGAAGCCTTCAACAGCCTTATTGAAAACAGGGATGAATTGCTTCAGGGGTATAGGGAAATTATAAATGCCCTGACCGATACCGTAGGACTTGATAGAGAGTATGAAAAGTTCCAGAGTGAAAGCGAAGTGGTGGTGGAAATGCTACGTAAGTGTGTTGACGAAAATGCCAACTCCGCTCTTGACCAGCAGGAATATACCCAAAGATACAATGCTTTGGTACAGCGGTATGAGTCTGCTAAACATGGATTGGAAAATATCAATAATAAACGGTTGGAACGCAGTGCAAAGAGTGAAAGCATAGAAATGTTTATGCAAAGGCTTGAGCAAAATGACAAGCTTTTGGTAGGCTTTGACGAGGATACCTGGAATGCAGTTATAGAAAAGGTAGTTGTAAAATCTGAGCATGAAATGACATTTATTTTCAAGGATGGGTTGGAAGTTGAAGGCTCAATGTAATCTTTTACCCAAATCACAAATGTGCTAAAATAAGGTTATAGAATTGGATTAAAGGTGGGTATGTGAAATGGGGTATGTTGAACTTAACAACACTGGTGGTAAGGATCTAATTGAAGGAAAGGAACGGGTACTGATTTTTACAGAAGGAACCATACTTACTCCTCCATCCATATTTAAGCATTTTAAACATACATCATATATTCCTATAAAAAATACTGTAACCAAAATCACATCTTGGTATCAGCAGGGTGCGGAATTACTTTATTTGACTTCCTGCAAAAAGGAAAAGAATGTTGTTGAAATAAAAGAACTTCTCTTAAAATACAAGTTTCCTGGGCAAAGATTGTACTACAGGAACAAGGGTCAAAAGTATAAAGACATTGTTGAAGAAGTCATGCCCGATATACTAATTGAAGATGACTGTAGGAGCATTGGTGGCCAGTGGCAGATGTGTATTACATATGTGAAGCCGGAAATTAAAGAACGGATAAGATCAATCGTTGTAAAGGAATTCAAAGGTGTTGATAATTTGCCAGACAAGTTATTGGAGTTGAAATATTATAATGATTGATTATAAAGGTTATGTATACAACATTGCGTGAATAAATGAAAATGCCACAACCACATTTGAATTACTGTGGTTGTGGCATTTTATATGTTACATAAATAGGCGGTTATATGTAGTTTTGTTGGCATTGATAAATGCATCATTCAGTAGCGATTTTAAGTAATTTTGTTCACTGACTGCAGTCAAAAGAGCCTTACGAAGATCATCGAAAATTTTCCATTTGTTGTATTTTGGTGTGTGTGATAATTTTAGAATCGTCTGCTTGCAAGTGCTTGGATCAGTACCGTCAGGAGCTTCAAGAATGATTTTTCTTGATACTTTATCCAATTCCATAAGTAAGTTAGATTCGAACTCATTCTTAACACGGTCTAAATCTTCACGAATTTCTACTCCTAACGAAAATTTTTGAGGAGTCAGATTATCCATAATAGCTTTTATAAAATCTGTAAAAGTATGAATAATGACATTTTCCCATTTCTGAGCATATGAGACATGAGGACGACCACGATAAAGATTCCATAAAATAGCATCTACTGTCCAGTGGTGTAGCCTACTGGAACGATCTCGTAATTCACCGTATTCGGTATTGATGCAGTCAAGCAAGCAACCAATAGTTTGACCAATAATCACTTGAAGGGGTTCCTTGGGTTCTATGAATTTATCTATTTGATCAGGGGCAATGTTATGATTTTTAATTTTGCGACGTACTTGAACATATGCTTTACCTATTGAAGTACGTAACAAGCGGTATGGGTCATTTGTTGCAAAAAATGCTGTTGCATCATCACCCAACCGACTTCTACGTAAAGTATTGGCAAAACAAATGATGTCCGGTTTTTCAGGAAGAACAACACGGCTGTCTCTGCCAATAACTGACTCAATCAAGGAAAGCGTACTTGTTTTAAGTTCTGAAATTTGGTTCTGAACTTCAAGTGCTGTAGGCTCATCTTCTTGCTCGAAAGCATTTGCACGATCTAGATTGGTTATTGCTACAATCAGTTTGCTTGGCCGTACAGACTGTTGGATTGCCTCTAGATAGTCTTTGTTTTTAGAATCTATAGAAATTGCACTGCGAACATAAATAATGGCATCGTACATTACAGGTGTCAACAGAGCCTCTCTAACTCGTTCGGGAATCTTCCCAAAGCCGTCATTGTCAAATCCTACAACGTCATATACACAATAAGCAGTTTCGTTCAAATATCCATTTAGGAGCAGACCAGGCCCAGGCACATACAGTTTCATATCTTTAATCACACATGCGGCACTTGGAGCCTTTTCCTTAAGAGAGTTTGTGACCGCTTGTACACAATTCTGAAACTCAGTTGCATTTTTACCACGGGCAATAGCAGTATGAGATATATTATCTACTTCAAAACCTGCATTTTGAAGACAATCAATCGCCTTTTCATAGATCAATGTACTAAGTTCATTGATGAGATCAGTCACATTAACTGTAATCGGAGGCTCGGTAGAATTGTTTACCTCGCTTGTTTCTGGAAATAGTTTTTGATCGATAAGGGTGTCAATCATGCGATTTGCTTCGGTCTTGTCAGTTTTTAAAAGATCAAAATAGTTTTTTCTAAATAAATCATCTGCTTGTTCATCGACAAATTTAAGAATCGAAGTCATAATTTCTTGATAACGCATCCAGGCACTTTCGTAACCGCTGAGTAGCTTTTCTATTCGAAATGTAGCATCTGCTGGCGAGAGACGTTTACTAATAGTGGAAATATAAAAGCTGTCATGCTCTGATTTGTTTTTTGGTCTACTAGAGATGCAATTCTTTAATTCAGGAACTAGTGATGCCTTCATATGACGCCCAACATCAACCTTAATTTCTTCTAAATCCTTAATACTGTTTATCAAAACATCAGCGGTATCAAGAGTTGGAGCAATGAAAGTTTTTGACATACAAGAGGTTGTATTTCCGTTGCCAGCAAAAAGGTGCATGCCACTCTGAAAGTCAGGATACACCATTCCAGCAATCAGTGTACTTTTTCCTTCCCCGCTCCCTCCGACTACTGCACATGCTGGGTAGTTTTTTTCTTCTTGCTCATAACCTAGGGTAATTAACTGGTTTTTATACATAAAAAATCCTCCTAAAAAAATTTTACAAAATAAAGACGCTTCTTGTCAAAGACACGCCAAATTCTGCACAAATTTATGGAGGTTACTACATTTCCACTAATTGTGATTGTCTGACATGCACGCCCCATCAGGCATACGGCTGAAGCCTTATTGAATGAACTTTCGAATACATCGCGGACACCAACATGCCAACTCTGCATTACGAGTTTCTCCAACAATTGCCATCTTTAATTGTAAATCTATTCTAACACCAGTAAAAAAGAAAATCAAGATATTCTGGAAATTTTGATAAATGCCTTTAGTAATATTGTAATATTTGTTTAAAAATTGAATAATGAATGAATATTAAAATATTTCAGGGCTAAGGGCTAATAAACCTGATTTCAAAGGCTTTCAGATGGGTGCATACAAAATAGCGTAAATAAAATCACAAAAATAGCCGTTATTTTGTATCAAAATCAGAGTCTATAGACAAATAAGAACTACAATTTTAATACAATGCAAAGTCACTGATTTCAGTGGCTTTTGTTGTTTTTAGGGGTGAAATTGGGGTTCGTTTTCTTTAGATTTTCATAGTTGGATTGTAAATATGAGGCAAATATGTACCAGGGTGTTCAAAAGGGTGCAAGGGGTGTTCACTTTCTTTAGGGGTGTGCATTTTTGATGAGGGGTGTTCAAACCTTTTAGCAGAAGTCCGATTATGAAAAATATGTTCAATTCAATAGCAAAAAGCAATATATATCTTGGGTTCTTCCGCATATTTGGCGGTTATAGGTAATTAATTGATTGATAAACTACCTTATTTGACAATAATTCTATACCGCATCTTCCATACATCACTCTCTTTATATTCTTAATTTTATTAACTGTTCC
>Ga0208826_1000031_pt1 | contig 184231 bp, 161 predicted proteins | sample AD_UKC115_MetaG_FD_184451 | JGI IMG/M metagenome (GOLD analysis project Ga0208826, IMG submission 184451) | Active sludge microbial communities of municipal wastewater-treating anaerobic digesters from Hong Kong - AD_UKC115_MetaG (SPAdes)... | ecosystem: Engineered > Bioreactor > Anaerobic >...
AGGTTGATCTATAAGCTGCAATATCCCCTCGATGGGGTTCAGATAACAAGACACCCAGGTTGATCTATGAGCCGCAATATCCCCTCGATGGGGTTCAGATAACAAGACACCCAGGTTGATCTATAAGCTGCAATATCCCCTCGATGGGGTTCAGATAACAAGACACCCAGGCTGATCTATAAGCCGCAATATCCCCTCGATGGGGTTCAGATAACAAGACACCCAGGTTGATCTATAAGCCGCAATATCCCCTCGATGGGGTTCAGATAACAAGACACCCAGGTTGATCTATAAGCTGCAATATCCCCTCGATGGGGTTCAGATAACAAGACACCCAGGTTGATCAATAAGCTGCAATATCCCCTCGATGGGGTTCAGATAACAAGACACCCAGGTTGATCAATAAGCTGCAATATCCCCTCGATGGGGTTCAGATAACAAGACACCCAGGTTGATCTATAAGCCGCAATATCCCCTCGATGGGGTTCAGATAACAAGACACCCAGGTTGATCTATAAGCCGCATTCTGTTAACAGGGGGGTATCCAACTAAGGACGACTCCTGTATAGATGACCATCTCTCTCGGCGAGCTGTTACCAGCACGCTCTAGCAGTCTACCCGGAACTTAAAAGGAGACGAGCAGCCTCCACATGTTCCTGCTTGACCTTGCTCCTGGCAGGGGTTACCTGGCCGCTGCATTACTGCATACGCCGGTGGTCTCTTACACCGCCATTTCACCCTTACCTGACACCTTTCCTTCGATTCCTTTCAGAAGTGAGGAGTGGTGACAGGCGGTATGTTTCTGTGGCCCGATCCGACAGGTTACCCAAAAAGGGCGTCCCCGTCCTGGGTATTACCCGGTGCCATGCTCTATGGAGTGCAGACTTTCCTCGGCACAGTTCAAAACTGTGACGCGGTCACCCGATCAACCTGGGCAAATTCATCATACCCGGATTAAGTTGAACCGTCAATCTTTAAGAATGTCATCCACCTGCTACCGGCGGAATAAAATCTAAAGTATCACCAGAATTGAGAACAGTATCCCAACCATGTGGAAGAGTTGGCACCTCTTTCCCGTTTAAAAAGACATGGACATGCGCATGCAACTCGTTATCTTCGTTTATCCAATGAGATTTGAGCAATGGTACTTGCTCAACGACGACATGGATTGCTTTTATTATGGTAGTATCTTCCGGTAATGAAATTTCGAATTGTTTTTGTCCAGCAATTACTTTGAATGTGGCAAAGAGATGTATAGTAATATTCATGGGTTTATTAAACCATATCTGTTCGCAAAATACGACCTCCAGACCTGACTGTTGATATAATCTTGCTATGCCCATTCATTTATTGTCCGAGGCAGTTGCCTCTCAAATAGCAGCTGGTGAAGTGGTTGAGAGACCAGCATCGGTTGTAAAAGAATTGCTCGAAAATAGCCTGGATGCTGGCGCGACTAACATTTCCATCCAAATTCAACAAGCCGGCAAGCAATTGATCGAAGTAGCAGATAACGGTTCAGGGATACCTTCTGATGAAGTAGAGCTGGCAGTTACCCGGCATGCTACCAGTAAACTTAACTCGGCAGCGGACTTATTCGCGATCCGTACGCTGGGTTTTCGCGGAGAAGCTTTAGCTTCCATCGCTTCGGTTTCTCGCAGTATACTGACCACACGAACTGAAAAGGAAGAAGTTGGTTCACGTCTTGTGATAGAGGGCGGTGAAGGTGGTAAGTTGCAAAAAATGGGGTTTCCGACAGGAACAACCATCCGAGTCGAAAATTTATTTGCCAATGTACCAGCACGTTTGAAATTTCTCAAAACTGATGCGACCGAACGGCAGCAGATTCATGCCCTGGTAACGCGATATGCGCTGGCATATTCTCACATACAGTTTAGCCTGGTGGATGATGGCCGCGTTGTGTTAAGAACCAATGGCAGTGGAAACAGACGTGAAGTATTAGCCAGTCTGTATGGCGTTGAGATCGCTCGCCAAATGTTGGAAGTGACTTTTGAAGATGGCGATATTTCGATCACAGGATTTACAAGCCCTTTATCTCTTACCCGATCGAATCGAAAAGAGATGACCTTCTTTGTGAATGGACGCTGGATATGGGATACCGCGCTTAACGCTGCAATAGTTCAGTCTTATGCAGGTTTACTTATGGTAGGAAGATTTCCTTTATCAGTGTTGTTCATTGAAATTCCCCCTGAAGAAGTAGATGTCAATGTTCATCCCGCCAAAGCTGAAGTACGTTTTCGTAGTAGTGATAAAGTATTTTCAGCTGTGCAACGGGCGGTACGAAGAGCAGTGATGGCATATTCTCCTATCCCGTCTATACACCCGCAAAGATTATGGGGAACACCATTATCATCTACCAACTCGTCTCCTGTCACAAAGGCACCTGGTTTAGATTGGCAAATGGCAGCAGAATCGGAAAGCATATCTACCCAGGTAGAGCCCAACAATTCGACAGTTGATGCCTTTACACCTGCAGATGACCTTTCAAGAGGCAGGCTGCCTTTACTACGGTTGATAGGGCAAATCGGTGCAACCTACCTGGTTGCTGAAGGACCAGATGGCTTATATCTCATTGATCAACATGCCGCGCATGAGCGGGTTTTATTTGAAAAATTATTGAATCAGCGTGGTAAAGAAATGATCATGCAGCCATTATTACAACCTATTACGATTCAATTGGCACCTCATCAATCAGCAATTCTGACTGATTCTTTGGAAACTTTAGCAAAATTAGGGTTTGTTGTCGATGAATTTGGTATTAACACCTTTCGGGTTCGTGCCATCCCTGCGCTTTTCCTAAAAAATGATCCTCAAGTGATGTTGAGAGCAGTTGTCGAAGAGATTGAAGAGGATGAAAGTCCTCTGCGATCGGAAATGGAAGCTATCATTGCATCGAGAGTGTGTAAAAGTGTCGCAGTAAAGGGCGGAACCTTATTGGCTCCTGAAGAACAGGCGAATTTGCTGCGCGACCTGGAAAGATGTTCCTCTCCACGGACTTGCCCGCATGGCAGACCTACCATGATCCATCTTTCTGTGGATGTTTTGGAAAGGCAATTTGGAAGGCGGGGTAGCCGGTAGGTTAAGTTTTCAAGGGGAGTTGAATCGTAACAATCGTTCCAACAGAAAGCTTGCTTTTCAAATCAATTTGCCCTTTGTGAGCCTGGATGATCTGTTTACAAAGCGCGAGCCCAAGTCCTGAACCAGTTTTCACTTTTTCAGCATTGTGAGCCCGATAGAATTTATCAAAAATTGCCGGAATATCTGTCTCCGGTATCCCGTTTCCTGAATCTTGAATGCAGACCCATAAGTTACCAGATTCTTCCCAGGCACTAATATAAACACTCCCTTTAGGGTGGTTGTATTGGATAGCATTCCGGATGATATGTGTGAAAACCTGCTCTATACGTTTTCCATCGATATTAATAGTGGGCAAGGTTTCTGGAATTTCTTCTTGTAGAGAGATCATATGCTTTTCAGCAAGATTTTCAAGTTGATGAATGGATTTGTATAAGATGGGAACAATATCTGTTAGTACAGGTTCAAGAGATATACGACCGGTTTCCCAATCGGTTACTTCTTCATAGCTATTCACTACATTATTGATCTGGTTGGCATGCAATTCGAAAGAATTGACAAGTTCGAAGCGTTGTTCTTCCGGTAGTTCAGGCTGTTTTAAAAGATAAGCAATCGTGTTCATGGTGGTCAATGGAGAACGGATGTGCTGAATGAATTCGGGAACCGAATCTGCCGATGTTTCAGATTGAATAGCCTCAAAAGGCTTATGGTAGTATTTTGCTGTTTGTGCAGCCAGGATCAATAAAAGCTCTTCTTCATCAGGAGAAATGGGGTTTGGATGATTGATTAGTTCAACCATTCCAATTGCTTTTTTATTGGCAAGCAATGGAATTGCGGTGATCCTATATACTTCAGAAAAATAAACTTGTTCTGTTGTCAGGACATAGCAATGATCAGGTGGATCAAGTTTAAGAGAGCGCCTTTCTCTAATTACTAGTTCTGCCATTGGATTTACAGAAACTTCTCCCAGTGTGGAAAATCCCTTTTCCTTCGTCCAGACAGTCTCCATTTTTGGTGATCGAGCGGGATCATCTTGTAAATACACCAGGGAACCAGCAGCATTTATCAGTTTGGCAGTGTGATATGCAAATTGTTGCAACATGACATGGGGTGATTGTGCTGTCAGCACAGCAGCCAGCGACTGTATAAGGCGATAATAGGAGTTCTTTTGACCCAGAGAGTTCATGGTTTCAACACCAATTCGGTAATTGCTGGCAAAATCTCCACTGTGTTATATGGCAAAAGAACATCTGCATATTCATCAAGAGGTGTGCTGCTGAAATTGTTGATGATCAGGCAGGCGTGATTTTCCACCGCCATTTGTGGAATTGTACATGCAGGAAATACCTCCAATGAGGAGCCAATCACAATCATGACATCTGTATCTTTGATCAATTCTTCTGCCCTATTCCAAATATCTTGTGGTAAATACTCCTCATAAAGAACAATATCAGGCTTAAGATACCGGTCACACTTCCAGCAGCGCGGCAAGATATCTTGTTGCAAGAATCTTTCCAGGAAGGGAGTTATTGGGTAAACCGCTTTGCAATAGGGGCAGATAAGTCTATCTACAGAACCGTGTAGTGGAAAAACGTTTTTTGATCCTGCTTTCTGATGGAGCATGTCGATATTCTGGGTAACAATTGCCTGGATCTTTCCGGCGGCTTCTAATTGAGCCAGGCTGACATGAGCAAGGTTGGGTTGTGCTGAAGAAATTTGCTGTAGCAAAGGTTTGAACCAGGTGAAAAAACGTTCTGGGTGAAATTGAAAAGCAGAAAGAGAAGCTACATACATGGGATCATCTTTTTGCCACAAGCCAGTCTCTGCAGAACGAAAATCTGGTATTCCAGAAGGAGTGGAAATTCCCGCTCCGGTAAAAGCTACCACGAAGTGGGCATTCTTTATGATATTTGCTGCTTTCTGTATACCCCCGAATGCAGCAGTGGGAATCATTTCTGTATCTGCTCCAGCATGAAATCTGCAAGCCGTTCAAATTGTTGGGTCAGCAACCCTTCAGGCTGCAGTTCGATCAATGGAATGTTTTTTTCTGCTGCCAGAATTGCCACTTCTGGAGCAGGTGGAATCATCTGGGTAACCTTGATCTTGAGGGCTTCCTGAAGTTGGGTAACACTAAGCTGCATATCTGCCCGAATCCGATTGATGATGACAATATGCAGTAATTTTGATTTGCCAAAACCGTATCTGGCAAGATCACTGGTAAGGATTTTTGTGTGTTCTAGACATGAAGGAAAAGGTTCGATCACAAGAAGTAGTTCATCACAGTAATTAAGCAGCCGTTCGATATTGGGTAATGTTGGTACTCCAAAATCCACCAGAACCAGCTCTCCAATTTGTGGTAAATGCTGGATGATCATTTCCATTTTGGAAACTTCAGTAACCAGATTTCCATCAGCGAGATTGTTGCCTGCAAGAAGCAACCGGGGACCATAGGTAATTTTTACCAGTTGCTTTTCTATGGAATCACGGTTGATATCATGAGTTTTCATATTTAGCAGATTATTTAATCCATTCGGATTCATGAAACCCAGATCAATTGCCCATGAGCCATTTCCAGGATGGGTTTCAGCTGCCACAATATTTATCTTACTTTTTTTAGCAATACTGATCGCCAGGTTAAGGGTCAAAGCAGAAACACCAAGACCGCCTTTCGCTCCAATGACTCCAATCATTTTTCCTTTTTCAATGATTGGAACGGGTGAAAGTGGGCGGGGTGTACGTCTTGCAAGAAGAGCTTTTATATGAGCGATTAATTCAGCCGGGTGAACTGGTTTTGTGAGGTAATCATCAGCACCAGCATCATAACCAGCAACTTTATCATCCAACTGGCTTTTTGCGGTGAACATTAATACTGGGGTGTTTTCAGTGAGCGGCTCTGCACGTAACAGTTGACATACCTGATAGCCATCCATACTGGGCATCATGATATCAAGAATGATCAGGTCTGGTCGTTCACTTTTAGCCTGGAGGAGTGCCTGCTCACCATTATTGGCAGCAATAATGCTATAACCCTGACGCTGAAGCATCAACCCAACCATACGTAACGTTTCGAAATCGTCGTCGACAATTAAAATTCGTTCACCCATTGTTTTCACCCGGTTTCACTTTCTTCAGAGATATTTTGACCTAACTGGCTACCTTCAGGCTCGATATGATTAAAGTATAATCAAAATTATGGATTCACGTACAATCATCCAAATTCTTCAGGAAGAATGTTGCATCAACTGTACCAGCCCTCTTGTAATAGGTGTTTCTGGCGGTCCAGACAGCCTGTCTCTGGCACATTTATTATTCACTTGCGGTATCCCAATTATTGTCGCGCATCTTGACCATCAATTACGCGATGAATCTGGCGAGGATGCTTCATTTGTCAAAACCATTGCTGGAAAATGGAAGGCGGCTTTCGTTGAGAAGAAAGTAGATGTGATGGAGATTGTCAAGCAAAAGAAGTTGTCCATAGAAGAAGCTGGAAGAATAGCGCGTTACCAATTTTTATTCGATGTAGCAAGGCAAAACAATGCACAGGCAGTAGTTACAGCACATACAGCTGATGATCAGGTAGAAACCATGTTGATGCATCTTTTACGAGGATCTGGATTGAATGGTCTTAAAGGAATGAAAATGAGGCAGCTCTTACCAGAATGGGATGCAAATATCCCATTGGTACGCCCTCTGTTACGCATTTGGCGCTCCGAAATATTAGAATATTGCAGTAACCATGACCTTCATCCTATCATCGACAAGAGCAATCTGGAAAATACTTATTTCAGAAACCGGCTGCGTAATGAGCTAATCCCATATTTGCAGACTTACAATCCCAATATTAAAAATGTTCTCTTGCGAAGCACAATAACACTATCAAACGATCATGATCTTTTGCAAGATATTTTGGAAAAAGCATGGGAAAGTCTATCTCCCGAAATAACTGAAAACCTGGTCAAGTTTCAAAAGGGATCTTTCCTTTTGATGCAGCCTGGGGCGCAAAGTAGCCTGTTTCGTCGGATGATTGCACATCTTCTTCCACAAGCTCGTGATTTTTCCTTTGATAATATTCAACGCGGGTTATCCTTTATCCATCAGCCAACCCAAACCAACCAATTGGAACTGGAACAGGGGATTGTGCTACGAAGGATTGAAGAAGATATTCTGATCACTAATGATCCAGGAGCCCTCTGTACTTTGGTTTCTGGCTGGTATCAAACCTTAAAGCCAGGGCTTTTTTTAACCGCTCCAGGATGTTTACCCCTGGCAAATGGAAAATATATTCATGCTGAAGTAATTTCTGTAGAGGCAGCCAGAATGCACCCAGCATGGAATCAACATGGTCATGCTTTTCTGGATGAAACACAAACGGGGAGAACCTTTATGGTTCGAAATGGCTTGCCTGGGGATCGTTTTCAACCCCTGGGGATGCGTGGAAATAGTCTCAAGCTATCGAATTTTTGGATTAATGAAAAATTGCCTCGCGAGGCTAGAGCTTTATGGCCATTGGTTTGTGCAAAGAATGAAATTATCTGGATCCCTGGATTTCGAACCAGCCACCAGGCTCGTGTGACAGAAAATACAACCGGTGTAATTCACCTGTGGGTGGAATAAAAACAGCCGAAGAGCTGATGACCAATTCTTCGACTGTATGTAAGCTTTTTAGATCAGAATTTATTTTTCTGCCAGCTGTCTTAATTTCATACTGATCTCACGATATTGAATTTTTGATACACCCAGTTTCTGGCGGATCTTCTCTGGTTCAATACCATCCTTCCAGTCATTGACCGCGCATGTCCAACGGCACATATCAAAAGAAAGGTGCTTGGCGATTCCCGCCTTTTGCCCGATCTCTTCTAGTAGATATTCCAATCTGCGTGGTGACCAGGGAAATACTTGATCCGATGGGTGATATTGAGCTACATATTCATTGTATACAGCAACCCAATCACCGGGAAGTGAGATCTTTCTTTCTTTATAGCGATTACGTGGGCTGGCATAGCGTACAAATAGAATGGCTCCATTGGGAGAATCTAATTCAACATGATTAACATGGATTCCCAGACACTCTCCCTTTTTTATCCCTGTTGACATGAGTAGTGTAAGAAGTGTATAAGGTCGGGCATCCGGGCTGTTTGTGTGGCGGAATGAATCGGCAGCTTCAATTACTTTTTCCTGTTCTTCCTGGGTCAAGATCTGGGGCAAGGGGCTGATGACTGTACGCTGGAGGATCTTTTCAGCGGGATCTGTGGTAATCACGCCATTTTTATGAAGCCACCGGAAGAAAGATTTGATGGAGGTAATGCGTCTTGCAAGGCTTTTCGCTGAACAGGGAACACCACGTTCTTTTTGTAGCCAATCCAGGAAGTGATTTAGATCTAAAGTAGAAACCTGTCCTACTGTTTTATCTGGAGCGAGAAACGATGCCAATAACTGCATATCGCCACCAAAAGATTTAATGGTGAAATTTGATCGGCCTTGATCATTTAAAAAATATTGCCATGCAGAAATCGCTGGTTTTAGCGGTGATGTATGGGTAATATGAACCTCAGAAGGTATTTGGTTACTCATAATTTGACCTCCAGGTAACTTGTCTCTTCGTGTAGCTTATTTCAGTCTACATGACAAGTCTAATTATGTCAAATCGCAAATAAAAAAATCACGGTGTAAGCGCCTGTTGCAGGATAGGATAAATTGCTTCTTGATTGGGGAGTAATACCATAGCACCGCCTTCAGCAATGTAGTTCCATACTTCATTTTGCCCTATTGAATATTGACGGATATGCCCATTTTTTGCCAGTTTAGGCGCAAGCTGAACATAGGGGAGCATATCATCAAGGCTGAGGTCAGTTTCTACGTTATCTGAAAGGATATCGTATAACTCTGGAACTCGACTGAGTCCATTGATGCTTAGAATACGTTCAAATAATGCCAGAATGACCTCTTGTTGGCGACGATTGCGATCAAAATCGTTGGTAGATTTTCGTGAGCGAACATACCATAAAGCAGTTTGCCCATCCATTGGAAAGACTCCCGGCTGGATGATGCAATAATCGCCATAAGCAATTGGCAGGTTACAATAATCCACTAACTCTTTCTTTACATTCACATCAATTCCATCCAGCGTGTCAACTATGTCAATAAAACTGTTAAAATTCGTCATGATGTAATGGGTTGGGCGTACTCCGAAGTTATATTCAAGAGTATCTGCCAGTGCGGCGAAACCACCCATATTCATGGCGGTATTGATCCTGTTCATTCCATAATAAGGGATGTATACATATAAATCACGAGGAAAAGAGACAATACTGGCAGTACCTTGTTCTGGGTTCAAGATCACCAGTAAAATAACATCGGTTCTAAAGCCACCACCGGGTCTTTCATCAGATCCAAGGACCAGGAATAGTTCCTGACCTTCGGGCATGTTAAGGTCAAAATACCAGGGTGTAGGGGTAAAAGGCAGCGGTGTCTCGGTGGGGGTTGGGCTGGGGGTAATTGTAAATGTAGGCGTTATAGATGGTGTAATGGTTGGCAAAGGCGTGTGAGTGGCAGTTGGTGGAACAGGTTGAAAAGGTGTCCGGCTGGCAGTTGGTCCAGGTGTTTTATTAGAAAACATGGAAATCGATGCGGGCAAACTAATGGATGATCCTGGGAAGGAACATCCTGCCATTATCATTATTATTACAAAGAAGATCAAACCCTGCTTCCAGTGTTTTTTCATTTTTTATCCACCGGATGTAGGTATGGGAATGGGTATAACTGTCGGAATTTCTCCCGAGGGGGTCGGAATTCCTGGTGTGACCAAATGTTGAGGAAGGTATATTGTTTTCCCAATTTCCAGGAGGGTTGATGATCCCATGCAATTAACTTGTTGTATTTCTTGTACAGTCACACCAAATTTGGCAGCCAAAGCATATAACGTATCACCAGGCTGGATGGTGTAAAGAATCCAACCTTCGGGTTTGCTGCAAGGCTCTGTTTCAGTTACGATGATCGCAGTCGGTTTCGGTGGGATTGGTGGCAGGAAGAGAATACTTCCAGGAACGATCTGGTCTGAAACCAGACAATTGCCTGTTTGTAAATTATCTACTGTGATCTCTCGGCTTTTTGCAAGTCTTTTTAGAGTATCACCCTGCTTCACAACATATTCTTTCCAACCCTTAGGAATGGGGCAAATAGTAGGTGTAGTAGTGCATGTTGAGGTGTATGTATGAGTACTTGTTGCTGTTTTTGTTTTGGTGGGGATTATCGTATTCGTAGCGGAATTTGTGATAATGCTGGTTGATATTTCAGTGGTTTTTTGCTCTTCTGATGGTTCAGGCGTAATTGAAGAAGCAAATGGCAGGATAGAGATCATTGATTCGGACGAAGAAATCATAAACCCACCAAGAATTGCTACCATGATCAACCCAGCGGCGCCAAAACCACGCAGGATCTCATTCTTTACGTTCGTCATATCCATCCATTACCTGAGTCTCCCCAGGGGCTACAGGCAATATTACATTGATAGAAGTTCCTTCTTTTGCCTGGCTTTCTATCCATAATCTTCCATCCAACTTGTTCACCAGGTTCTTTATTGTGAGCATATCTTTGAAAGGAATTCCCAACCCTGCAATTTCAGCGGTACTGTCAACATTAATCTGGGATTGGATAAGCGATATTTCTTCATCATTTAGCCCTATTCCGCTGTCTGTTATCTGGATCACAATGAATTCTTGATCATCTTGCTTTGTACGGTTGGCTCTCAAAAAAACCGAATTTCCAGCAGGAGTTGCGATGATAGCATTTTGCAATAACTGTCTCAAAACTTTTATTAAGGCTTCCCGGTTTATTATAAGGGAAGGAATGTCATTGGATACATCCATGCGAAACTTGATATCTTTTTCCAGGAAATCTGAAGCTGTATCAGAGATCACCTGGTCAATAACGGTCATCAAATCAATTTGAGAAGGAGAAATATCTAGATCAGGGAAGCCTTGAGTGGTTTGCTGGATCAGGTTATCGAGTTGAGTGTGAAGTTTTTCTACAGTGATCTTGATTCGTTCCAGGAATGATCGTTGTACTTCGTTAAGCTTACCGGCAGTCTCTGATTCAAGGATATCAATATATCCCATCAAAGAAGATAATGGGCGACGGATCTCCTGGGCAGAGGTGATAAAGAATTCAGGGGAGGCGGATTGCACTGCTGGATGTAGAGCAGCCTGTTTTTCAAGTTTACTAATTTTGGTTCGCGCTTCAGTCAGTTGCCCTTGCAGGTTCGATAATTCTTCAAGGGTCAGTTGTAGTTCTTGAGAGACTTCATTATTCGTTGGCTGAATAAGCGTTGCAGTGCCTTTATCAGAATAATCAGGTACCTCTTCTGAGGAAGGTGACAATGTGGGTATTTCGGGGATGAGGCTTTCTTCTGAAATATTGCTAGTGATTACCTTATGAGTTTCTGGTTCTGTTAACTGGGTAGAATCCTGAAGAAGCTGTAGTTCATTATAAGCAAGCAACAGTTCCCGGAATTCCCCTTGAAGCTCATCCAATTCTGCTTGCTTTTTCTGTAGATCCATTTTTTCAGGTGATGTATCAGGAGAACCTTCTGTATGACGTTGCAGGTTAAGAAGAGTTTGAAGTACAAATTCAGAAAGACCTTGTATATACTTTTGATCTTCTTGAGTCCAGATACGTTCAGCAAAAGGAGATAAGAGAAGTATTCCGCCCCAGGTGATCTCAGAATTCGCCAGTGGAACATACATGGTATTGGCAGCATCACGTAGGTCTAAGGCATCAGCAAGGTTGTCAAGTTCGGGGATTAGATTGGTATCAACATTGTGAATATACGGTTTTGCACGCTGAACTGCGCTGGATAACACAGGAAGGAAAGTTTGTGGTTTGCTGAAACCAGGCAATTCTACTTCACGAATCAGGTCATATCCACAGAGAAAGATCAAATCATCCTGTTGTCTTGGCGCTAGGATGAGATAACAAATATCTGCTAACATGGTCTGCCCAATCGCTTTTGCAATGAGTGGGGGAAGTGCGCCTTCTGGAAGCTCTTGCGTTATGTGAAGCCAGGTTTGCAATGTACGCGGGTCTGCAGAATATCGACGACGTTCACGGTACATTCGAGCCTGCTCGCCCGTTTGTTCTGCCACTGGTGGTGAAAAAAGACGCATTGCGAGGAAAGGAAGCAGGGGAAATGATACCAGGAATGATAGACGAAGTATTCCTGCCAGATTCCCTTGTGAATTACCAAGGAAAATCTGTAACATTCCTCCAATGAATATCAGAATACAGATGACAAATCCAAAACTCCAGATGAATGGGCGGTTACGAATGATTGTAAACGCTCCAAAAAGAGAAAGGACACACAGCAAGATGTCCCATCCAAGTGCCATTCCCGTTGTGTTAAATTCATTGTTTTTACTTTGGGGAAACCAGATGATCAACGAGATGATCCAAAGGATCAAGAAGAACAAACTTAACCCTACTATTGCTCGATCAATGAAATGTGACGGTTTTGGAGCTATCCATAACCAGAGGATCCATATAAGGCTGATCAGGATCACTGCTCGATCCAGGGTAGGAAGGAGAGTCTGTGGTGAAATTCCAGCCAACTGACTGATCAAAGATGCTAACAGGATCAAACTTTGGCCAATAAGCAGAACCACGAGCCCTGTACGCATCCTTTTGATGTGAAGAAAACGGCTATTACGCTGATTGATCCAGATTGCCTGGAAAGTTGCAAATAAGGAAAAAAGTATCACCAGGTGAAAGAACACATTCCCAGGTGATTGCTGAAGAAAGAGCCCAATCTGGTAGAAAAGACCGTTCATTTTCGCTCCAGAAGTAATTATAGCATCACAAGAAAAATGAGAATTTTGGGAAAATAACAAATTGATGTTGTCTGACAATTGACAAACGAAAAAAATCTGATTACACTTTGAATATGACCACGTTACTCCTACGCCACGCAGCAATTCTGGTAACTATGGACGACCATCGAAGGGAAATACCTGACGGTGGTCTTTTTGTCAGGAATGGATTTATCGAGCAGGTAGGTGAAACCAATTCTCTGCCTGAAACTGCAGATGAAATTATCGATATGTCCGGTCATATCGTTCTACCCGGCATGGTCAATACTCACCATCATTTTTTTCAGACACTAACCCGGGCAGTACCCACAGCACAAAATGTTAACCTTTTTAACTGGTTAAGAGCTCATTATCCTTTCTGGTGCAAGATCACGCCGGAAGATATTTATATTTCCACCCAAACAGCCTTATCAGAACTGGCGTTATCTGGCTGCACAACTGCATCCGATCATCTGTACCTGTATCCCAATGGCTCCAGGGTAGATGATGAAATCGCTGGAGCTCAGGAAATTGGCATTCGGCTACATGCTTCACGAGGGTCGATGAGTATGGGCGAAAGCCAGGGTGGGGTTCCACCAGACAGCCTGGTCGAAAATGAAGATGCGATTTTACGCGATACCCAACGGCTGATCGAACAGTATCACCAATCTGAACCTGGAGCCATGCTACAGATTGTTGTTGCTCCCTGTTCGCCTTTCAATGTTACTCAAAACCTGATGCGTGAATCTGCCAAACTGGCGCGGCATTATGGTGTGCATATGCATACTCACCTGGCAGAAACAGAAGATGAAGAAGCTTTTTGCCAACAGAGATTTGGGTATCGCCCGATGGCATACATGCAACAGGTGGATTGGGTCGGCGAAGACGTCTGGTTCGCTCATTCCATATATATCAACCAGGAAGAGATCAACGTATTTGCAAAATATGGCTGTGGTGTAGCGCATTGCCCAACATCCAATATGAGGTTGGCTTCTGGTATTGCACCTTTATGGGAGTACATTCAGGCGAATGTGCGGGTTGGTTTAGGTGTTGATGGTTCAGCCAGCAATGATGGCTCTAATATGCTGGCAGAAGCACGGCAGGCATTGCTGCTTGCGCGACTGCGTGCCGGTTTAATGGGGGCATCTCTATCCAGCTCAAACACCATTCCACTCCTGAAAGCAAGGCGGGCACTGGAATTGGCAACCCGTGGTGGAGCAGAAGTTTTAGGGCGTAAAGATATTGGTTCTTTGGAGCCGGGTAAATGTGCTGATTTTATTGCGATTGACGTAAATAGACTGGATTATGCCGGGGGGTTACACGATCCGGTGGCATCAATCCTGTTTTGTGCTCCACAGAAAGTGGATTGGAATGTAGTGCAAGGAAAAGTTGTTGTGAAAAATGGTGAACTTGTGAATGTCGATGTTCATCGTTTGATCGAAAAACATAATCATGCTGCATCACGATTAAGTGGTATTCCATTACCTTGAAATAAAGGAAAAGGGATTCTGGAGACAGAATGCAAATAGCCTATTACAGCTCGAAAATATTGGTCGATTGTGCAATGGGTCGTTTACCCGCTGATCTGGTAATTCGAAACGGACATTGGGTGTGCGTGCAGACGGGTGAAATTATTCCAAACACAGATATTGCCATCATTGATGGGAGATTTGCCTATGTGGGTCCTGATGCAAATCATACGATTGGTGAAAATACACGGGTAATCGATGCTGATGGGCGATATCTTGTTCCCGGTCTTATAGATGGGCATTTACATGTGGAATCAGGAATGTTAACGGTCAGTGAATATGTGCGTGCGGTGCTGCCACATGGAACAACTGGAATGTTCATTGATCCACATGAGATCACGAATGTCTTTGGATTGCGTGGCGTGCGCCTGATGCTTGAAGAAGCCAGGCAGCAGCCTATCCATGTTTATGTACAGATGCCTTCATGTGTGCCCTCCGCTCCTGGATTTGAAACTCCGGGCGGTTCGATTGGGCCAGCAGAAGTTGCAGAAGCCATGACCTGGCCAGGAATTATCGGATTGGGTGAGATGATGAACTTCCCAGGTGTATATAATGGAGATGAAAAAGTTCATTCTGAAATGGCAGTAACACGCCAATCAGGAAAAGTGATTGGCGGGCATTATGCCAGCCCGGATCTGGGGCTCAACTTCCACGGTTATGCTGCTGGTGGACCCCAGGATGATCACGAAGGCACACAAAAGCAAGATGCCATTGAACGTGCTCGTCAAGGAATGCGAGTGATGATGCGCTACGGTTCTGGATGGAAAGATGTCGAGCAGCAGGCAAAAGCTATTCTTGAAGAGGGATTGGAAAGCCGCCTGTTCTCCCTCTGTACAGATGATGCTCATTCAGCTACTCTTGTTTATGAAGGTCATATGGATAGGGCAATACGACATGCAGTTTCAGTTGGACTACCACCCATGATGGCGATTCAAATGGCTACAATCAATACTGCAGAGCATTTTGGGTTGACACGAGAAATGGGATTGATCGCACCTGGCAGACACGCTGATGTTGTGTTGGTGAAAGATCTAAATAATTTCCAAGTAGATCTGGTAATTGCGCGTGGCGAGCAAATTGTTGAAGATGGAACAATTCTGGTCGAAAAACCAGTTATGAAATATCCTGATTGGGCTTTACACTCTGTACATCTTCCGCATATGCTTACACCAGATAATTTTTGCATCCCTGCATTGCGTGATTTTCCCCATACCGCTCATGTAATTGGGATCGTCGAAAATCAGGCACCTACGCGTCATTTGCTGATGACGGTCATTCCCGAAAATGGTGAGATATTGCCAGACATGAAACGTGATATAGCTAAATTGGCATTAATTGAGCGACACCATAATACCGGGAAAGTACAAATGGGTCTGGTCAAGGGGTTTGGTTTTACCTGCCCATGTGCAGTTGCTACCACAGTTGCACATGATTGTCATAATATGATCATTGCGGGCACTGATGAGGAGAATATGGCGATTGCTGCCAATCACCTGGCTGCAATGAATGGCGGTCAAATTGTGGTCAAAGAAGGGAAAGTGATTGGACAGGTGACACTTCCCATCGCAGGGTTGATGTCGGATGAGCCTGCTGTAGATGTAGCAAAGGCTGCAGATTCTGTTTTGATGGGATTTCAGAGCTGTGGATGTGCCATTCAAAATCCAAATATGCAGCTCAGTTTACTGGGGCTGGTGGTCATTCCTGAACTTCGAATTTCGGACCTGGGATTGGTGGACACCACCCGGTTTGATTTTGTGCAGTTATTGGAATGAGACCAGCTAGAAAATCAATCAATTCTTCCAAAGGAGGACTGGAAATCCAGAAAAAGACAAAATGCCTGTAAATGAATCTCTTCATCCCTTTCAAAGGTTGCAGCAAGAATTAGCAGTGCTCATAGCTGAAACACCAGCAGGAGATCGATTGCCTTCCGAACCTGATTTGGCATGTCAATTAGGTGTTTCACGAGCAACATTGCGTGAAGCAATGCGTACTTTTGAGGGACAGGGATTGATCCGTCGAAGGCAGGGTGTCGGCACATTCGTTGTCGGACGCTCTAAAGTAATAGAAACTGGACTTGAGGTACTGGAAAGTATTGAAAAAATGGCAGGTAGAATTCAATTGGATGTATCCATGGGTGAACTGCGAATTAAACATCATCCCGTTGATGCAGCCCAGGCTGAAATTTTCCAGATACCTGTCGGAAGTGACGTGATAAAGGTAAGCCGAATCATTCTTGCAGAAATGCGACCAGTAGCGTTCCTGATTGATGAGATCGCTGCCGATCTCTTTTCATCGGAAGATTTGCATAATGGATTTACTGGTTCAGTTCTTGATCTCATGTTGAATCGAGGAGATTTTAATTTATCAACTTCGGTAGCAGAAATTAAGGCTGTAGCTGCTCCAGCTGAAATTGCTCGGGCGATGCAGATCCAACGCGGTGATGTACTGCTACAAATGTCCAGTCAATTGTATGATATCAACAGTCGCGTGGTTGATATCTCTCAAAGTTATTTCCTACCTGGCTATTTTCGTTTCCATGTAGTTCGCCGTGTAGAAGGAAATCAATAACTATTTTGTAAACCTCAGGAGGTATTTGAAATGCGTAGTTTTGCTGGTCGTGATATTCTTTCTCTGAAAGATTTCGAACGAAACGAATTTTTTCATGTTTTTGAAGTAGCAAAAGAGCTTGAACCTATTGCTCGCAGCCGCCGCAATGTGGACATGCTCAAAGAAAAAACATTGGTCACTGCTTTTTATCAACCCAGCACCCGCACCCGGCTTGCCCATGAAGCTGCCATGCATCGTCTGGGTGGACATGTTACCGGTTTTTCCGATGCCAAGATGACCCGTGCAGGTGACTGGTATCAAGAAAGTATCAAAGATACTGTAAAAATGCTCGAATTCTACGGTGATGTGATTGTTATGCGCCATTTCCAGCAGGGTGCCCCGATGGAAGCAGCTAAATGGGCATCTGTTCCGATCATTAATGGTGGTGATGGTTGGGGTGAGCATCCTACCCAGATCTTAACCGATTTATACACAGTCTTATCGGAGAAAGGTCATATTGATGGATTAACCTGGCTTGCAGTTGGCGATATGCGCATGCGCACTATGCACTCCTTGGCTTATGCGCTTACCCAATTCGATTGCCCGATCACATTCGTGGCACCACCCGAAATGTCAATTCTGCCAGAATTTCAGGAAGAGCTGAAGCAATATAATCTCAATTTCACCATTGCAGAACATGTTGAACAGGTAATTGCGAAAGCAGATGTCATTCTGGTAGAGCCAGTTGTTCAACCAGACTACACCAAATCTCGCCAGGAAGCTGGAGAGCACGGATTGACCCCCAGCAATTACAAGATCACCCGTGAATTACTGGCAACCAAAGCAAAATCTGATGCGATCTTACTGCATTCCCTTCCTCGTATGGATGAAATTCCACCCGATGTTGATATTACCCGCTGGTCACGCTACTGGCAGGAAGCCTACAATGGTGTTGTAATGCGTATGGCTCTTTTGGCGCTGGTATTAGGCGCGATGGAATAAAAGAATTGGAGATGCTGTTATGCAAACATACTTACATGGTCGTGACCTGATTGGCGACCTCGATTTCAGTAAGGAAGAAGTCGAAACTGTATTAGATGTTGCTTTTGACCTGAAACGCAAACGCGCATTGAATGAATCCACCGCACTGTTGCGGGATAAAGTACTTGCAATGCTGTTCTTCTTCAGCAGCACCCGAACCCGCGGTTCTTTTGAAGCTGGCATGGCGCACCTTGGTGGTCATGCAGCTTTCATTGAAAGCCGCACTACACAGATTTCTCATGGGGATACCCCAAAAGAAATCGGAGAAATCTTTGGGCGTTACTTCGATGGCATTGCAATCCGCCATGTTGATTGGGGTATCGGAAATAAATATCAAAATGCTGTTGCCAAAGCATCTCGTGTGCCAGTTCTGAACATGCAATGCGATGTGTATCATCCATTCCAATGTCTGGCTGACCTGATGACCATTGTTGAGAAAAAAGGACGCGATCTTCGACGCAAGAAGATGGTTGTCTCATGGGCATATGCGGCTTCTTACCAGAAACCCATGTCCGTTCCTCAAAGTCTGGTGTTGCAAATGCCGCGCTTTGGCATGGATGTAGTTCTTGCTCATCCACCAGAGTTCCGGTTGATGCCAGAAATCATGGATATGGCACAGGAGCAGGCGCGCAAGTTTGGTGTTGGTTTTGAAGTAATGGATGACATGGAAGCAGCATTCAAAGATGCTGATATCATTTACGCAAAATCCTGGGGCGCGATGGTTCACACACCAGATCCAGAAGAAGGTGCGAAGATTATCAAGAAGTATGAGCACTGGATCACAGATGAACGGAAAATGGTACTGGCAAAACCCGATGCTATCTATATGCATCCACTGCCTGCTGATCGAAATATTGAAGTTACTGATGGTGTAATCGATGGCTTGCAGTCTGTTGTTTATGATGAAGCAGAAAATCGTATGCATGCCCAAAATGCCGTCATGGCACTTACAATGGGATAAATCTAATCCCTCACCATGAGGTTCTCTCATGGTGAGGGATTAGATACTGAAGGTATATTTATAAAAGACGAGAAAAGGATTTTTGTATGTCGAAGAAAATTGCAGTAGTTGCCATTGGTGGTAACAGTTTGATTAAGGATAAAAACCATCAAACAGTCGAAGATCAATATCTGGCAGCAAAAGAAACAACATTTCACATTGCTGATATGATCGAAGCCGGGTGGGATGTTGCTATTGGGCATGGTAATGGACCTCAGGTGGGTTTCATCATTCGCCGATCTGAAATTGCAGCTAAATACGAAGGTATGCATGAAGTTCCTATGGATGTATGTGGAGCTGACAGCCAAGGAGCCATTGGATATGCGTTACAACAGAACCTTCAAAATGAACTGCATCGCCGAGGGATCAAGAAACCAGTTGCTACAGTTGTAACCCAGGTGGCTGTGGATCGCAATGATAAAGCATTCACAAATCCCTCAAAACCAATCGGTGGCTTCATGGATGAAGAAGAAGCAAAGCGACGTGCCGCTGAAATGGGTTGGACGGTTGTTGAAGATGCGGGACGAGGATGGCGACGCGTGGTGGCTTCTCCAATTCCACAAAAAGTAGTCGAAGTAGATGCGGTCAAAGCATTGATCCAGGCTGGTGTGATCACGATCACCGTTGGTGGTGGTGGTATTCCCGTCATTGAGAAAGAAGATGGCACATTTGAAGGTGTAGCAGCGGTTATTGATAAAGATTATGCAAGCAGTTTATTAGCCCGATTAGTTAAAGCTGATCTGTTCCTGATCTCAACTGCAGTTGAAAAAGTTTCCATTAACTTTGGAAAACCTAATGAGCAGAAAATTGATCAAATGACCCTGGCAGAAGCAAAAGCTTACCTGGCTGAGGGCGTACACTTTGCCAAGGGCTCCATGGCGCCGAAAATCCAGGCGATTATCTGGTATCTGGAAAATGGTGGTAAGAAAGCCCTTGTCACCAACCCAGAGAATATCGGTCGTGCTTTGAAGGGCGAAACTGGCACCTGGATAGTTCCTTAATGAAAACCTGTCGGGCAGCATTTATGAATGTTGCCCGACAGATTTTTTATATTAAATTTTAGAGATGCCTTTTAGTTTCATGGTATAAATGGATTGTTAAGAAGTTTTAATGCGCCTGGCTTTTTAACCAGTTCGGAAGGAGGTGGTTTTCCGGCGAGAGATACTTCAAAACATACCCCAGATCCGTTTATACACAAAATTTTATATTGGAGGAGAACATGTCACGTAAAACAGCATGGATTATGCTAAGTGTTTTTATCATGATGAGCATGATATTGACCGCTTGTGGCCCAAAGGCGACTCAAGCACCCGAAGCGACAGAAGCACCATCGGTAGAAGAGACTGCTACAGCTGAAATTACTGAAGCAGTGGTTGCAACAACCGAAGTGCCAACTGAAGCTGCTCCAATTAAATTCGGCCTGCTGCTTGTAGGACCATCCACTGATATGGGATGGAGCCAGGCTCACTATGATGCAGCTCTCTATGTTCAGGAAAAACTTCCAGGTACAGAATTTCTCTATCTTGAAAATGTCTACACCGGTTCAACTGCACATACCCAGACTCCAGCTGAATTAGCTGCGGATATGGTTTCCAAAGGCGCTAAACTGGTTATTTTCAACTCTGACGACCAAAAAGACAACGCAATCAAATTCGCACAAGAGCATCCTGATGTATATGTCATTCATGCTTCTGGCGATTCTGCCTGGAAAGAAGGTAAAAACTATGTTGATCTTCCCAACATGAAGAATATCATGGGCCGTATGGAATATGGCAAGATGATCGCTGGTTGTGCGGCTGCCCTGACTTCACAGACTGGAAAGATCGGTTTCCTTGGTCCATTGATCAATGATGAAACCCGTCGTTTTGCTGCTTCTGCTTATTTAGGCGCTAAATATTGCTGGACAAATTATCTCAAGAAAGATCCTGCCGATTTAAAGTTCAAAGTAACCTGGATTGGTTTCTGGTTCAACCTCCCTGGTGTCACTCTTGATCCTACGCAGGTAGCTGATGATTTCTATAATACCGGATATGATGTAGTTCTAAGTTCCATCGATACTACTGAAGCTCTCACTGAAGCTAAGAAATTTGCTGCCGATGGTAAACAAGTATGGGCTCTACCATATGATTATAAGGGAGCCTGCGAAGGTGCAGATGATGTCTGCCTTGGTGTCGAATACTTCAATTGGGGTCCTTCCTATGTAAAAGCCATCCAATCCATTCAGGATGGAACATGGGAGTCTTCCTTTGAACTTGTTGGTCCAGACTGGTCAGATATCAACAACCCTGATACTTCAGCAGTTGGTTTCAACAAAGGTGGCGCACTTTCAGAAGAGAACTCTGCCCTGGTCGATCAATTCATTAGCGAATTAGGTGGCGGTCTGAATTTGTGGACTGGCCCGATCAATTTGCAAGATGGTACTGAATATCTTGCTGATGGTGTAGTTGCGACCGATTATCAGGTCTGGTATCTTCCTCAGCTGTTGGAAGGCATGGAAGGTCAAAGCGAGTAGTTCATTTCGTATGAGGGGAAGGAAATCCCTTCCCCTCATTATTTCGTGGTCTTGAGGGTAGGCTGTTGAACATTTCATTCTCGCATATTCATAAGTGGTTTGGAAAGGTTCATGCAAATGATGATATTTGCATGAATATTTCTTCGGGCAGCATCTTTGGAATTCTGGGGGAAAATGGCGCTGGAAAAAGCACTTTAATGAAAATACTTTCAGGATTTTATCAAGCAGAATCGGGTGAAATACTACTCGATGATAAAGCGGTGAAAATATCATCACCTGAAGATGCAGTGGAACTAGGAATTGGTATGCTTCATCAGGATCCACTTGATTTCCCGCCCATGAAAGTTATTGATAATTTCTTGCTTGGACGACCAGGTGGATTGTTTCCTAATAAAAAAGAAGTCGAAAAAGAGATCATCCGATTATCGAAAGAGTTTGATTTTCAGATCAAACCTGATACGTTTGTTGAGACACTGACGGTTGGCGAACGGCAACAGCTAGAGATATTACGTTTACTCTGGTTGGGAGTAAAAGTTCTCATATTGGATGAACCTACCACTGGTATTTCAGCCAATCAAAAAGAAAAACTGTTTACGACACTTGTGAAACTGGCAAGCCAGGGATTAACTGTAATTTTTGTTTCTCATAAGCTTGAAGAAGTGGAAGGATTATGTAATCACGTTGCAGTACTGAGACAGGGGAAACTCGTTGGTGAGGTCGAACCTCCGTATGACACTGATCGATTTGTTAATATGATGTTTGGCAAATCTATTGAGGTTGGAAGCAAAACCTCCTCGAAGCAAAGTGTTTGTTCTCTTAAATTAGAAAATATTGGGCTGGAAGATTACCGGCTTCGTATGCGGGATATCAACCTTGAGCTAAATTGCGGTGAAGTGATTGGTTTGGCTGGAATGGAAGGCTCCGGTCAAAGGTTGTTCCTGCGAATGCTTACAGGATTAATGCGCCCTGTTAATGGAAAAATACTCATCGATGGGAAAGATTTCGCCGGGAAATCATATGCGACCTTTAAGAAGGCAGGTATAGCGTATTTGCCAGCAGCAAGACTGGAAGAAGGGTTGATCACCGGTTTGACCCTGACTGAACATTTTATTCTATCTGAAGAACACCGCGAATTATTTGTCGATCAGAAAAGTGCAATGGATTTGACCGAGCAGAGGATTCGAGAGTTTTATATTAAAGGTACGCCTGTAAGCCGTATAGAACAATTGTCTGGTGGTAATCAACAGCGTGCCTTACTGGCATTATTACGAAACAAGTTGAGTCTGATCTTACTGGAACATCCAACTCGTGGTCTGGATATTGAATCAGCTATATGGATCTGGTCAAAGATGAAAGAGCGATGCAAGGAAGGCACTTCCATTGTATTCACCTCGTCTGATCTTGATGAGATCATCCAATACAGTGATCGTATCCTGGTATTCTTTGGTGGGCTGGTATCGAAACCCATTGATGCAAATACAACCACAGTTGAGGAACTGGGTCAGTTGATCGGTGGTAAGGGATGGTAAGTCATTTCGAAGGAGCATCCAGATGTCATTAGAACCACAGGCAGGGCGTACTCCTGCAATTCTAAAGAAATCTACCTGGATTGATCTGGGGATCAGGATTTCAGCCATTCTTATGGCTTTGTTGTTCACTTCTCTTGTACTTGTAGTAGCCAAAGCACAGCCCCTTGAAGCATATAAGAATATTCTGATTGGAGCTTTTGGAACTCCGATAAAAATAACAACCGTTTTGGCATCATGGGTTCCCCTGGTGATTGCCACATCGGGTTTGCTATTCACATTTACAGCGGGGCTTTGGAATATCGGCATGGAAGGTCAGATAACATTTGGTGCCATATTCACAATTGGGGCTTTCCGTTTGCTCGATCATACCAGCCTGGCGCCAAATATGGTAACAATCCTGGCGATCCTTGCAGGCGCTCTGGGTGGAATTCTGTGGGCTTTGTTGCCGGGATTGATGAAAATCTTTGGGGGGGTGAACGAAATCTTTGGTGGCCTGGGATTAAATTTCGTTGCTAAAACTGTCGCTATCTGGCTAATATTTGGTCCCTGGAAACGTCCAGGGGTTGCTTCGAGCAGCGGAACTGAATGGATCGATCCGAAATTCCGCCTTCCTTTTATTGAAGGTACGAATATTAGTTTAACAACTTTAATTGTTGCAATTATTCTTGTGATCTTTGTGGCAGTGATGTTGAAAGGTACGCATTTTGGTTTAAAACTGAAAGCGATCGGAAAGAACGATAAAGCTGCTTACATCCTGGGCATTCCCACTACACGATACTTTTTACTAGCATTTGGACTTTGTGGTTTATTTGCTGGAATTACCGGAGCAATTCTTGTAACTTCGAAACAATACAGCCTTATCCCTGATGCAGGAGCCGGGTATGGTTTTCTGGGACTTCTGGTTGCCATGCTGGTGAATTACCATCCCATCTGGTCACCTTTTATTGCCTTCTTCTTTGCTGCATTGGGAATTGGGAATGTCGAGCTTCAATATATGGGATTGAACACTTACCTTTCTGGTGTATTACAGGGATTCCTGGTTTTATTTGTTCTCATGGCAGATGGCGTTCGAAAACGCCTGGTGAAAAAACATTAGGAGCAGCCAATGGATAGTACAACTTTAACAACTCTGGCTGGAATTGTGGAATATGCTGTACCGGTACTATTCGCCTCCATTGGTGAAAACTTTACAGAAAAGAGTGGTATCACCAATCTTTCAGTCAATGGAACGATCTTATTGACTGCGATGGCGGGATTTGTGGTTGCTTTAACCACAAACAGCCTCTTTCTAGGATTTTTAGCAGGAGCTTTAATTGGGGCATTGGTTGGAGCAATTGTTGCTTTTAGCAGCATCACATTGAAACAATCTCAGGTAGCTATTGGATTTGTTCTGGCACTTCTGGGACGTGACCTGTCTTACTTCTTAGGTGCACCTTTTAACAACAAACCCGGAATATTTGTCTCAAAAATTCCAATTCCCGGATTATCTGATATTCCTTTTGTTGGACCGGTATTCTTTAATCATTCGATCGTGGTATATGCCTCGTATATCTTTATCATCGCTGCGTACATTTTCATGTTCAAGACACGCCCAGGCTTGATGTTATGCGGTGTTGGCGAACGACCTGCGGCTGCATTTGTTCGTGGGGCAAATGTAAATGGTTTACGATATTTATATACCATCCTTGGAAGCGCGTTGGTGGGTCTGGCAGGTCCGATGTATAGTCTCGCGGTAAAAATTGGTTGGAGTAGTCAACTTTCTGGTCTGGACGGCGTAGGCTGGATCGCATTAGCGATTACGATCTTTGGAGGTTGGAATCCACTGCGCGTAGCATTTGGAGCGTATTTCTTCGCTGCCCTTCAGCAATTGGGAATCACGCTGCAATCTTCTACTCAAATTCCGATTCAAATATTGCAGGCTGCACCGTTTCCACTTATGATCCTTACCCTCCTGTTGGTCAATGTGGGACGTGCAGAATGGGTGGATCGGGAATTGGCAGCTCTACCAGAAAAACCGCGAGCAATTATTTCAAAGATCTTGCGAGCTCTGCGTACATCACCACCCGCTTCGCTAGGTATTCCTTTTGAAAATGAATAGCCAGGATGGCTGTGAAGCATTTTCCTGGCGCAGAATATATATATTTGAGGAGAATATGAATTCGTTTGTTGGTTATCGCTGTTCGTTGTGTGGGCATGAATTTCGACCAGATGAAGTGACCTACACCTGCCCCCATGATGGGGGTAATCTGGATGTTGTGTTGGATTATGAACATATCAAACAGCATTATGAGATTGATGACATCACTTCACGAAGTGACTTTTCGTTGTGGCGGTATTTACCTCTGCTCCCTGTAGAAGATCCAGGTGGAGAAGGCACACCTCTACGCTCAGCAGGATGGACACCAATTTACACCCTTCCTGAAATCAAGCATCAATATGGCTTGAAAGATTTTTGGCTGAAAGATGAAGGAAAGAATCCGACTGCATCCTTCAAGGATAGAGCGAGCGCTATTCTGGTAGCACGAGCCAGACAAATTGGTGCTGAGGTAATTGTTACAGCATCAACGGGTAATGCAGGTGCTGCTTTGGCGGGTATGTCTGCTGCAGTTGGTCAAAAGGCGGTCATTTTTGCGCCGAAATCTGCCCCACCTGCAAAAGTTGCCCAGTTGTTGATCTATGGTGCACAGGTTATCCTGGTAGACGGTACCTATGATAATGCATTTGATCTTACGATTGAAGCTGCACAGGAATTTGGCTGGTATTGCCGGAATACTGGATTCAATCCCTTCACTGCTGAAGGAAAAAAGACTGCTGCTTTGGAAATTTGGGAACAGGTGATGCTTGGTTTCGAGCCTGACGAAGCTCCACTGCATATTTTTGTTTCTGTAGGAGATGGAAACATTATCTCTGGCATTCATAAAGGTTTTAAGGACCTTCAATCTTTAGGCTGGTTGCGCGTCATGCCAAGATTATATGGAATTCAATCTGAAGGTTCTGCTGCAGTCGCCAATGCCTTTGAAGCAAAGACAGAAACAATTACTCCTGTTTCAGCAAAGACAGTTGCGGACAGCATTTCGGTTGATTTACCTCGTGATGGTGTGCGTGCAGTGCGAGCTGCCACTCAAACAAATGGTGCATACCTTACTGTGAAAGATGAAGAGATCATCTCAGCAATCGGTGAATTAGGAAAAGTTGGCGTTTTTGCTGAACCCGCAGGAGCTACCGCCTATGCTGGAATGAAAAAGGCTTTGAAATCAGGCTTGATCTCTGGTGAAGATCGCATTCTTGTGTTGAATACTGGCAACGGATTGAAGGATGTGCGTGCTGCGCTCATGGCTGTCACCGAAGCTCCGATTATTGAGCCTACTTTATCTGCATTAAAGAAGCATTTGAACCAATAGGAAAACAGAAAAGATCATGTTACCTACTTTTTCTATCATAGCTCCTGTCTACAATGAAAAGGATTGTCTGGATGTTCTCGTAAGCCGCGTCAGTGAAGTGATGGAAACTACGAAAGAACCCTGGGAACTGGTCATTGTTGATGATGGAAGCCAGGATGGCTCAACCGAGATTATTCGCCGTCTGGCAAAACAGGATAGTCGGGTGAGGCCGGTGATCTTCGCCCGAAATTTTGGACACCAGGTAGCAGTAACAGCGGGAATGGATTACAGCCGAGGAAAAGCAGTGGTAATCATCGACGCAGATCTGCAGGATCCACCGGAAGTAATTTTGGAAATGATCGAAAAATGGAAAGAAGGATATCAGGTGGTGTATGCAGTTCGTGCAGAGAGAGAAGGCGAAACCTGGTTCAAACGAACAACCGCATCTGTTTTCTACCGGTTGATCTCCAAGATCACTGATATCAATATTCCCCTTGATACTGGCGATTTCCGATTGATGGATCGCAAGGTTGTGGATGTAATGGGAAAAATGCGGGAGACACACCGCTTTTTACGCGGGATGTCTTCCTGGGTTGGTTTCAAGCAAATTGGAGTGTCTTATAAACGAGCAGCACGTTTTGCAGGGAAAACGAAGTATCCATTGAAAAAGATGCTCGCACTGGCACTCAATGCGATCACCAGTTTTTCATATTTTCCTTTACAGCTTGCTACCTACCTTGGATTTATCTCAGCCGGTATCAGTATCCTGGCTATACCCATTGTGATCATTGTACGACTGATCACTCAGCAAGCATTTTTAGGACAGGCAACCACCTTGATCGCGGTGCTTTTCTTTGGGGGGGTGCAATTGATCAGCTTGGGTATTTTAGGTGAATATGTTGGCAGAATTTATGATGAAGTCAAAGGCAGGCCGCTCTATATTGTTAGCGAAAGTCCTGAAGAAGATAATATCAATCATGATAAGGAGTAGTTGCGTATGAGTAAAGTTGATTTAACCGTAATAAAAGATCGACAGGAACGGGCAGTACAAAGAGCACGCGAACGGAATATTATCATTCCTACCTATGCCCAGATGAAGAACCCTGAACTGATCCCAGCTAAGATCAAAGAAGAATTATCAGGCATTGGTTTATGGGATGTGCATCCTCGCAACTTATTTCGCATTACCTGGCACAATCAACCAGTAGCTAAAGGTGGTGGATTTGGTGGGGTAAATTTCATTGAACTACCCTCGAGCCTGACTGGTACAGAGGCACGCATCTATGCATTAGTTGGTAAATGGTTCCCTACTGGTGCACACAAAGTAGGTGCTGCTTTCGGATGTCTGGTTCCACGTCTTGTAACAGGTCAGTTTGATCCAACAAGCCAAAAAGCAGTCTGGCCATCCACGGGAAATTACTGCAGAGGTGGTGCCTATGATTCCGCCTTATTAGCCTGTACATCGATAGCTATCCTGCCTGAAGGGATGAGCAAAGAACGTTTCACCTGGCTTTCTAAAATTGCTGGTGAAGTGATTGCTACCCCGGGGAGTGAATCCAACGTGAAAGAAATTTTTGATAAGTGTTGGGAACTCCGCAAATCTGGACAGGATCTTATGATCTTCAATCAGTTTGAAGAATTTGGCAATTATCAATGGCATTATGAAATTACCGGTCATGCAATGGAAGAAGTGCTGCGGAAAGTTATGAAGCCCGGTGATAATTATCGAGGTGTTGCATTGACCACAGGCTCTGCCGGTACAATCGGCTGTGGCGATTATCTAAAACAGGTATTCCCCACCAGCACGATCACTGCCAGTGAAGCTTTACAGTGCCCAACCCTGCTGCAGAATGGTTTTGGAGCCCACCGCATTGAGGGAATTGGTGACAAGCATGTACCTTGGATTCACAATGTTAAAAATACTGATCTGATCACCGCTATCGATGATAATGATGTAGTGAACATCATGCGCCTGTTCAATGAGCCAGAAGGTCAGGCTTACCTTGCAAAGAAGGGTGTGCCACAAGCAACTATTGCCAACCTGAACCTGATGGGATTCTCTGGAATTGCTAACATGCTTTCAGCGATCAAGACTGCAAAATACTACGAGATGGGTAAAGAAGATGTCATGCTCATTGTATTGACTGATTCGATGGAACTTTATGGTACCCGCATCGATGAGTATCGCAAGGATTTTGGCGCTTTCACTGCATCTGATGCAGCTGAAGTTTATGCCTCCAGCCTGATTGGTGAATCAACAGACAATATGCTTGAGTTGAGCTATGTTGAACGAAAACGCGTTCATAATCTCAAATACTATACCTGGGTTGAACAACAAGGGAAGACATATCAGGAAACCCTTGACCAGTGGTATGAGCCAGATTATTGGACTGAATTCCAGAAACAGATACCAGAAATGGATGAATTGATTAATGAATTCAATGAAAAAGTTGGTTTAATCAAGAACTACTGATCAATAACGAAAACCATTTCTGCTAAGGATAATTAAAAAAAGAAGGGCTGTTCTGCTTTTTTGTAGAACAGCCCTTTGGTTTAACTAAGAACTTTCACCAGAGTGTAATTCTTTTTACCTTTTCTTAAAATTATGAATTGACCTTCCAGTATATCTGCAGTGCTTACGGTCTGATTTACATCATTAGCTCGATGGTTGTTGATGTAGATGCCTCCCTCTTGCAAGCTGCGTCTGGCTTCACCTTTTGATTTAACTACGCCAGAATTAGCAAGGAGATCGACCAGAGGGATGCTGCCTTCAAGCTCATGCTTTGACATCTCAAAGGAAGGCACATCTGAGAAGATATCACTGATCTCAGCTGCAGAAAGCCCACTGATCTCGCCGCCAAAGAGTGCCTGACTTGCCTGTTCGGCACGTGCCAGAGCGGTCTCGCCATGAACCAGCAACGTCATGTCTTTTGCAAGTTTACGCTGTGCTTCGCGCTCTTCTGGTTTTTCCTTTACTTTGACCTCCAGGTCAGCAATGGTTAGAATGTCGTTGAAGGTGAAATACCGAAGGTAATTAATGACATCCTTATCATCGGTGTTCATCCAGAACTGGTAAAACCGGTATGGTGAGGTCTTTTCAGGATCCAGCCATACAGAACCAGATTCAGTTTTTCCGAATTTCGTACCATCTGATTTCGTGATCAAGGGATATACCATCCCGAAAGCTTGTGTACCACGCATCCTGCGGATCAACTCGACACCAGCGGTGATATTGCCCCATTGATCACTGCCACCAGTTTGCAGCCGGCAACCATAATGGTCATACAGGTAGAGAAAATCGTAGGATTGCATAAGCATGTAGGTGAACTCGGTAAAAGACAATCCATCCTCACGCTCAAGACGCAACTTGACAGATTCTTTTGCCAGCATATAGTTGACAGTAAAATTCTTACCAACATCGCGCATGAATTCGATCAAGTTGAGTTCTTTAAGCCAATCAGCGTTATTTAACAACTTTGCGGGATTCGATTTATTTTCAAAATCAAGAAAGTGCGCTAATTGTTTTTTTATGGATTCGGTGTTTGCCTGGATCATCTCCAAAGACATCAGGGGACGTTCAGTATTCTTTCCTGAGGGGTCACCAATCATGGTAGTACCGCCACCGGCAAGTGCGATGGGGTGATGACCAAAGCGTTGCATACGAGCCAAAGCAATCAATGGGACGATATGACCAATATGTAAGCTATCCGCGGTTACATCAAAACCGTTGTATACGGTGACTTTTTCGCGCGCGAGAAGATCCTGCACCCCTTCGACTTTGTCGTACACCATGCCACGCCATTGTAATTCGTTGAATATTGATTCGCTCATTTGACAATTCCTGTGAAGTTCCGGAAAAACCGGATAATATTCACAAAAGTATAGCACAATGATTGGTAAATTCACATAAATTTTCTTTTTTCTCCTGTTTTATGTGTACCAGACAGAAGTGGTAAACTTAACTTCATGGAGATATTCCCTTCGCCATCCTCGTTGATTCTGGTTGGAATTATGCCCCAACCCCGTGACCTTGAGATTGCCAGGGTTTTGGGTTGGTACCGCATTCCTCTACGGTTTGCTCCAAAAGTAGTGAATGTGGATTACCTGGCTTTTTATCAGACTGCTGCCTTTGGTGAAGAATATCGCTGGCAAATCCGTTTTTTTGCTCCTGTCAGGGGAAATGAGTTGACTACCAGAGCAGAATTATTTCGTGACCAGCCAGATCATCCGCGCGCGAATGAGGAATACTATAAAATCCAATTGGGTTCTATTCAGGAACTTACACGTCCCATAATAGCTGATAAATGGAAACGAATCACATTTCTTTATACAACCGGGGAATTATTTGCACATGCAAGAACAGGTAATGACCTGGTGGTGCGCTCTGAAGAACGACAGATTTTGTGGCGTTCTTTACGCGAGCGTGCAGCCATCAATGGGCAATATCAGACACAGGAAAGCTCCGATTTTGATATGGACCCTGCTCTTTTAGTAATGTTGGGTGATTTTTCACATCTGGCAGAAAGTACTGGTGATTATCTGGAGGATTCATGAGCGTGATTATTCAATCAGGTACGATCATTACCGCTTCAGAAAGTTTTGAAGCAGATATCTTGGTTGAAGGTGAAACAATTAAAGCAATTGGACAAGCATTACCGATATCAGAAGGTTGCCAGGTAATTGATGCAAAAGGGAAACTTGTAATGCCTGGTGGCGTGGATGTTCATGTGCACCTTGACCTGCCCATGTTCAACACAGTCTCATCGGATGATCATTATACCGGCACAAAAGCTGCTGCTTTCGGGGCCACTACAACTGTGATCGACTTCGTTTCTCAGGATGTTGCACCATTACTAGCGAATGTGGAAAAATGGCGCGCACATGCAGACCCGAAAGTAGCAGTCGATTATGGTTTTCACATGAATATTACCCATTTTAGTGACCTGGTTGCAGCAGAAATTCCTCAACTGGTCGAAGCTGGAATTACCAGTGTCAAGGTGTTCACTGCTTACAATAATCGTTTGCGGCTTGAAGATGGAAATATTTTTAAAGTAATGCGAATCGCAAGAGATGCAGGGATATTAACCATGCTGCATGCTGAAAATGGTGATGTGATCGATGTTTTAGTCGCAGAGGCTTTGAAGGCAGGGCATACAGAACCAATCTGGCATGCACGTACAAGACCCGCCTGGGGAGCTGTGGAATCAGTATTGAGGGCTGCGGCTCTATCTGCACAGGCTCATGCGCCTCTTTATATCGTACATGTGAATGTGGGTGGTGAAGTAGACCAGATCGCTTATGCGAGAAGCAAAGGTTTGCAAGTGATGGGGGAAACCTGTCCACAATATCTCTTCTTCACAGAAAAAGAATTAGAAAGGGAAGATGGCTCAAAGTGGATATGTTCACCGCCGATGCGTACGAAAGATGATAATGAAAGAATCTGGAATGGTGTGATGAATGAGACTCTTCAAGTATTTTCCACCGATCATTGCCCGTTCTTTTTTGATGGAACAAAGCCTATATTTTATGAAGGAAAACTGGTAAGTATTGCAGGAAAAGAGTTAGGAAAGGACGATTTTACTAAAATACCTAATGGGCTGCCAGGTGTTGGAGATCGAATGCCCATTCTCTGGACATATGGCGTGGGTACTGGAAAAATCACCGCTAACCAATTTGTGGCGATGGCTTGTACAAATCCAGCAAAGATATTTGGAATGTATCCTCAAAAGGGGGCGCTTCTTCCGGGTTCTGATGCGGATATTGTGGTATGGGATCCTGAAAAAATGGTGAAGTACGGTGTAGAAAAAGCAAAGCACAGAACCGATTATTCGTTGTATGAAGGATGGAACCTTAAGGGGTACCCAGAAAAAGTATTCCTGCGTGGAAAAATGATCGTTGATGGGGATACCTGGTTGGGAAAAGCAGGGAGTGGAAAATTCATTCACCGCAAACCATTTGGGATGATCCTTTAACATGTTGGTGCTGCTACCTGTTGCCATTTTAGTTATTACTGGTCTGGCTGTTTTAGGTATGCAGCGAGCGAAGATCAATATTGGGTATATCTGGTTAACTTCACTGGCGGGTAGTGTTGCAACCCTTGTAATGCTACTGGCAATCAACTGGGACAATGTGTCACCTTTTACTGGCTCATTCGAGAACCTACCGGGTAGTACAGGATATCCCATTGTGCTTGACCTGGATCGATTCTCATGGCCTTACGCATTTTCCCTTGTCGGTTTATTGGTAACCGTTCTCTTTACCGCTGCAATTCGATTTCAACAGCAATCCAACCCTTCTACCTGGGCGTTTACTATTCTTGTCACTGCATCAGGTTTACTGGCAGTTCTGGCAACAACTCCACTTGCAATCATTTTGACCTGGACAGCGGTAGATCTGACTGAATTAACTGTTCTGGTTCTTTCCGAAAGGGATAAATCCCTGAATCAACGTACGATCCTTGCATTTATCGCTAAGATCGGAGGGAGCATCCTCGTTCTCTGGGCAATCATTTCAACTCGTGTCTCTGGTTCGATTCTAGAGATCACCAATGTTAATCCACCACATAGTGTGTTTATATTGCTGGCATGCAGTTTACGCCTGGGTGTGATTCCACTGCATTTACCTTTTACAAGTGAAAAGATGACGCGAAGAGGGTTGGGTACTGTTTTACGTCTGGTTCCTCCCGCTGCCAGCCTGGTCATTTTGGGGAGATTACCAGCAAATGTTGTTCCACCCTCATACGCGGTTCCCGTATTACTATTCTGTATTATCGCTGCCGGGTATGGAGCTGTAATGTGGCTTGCTTCTGAGGATGACCTGGAAGGCAGACCGTATTGGATGATCGCTCTTTCAGGGCTGGCTATTGCAGCATGTGTACGCGGTCAACCTGAATCAGTGCCTGCCTGGGGAGTGGCGATGATCATTGTTGGGGGAGTAGTATTTCTATTTAGTGAGAGCAGGAGATCATTTTTACCTATTCCTATTGCTGCAATGTTGGGATTGTCTGGATTACCGTACACACCGTTAGCAAGCGGGTTACCTGGAATCAGTGTGTATCCATTCAATTTACCCGATATCTTTTTCATCATGGTTTTCGGAATTTTGCTTGCTGGCACATATCGGCAACTAATGGTAAAGAAATATAGCGGAGAAATACTCGAAAGATGGATGCTGGCAATCTATGTATTTGGTCTGGTTATCCTGATTTTATGTCATTGGATCATTGGATTGCTTGGGATGCCCACCGGATTGCAGGCGGGTATCTGGTGGGTGGCATTAAGTGCAATTATTCTAGCAATTCTAATAATACTGTCAATTCAATGGTGGGAACGATCTAAATTGGGGGTGTTCTTACATAACGATCCTCGCCTTAAAACTGGTAGAAAAATATGGAATATTCTTGTGATCGTATTCCGTTTTGACTGGGTGTATATTGCTTTCGGTAGGATTTTAAGGATCACACAACGTCTGGCTCAATTTATCACACGATTTTTGGAAGGCGAAGGGGGAGTGCTTTGGACGCTCTTATTGATCATCCTTCTTGCAACCTATGTGATGATCGGAGGCTCAAAATAATGTTGATCCAGCTTTCCGTTATTTTCATTTTCTTAGAGATGGCTTCCATTATGGCTGTACTCATCCTACCGAAATTTCGATGGGTGATCTTCGCTCTTGGTATACAATACCTGGCAGCCTTCTTTTTGACTTTCCAGACACTTTCTTTAGGATTAGCACTCATTAAACTTCTTGTTGGATGGATGATCACTGCGTTATTTGCTTCCATTTCGACCACTGTAGAAAGGAGATGGAATACTGAGAAAGCACTCTCAGGGATGATCTTGCGGATTACTGTAATGGTAGGGTTATGGATCATTCTGTATCTGGCAACACCAACGATAAAGACATGGCTTCCAGCTCCAATCAATTCCTTAATAGGGGGGGTATTTCTGATCTCTGGTGGAATTATTGAATTCGGACTATCCAACCAGGTTATGAGGGTTTGTATCGGGTTGTTGACTCTTATGAGTGGATTTGAGGTAATCTATGCTGTGTTGGAACCCTCTGTGATGGTTTCGGGATTATTGGCACTGGTGAATATAGGAATTGGTTTGGTGGGTATTTTTCTGATAATGCGCCTAGAAGCTGATATTGAGGTGGTTGAATGAGTGCACCACTGATCTGGATTGTATTACCTGTGCTTAGTGGGGTCATTCTATGGTTTTTTCGAGCCTTTCAAAGAAGGATGGTGGCAGCTGGCTTTTTCTTATGTGCACTATTTGCTTTGTTGGCATTAATTCTTCCTATAGAAAATGTTCTCCAAATTGGTGGTGGGGTAAGTATTGATAGCACAATGAGTTTTCTTGGACGTACTCTTATTTTGTCCGAATCCGAGAAACCCATATTGTTCATGTTATATAGTTTTGGTGTTATTTGGCTGTTTGGGTTATTTATTGCTCCTCAGGCTTCGCAAATGACACCCTATACTTTTGTGATCCTGGGGTTGATGGCTGCATCATTGGCGGTACATCCATTTTTATATGCTGCTTTGATCATCGAAGCTGCCATGCTCATTTCCATTCCTATGTTTGTAACGACAGGAACGAAATTCACCAGGGGATTGATGCGATTCCTCATCTTTCTCACAATGGCGATCCCGTGCATGTTGCTGGCAGGTTGGGCTGCAAACATCGCTGAAGCAAACCCTGCAAATAGCATTTTTATTAATCGTGCGGCAATTTTTCTCGCTCTAGGTTTCTCATTTCTCCTAGGTGTTTTTCCTCTTTTCACCTGGATGCCAATGGTGTCTGAGGAATCGAATCCTTGCGTTTCTGGGTTTATTTTGACTGTTCTCTCGGTTGTTGTGCTTTTTCTGGGTGTTCAATTTCTGAATACTTTTGGTTGGCTCCGAACCTTATTCCTCCTTCCTCCAGTATTCCGCCTGGCGGGAGGTTTAATGGTGGCAACAGGTGGATTATTGGCAGGCTTTGATCGCAAGATTGTTCGTTTGCCAGCATATATTACGATTCTTCAAAATGGTTTAGCGATCATTGCAATCAGTCTTAAAGGGGCGGAGCCTCTGATGTTGTTTTCTACATTACTTATCCCACGATTAATCATGACCTCTGTTTTATGCCTGGCACTGGTAATTCTTTCGCAACGATCGCAAGTAGAAAATGGATCCTTCTTTACTCACCCATTCACTTCTGGAATAATTCTTATTAGTATTTTTTCTTTTGCAGGATTGCCTCTTTTAGCAGGTTTTCCTCCGCTGCTTATCTTATTAGAAAGGCTGGGGCAGCAATCAGTATCAACAATCATCTGGATCATTTTAGGTTTTCTTGGTTTGATTGCTGCTGGTATCCGTCATTTCATTAGTATGATTCGTAAGACAGAAATTCAAGAAAATTGTAAAGAAACCGGGATAGTTAAGGTGCAATTTGCCGTAAGTGGTTTAATATGTTTCCTGGTTGGGATATTCCCAGGTAAAATCATAACCGTGGCTGAAACATTGATAAAAGCATTTCAAAATTGGCAATGATTGAGAGGTAATCATGGATCTTGAACAATTAACGAAACGCCTGGAATGGCTGGATGAAGAACGAAGAAAAGATAAGAATACTATTTCATTATTGGAAGAAAAGATTGCTTCTTTAGAGAAAAATATTACTCAGCAATTACAGCAAACAAATGAAATTACTGGTGATGTTGCACGTATGATTTCCATGGAAAGCCGGATTGCTGATCTCGAGGACGAATTAGCGAAAGTACGGGTAGACCTGGGGCGTTCAATTGAAGCTGTTGAGAAACAACGAAGCGAACACGAACGTGATGTGGAAAAAATTCGGCAAGGTGATATAGAGAGAATTTATAAAACCGAACAAGAAAATCACAAGATCACAGGAAAATTGGAAGAAATCAAAAAAGCGCTTGATTTTCGAAAAGAAGAAGAAAATCGCGTGAACCGATCAATTGAAGAACTTCGAAAAATTGTAGAAGAAAGTTCAGGCAGTAGCGATGAAGTTCGACGTTCTTTTAAAGTCATGGAAGATAGCAGGCGAACAGACGCAAAACGATTGATTGATCTAACTGGGGAAGTAGCAGCTCTACGAAAAAGAGTCGAAGAGCAACGTGGAAAACAGGATGTTTTTGGCGAAACACTGAGGAAGATCGATTTAAAAACGACTGAATTAATTAATACCGATTCGGAACGCCGGCAGGCACAGTTGGCATTCATTGAAAAACAAAATATGAGTGCTGTTGAACGGGATCGTATTTGGAAGGATTGGCAATTACGATTTGATGAAATTGATAAAAAATCTACAGTTCTGGACACCCAGATCCAAACACTTGAAAATACCATACGGGCGGTGAAACGATCTCAGGATATGTTGGATGAGGTAACGCAAAGGTTCGAAAGGCGGATTAATGAAATAACTGAAATGCAGCGATTAAATGAAGATCGCTTCCGCAATGAATGGAATGGGTTCAAAGCAGATGACCAGAAGCGATGGGCGAATTTTAGTTTGACACAGGAAGAGATGCAGCGCGAAACTGTTCGAACAGTACAAAAGTTAAATGAACGGATGGTTGTCTTAGAAGATAATTACCAGGATCTGCAGTATTCGCTACAGCAATTCATTGACCAGAATAAAAAACGGTTGCAGTCAATCATAACCATGATCAATAACTGGTCAGGAACTGGTGAAGGAGACCAGGGAGGATAGCTTGCGAGTAATTGGGACTGCAGGTCATGTTGATCATGGAAAGTCTACCCTTGTAAAAGCATTAACAGGGATCAATCCAGACCGTTTGCGTGAAGAGCAAGAGCGGGAGATGACCATCGAACTGGGTTTTGCCTGGATGGTTCTACCTGGCAATATAGAGGTGGGCATTGTTGATGTGCCGGGTCATCGCGATTTTATTGATAATATGCTGGCTGGAGTAGGTGGAATCGATGCGGTAATTTTCGTCATCGCAGCAGATGAAGGGGTAATGCCTCAAACCCGCGAACACCTGGCAATCATTAATCTTCTGCAAATACCAAAAGGCATCATAGCGTTGACTAAATGTGATATGGTAGATGACCCTGCCTGGCTGGAACTGGTGGAAGAAGATATACGAAAAACTACGCATGGAACTGTATTGGAAAGTGCAGCAATCATTCGTGTATCTGCCAAAACAAGGGAAGGAATAGAAGACCTGCAGTCTGAACTTGTTCATTTATTGCAGGAAATCCCTCAAAGACCAGATTTCCAAAGACCACGCCTTTCGATTGATCGAGCTTTTTCATTAACAGGATTTGGCACGGTGGTCACCGGAACCCTGCTCGATGGTACTCTTCATATTGGAGATGAAATAGTTATCCTTCCGCAAGAGTTAAAAGCCAGGGTACGCGGATTGCAGGCTCATAAAAGAAAGATGGAAAGCATACCTCCAGGTAGCCGGGCTGCGGTTAATTTGACGGGTATAGACATGGATCAGGTAGGGCGGGGAGATGTTCTGGCTGCACCCGAAAAATATCAAGTAACCAGCCGGATGGACGCACAGGTTAGCGTTCTGGTAGATGCAACATCGTCATTGAAACATGATCAGGAAATGAAATTCTATATTGGAGCAAAAGAAACACCTACCCGTATTAGGGTATTGGGGAAAGATGAAATTAAACCAGGAGAAACTGGTTGGGTGCAATTGGAGTTTAATAAACCCATAGTAGCAGTGAGAGGAGACAGGTTCATTTTACGGCGTCCTTCACCAGGAGAAACCATTGGGGGAGGCTTCATTCTTGATCCTCACCCCAATCAGCGTCATAAAAGGTTTCAACAAGAAGTGTTGGAAAAGTTGGCTATTCAAGCACAAGGCAGCCCGGAAGACCTGCTGCATCAAGCTGTGCTAAAAAACGGGATTACTGATGTCGGGAAGTTGAAGGCCGGTGTGAAATTAGATGATGAAACGATCCAATCGACTTTAACCAGACTGATTGAAAATCAACGGGTGATCATCCTGATGGATACAGAAAAACCTTCTGATCGCATCCTTGCTGCCAATGAGGTAGTTCAGTCATTGATGAAGCAGGTGCAGCAGGAGCTTCAACAGTATCACCAGATATATTCTTTGCGCCAGGGTATGCCGCGTGAGGCGCTAAAAAGCAAGTTAAAGCTAGCACAGCGAGAATTCTTTGCTCTTATCTCTTATATGATGCGCAAGAATATCATTAAGGGAGAAACTACCTGGCTTGCATTACCTGAGTTTCGGATCACATTGAACTCGGTTCAACAGCAGGCTTTTGAAAAATTATTGAAGCAATTCGCATCTGCTCCGTATGACCCACCGGGAGTAAAGGAATGCATGCAGCAGGTGGGAGGTGAAATGTTAAACCTATTATTGGAGAATGGTACTTTGATCAAAGTATCAGAAGATGTGGCCTTTCGAGCGGATCATTATAAAGCTATGAGGGATTGGGTAGAACGAACGATTCAAAACGAAGGATCTCTTACTGTTGCAAGCTTCCGTGACCATTTTCAGACCAGCCGTAAGTATGCGTTGGCTATGCTAGAACATTTGGACTCAATAGGGTTTACCCAGCGTGTCGGGGATGTGCGGCGATTGACGGGGAAATAACGCTGACATTATTTATTTTATGAGCAAGACAATATATTTTTGAGAGGGTTCAATGAAATGGGGAAACAGATGATTTATTGAGCCCCAATGGACCTCATAAAAATATAAAAATACAGATAACTATCAACACTATACATTAAAAGTACAGCCCTTACTTGATATGATGAGTTTAGTGCAATAAATTAAAAGCAACCGTTGCTCAACCAATCTCCTTCCGAAATTAATAAAACATAGAAAATGTACTTTAAAAGTAATAAAGTTTTTATTACATTTTTAACTTGTCTATCACCCTTGAATATATGATAATGTCAAATATAATTTGACAATGTCAAATCATGGAGCGCACATCAAATATGGAACAGACAGCACCTGCGAAAAATCGCAAAGTTATTGCCTCCGTTCAAAATGCATTAGCAATTTTGAACCTTTTTGAAGATGGACGACCGGAACTTGGCAATACTGAAATTGCAAAGTTACTAAATATGGACCCTGGAACTGTGGCGGGTCTTGTGTATACCCTGAAGGTCAATAAATATCTGGATCAAAATCCAATAAATCATAAATACCGCCTGGGATTAAAAATCGCTGAGCGAGCATCGTTGCTTCTCAACCAGATAGATTTACGAAGAATTGCTGCACCATATTTGGAAGAGCTGAGAGAATGTTATGGCGAAAGCATCAACCTGGGTGTAATAGACAATCAAGAAATTGTTTACATTGAAAGGTTGTTTGGTTTTCACGCGCTGGGAATGCGCTCGGAATTGGGAAAACGCGCCCCAATTCATTCAACTGCTTTAGGAAAAGCAATCGCAGCATTTTTGCATGAACATGATTTAAATATTTTATTGAAAGAATACAATTTTCGCCCTGTGACAAATCATACTATTACAGAACGCAGCAAGTTTGAAGAAGAATTGATTGGTGTACGTAAAAATGGATATGCAATGGATGATGAAGAAAATGAACTTGGAGGGCGCTGCATAAGCGCTCCAATATTTAATCTTCAAAGGTTTCCTATTGCTGCAGTCAGTATGTCCATCCCAATACAACGCTTTCCCGACGAGAAGATTCCAGAATTTAGCCAGCAAGTGATTAAAGTCGCAGAAAAGATCTCTCATGAACATGGGTACACAAATTAAGACGAAACACCGTCTATCTGAGAAAAAAGATGACGTCGTTTTTAAAGCAATTGATGAAGAAAAAATCAAATATGGAAACCTGGCATGCTTATAAAGTGGAATGAAATCCCCTCAGTAGATATTGATTTATCAAAGTCATTGGTACTATTATGTGTTGGTTCTACCGAGCAACACAGTGATTATCTTCCCCTTGGAACAGACAGTTTTATTGGTGAGAATCTTGGAGAGGCAGCAGCTCAATCAGCTCGTTGTCCCGTTTTTATGCTTCCGCCAGTTCACACAGGTTTTTCTCCTCATCACCGAGCATTTCCAGGGTATATCACCCTCAGCCAAAGTACGATGATCAATTACCTGATGGAAATCTGCTCTTGTGTTTATGAAAATGGTGCCAACCATCTGATGATCCTGAATTCTCATGGTGGCAACCAAACCTGTCTGCAGGCAGTGGTAAATGAAATTGGAAGCCGTCTGGGAAAGAAGGCAATTCTGATTCGATATTGGGACTTGATTGCCAGCCAAATTGGTCAAATAAGAGAATCAGAATTGGGAGGGATGGGGCACGCAGGTGAGTTAGAAACTTCATTGATGCTTTTCTTCCGTCCAGATCTGGTGAAGACCACAAGGATAGATGAACGTCTACCTGCCACTGGTAACGAGTGGCATCACCCTGACATGTTTGCGTCAAACAAAGTGTATATCTATAAACCTTTTAATGAATATTCTCCTAAAGGCAATATAGGACAACCGCATCTCGGAAATCAGGAGAAAGGAGGAAAGATAGCTTCCTTGTTGATCAAAGAATTGACGAGAATAATGGAGTTTGAAATGGAAAGTGGATTTTAATGAAAAAATCATTGAACAAAATTTTAAAAAGGAGTCAGAAATGAAGAAAGTTGTAATGTTATTGCTTGTTTTAGTAATAACCATCTGTGCAGCGGGCTGCTCACCGAAAGCAACAGAAGCCCCAGTAACCGAAGCCACAGAAGCTGTCGCTACCGAAGCGGTAGCAGACACTGAGGTAGCTGAAACCGCTGAAGTTCCAGCTTATGAACTCTCAGACAAAGTTTTCAACGCTGCATTAACTGCGGGTCCGCAGTCATTGGATGAAGGTTATTCAACTAACACCCATACCCGCCAGGTTTCTGTTTACATCTTTGAAACCCTTTTTACCTTTGATGAAAATTTTGCCGTGATGCCCCAATTGGTTGATACCTACACGATGTCGGACGATGGTTTGACTTATGATATCGTTCTGCGTCAGGGTATCAAATTCCATGATGGCAGCGATTTCACCGCTGAAGATGTCATTGCATCCATTGAGCGCTACAAGACCAATGTACAGTACGGTAAAACACTCGATGACATTACCGCCATGGATATCATCAATGATTATGAGATTAAATTTACATTGGCAACCGCATTCGATTTGCCATCTGTTCTTGCATTCCCCCAACGTGTTGTAATGATGCCAAAGGAAGTTGCAGAGCGAAATATGGGCACAGAACTCCAGGGCGCTGACATTATTGGTACTGGCCCATATAAACTGGTTGAATGGGTTCCGGATGTTCATGTTCAACTTGAACGATTTGAAGAATATACACCAGATGCACGCTATACTGAGGCAACTGGTCTTGGTGGATATCGCGTTCCTTACTTCAAAACCATCAATCTTCTCCCAGTAGCTGAAGCTGAAGCACGTATGGCTGGTTTGGAAACTGGCGAATTTGATTATGCAGAATCAATTCCTAACACTTCTTATGATCGTATTGCTGAAAACTCTGACTTGTATGCCAGCATTGTAAAACCCCGCTGGAGCGTTACCCTTGAGCTCAATCATAAGAACTTCCCAACATCCGATGTGAACTTCCGTAAAGCCCTCGTTTATGCATTGGATATGGAAAAGGTTCTGGTAGCTGTTTCTTCAGGCAATACTGAATTTTATCGCCTGGATCCCAGCATCTACACACCCGAACAGTATTACTACACCACTGCTGGTAGCGAAGATATCTACAACAAACCCGATCAGGCGAAAGTCACTGAACTTCTTGCAGCTGCTGGTTATAATGGCGAGACTGTAACCTACCTGTGCAATAAAGATTTCGATTTCATGTACAAAGCATGCCTTTCCGTTTCTGAACAGTTACAGGCTGCTGGTATCAATGTAGTACTTGAATTCTCTGATTGGTCATCTCAAATATCCAAAGCACAGTCAATGGAAGGCTGGAACATTAATCAAACTGGCTTATCTCCTCGTTTAGCCCCAACCCAACTCAACTCCAGCTTAAACTCCGCTGCTGCTGGTGCCTATGGTTATAACAATCCTGAGATGGATGAACTCCTGAAACAGGTTGGAATGGGTAATACCAATGAAGGCCGCAAAGCCATCTGGGAACAGATCCAGAAACTCGTCTGGGACGATGTAGCCATTATCAAGATTGGTGATTCTTTCGAATTGGAAGCAATCAACAGTAAATACGATGGATATACCTCGTTCTATCTTCCTCGCTTCTGGAATGTGTATGAAAAATAATTAGTTTGTAATGGATCTTGCCGCGAAAAAGCGGCAAGATCCATTTTCTTAATATAAGCCGTGCTGAAAGGAAAGGCCTGTGTTTCGATATATTTTGAAGAGAATTCTGATCATGATCCCAACTTTTCTCATGGTGGCGATAGTAGTTTTTTGCATCGTCAATATCATTCCTGGAGATCCTGCTGCAATTGCCAAGGGAAATGACAGCGTTGGAGATATTAATCTTATTCGTGAGAGAATGGGTCTGAATCGTAGTTTTTTGGAACGTCTGGGAGATTGGTTTATCCATATGCTCCAGGGGGATCTGGGAGATTCTTACTTTTTAGGGCGAAGTGTACTTGATACCATCAAAGCACGTATCCCAGTCACTTTAAGTCTTGCCACATCAGCATTGTTGGTTGCAGTAATTGTGGGTATACCTTTGGGTATCCTGGCAGCATTAAAGCCAAATTCATTTCTTGATACTTCTATCATGGGATTTTCTCTTATTGGTGTTTCTACGCCTGAATTCTTCCTCGGCTTAATTCTTATGTTTGTATTTGCGTTAAATCTAAAATGGTTTCCTTCCAGCGGATATACGCCAATTACTGAAAGTTTTATAAAATGGGCAAGACATATGATTTTACCAGCAATGGCTTTTGGGCTTGGGCAATCTGCTTATATCGCACGTCTTATGCGGTCCAGTATGCTTGAGATCATGAACCAGGATTACATCATTACAGCTCGTGCAAAAGGACAATCTGAGGTGGTGATAATCCTTAAGCATGCTCTCAAAAATGCTTTCTTACCAATATTGACAGCAATCGGAATGATCTATGCATTACTGCTTGGTGGTGCATTTATTACTGAATCCCTTTTCCGTATACCTGGCGCAGGTGCTTTGATCATCTCGTCTATTCGGAAATTTGATTTTCCTGTTGTTCAGGGAGCATTATTATTTGTCGCGGCAGCAATTCTGATTGTCAATTTAATAATAGATATTCTCTATACTTTCGTAGATCCACGAGTTCGTTTTGAGACTAAGAAATAAGGTCTATGAATAAGATGAAGTCAAAAAAGAACTTTTTTCAACGTTGTATGAAGAACTACTCCATGATGATTGGGGTAATCATATTATTTATCACGCTGATAGTGGTCATTTCAGTCCCCTTATTCAGTGATATTGATCCTAACAAGATCAATTATGAAAGCATGCTTAAACCTCCTTCTGCGTTGCATATCATGGGTACAGACAGCTTTGGACGAGATCTGTTCACCCGTATTGCTACTGGTGGACGTGTCAGCATCATTATTGGTTTGGAGGTAATGCTTGGCACAACTGTTTTAGGTGTCTTGATTGCACTTTTAGCAGGATATAACGACAAACTTGATATGATCATCATGCGATTAATGGATGTCATGATGTCATTTCCTTCATTACTTCTGGCTATTGCCCTGACGGCAGTTTTTTCGAACAGTATTGAAGGAGTGAGCATTGCATTAACCATAGCATATACGCCCCGAACGGTTCGCATTTTGCGTAGTTCGATTTTAACCCTTCGCGAAGAAACATATGTTGAAGCAGCTCAGGCTATTGGTGTAAAGCCAATCACGATCTTATTTAAACATATTTTGCCTGGTACTTTACCGGTTTTGATCGTTCAAGAAACATTTCTCTTTGCTTATGCAATCCTTGCTGAAGCTGGAATCAGCTTTGTAGGTGTTGGTGTTCAACCTCCAGATGCCAGTTGGGGCAACATCCTAAGCGATGCTACAACTTTATTGCATGAAGCTCCCTGGACAGTTATGTTCCCCGGATTAGCAATTATGTTGACAGTATTAGCCCTTAACTTGATCGGGGATGGATTGCGAGAAGTTCTTGACCCTAAGCGTTTGAAAGGAAATGCAAATGATTAACACGATGGATACTACTTTATTAGTTCATGGAAAAGGAATTTATGATAGCGAAAAGCATTCAATTCGTTCTGACAATGGTTTGCTGATCTCAGGAGAAAAGATTAAAAAGATTGGAACTTTTGAGACTCTGCAAAAAGAATACCCAGACGTAAAACAACTAGACCTATCGTCATGCTACTTATTTCCTGGTTTGTTCAATACTCATGTTCACCTTGAATTTGATGCTTCCCTTGATCCTCTTCCAGTCTACCTGGGAGCAAATGAGAAAGTACGTTTCATGGGAGCAGCAATAAGGGCAAATGCTTTATTACGATCGGGTGTTACAACGGTACGTGATGCTGGAAGCACCTGGGATCTTCTTAATCTTCAAGACGCACTTGCTCATGAGACCATCCAGCTTCCACGACTGCAATTAGCTGGACCACCCTTAACTGTTACTGGTGGACATATGCACTTTATGGGTGGTGAGGTTGATACGATCGATGAGTTGATCCGTTCAGTAAGAATACACCAAAAAAGAGGATGCGGTGCGATCAAGTTGGTTGTAACAGGAGGTCAATTAACACCAGGTTCAGGTGCAGACCGGACAAGCTATTCCATTGAACAGATTCAGGCTGTAACAAAAGAAGCTGCTCACTTAGGATTGCCAACCTTTGCTCACTGCCTGACTACAAAGGGTTTTGTTAATGCAGTTGAGGGTGGCGTTGAATGTATCGAACATGTTGCCTGTTTCATCCGAAATAAAGAAAACCAGATCCTCGAACGTGTTTATGAACCGAAGGTAATGGAGCAGTATCGTGGTGTGCATAGGTATTTCACACAGGCGATCAGTTGTTTTTATCATGTGTTGGATCCATATCGCTCAGGAGAAAAAGAATGCACTCCTCGTGATGCATTTCTCATGCAACAAGAAATCAACCAGATCAATTGTTTCCGCAATTGTGTAGAGCTGGGTTTAATCCCGGTTTGCGGTACAGACGCAGGGATGGCTAAAACATATTTTGATGAGACTTTCCTGGAGCTTGAGGTATTTGTTGAGCGTTGTGGATTGACAACATCTCAGGTAATTGATATTGCGACGATCAATTCTGCTAATGCACTTGGATTGGGTTCTATTACTGGGCGCCTGGTTGAAGGTTATTCAGCAGATATTATCGCACTGAAGAAGAATCCTCTTGATGATATTCGTTCTTTCCGTAATGTGGAACAGGTGATTTGTAAAGGGGTTTGCGTAAACGCAAAATGAATAATCTAGTGAAAGGGTAGCCGCTTTGGAACAGGATACAATTTTAGAGATTAAAAACCTCTCACTTGGCTTTGGAAGAAAAAACCAGGTGACCCCCATACTTGATAAAGTCAGTTTCTCTATCAAGAAGAATGAAATATTAGCAGTAGTTGGCGAAAGCGGATGCGGCAAAAGCGTTACTGCAATGTCTATCATGCGATTATTGAGAACACCCCCGGCACAATATTTGGGAGGGAGCATCCTGTTTCATGATGAAGACCTCCTTTCAATGCCAGCAAAGCAATTACGTAAGATCCGTGGAAACAAGATCTCAATGATCTTTCAGGAGCCGTTGACAAGCCTTAACCCTGTATTGACGATTGGTGACCAGGTAGGTGAGGCATTAAGTCTTCACAATAAAATGACAGCATCTGAAGTACGTGCAGAATCTATTAAATTGCTTAAAGCAGTACGAATTCCATCACCAGAAAGTCGTCTTAAAAATTATCCAGGTCAATATTCTGGTGGAATGCGCCAGCGTATCATGATAGCGATGGCAATTGCCTGTCACCCTGAGCTTTTGATCGCAGATGAACCCACAACTGCTTTGGATGTTACCATACAGGCACAGATCCTCAAACTTTTAAAACAGCTTCAAAAAGAGAGTGGAATGTCCATTATCTTGATCACGCATGATCTTGGAGTTGTCGCAGAGTTTGCTGAACGGGTAGTTGTTATGTACGCTGGTCAGATATTGGAGATCGCATCTACCAAAGAATTGTTCAATCAGCCATTGCATCCTTACACAAGAGGATTACTGGACTCATTACCAAAGTTGAATTCAACAAAAGACCGATTAAACACAATCGAAGGTAGTGTACCCAGCGCACGTAATATGCCTAAAGGATGCCGATTCCATCTCCGTTGCCCTAAAAGGATGCAAATTTGCAGCGAAATTGAACCTGAAATGACCAGCATTGGCGAACATCAATGTAAATGTCACCTCATCAGTGAGAGTGTAGGAAAGTAATATGCAAAAGTTTTTTATGATGAAGAGGAGCGACAATGACTGAAACTTTACTGTGTGTGGAAAACTTAACAAAATACTTTGACGCGCAGGAAAATGCAGTTGTTCGCTCAAAGGCAAAAGTTAAAGCAGTTGATGATATCAGTTTCTCTGTAGAAAAAGGTAGCGTTTTTGCGTTAGTTGGTGAAAGTGGGTGTGGAAAATCTACCACTGCACGATTGATCCTCAAACTCATCCAACCTACTAAAGGCAAAGTGAGTTTCGAAGGAAAAGATATCTACTCCCTGTCATCGAAGGAATTGCTGAAAACAAGGCGTGATATCCAAATGATCTTCCAGGATCCTTACAGTTCGTTGAATCCACGCTGGAGAATCGAACAAATCTTATCAGAGCCTCTGGATACGCACCATATTGGCACACGGGCTGAACGAAAAGAAATGGTCAAGAACATTCTAGAGATCGTTGGTCTGCGAGAAGAAGATAGCCAGAAATATCCGCATGAATTCAGTGGGGGGCAACGTCAACGGATTGGGATCGCTCGGGCTTTGATCACTCACCCTAAGTTTGTAATCTGTGATGAGCCGATCTCCGCACTTGATGTTTCGATCCAGGCACAGATCATTAACTTGCTAAAAGATTTACAGCAAGAATTTAAATTAACCTATCTTTTTATCACGCACGATCTGCGAATTGTTCAATTTTTGTGCGATATGGTAGGAGTTATGTATCTTGGAAAGATTGTAGAAATTGGTTCCACAGAAGCAATTTTTAGGGATCCAAAACACCCCTATTCGCAAGCATTATTTTCCGCCATCCCTCAACCTGATCCTTTTAATGTTAAGGCAGAGATCACACTTGAAGGTGATGTTCCAAGTCCATTAAATCCACCTTCAGGCTGCAGGTTCCATACACGGTGCCAGTATGCAATGCCTGTCTGCAGCGAACTGGAACCATTGCTCAAAGTAATAGAAGGCAACCATAAATGTGCCTGCCATTTGCTGTAATTTTGATACGAGAAAACAGAAAATTATTTTTACTGAAGCTTGAAAGGAATATTAAACATGGATATTTACGAAAAGATCAAGGAATTAGGTCTCGTTCTTCCGGAACCCCCGCCCAAAGGTGGAATTTATAAACCTGTAAAACAGGTTGGTAATTTGCTTTATATCTCTGGTCAAGGTGCAACAGTAAAAGGCGTGCCAGCAATTAAAGGTAAAGTAGGAGCTGAAAGAACGATAGAAGAAGGTCAAGAAGCAGCCCGGATTTGTGCTTTGAATGCATTGAGCGTTCTACATGAGTACCTTGGCGACCTCAATAAAATCAAGAGTCTTGTAAAAATTCTGGCTTTTGTTGAAAGTGCACCTGGTTTTAACCAACAACCAAAAGTTGTGGATGGGGCATCCAGGTTATTTGAAGAAATTTTTGGCAGCGATCGTGGTGTGGGAGCTCGTTCAGCTATTGGAACAAACGAATTACCTGGTGATATCACGGTCGAGATCGAATTCATTTTTGAGATCTAGTCTTTTGTTTTAGGATTTAAGGAAATTACTGAAATGCAACCTTCAAGAATAAGCCAGGAAATTCCCCCATCTGGAATTCGTGAAGTATTCAATCGGGTGGCGGAATCAAAAGATGTAATTAGTTTTGCACTCGGCGAGCCTGATTTTACTACGCCCAAGCCAATCATCGAAGCTGCATACAATTCACTTCTTAATGGAGAAACCCATTACACACCGAATGCAGGGTTGTATGCACTCCGTTCTGCAATTGCTGCATCTTATCCCAACAGAAATTATTCTCCTGAGCAGGTTGTTGTTGGTGCCGGTGGTACAGAATCCATTTTTTTGACACTAATAAGCCTATTGAACCCAGGAGACGAGGTGATCTTATCTGAGCCGTACTGGTCTAATTATGTCGGTCAGATATTGACTTGCCGAGGGGTGCCGAAATTCGTTCGCACATATGAAGAGGATGGTTTTTCATTGAAGCCAGAAGCAGTAGAGGGTGCTATCACTGATAAAACCAAAGTCATTATCATCAATTCGCCTGCAAATCCTACTGGAGCAGTTATCTCAAAAGAAGACTTGAGGGGATTAGCTGATCTGGCGATTAGACATAACTTGATCGTGCTTTCCGATGAAGTATATCGAGATATTCTCTTTGAAGGAAAATTTGAAAGTATTACTGATTTTGAAGATGTTCGCGAACAATGCATTGTCATAAATAGTTTCTCTAAGTCGTATGCAATGACGGGCTGGAGAATCGGTTATGCGATTGCTCCAAAGAATATTGCTGCAGTGATGACAAAAATGCACGAAAACAGCGCTTCATGTATCAGTGCTTTTTCGCAAAAAGCTGCGCTTAAAGCCCTTGAAATTGGGAAGCCATATATACAAGAAATGGTGAAGGAATTTGCTATACGCCGCGATTTGATGGTGAATGGTATCCGCTCGATTCCAGGTCTAAATTCCTTTGGCCCAATTGCCACGTTCTACCTTTATTTTAATATCAGCGGAACTGGTATGAATTCACGGGAATTTGTTTTCTCACTACTCGAAAAAGAAAAAGTAGCACTGGTTCCTGGTTCTGCATTTGGAAATGGCCAAGAAAATTATGTACGTCTCTCGTTCGCCAGTTCGCAAGAAAATCTCTGTAAGGGATTGGAGCGAATTGCGAACTTTGTAGACAGACTAAAACATTAGATATATGTGGAGTTAATAATGTCATTTTCATTAAGTTGCACAATATGTAAAAAACCTTACTCAGGTCCAACAGATCAATATATTTGCCCATATTGTGGCGGATCTATCGAAGTGCCAGTTGATCTGAAAACGGATCCTGAGAGTTTACGAAATGTATTAAGAAATGGCAGTAATCATGGTATTTGGGGATATCGAAAATTCTTGCCGATAGAAGAAAATGTGACCCCAGTTTCATTGGAAGAAGGAAATACTCCTTTGATCCATGCCAGTCGGTTGGGTAGAGAATTTGGTTTAGAGAACCTGTACATCAAGAATGAAACCTTGAATCCTTCTGGCACCTATAAGGATCGTTTTGGTACCGTTGCAATTACCTATGAAAAGAACCTTGGTACTCACGCGGTAGCTCTTGGTTCTGCCGGGAATGCTGCCGCTGCAGTTTCTGCATACTCTGCAGTAGCTGAAATAGCATGTTTCATTTTATTGCCACCCGGAGCGGTTCTGGAGCGGGCATATCAAAATATGAGCTATGGCGCCCATTTTATTCGTGCCAATGGGAATATCAAAGATTGCATTGACACCGTAGTGGCTGGTGTTAAAGCTTTTGGTTGGAGAAACTTATGTACCACCATGCTGCACCACCCTTACGGGGCAGAAGGATATAAAACCATCGCTTACGAAATTGCTAAAAGTTTGTGTTTTGACGTGCCGGAATATATTTTATGCCCTGTTGGCGGGGGTATTTTGATCAGCAAGGTATATCGTGGTTTTACTGAAATGTACAATCTCGGTTTGATCGATAAGATGCCAAAAATGGTTGGTGTTCAGGCGACAGGATGTGCACCGTTAGTAAAAGCATTTCGTGCTCACCAAAAACAAACTGAATACTGGGAAAATCCAGAAACAATTGCTTTTGCGATCAATGATCCCTGTACATTTGAGGGTGTAACCACGCTGGATGTTTTATATAAATCGAATGGTTTTGCGGAAGATGTGACTGATGAAGAAATCTTAAGTGCAATGAAGATGACTGCTGCAAAAGAAGCAATCCTTCCTGAACCTGCAAGTGCATCGGTAATTGCTGCAGCAAAGAAGCTCGCAGCTAATGGCACTCTGAAGAAAGAAGATAGCATCGTATGTGTGGTTACTGGAAGCGGATTACGCGACCTGAAACTTTTCGCAAGTGAAAAACACCAGAGTCCAGAGGTCCGATTGCATAATATGGATGATCTACGAAAAGCAGTGGAATTCTATGGTGGTGTTCCTAATTAGAGAATATTCCTCATTGAGGTGATCATGATCAGGAAGGAAATTATGCATGAGTTATTCAGTAAGCTAAAAGAACTAAAGATAATACCGGTAGTAAAAATTGATGATGTGGAGAAAGCAATACCACTAGCACGAGCACTCTGTCGAGGGGGACTTCCTTGTGTAGAGGTCACATTTCGTACTGCACAAGCTGAAGAAGCGATCCGTCGGATTGCTAATGCAGTTCCTGAAATTCTCGTTGGAGCTGGTACTGTACTTACTATTGAGCAAGTCGATAAAGCCCTGGCTGCAGGCGCAAAATTCATCGTTGCCCCTGGATTCAATCCAAAAGTAGTGGAACACTGTCTGGCACTTGATCTACCAGTTCTGCCGGGATGCTCGAATCCCACGGATATTGAACTTGCGTTAAGTTTTGGTCTGGATGTTGTCAAGTTTTTCCCCGCTGAAAACCTGGGTGGTACAGGTATGCTCAGAGCGCTTTCTGGACCTTATGGCGGTATAAAGTTCATCCCAACAGGTGGCGTTAATGAAAAGAATGTAAACGATTACCTATCCCTTCCCTGTGTTATCGCTTGTGGCGGCACCTGGATGGTGAAATCTGACCTGATTAATACAGGTGATTTTGACGCGATCGAAAGCCTGGCTCGTGAAAGTCTGACAGCAGTAAATCATAAGGCGGTTGCCGATTCTGCCCCAGTGGTTAAAGCCCGGAAGCTACCTTATAAAGGTAAAGTGGTCACATTTGGTGAGATTATGTTGCGACTGGCACCCGAAGGTTATTATCGGTTTGTTCAAGCAGAGAGCTTCGGCGCTACCTATGGCGGTGGAGAAGCAAATGTGGCTATTTCACTGGCTAATTATGGCTTAGATGCAAGATTCATTACTAAACTTCCAAGCCATGAAATTGGGCAGGCTGCGATTAACTCTTTACGGCGTTATGGTGTTGATGTTTCTGAGATTGTTCGTGGTGGTAAACGGGTAGGCATTTATTATCTGGAAAAGGGTGCATCACAGCGAGCTTCAAAAGTAATCTATGATCGAGCTGGTTCTGCAATAGCAGAAGCTGTTCCAGCAGATTTTGATTGGGCAAAAATATTTACTGGTGCTTGCTGGTTTCATTTCACCGGCATTACCCCTGCATTAGGTGATAATGTTGCGGAGATTTGCTTAGAAGCCTGTAAAGAAGCAAAACGAAGTGGTTTGACTGTCAGTTGTGATCTGAATTACCGTAAGAACCTGTGGACGCGTGAGAAAGCTAGCAAAGTCATGGGTGAATTGATGCATTACGTGGATGTTTGTATCGCAAACGAAGAAGACGCCAAAGATGTGTTTGGCATTGCTGCAGAAGGCACAGATATTACTGGTGGAAAATTGAATCACGAAGGATATAAGAGTGTGGCAAAACAATTAGCAGATCGCTTTGGTTTTGAGAAAGTTGCGATCACATTGCGCGGTTCAATTTCAGCAAATGATAATAACTGGGCTGGTATGCTCTATGATGGGAATCAGTTTTATTTCTCAAAAAACTATAGCGTCCATATCGTAGATAGGGTAGGTGGTGGAGATAGCTTCGGCGCTGGATTGATCTATTCATTTATGCAAGGGAAGACTTCGCAAGATGCATTGGAATTTGCAGTTGCAGCATCCTGCCTGAAACATAGTATCGAAGGAGATTACAACCTAGTATCTGTAGATGAAGTAGCCAGGCTTGCTGGAGGCGATGCATCTGGCCGTGTGCAACGATAATTCTATGAACCATGCGATTTAAAAGCGTAGGAGAAGGGTACATCACGATCATTGTCTCTTATTCTGTATTGAGCAAATTATTGGTAAATATTTTTGGATAAAAATTGATTAACGAGCAAGAAAGCTGAATATGAGGCATCTACGCTTTGATATTTTCAGGGTTGGAAGAATTCCAACCCTGAAATGTTGTTAATACGATAACAATACAAATATGATAAGCGCGATAATTGAAAAAACTAATAAGTAGTTCACTGCCAATTAAACGGGTTTTTCTAATACGCTCTGTTATATAATGGTTTTTATCTGAAAAACCATACACCTCACTGATATACCAATCTGTGCAAAATGAAGAAGAGAAAAAATTGATCCTTTCTGATAAAAAGAAATATCAACTTCTCCTGGAAATTTCTCAAAAAGTCCGTGATACATTGGATCTTGATGAAACCATGAATCACATTCTGGACATGGTGAAAAGTGTGGTGGATTACGATGCAGCTGGAATTTTTGTTCTCAATCAAGATCTTGTACATCGCAAGAATGAACAGCCAGATGCAGTCATTGCGGGTATTGCCCGTCGTGGTTATGATCCCAGACCTGCTGATGAGGATGCTATGCTCCGGTGTGGAAAAGGAATTGTCGGACATGTAATCTTTACCTGTTCCAGTCTGGTCGTTCCGGATGTACGGCTAAATCCGTTTTATATTGAAGGTCATAGTCAAACAATGTCAGAGATTGCTGTTCCCATTATGAGGAAAGATCGTGCGATTGGTGCTTTGAACCTCGAAAGCAACCGATTGGCTGCGTATGATGATAGTGATCTGGAGGTTCTCCAATTCTTTGCAGATGCAGCAGCGATTTCGATCGAGAAAGCCATGCTTCATAAACAGCTTCTTGAAAAAGAATTACTAGAAAAGCAGCTTCAGTTGGCGCGTGAAGCCCAATTAAGGTTATTTCCAGGAGAGCAACCTGTTATCAAAGGATACGATATCGCGGGTATTTGCCTGCCTGCTGAAGAAATCGGTGGAGATTATTACGATTTTATCAGATTATCCAGTAAAGAATCAGGTATAGCGGTAGCTGATGTTTCAGGGCATGGGATCTCTTCAGCTTTGCTGATGACAGCATTCCGCGGTTTATTGCGAATGCACGCCCGCGGCAGAGGCGGACCAATCAAAATTGCCAGGGCAATCAACCATTTATTACCAGATTTTTCCAGCAATAACGATTTTGCGACTTTGATCTATATTGTCTTAAATTTTGAAATCAATGAGATCACGAATATCTGTTGTGGGCAACAACCACCTCTGTTGATACATTTTGATGGAAGTGTTGAGAGACTGAATGCGTTAGGACCAGCACTTGGGGTCATGAAAAAGGCAAGATATTCGACTGAAAAACACACATTAATGCCTGGGGATATTCTCGTGGTCTATACCGATGGGGTGGTAGAGTTGATCAATGCAGCGAGTGAGGAATTTGGGATTGAAAGGTTGGGGAATGCTATATATGAATTTCGTGACTTTCCTGCAGCAGGGATTATTCAAAAGATTATTGATCTGACACGTCAATTTTCGGGTTCACAGGTTTACCAGGATGATTTTACACTGGTGGTTATCAAACGAGAATAGATTTTGATGAGGACAATTTTCTACTATGTTTTTTGCGGTCAATTATCGTTAACTTCTTTATTGACTACGCCAGAAAAAATTCTTTCTGGATATTGCTCGTAACACAAAAATAACAAGTTGAGTGAAGGCGGGGGAATATTAATTACCTGGGCTGTATTATGAATATAATAATGAGAAAAATGAAAGCCACTACAAAGATTATTAGTTTCTTCCTTGTATTATTCATCCCCATTTCTGTCTAGTTTACATAAAAATTATCATTGTCAAAAAGAAGATTAAAATGTTTGAATAATAGTCTTTCTAGAATTTCATAAAATTTAAAATATCGGTAAAGATGTTCAGAATAAATCATTTAAACGCGCTACATTATTCGGTATAATTCAGCTACTCATTTATTGGTAAAAATTTATAATTTATTATGAAGACGTGCGTACTTTGCATCAGATGGGATATTTGCATCCGCCAAAGCATCGCAATTTTCATTTTAAGTTAGTTATCTAGAAAATTAAAGGAGTTATGCATGTCTTTTATTTTGGAAGTTCGTGATCTTGTTAAAGATTATGATGGCGTTCATGCTGTAAAAGGGATTTCGTTTGATATTACCGAAGGTGAAATCTTCAGTCTGTTAGGTCCCAATGGGGCAGGAAAAACTACCACTATCTCTGTCCTTTCTACACTCTATAAAGCAACAAGTGGAGATGCGCTCATCGGTGGTTTTTCTGTCAAACAGCAACCTCAGGAAGTACGCAAATTGATTGGTGTAGTACCTCAAGAACTGGCAATTTATGACGAGTTGACTGGTCGAGAGAATCTTTCTTTTTGGGGACAGATGTATGACCTAGCAGGAAATACCCTGAAGAAACGTATCGATGAGGTTCTTGAGCAAACAGGACTGACTGAAAAAGCCAATCAACGAGTAAAAACCTATTCAGGTGGGATGAAGCGTCGCCTGAATATTGGTGCTGGATTGCTGCATAAACCCAAATTACTTTTCATGGATGAGCCGACCGTGGGAATCGACCCGCAATCCCGAAGGGCAATTCTCGATTCGGTTAAGGAGCTCAACCGTCAGGGTATGACTGTGCTTTACACCACGCATTACATGGAAGAAGCACAGGAGCTTTCAGACCGTGTGGGGATCATTGACCATGGTGAATTGATTGCCCTGGGTACACAGGAAGAATTAACTCGCCAGGTGGGTGAGACGGAAAGTTTAGTACTTCATCTGGGAGATACTGATGTACCTGAAACTCTTGCAGCAGCGGTACGAGATATTCCAGGTGTGCTGCAGGCAAATATAAGCGACCAGAGTGTCACAATTATCAGCCCTGCTGTTGAGGCGGTGTTGCCCCTAGCAGTGGTAAAAGCCAATACCCTGGGGTATAAGATTCGAACGGTGGATATTCAAGAGCCAAACCTTGAGGCGGTTTTCTTAAAATTGACCGGTCGAGCTTTGAGGGATTGAGCTATGAGAAAATTATGGATTATTGGATGGAAAGATCTTCGCTTGGCTTTTCGCGATCGTTCTGCTTTGATCTTTATGTTGCTGGCGCCATTCTTGCTGACTCTAGGTCTTGGCTTGATCTCTGGAAGGTTTTCAGGCAGCAGCTCTGGGTTTAACAGTATACCTGTAGTAATCGTCAATCAAGATGAAGGGCAAATTGGTAAAGAGCTTGTAAAGCTGTTCCAATCAGATAATCTGGCTGATCTATTGTATGTGGTGGTTATTGATAAGGCAGCTACAGCTCAAGCACATGTTGATAATGATAAAGTTGCAGCAGCGGTGGTTATTCCTGCAGGATTTACTGAAAGCATCATTCCAGATGCAAATGCCATGTTAACCGGGCAGGCTTCAGGGAAAATTGAGCAAATCCTAGTTTACAGTAATCCCAATAGACCTACCAGTGCAGGGGTTATTCAGAGTATTGTGAAAAGTTTTACTCAGGAAGTAGAAAAAATGCGCATAGCTGAGCAAGTGGCTTTTTCACAAATGTTTGTTAATGGAATATTGACTCAGAATGATATGGCGTTGATACAGCAGCTTGTGGCAAAGACCCAATCAGAAAACCAGAAAACGAAGAATCTGATCGTATTGAATAACCAAACCACTACAGCGGAAGCAAAGGATTTTGATGTTTTGGCATATATGGCGCCTGGTATGGCATTAATGTTCTTAATGTTCACAACCAGCAATGGCGGAAGAGCATTGTTAAGTGAAAAAAATCAAGGAACTTTACCACGATTGCTAGTTTCTCCTACCAGATCATATCAAGTATTAGGGGGCAAGGTATTCGGTACTTTCCTCACTGGCACCGCACAAATGCTGATATTAATAGTCAGTAGCGGATTTCTCTTCAACTTGCGATGGGGGAATCCCTTAGCAGTTTTACTACTGGTAATCGTTGCCGTATTCGCAGCAGTGGGCTGGGGATTGCTCATAACTGCATTTGCCAAGACACCAGGGCAGGTAGGAACGGCTGGTTCAGCTTTAATGCTGCTATTTGGAATACTGGGTGGTTCCTTTTTCAGCCTGTCTAACTTTCCTACCTGGTTTCAAATGGTAAGCAAAATCACTCCAAATGCCTGGGGACTGGATGGATTTACCCGCCTGGCTTCAGGTGGTACATTGGCTGATATCGTGACTCCTCTATGTGCGTTGCTAATCATGGGTGTTGTGTTGTTTGCTATATCTATCGTCGTTTTCAACCGACGCAATGTAATGCGGGTGTAGAGGTGAGGGCAGTGTTCATGAAAAAAATTCTTACCATTGTTCTAAAAGATACTATTATCCGGTTTTCCAGTCTTTCGGAATGGTTGTTCTTCCTTATCTTGCCAATCATTTTTACGATTGTGCTTGCCGGTGGAACTGGTGCTCCAAAGGATACTCGAATCATTCTTGCAGTGACTGACCTGGCAGAATCACCTCTTTCTGCGCAGTTGATAAATGAGCTTGAGAATTCCGATGTGGTACGCCCTGATGTGAAAGAGCTTGAAAAAGCAGAGGATGATCTGAAAAGTCGAAAAGTTTCCACCATGTTGGTCATTCCCGAAGATTTTTCTTTGGAGAATCTATCATCCAGGGAATTACGTATTGATTTCTACCAATTACCCAATAGCTTGGATGCCATTGCATCTGAACAGGCGGTTCAGGAAGTCATCAGTAAGATTTCCAGTAGTGTTGAGATAGCCCAAAACAGTGTGGCTCTGGCAGAGCAGGTACACCCTTTTTCATCTGAAAGAGATCGTCAGGCTTATTTCAACACTGCTATGAAGCAGGCTCAAGAAGAAATCAAAAATGCACCTCAACGTATGAAAGTCCAATTAGCAGCTACCAAAGCCGAAATTGATTATGATCCACAGGCGAATTCTTCTGCAGGGCAGTTGATCACCTGGGTATTTATTCCATTAATTGGAATCTCGGGTATGTTTGCATTCGAACGGCAAAAAGGCACATTAAGACGTGTGCTGGTAACTCCAACAGTTAAAAGCACCTATTTGATCGGAACCATTCTTGGGCAGGTGTTTTGGGCTCTCGTTCAGATGGCACTGCTTATTAGCTTTGGCATTCTGGTGATGAAGCTGCATTGGGGACAAAATATTCCCGCGTTGATCGTGATCATGATCTCTTCGGCATTGTCTGCTGCTGCTTTGGGAGTCATGTTGGGAGCTTTTGTCAAAACCGAAGGACAGGCAACAGGTTTGAGTATCATGATCGGTATGGTGATGGCTTTATTGGGGGGCTGTTGGTATCCAATCGAGTTGTTCCCAAAGATTGTGGGAACGATTACAAAAATTTTACCTACACGATGGGCAATGCAAGGATTACTCGATCTTGTTTTGCGTGGTCAGGGTATGGCAGCAGTCCTTCCAGAAGCAGGTGTATTGCTTGCATTTGCAGCCGTTTTCTTAATAATAGGTATATGGCGTTTCAAGTATGAGTAGAGAAGTTGCCTTTTCTAAATTGTGATTTTTATTAAACAAAAATGCCTTTGTAGAGTTTATCAACTACAAGGGCATTTTTAGTTTTATTCACGAAAATATTTTTTCTCTACCGGTCTGTACAAGAACAACATGGATCGATCGACGCCTGGATCAGGGGCATATCAGCCAGGTACTGTCCCTTTATCATTGCCTTGATGGAGGGGATATTTACAAACGAAGGGGTGCGTATCTTTACCCTTGCTGGAGTATCGGTACCATCAGATGCAACATAATAAAAGACCTCACCACGGGGAGCTTCTGAGCGTGCGGTAGCTTCTCCTGCAGGGATCTCCAAGGGAACATCACTTGCGCGAATAGGTCCAGCTGGTAGATTTTTCAGTGCTTCTTCGATCAAACGGACTGATTCGAGCATTTCCAATGCACGAACCACTACCCTTGCCATGACATCACAACTATCCAGCGTTATCCGTTTGAAGCCTAGGTCGGCATAAGCTGCATAGGGGAAGCTTTCTCGAATATCTTCTTCGATACCGGATGCCCGTGCCAGAGGGCCTACGGTGCCGTAGGCAAGAGCATCTTCTTTGGTTAAAATGCCAATCCCTTTTGTACGATCAATAATGGTAGGATCTTTTGTAAAAATGGGGATGACCACTTTTTCCAGTTTCTTTTGAACTTCCTCGGCGACAGCAAGAATACTTTTTGGATCAGCAACATCACGTGTTACACCACCCAGGGTAATCATGCCGTAATTAACACGATTTCCTGAAATGGCTTCCAAAATATCCATCACACGCTCACGAAGAAAATAAATTTCCATGAACATACTGTGATAGCCAATATCCTCAGCGCCAATGCCTGCCCATAACAAGTGAGAGTGTAACCGTTCAAGTTCAGCAATAATGGTACGAATAAACCGAGCTCTTGCTGGGACTTCCAAACCTGCGATCTTTTCTACTGCCATTGCGAAGGTGCTGGCGTGTACGTTCGAGCAAATACCGCAAACACGTTCAACCAATACAAGATCTCGAATGTAATTTCTGCGTTGTGCAAGCAGCTCAATGGAGCGCATTACAAAACCAACCTCTACCTGACAATCTTCAACCACCTCGCCTTTACAGGAAAGGGTAACTTTATACGGTTCTTCGAATGCCGGGTGGATTGGTCCTAGTGGAATCGTATAAGGCATTTTACTTTGCCTCTCTTTCTTTCATTACTTTTTCAGCAATTTCTTTTCGGAAAAATCCTACAGGCATCTCTTTTGGTCTATTTAGGGGACGTGGATCTGGATGCCCCTCAAAAGTAACACCAAATTGATCCTGGATCTCTCGCTCAATCCAGTTTGCTGATGGTAAGACATTTGCTATTGATGATATTTTTTGATTTTTTGTTGCAGTGCGAATGTTTATGGCCAGTTTCTGTTTTACAAAATGGTAGACGATATCTGTTTCGTTATCTGTGCGTTCTATGGCAGAAGCTGTAGATAACCTGAATTGGTTCTTCAGCATGGCTTTCGCCATAGCAACCGGATCAAGATAAGTGGCAGTAAACCAGTAACCATCAACCTTTTTTTGAGGTTCTTCTTGCCCGGTGATAACCGCTAATTCTTTAAGCACTTCATCCATAATTCTTCCTCCACCATTAATTCTTTCTTGTTCCACTGATGCCCAATTTCATTGACTCGCTTTGTACACGGCTGCGGCAGCGTTCACATAATTCATGAACCTGCACTGCATGTTGGGCAGCTTCTTCAGAATGATAGATGCGTACCAGTGTTTCGTATGGTAAGGGGATGATCATTGCACCACAGCGTTTACAATGCTGATATTCAATCGCATGGTTTGTAAACTCATCAGCCCGTTGATTTACATTAGGGGCAGAATGACTCAGGAATGATAAGGTATCTGTAGGGCAATATTCCACACACCTTCCGCAGAATGTACAACGTCCAGCATCATAATTCCAGAACCCCTTTTCTTCCTGGGTTTCGATCGTAATTGCTCCGGGGGAGCAGACATACACACATGTTCCGCATAATACACACTGCTCAGCTTTATGGTTCAGCTCACCTCTAAAGTCATTTGGATAGGGCACTTTGTCTTCGGGTTTCCGTGTGCGCGAACGTTTCGTTAGGTTTCCAAATATGATCTGAAAAATGTTCATGGTTTCCTTCTTATCATAAAACCAGGGCAGCAATAAAAACAATTACAGCCGCAACAACACCCCACGTCCAATAGAAACGAAAAGCGCGTTGTATTTTCAATCTTGCTGTTCCAGCAGCAGCAACGTTCAGCAATATGACCACCAATGCTGCTACTAACAAGAAGACGAGTAGCTTTACCCAGATTGAAGTGAATGGTCCAATAAAAAGACAGGCGATCAATCCAACCAGGGTGGACAATTCCAAAGCATGGGTCAGTTCGAACAATGCCAGGGGAAGCCCATTGTATTCTACATGGATACCAGCAACAATTTCTTGTTCAGCGTTGGGGATGGAGAATGGATTCACCTTCATCTGTGCCAGTAACGCCAGGAATAATGCCAACGCTGATAAAACTGTTGCGACAGAGATTGGTGCTGAAGCAAATGAAGCAAGCTGGAAGGTTTTTAACCGCAATGCCAGGGCGATCAATGCACTTAGGAAGGGTAGGTTGTATGCTATCGTCAGGAGCGCTTCTCGTACAGCCCCCACCTGGGCATAAACAGAGCGTGTAACATAACCGGCCAGAATATCAATGAGTGCTGGCATTTCGAGCAAATATATCATGAAAACCAGGTCTCCATTGAAGGAAATTGCATTGCCTCCTGGAACAGGTAAAAGCGCAAGCGCCAAAACAACTGATAGCAAACTGATCACGGGTAGGGCATAAAAAATGAATGGATTCACCCCCCTGGGGATGATGGTCTTTTTACCAACTAATTTCCAGAAATCAAAAAATGGCTGATAAAAAGGTGGACCTTGCCGTCCCTGTAACCGGGCAATGAATTTCCGACTCATCCACAGCAGGAACCAACCAAACAAAGCACCTGTCAGCAATCCTGGCCAAATCAAAAGTGAAAAAATGGCTTTCAACCACCAGTTAGTCATTTTTTGCCTCCTTTTGAGAACGGGTTTCGCCCTTCTCGAGCATTTTGGCAGCAGTTTGAATAGCTTCCAGAATTGCTTGAGGGCGAGGCGGACAGCCAGGAACATACAGATCGACCGGTATTATTGCTTCTGCAGAGCCTATTATCGTTGGGCTACCACTAAAGACATTCCCACTTGCCGGGCATGAACCGAGAGCGATCACCGCTTTTGGTGAGGGGATTTGATTGTAAACATCTTCTACCATTGCTCTCGCGCGTAATGTGATTGGCCCAGAGATGAGGAGAATATCTGCATGTTTGGGACTACCTTGCAGCAAACTACCAATCTGTTCTCCATCATAACGGGGGCTGAAGCATGGTGCTACTTCAATATCGCAACCATTACACGATCCAGCATTAATCCGATATACCCAGGGAGATCGTCTTCTGGAAATGTTGATCAATTTTGAGAAAATACCATTCATCTTATTACCTCCCACCCATTCCTGGTAGAATCGCAGGATAAAGGGTGGCAACTATCATAAGTACGATCAAAATAATAAATGAAACTTTGATCCAAAGAATTCTATTTTGAGTTGGCGTAGAATTTTCATATGCTTGCCCAAGCCAGACTTTATGGATAACTCGAACATAGTAAAGAATAGCCAAAGCGGTAGCAACTGCCATGGCAATAACCAGTCCAATTCCACCTGCTTCGACACCACTGTTGTAGAGTCTCCATCTTCCTAGAAACCCCAGAAGGGGGGGAACACCGATCATACCCAGAGATCCAGCAATGAAAGCTGCTCCAGAAGCTGGATGTTGGCTGGCTAATCCACGGTCATCTGTTGTGACAGGGTGATCAAGATCATTTTCTGCAACACCGATTGATCCAAACAATAAGAATTTACAAAGGGCATGCGAAATAGCACCAATGGCTGCTCCCAGAACACCTCCCACCGTTCCGGCTGCCAGACCAAGAAGCAGGTACCCCATATCATCTATGGTGGAAAAAGCCAGCATCCGCCGAACATTCTTTTGTGCCAGTGCCAGCAAAGCGCCACCAAACATACTCAGCAATGCAAGAGCAATCCACACCCATTGAATGCTGCTAAAAATCCAGGGGGCAGTGATACGAAGTGAGATGAGTGAACCAAACTCAGACATATCCAATAAGGAGATCACCATCACCGCAGTCATGGATGAAGTGCGTTCACTCAATGGAGCCAACCAGAAGGAAAATGGGATCACTGCTAACTTTAAGGAAAATCCGACAAGAATGAAACAGATCACCACATTTGCCAGTAAACCTTCAGGTTGGACTGCATTTTCAGAAAATAATCCACCCAGAGCCATACCAGTTGCCAACAAGATAGAACCTAGAAGAGCAGCTATTAAGAAGAGCTTTCCCGCGTGTTTATCCTGTGACCATACCATTATCACCAAAACAAGGGCGGCTAAGTCTAATAAAATTGTTCGAGTGATTTCTCCGGTGAGCCATAGTGAAGCAATTACCAGAATTGAAATAACAAGACATCCCAACGGGAATCTTTTTCCTTGGGGAATATAATGTGAGTAAACCTCTGCAGCCAGGAAAATTAAAACCGTAATGGCTGTAAAGGCTATTCTCCAATCAAAACCTGTGTAATCTAATAATGCCATTTTCAGCCTCCGATTAAATCCAAAGGACGACTGCAGAAATAATGACAATCGCCGCGATCAGTAAGAAAGCCAGTCTCTTCTCCAATGCTTCGGAAACCAGTTTAACTTTTTGTGCAAACCAATATATTGCCTGCCAGATCCAAAGATAGACTGGATCGGGGTTGGTGGCTTTAATCACAGGAGCGAAAGCATCACCCGCGAATTCAGAAAAATCAATAACATTGAGTGTATCTCCTTCGGGGAGAGGATCACCACCTGTGAAAGAAGAGACACCTTTAGGAGAAGGTTTGCGAAGAGCAAAAATCACCAGGACGATCAGAAGTGCAGAAATTGTCAGGATTGCACCTGCCGTAACAGGGGCTCCAGTATTGGTCAACTGAAAACCAAGGAAAGAAACCGTGGTTGGCACGGAGGATTTCATGGCCAGGGTAGCTGGTTCAATGATCCACTTTATCAATGCCTGCGGAACAATGCCAAAGAACAGGCAGGCGATTGCCAAAACACCCATCCCAGCCAGCATACGGGGTGAAGCATCTTCAATTTTATTTTCGTTGCTGCTGGTGGTGGGACTTTCTTCGCCGAAGAAAACACCTACGGTAGCTTTAAGAATATAAAATGCTGTAAAGGTAGAAACCAACCATGCAACGATCACGACCACCCACGTACCAGATTGGAGCGCTGCATCGTAGAGCAGCCACTTTGCAAGAAAACCATTCGTAAAAGGAACACCAATAATCGCTGCAGCTGCTACCAACCAGACGAGAGTGGTTCCGGGCATCTTCTTTGCCAGACCACCGAGCAGTCGCATATCTTTTGTACCTGTTGCATGTTGTACTGCTCCTGCGCATAAAAATAATGTTCCTTTGAACAGGCCATGACTGAAAACGTAAAAGGCACCAGCCAGGATACCCATTGGAGTACCAATTCCAAAGGCTGTCAGAATATATCCCAACTGGCTGATAGTCGAAAACGCCAGTAGGCGCTTCATATCAGTCTGGATCATAGCATATAGTGCACCAACAACCATGGTCACACAACCTATTGCCATGAGAATCACATTCCATGAAGGCTGCCAGCCTGTGATCGAATACATTCGAGCTATCAGATACACACCTGCTTTAACATAACAGGCTGAATGGAGCAATGCAGAGACAGGGGTCGGAGCATTCATGGCTTCAGGGATCCAGGTATGTAGTGGGAACATGACTGATTTTGCCATAGCTGCAATCAGAAAGAGAATGAATATTCCTGTATTGAATTGGGCTGCCAATGTCGGGTCTGTCCAAACCAGGGTTCCTGATCCTTGATAAAGTAAAAGAATACCGATTAAAAGGGCATAACCAGGAATATGTGTCATGACCAAAACTTTGCGTGCACCTGTTACTGCAGCGTTATTTCGATACCAGAATCCAACCAAAAAGTAAGAGCAAAGCCCGATCACCTCCCAACAAAGATAAGCCATTAATAGATTTTGGGAAGAAACCAGACCAACCAGACCAGCAATGAAGGTCAACATGAATGCATAAAAACGAGTGGTGCTCTCTTCATGTTTCATGTAATCGATACAGTAAAAGAGAATTGCACTGCCAATACCCGTAGCCATCAATGCAAACAAGCAACTCAAGCCATCAAAATAGAGGCTGAAGGATGCTTCAGTCTGCCAGGGGATCAAAGATAGTTCAATCGTCTTCCCTTGCATGATGGTTGGCACTAGAGCAATTATTCCAGCAAGAGAAAGAATCCCAAAGAGAAATGCCAACCAGCCTTTCCCCCTTGTTGTAAAAAATCTTCCAAATACTAACTGAATAACAACACCAACCAATAGAATCGCTAATGAAAATCCAGCCAGAGCGTTCACTAATTACTCCTCAGAAACGTGGCAATCTGATCTCGCATTTTCGCAAGGGCATCCACCAGCAATGGGAGGGAAAATGGATATCAAATCACCTTCTTTTAATTGAGTTTTCAAACCGTTTAAGCTGCGATAATCCAGACCATTAATGAGAAATACGCTTAAGCTACCATAACCACCATCTTCACAAGAGACCCACTTCTGGAATTCCTTTCCATATTTTGTACAAAGGCTCTGGAGTAATTCTTCCAGGGTCTCACCGTGAAAAGGCAAAGTTTCTTCTTTTTTCTTGGTTATATCACGCAGGGTTGCAAAGTATTTTATATCCATACGTAAATAATACCAGATCGCAACATGATATCCCCTCTCCTGATATGGGAGAGGGGATAGTGATTTACTAACTTGCTTCTACGCTAATGTAAGGTCTGTTAATTTCTCTTGAGTAGGAATACCTTTTGTATCCCATCCACGGAGTTTGTAATATTCTGGCAGCATCTTGTCAAGATGGTTGACCTCACCCTTTGAAGGGCCTGTCATTATGGGATCCTTCAGCATTCGTTCTGGGAGGCTATCGTCTTTGGCAGTGATGCCTGATTTAAGGTCGAATAAACGTTCGAGATTCCAGATACGTTCGCCAGCTTTCATGAAGTCTTCCACAGAGTAAGGAATACCCGTTACTGCTGACATTAATGCGGCCAGGTCGTCAGCGCCAATGCCAAATGTGGTGAACAGGCAGGCTCCCGTTGAATCCAATGCTGCAGTCAGGTTCTGGAAAGTGATGACAAGTTCTGGCTTGCCTTCAGTTGCATGTTGATCAACTTTAAAGGGGACACCCAATACCTCAGGAGAAATGGTATAGCCACGTACGTGACAACCTCCACGATTATTCGTAGCAAAGTTCAAGCCGATACCCTGTACACCACGAGGATCGTAGGCAGCCATTTCTTGTTTCTTAGCAGTCATAGAGAATTCAGGGTGACCGTAGCGTGACGCCAATCGATAGGAACCTTCAGCAAGTTGATCACCAAAACCCTCTCGATTACCAGTCATTTCAACCATCTTTACCATCATCTCAGCGCTACCGAATGGGATTGCCATGCCACCAGTATCTTTTGTAGTGATATACCCATTTTCGTAAAGATCCATGGCGCAGGCAATTGTTGAACCCATGGTAATGGTATCGATACCGAGATCATTGCATATGTAATTGGCCTTGATGATTGCATCCATATCGTCGATGCCACAATCAGCACCAAAACCCCATGCTGTTTCGTATTCTGGACCTTCACCTTCACTTGCATACTTTGGATTGGTAACTTTGGTGGCACGCCCACAAGAGATAACGCAAGAGAAGCAACCACGAGGTCGAGTTACATATTTTGCTGTCAGTGTCTCGCCACCAGTTTTATCAGCTTCCGGGAAATATCCATCATGGAAGTTGCGAGTGGGAAGTGAACCAACACTGTTCAGGATATTTATCAGAACGTTTGTGCCATACATGCGCAAACCAGTACCGCCTACAGGATGTTCGGTTATTTTCTTTCGGGCAGTCATAACTGCTTTTTCGAAAGCTTCTGGATCTGCGATCTTGATGGGATTCGTTCCAACGACTACAACTGCTTTAAGCAGCTTGGAACCCATAACTGCGCCTACACCTGAACGGCCTGCAGCACGACCCATTTCATTCATAATGCTGGCAAAAAGTACTTTCTTTTCACCTGCAGGTCCGATACAGGCAACCTTGGCATCTTCGTCTGTTTCAGCTCGAAGAGCATCAGTAGTATCAGGTACATTCTTACCCCAAACTGCAGAGGCATCACGAATTTCGACCTTGTCATCTTTAATCCAGATATAGGAAGGTTTTTTCGCAGCACCTTCGATGATGATCATATCGTATCCAGCGAATTTCACTTCTGGACCAAAAGAACCACCGGAGTTAGAACCAGCAATTAAGTTTGTTAATGGAGCCTTACAAACAACATCATAACGTCCCATTGAAGGAGCCATGGTACCAGAAAGTGGACCTGGGGCGAAAATGAGTTTATTTGCAGGGCTTAATGGATCAATTTTGGCATCAATTTCATCATAGAGGATTTTGCTGGCGAGACCACGAGCACCAATAAATAGTTTGGCATCTTTCAGGTTGGTTGCTTCTTTCTTAATATCGCCAGTTGATAAATTGATACGAAGAGTTACTCCAGTCCAGCCGTTCATTATGCCACCTCCTGGAATGCATCCTTAAATTTCTTTGCAAAAGCTTTCTTTCGTGAACGTGTAGCAACATCTTCTTCTACATATTCAATAGCTTTTACGGGGCAGGCAGCTACACAAGCTGGATTATCCTGACATGTATCACATTTTATGATTTTGTCGGTAACAGAGTCATATACAGCATTTCCAAATGGGCAAGCCTGAACACACATTCGGCAGCGAATACATTTTGTTGAATCATATTCAACAAGTGAAGAACCAAACACACGATGCATGGCACCAGTGGGGCAAACGCTAACGCAAGGTGCATCATTACATTGCTGACACATCATTGGTACAGAGACTTGCTCGCGTTCCCAATTGTACACATGGATTCGTGAGGCTGCAGGTCGTATCTGGTGCTCTTTTACAAAACTGCACGCAGCGACGCAATTCTTGCAGCCTGTACATTTATCAGGATGGATCATGATAAATTTTGCCATTCACATTCCTCCATAGTAGAAGATATGATTACTTTCCAAGAATAGTTTAGTTTTTCTTGATTGAAAATACACCAAGAAATTGACCAGTATTAGCCTATACAAAAGGATGGATTCGGGTTTTCGAACCTGTACTTAAGTACAGGTAATTACAGACCTTCAGATTTTCTTTTCCTGCATCTAGTCTCAAAGAACATAGTATCGAAAAAGACGAGAATTTTTCCTGGCTTGAAGATCAGTAATAATAAAGAATGAAAAGATGAAGTTGTGTTTATCTTAGCTGATGAGCACTAATCAGGTTCCATGCCAGGCAAATCTACCAGATGATTTGTTAATGCAATAGAAATTGCTTCTGATCGGCTTTTTGCATTTAGTTTTGCCAGGATATTCGAGACATGAAATTTTACAGTTGAAACACTAAGGGTCAATTCTTCGGATAATTCCTGGTTGCCTTTGCCATGTGCCATCAAAGTAAGAACTTCTTTTTCGCGAGCAGTCAATTGGACGTAAGAAGCTCCCGATGGAGTGGGATTTTTGGCCAGTTCCAATGCAACATCTGGAGAAAAGATTGTATTTCCTGCATAAACTGCTCGTATAGCGTTAGCCAGTTCATTCGCTGTTGCGTCTTTATTTAAGTATCCTGAAATTCCTGCATCAATGGCTTCACGGATTAATGTTGGGTCAGAGAAACTTGTCAGTGCTATGATTTTAATATGCGGAAATTTCTTATGGATTTCGCAAGTAGCTCGAATTCCATCCATCGCAGGCATGATCAGGTCCATAAGAATCACATCTGGATTTAATTGTGCTGCTGATGATACTGCTTCAAAGCCATTTGTTACTTCACCTGCCAGTACCAGATCATCAAAAGCCAGGAGGAACATTCGTAATCCGCTTCGTACGAGTGGGTGATCATCGACGATCAAAATTTTAATTGGACCCGTTGAAGTCATAATAACTCCTCCTTTCTAGATTCCCAAACAAGCTGGACTTTTGTTCCGCAATTTTTTTGACTCTGTATGGTTAACAAAGCTCCAATTGTTTGGGCACGTTCATTCATTATGCTAAAACCAAAATGACCGGGCAGATTCTCTACTTGTTCAAAACCGCAGCCATCATCTGTGATCGTCAGAGTGGCCTTATTACATACTTTGTTGATCGAATCTTCATTACAATTCAATTCTAGCATTATATTATTCGCCTCAGCATGCTTCATTATATTATTTAAAGCTTCTTGCGCGATCCGATAGAAAGTCAAGCAAACATCTACCGGCATTGTCGCCTGACCACATATTTCTAAGGCTATAGGTTTATGTAATCTTCCTGAACTGGCTTCTGTTAATTGCTTTAAAAGTACTTCCAATCGGATATTTTCCAAAGCCTTTGGGCGAAGTTCGAGGAGCAATGAGCGCATCTCTGCCAATGCACCTGATGTAAGCAGGCGAAGTTCATCCAGCGCTTCTTGCCCTTTTGCTGGATCACGTTCGATAATTTTTGGCAGTGTCTCAGCAATCAGGTTTGCAGAGAACAACCTTTGGGTTACAGAGTCGTGGAGCTCGCGAGCCAGCCTGTTTCGTTCCTGAGTCACAGCATCTTTTTCAATGCGCATGCGCAATTTGGTATTGTCAATCGCTAATGCTGCCTGATTAGCAAAATCATTTGCCAGGGTTATTTCTTCGTATGGAATGTTGACCGTCTGTAGAAAATACAATGTCAGAGCACCATAGCTCTCTTCACGGATGATGATCGGTACTGAAAGTATTGATCGATAATTCTGTGACATTAATTGTAATGCCAGTAAAAGTTCAGGAGACAAACTTGGATTCTTAACTAATTCTTGCGTATCTCGAATAAAAATGGGTTCTTTTAATAATGTGGCCTGCCCAGTCGCTAATTTTCCCAGGGGGATATTGGCATATCTTATGTATTCAACAGGAATTCCTGTAAAAGCCTGGGCTGTTAAAACACCAGTATTTTGTAAATAGTAAATTGCTGCAGCATCTGCATTTAAAAGAGGGCATGCTTGATTTACGATGTAATTCAGGAGTTTTTCCAGCGGTGAATCTGCGTTCAACATAGCCAAAATTCCACGCAGGCTTGCCGCTACCAACCGCCGGCGTTCAAGTTCAGCCATTTCTTCAAAAGTGAAGATCTGGTGACTATCTTCCATTGAAGCTCAATCCAAGAATCTCAACCAATAAAAATATGTGATATTTCGTATCCATTTTTATAATTATCACATATTATTTGAAAATTTTCATCATTTTGATGGCTATTGAAGTAAAAATTGAGAATTTGTAATTGGATCATTTGAAAACTATCTGATTGATTCTCGTATGATTGCAGGATAAAATGGAATTAGTATTTCTTTTTTAATGAAAGAAGCAACAGATGAGCACGCTAAGAATTTCTCTGTTCACCATTTTATCTTTGCTTATTTCACTGTCATCCTGTCAGATTATTAACAGAAACGTTGAAACGGATATACCTACAGAAGGAATTAAATCTACTAACACTCCGGAAGATACAAAAAAGATACCTGTACCAGTGGGTACATCCACTCAAATCAAAAGCGAAAATCCTGCTATTAAGAGTTGGTGGTTCGATTCTGTTTTTTATGAAATATTTGTGCGCAGCTTTTACGATAGCAATGGGGATGGGATTGGAGATTTCAATGGGATTACTCAAAAAATTGATTATCTCAACGATGGTGATCCTGACACTAATGAAGACCTTGGTATCTCAGCGATCTGGTTAATGCCTATCATGCCTTCTCCCTCTACGCATGGTTATGATGTTACGGATTATTACAAGGTGAATGAGCAATACGGCACAATGGATGATTTCAAGATAATGCTAGAACTTGCGCATTCGCGAGGAATCAAGGTGATCCTTGATCTACCCATCAATCATACATCTTCTGAACATCCCTGGTTCATTCAATCACAGAATCCTCAATCCCCCTACAGGGAATGGTACATCTGGTCAGATACCGATCCGGGATACCTGGGACCTTGGGATCAAGTAGTATGGCACCCATTGAATGGAGACTTCTTTTATGGCTATTTCTGGGAAGGAATGCCCGATCTCAATTATCGGAATCCAGAGGTAACCAGGGAAATGGAGAATATTGCTCAATTCTGGTTAAGTGATGTGGGGGTAGATGGATTCCGGTTGGATGCAATTGGGGCTCTTATTGAGGATGGAGAAGATCAAGTTGGAACAGTCGAAACGCATCAATGGTTCCGAAATTTCCAGAAATATTGCAAAGACATCAATCCAGCTACATTTACTGTAGGTGAAATATGGGAGGTGAATGAAAAAGTTGCTCCTTATGTGGCAAACAGGGAAGTGGACCTGGCATTTAATTTTGATCTCTCCTTTGCAATCGTCCAGGGGATCAATTCACAGGACCCTTCGATTGTTGAAAATGAAATTGTTAAAAGCAAAACGCTTTTTCCATATGGAAAATATGGAACATTTGTCACCAATCATGATATGGATAGGGGGATGACGCAATTTGGATCCAGCCTGGAGAAGGCGAAAGTAGCAGCCTCCATTTATTTGACCTTGCCCGGCGTTCCATTTATTTATTATGGTGAAGAAATTGGTATGTCAGGAGTAGCATCAGATGAACAAGGCAGACTTCCTATGCAATGGACTTCTGATCCACATGCTGGCTTTTCGATAGTTGATCCGTGGAGACCCCCTCAACCTGATTTTGGAACTGTAAATATTCAATCTGAATTGGTGGATCCTTCTTCGCTGCTTGCGCACTATCGAAAGTTGATCACGATCCGGAATAGCAACGATATCTTCCGCAAAGGTGAAGTGTTTGTAAATGAAGGTTCAAATCAAAGCATTTATTCAATCACAGTCTCTAATCGAGACAAGGCAGCAATTGTAGTCATTAACTTCTCCGATCAGCCAATTACTGATTTCACTATAAGCCAATCGGCAAATATACTTTCAGAGGGGGATCATCCGCTTGATCTTCTTTATGGTAATGAAGCCTCTTCACATATGAGTATTAATTCATCAGGTGGTTTCGTTGATTTTGTACCATCAAATGAAATACCTCCATATGGCACTATCATTATTCAAATAGAATAATTCTTCCTTGTTATAAAGCTTTCCATTGGTGAAAATTAAAGAAATACTTCTGCTTTTAAAAGAATTGCCGTAATTAAAATTGACTCTATGATAAACTAGCCTATGGAAAAACTAAACAGACCACCAACACAAGAGGAGACTTATGTGCGGTATTTTTGGCATTGTTACAGCAAAAGAACAGACTCTAGGTCCAATTTTAGTCGAAGCTGCCAGGAGATTGACTTATCGTGGTTATGACTCAGTAGGTGCAGCAACCATAAGTGGTGACAGGATAGACTTACGAAAAGATGCCGGACGTGTGGATGAAGTTGCTGCAAAATATAACATCGAAGAGATGCGTGGGCAGAGAGGTATTACTCAATTACGTTGGGCTACTTTTGGTGAACCATCGAAGGTCAATTCACAGCCACATTTGGATTCAGACGGAGATATTGTTGGTGCTCATAATGGGAATGTAGTAAATAATGTCGAACTACGCGAACAGTTCATGGCAGAAGGCATGACAGTTCGCTCGCAGAATGATGGGGAATCCTGCGTACACGCAGTCGAAAGATATATAGATAAAGGATATGATTTCATTGAGGCAATCCGTAAAGCTTATGAAGACCTGCAGGGTGATTATGCTTTTGTCATCGGACGGATCAATGATGATAAGCTGTATGCCATCAAGAAGGGCTCAGGATTAGTCGTGGGAATCGGGGGGGATTTTACCTGTGTTTCTTCTGACCTGCCTTCTATTCTCCCTCTTACTCGAAAAGTAATTCGTTTACAGGATGGCGAGATCATCACTCTATGGGCTGACAAAGTTGAATTACATTCTGTGAAAGACGGTTCGCTTATCCAGCGGGAACCAGAGATGATCACAGAAGAAATGAGTGCAGTTCAAAAAGGCGGGTTTGATCACTTTCTATTGAAAGAGATCCACGAGCAACCACAGGTGGCACGTGAAGTTCTGCATGCGCTTGAGAGCAACACAGAGATCCCTTCAATTTTAGAGAAGTTAAGGAACGCCCGCAATGTATATTTCATCGGATGTGGAACAAGCTACCATGCCTGCATGGCGGGTTCGATCTACTTTGCCCAACTGGCACATAAAGCGGTCATCCCGGTGCTGGCTCCACAATTTGTTCCTCAATATCTGCCAGCAGTCTCACATGAAGATGTGGGTATTTTTGTGAGCCAATCTGGAGAGACAAAGGATGTTCTCAACGCTTTACAGGCTGCCCAGGCAAAAGGAATGACCTGTTTCAGCATTGCCAATGTGATTGGGTCGACCCTTTCACGTACAACCGATGCCTGGCTTCCTTTATGCTGCGGATATGAAATGAGTGTGCCAGCGACGAAAACTTTCACCAATCAGGTCGTTACTTTTCTTTATCTGGCAACGAAAATGGGGAACGGAGACATTAACGAGCTTGCAACGCTGCCAGACCTGATGGAAAAGACGATCAAGGATACCGATCCACAAGTAAAGGAGCTGGTGGAGGATATCAATAAATGGGAAGACCTGTACAGTCTGGGATATGGTATTACTTACCCTATAGCTCTGGAAGGTGCTTTGAAATTGAAGGAAATCACTTACATTCATTGTGAGGGGATCCTCTCCACTGAATTCAAGCATGGTCCACTTTCTGCAGTGACCAAAGGATTCCCGGTACTCTTTGTTGCTGGGCCAGAAGATGTACCACTGATCGTGAGCGGGATTAACGAGATCACATGTCGTGGTGGAAGGGCGATTGTATTTGGCGAATCTGACGAGCGACTGAAGGCGAATGCAAACGATGTGGTGGTCATTCCTCACTCCAACCCGATTTTTGCTTCACTCCTGGCAGTTATCCCTATGCAGTTACTGGGGTATCATCTTGCAGTCGCCAGAGGGTATGATCCAGACTTCCCGCGTAATTTGAGTAAAACACTCACGGTAGATTAAAAAATCTCTTGATTCATATCAGGCTGTCTCAGGGTAATGAAAAACATACTGGACAGCCTGTTTCTTTTTATAAACTACCAATCGTCCATTTCAGAACCAGGGTGATGAGGATCACATAGAGGAAACTGGCAAATGTGCTGATGATGATATATTCCGCTTCTTTGCGGTTTTCGCTTTCCTTGAATTCACCAAAGCGAAAGATGGATTTGGCAGCAACAAGAAAACCTATACCAGCGAATTGACCAGCAAGCATGAATATTAAGATCAATGCCTGTTCCAGCCAACCGATGATCTTTCCTCCATTGACCAACCCCTCAATGGGCTTTTTCTTTTCGATTCGATAGTGATTCTTGATTTGTTGCTGGTAGGGTTGTACGAAAAGACCGATCATGATCCCACCAACGGGTAAGAGTAGAATAATCACTGCGATACAGGCAGCTACCTTTACTGCAAAGGTTGGCAACAGAGTGAACCACCATATCGTAATCCCTCTGGGAATCAAGATCAACCAGGTTACCAGGGTGATGATGGTCAAGTGCAGTAATTGATCAATCAAGAAAATCGCCAGAGAGTCATGTATGATACGCTGCTTCACCAGATCCATCAGAAAAGGACTGATCGTAAGCAGAACTGGAACCAGCCATTCGTTCCAGCTGGCAAGAAGAAGGTAAGCCAAGGCTCCATGGATCAGGCTATGAAGAGCGTTCCAAAGTAAATGCTTCTTTTCTTGAATAAGGAAGTTGGTTGTAAGATGAAATCACCAATTAGATGAGCAAGAAGAAGCATGATCAATAATTGGATGGCAGCGGTTTTCATCATTAGCCCTCTTCAAGAATTCTTGTGATTTCAGTTTCAAAAACTGATAAACCTTCTTTAATGACATTCTAATGTGCAGCCGCCAGATGTTTATTCACTGTGATCTGGTCTATTGATTCGGGCTGCCATTTCTTTCCAATTTCAGCCTGGGTCAATCCCTGAAGGGAAAGATGAACAGCCTGGCATTGTAGTGCCGTCCAGGTTTTTATGAAAGTGTCGTAACTTCTGATTAGCGTATCGAAAAGCCGGGAATAACGCTCCCCATTCTTTGTGGCGAGAGTAATTCCCATGCGATGATTCTTTAATTGGTCCAACATTTTAACGGATTCGGTGAAGGCGGTTCCAAATCCTTCTGAAATGTTTATCTCAGGAACGAATTCCACACTACCAATGGCAATGGCAATCCGTGTATCCAGTTTTTCGGTTTTGAATGTCTTACGGATATAGGTATGGATGAACAGGCTGATCTCAAAGCATTTCTGCGGATGATCAACAAGAAGCTGCCAACCATCACCGAGAAATTTAGAAAGATCGTATAGAACATAATCAGGGTATTGCTGTTTTATCAAACCTGAAAGAATCTGGAAGGAATGAAATAAATCAAAACGTTGGGGTTTAGGTAAACTGGAAGATTTGACGATATCTCCTGTTAATATTGCGACATCGGGGGGCTTTGACTGCTGATTGAAGAAGTACGCCCAAATGGTTTTATATGAATAAGTTATAGCCAAAAAGGCCATAAAAGCAATATATGGCTTATAAAGGCCATATATTGGCGTTATGCAACAAAAGAGCCATTTTTTTCGGAACAAATACGGATCATATAAAGAAACGATATGAAAGAATTTTGATACCAGGTGTGGAAATTGGAGTGAAAATCTATTTCCTTTTCATCAGCGAATCAATCGCTATTTAAGCCATTCTGCTCGATTACCTGGCGATACCAGAAAGCGCTGTCTTTGGGGTATCTTTTTTGAGAGGAAAAATCCACATAGACTATACCAAAACGCTGTGAATATCCTTGTGCCCACTCAAAATTATCCAGTAAAGACCATAAATAGTAGCCGGATATTGGTACTCCAGCCTGGATGGCTTTTCCTATAGCTGCGATATGTTTTTGAAGATATTGAATGCGTTTTTCGTCATGAACTTTTCCAGTGTCATCAGGTTTTGTAGAATAGCTGGCACCATTTTCAGTGACCATGATCTCTCCGGGTTTGTATTCCCATTGCACCCTTGAAAGGATTTCATATAGACCAAAGGGAAAGATTTCCCATCCCATTTCCGTTCGATTTTCTTCAAGTGCTGGCACAGTAATAATCTCCCCCGGTGAGTTGTTAATAGGATCTGCTTTAATAATATTTCTCGAGTAATAATTGATCCCTAGAAAATCAGTAGGAACAGAGATCGTTGCATAATCGCCAGGTTTGACGAAATCGGGTTCAAATGATTGCAGGAAACCCATCTTTACATAATCGGTTAGCATATCTGATGGATATTGCCTTCCATACAGGGGATCAAGAAACCAGCGATTATCCTCGCCATCCATATGCCTGACTGCATCAACATCCATCCGTGAATGGGTAGATGGATAGTAAAGCCCCAAGTTGAGCGCGATACCTACTTTTGCGTCAACGCAATTTGCCCTGATTTCGGGAACCGCAACTCCATGGGCAAGGAGTAAATGGTGTGCTGCCACCAGCGACTGGTAAGGATTTCGCATCCCAGGCGCATGAATACCAAGTCTGTAACTTAATTTGCTGGCACAAACTGGTTCATTTATGGTATTCCAGAGCTTTACCCGATCACCATACGCTTTGGTAACGATAGAGGTATATTCGCGAAAAGCATCTACCACAGAGCGATCCAACCATCCACCAGCCAACGATATAGGTAAATCCCAATGGAATAGAGTCACCATGGGAAGAATATCTGCTTCCAGTAATGCATCGATCAACCGGTTGTAGAAATCAAGGCCCGGTTGATTAACTTTCCCTCTCCCTTCAGGCAAAATGCGAGGCCAGGCCAGTGAAAACCGGTAAGATTTTATCCCGAGGTTTTTCATCAATTGGATATCCTCTTTCCAACGATGATAATGATCGCAGGCAATATCGCCTGTATCTCCATGAACGATTTTACTGGCGGTATGAGAGAATACATCCCAGATGGAGGGACTCCGGCCATCGATATTCACTGCTCCTTCAATCTGATAAGCTGAAGTAGCCACTCCCCATAAGAAATTTCTTGGAAAGGACATGAAAGTAGACATAAGATATCACCTTAATTCTTTAACTGGCAAAAATCCATTTTAGAAAACCTATTTACGGTTCAAGAAATCTTTTGCTATTTCACAAATGATTGATCGATTCTTTTCATCCAACCTGGTGGTTTCCGAATTTTCTTTATTTGTATCGTCGTTTTCCACGATGATGATCTGTGCATCTTCACTTAACACCAACGTATGCCAGGAGGCCTTTTTAACATTGCAGACTTCACCAATAAGAATTTCTATTGGATGTATTTCATCTACTTTAGAATTGTTTCCTCCAACAAAGAGCAGTGCTTTTCCCTGAATAAGAATAAATACTTCATCAGTACACAGGTGCCGCTCCATAGAAAAAATATTTTCAGGTTTTAACTCATCAAGATAGCGGAGAACAGCGACCCGCCAAGCGCCAAACGATATCAATGGTTTATACCCTGAACCTTCATACCTTTGAATTTCATAATAATCTGTCAACAAATTTTCACCTCAATAAACGAAAAATGATATTGCTGTAATAACGTTATTCACATTCTATCCATTCGATGGGCTGGTTGTTTTGAATATCCATACCAAATCCGTAAGGAAACAATGGCGCATCGCACCCGGTCAGGTTGCTGACATTATTTATATTCATGGGCAACTGATCATTGAAACGCGGCCAGGTATACGGGAGCCTGCCAGTGAATGGAAAATCACCAAACAAAATATCTGCTACTCCTCCGCCTTCTGTTCCAGGCAACCAGGCTGCTACCCAGGCATCTGCTAGGGGGTATTGATCAGTGATCATCAGGGGGCGCCCAGAGATGATGATGATAATTAACTTCTTGCTGTGCTCTTTGAGATTGTTAATGATTTGAATATCAAGTGTTGTAAGGGATAGATCGCTCTTATCTCCTACACCTTCAGCGTAAGGTGTTTCACCAAGTACCGCAATTCCAACATCAGCCATTCCTTCAAATTGACCATCAGGCGAATACTCAACGGTCGAATCTTTCGAAATTAACTCTTTTATCCCTTCTAAAATGGTTGTGCCAGGCTGAATATCGCCTTTTTCTCCCTGCCATTGCGTGGTCCAACCACCACACTGTATACCAATATCATCTGCGGCTGTGCCAGCAATATAGATCAAAGGTGTATCCTTTTTCAGGGGTAGAACTTCGTTTTCATTTTTAAGCAATACCAGTGATTCACGTACTGCCTTACGTGCTAAAGATCGATGAGAAAATGAACCTATTGTTTCAAGTAGACTGGAATGTGGATATGGATTGGAAAATAAGCCAAGCCTGTATTTGACGGTCAATATTCGCCTTACGGCATCATTGATCCGATTCTCTGAGATGTCTCCTTTTTTTACTGCTTTTTTCATCGTGTCAATAAACCGAATGTAGTCATTGGGAACCATGTTCATATCGATTCCAGCATTGATTGCAGTAACTACTGCAGAATAATAATCATCATTTATCTGGTCTATGCCAGCCCAATCCGAAACAACAAATCCCTGAAATTCCAGCTCGCCTTTAAGTACATCCATTATCCAATACTTTGAAGCATGCATCTTGGTGCCATTCCAACTGTTGAAAGAGATCATAATGCTCATTGCACCATTCTCTATAGCAGTCTGATAAGGTGGAAGGAATAACTTTCGGATAGTGGTTTCGTCGTATTGCATATCACCCTGATCAAGCAAATACTTTATGTTGTTAAATAACTGAGTGGATGTGCCGTAGACAGTACCGCCATCTCCAAGAAAATGCTTGGGGGTTGTCAGCACAAAAAGGGTTTGTTCATCTGTTGAGGTATAAATTTCTGGTATAGATTGCATTCCGGAGATAAAAGCATTTGATAATTCCATTACCGTGTCAGTATCTTCGCTGTAAGCTTCATAAGTTCTTCCCCAGCGAATGTCCTGGGGAACTGCTACCACTGGACCAAAATTCCACGAGATACCTGCTGCGAGCATTTCCTCGGCAGTTGCTTGCCCAATCTGGCGTACCAGGTCAGGGTCTCGTGTAGCACCAAGTCCCACTTGGTGTGGGAAGACAGTGGCACCATATAAGCTTGCCATCCCATGGATTGCATCTATCCCATAAATAATGGGAATTTGCACACGGGTACTCATCGCTTCGTCTTGATATTGGGAGATCATTTCAACCCAGCTATCGATGTCGTTAGGGGTTGGAAAACTTCCACCACCACTAAAAATGGAGCCAATGAAGTATTTCTTAATATCACCGGGTTTGATACTTCCACGTTCAACCTGGGTCATTTGACCAATTTTTTCCTCAAGAGTCATCTGTGAAAGAATGTTTCCGACAAATGGAATTGCATTTTCAACAGTTGGAGTCGTGGATTTAATCTCCTCTGTTAGCTTGCTGGTAAATGTACAGGATGCAACTATAAGGCAAATAAGTAAAGTAGAGAATTTTTTACTAAGCATCATTCCATCCAACTGATATATTTAGCATCTAGCTTACTTTTACCTGTACATCAACTACTTTTTCACCAGCAGCAGGGATGGGAATGAGATTTCCTGTTATTTGTTTATTATTGACTTCGATCGAGATATTATTTCCACTCCCTACACGAGTCACCTGAATCTGATACATCACTCCACGAAACTCTCTTTTTACAGAGAAGCCTTTCCAATCTTGGGGAAATACTGGTGAAATTAATAAACCATCGTAATCTGGTCTGATGCCAAGAATCCATTGTGTAATCGCAACATAATTCCAGGCAGCAGCACCAGTCAGCCATGAATTCTTAGCCTCGCCGGGTTTACAGGCTTCAGCACCAGCGATCATCTGCGCATAAATATATGGTTCGCATCGATGTATTTCACTGATTGATTCGCGGTAGGAGGGATTGATACGAAGATAATAATTGAATGCTTTGGTTCCTCTTCCCAGTCTTGTTTCAGCGATCATGATCCAGGGATTGGTATGACAAAAAACACTGCCATTCTCTTTATATCCAGGAGGGTAAGAAGATATTTCACCAAGGTTCAGGTAATACTTTTTATAAGCCGGATTAAGAAGAACAATCCCATTTTCTGTTGCCAACCTGCTTTCTACCGAATCTAATGCTTTTATAGCATGTCCCGAAGGAATGCCAATGCCTGCCATCACACAGATACCTTGAGGTTCAATAAAAATCTTGCCTTCATTGCAGGTATGTGAACCTACAGGCTGTGAAAAATTGTCATATGCTCGTAAGAACCATTCTCCATCCCAGCCAGCGGTTTCGATAGCTATTATCATCTTTTCTCTGGCATCCTGATAGAGTTGCTTTTCCTCTGATTTCCCTAATCTTTGTGTGATCTCTACCATTTCGTTTGCTGCAAGAACAAACAAGCCAGCAATGAAAACGCTCTCCGCAACTTTGCCTTCTTTCATCGTAGTTGTTTGAAAAGACTCACCGGGAGTATCGGAGAAGCAGTTGAGATTCAGGCAATCATTCCAATCAGCACGACCGATCAACGGCAGGTTGTGCGGTCCCAATCGGGTAAGGGTATATTCCATTGAACGGATCAGGTGTGTATACAATGTGTCTTCTGAACCGGGTTTATTGTTGAAAGGAATTCTTTCATCGAGGATGCTCCAATCACTGGTTTCTTTCAGGTAAGAGGCGACTGAAAGCACAAGCCAGAGAGGATCATCATTGAAATTACTGCCAATAGCATTATTGCCCAGCTTTGTTATTGGTTGATACTGGTGATATGCTCCTCCATCCGGCAATTGAGTGGCTGCCAGATCAAGGATCCGCGCTCGGGCTTTTTCTGGCATGAGATGCATAAAGCCCAACAGGTCCTGATTTGAATCACGGAATCCCATACCTCGTCCTATCCCCGATTCAAAAAGGGATGCAGAACGAGAGAAATTGAATGCCACCATCATTTGATAAGCATTCCAGATATTGACCATCCGATTAGTGTGAATGTCAGGTACACTAACCTGCAACCGGTTTAGCAAGGTTTTCCAATAATTCTGTAAATAGGCAAAGGACTTTGTAACTTCTTCTATTTTTAAGAATCTCTGAATGATTGGTTTGACTGTAGTTTTATTAATACAAAGCGAATCAGGTGGATCGAATTTCTGATTATGGGGGTTTTCATGATAGCCAAGGAGATAAATGATCTTTCGGGCTTCACCAGGTTGTAATGTTATCTTTACTTGATGCGCGCCAATAGGCTGCCATCCTATCGCAATGGAATTACTTGTTAGTCCCTTTTCAACTGCAAGTGGATTGTTCCACCCACGATAGGCTCCCAGAAAATCTTCACGCTGGGTATCGAAGCCAGCTAATGGTTCGGAAGAGGCAAAATAAGCGAAATGGTTGCGCCTTTCCCGGTATTCTGATTTGTGATAAATTACTCCTTCATCGACTTCAACTTCTCCAATTGAATAATTGCGTTGGAAATTGGTTGAATCATCTTGAGCATCCCAAAGACAAAATTCAATCGTGGAGAAAATGGAAAGATCAGCAATTTCTTCACGATCATTTCGAACAAATAATTCCCAGATTTCCAGGTTTTCACCAGGAGGAACAAAATATTTAATCTCACTATGAATTTTTTTTCTTGCAGAAATTATTCTTGTGTACCCCAGGCCATGCCGACATTCGTAAAAATCCAATGCAGTTCTGGTGGGTTGCCAGGTTGGTGACCAGAAATCAATCTCTTTTGAATGATCATCTCGAATGAAGATGTATCTTCCATTCTCATCGAGAGGTGCATTGTTATACCGATAGCGGGTAAGTCTTCGGAGGCGGGCGTCTTTATAAAAAGAGTATCCTCCTGCTGTGTTGGAAATAATTCCAAAATACAAATCCATCCCCAGGTAATTGATCCAGGGTAGGGGAGTATCTGGCTGGGTAATCACATATTCACAATTTTCATCGTCAAAATAACCAAAACGCATTGAATACCTCGAAAGATCATTTTCCTGGAGGGATAACCAATAGTGTTATTGATAATGCAGGAAGGTCAGTTGAAAAATTGCTTTTGATCTGGATTGGAGAAATATCTTCCGCAAGATATGTGGCATCTAAAAGGGTTTGTCTGGCAGGAGATGAATAATCAAAATTACGTAGATCAATGTTGATCGATATCTGCGAGGTGTTGCGATTGATCAGAATTAGAGAAAGAGCCCCGTCTCTTCGCATAGCGGCGTAAGAGCTTACTCCTTTAATGCCAGAAGACGAGAAAATCCTTTGATCGCCAAAATCCTTATAAATCAGATAAACAAAATAAGAATAGCGAGGTTTCCCTGTGCCAAGTAAAGCCCACCCGCCATTCCCATCCAACGCAAACTGGTTCACAATTTCAACATCCTGGTTGATCATTCGACCAAAGACATCTGCCCACCAGATTGCATTTAGCAATGTATCTGGTGTGGTCTCTTTTCCTGACCGGTTGGACCAGTTTGAATTTACTTCTGTCACTGCAATGGGTATATCTCTGCCAGTGGTTGCCAGGATTAATTGTCTGAGATTAGGAATGATCCTGTCCCATTCTTCACTGTTTCGTAATAATTCATCAGAAAGGGGATCAAAGTTCCCAAACGGATAGCGATGGAAGGATATGATATCAACAAGGTCTCCATTTGCCAGCAGGAACTCTTTCATCCAATCCTTGAAATGAATATCTACAACAGCTTCTCCTGGCATACCAGTATATTGATGAATTTCAGGTCCGAGCAGTAGAATTGAAGGATCGACTGCTTTCATCGCCAGTGCAAATTCTCGCCATTCAGTATTGAATGATAATGTATCGTAATGGGGGATATTCTGTTGCTCCCAATACAGGGAAGGTTCATTGCCTATTGACCAATACTTGATCCCGTAGCCTTTTGTAATATTTGCATATTTAACCATATCCGCAGCAGCTTTAGGGGTAGAATTCACCAGTTTTACCTGAATCATCGGTTCAGCATTGACTTGCCTGCAAAGAATAATGAACTCATCCAATGCAGATTGTGATGGTGCGTTTTCATCTACATAACTTCCACCTGGATAGCGAAATATGGTAAATCTTGCTTTCTTGATCAACTCAACATCCGATTTGGTGATACTTTGCCAGGGTCCAACGTTGGAACCATAAACCAACGGACTGATGTTGCCCAGATTTTGTGCCGCGTCCACAACAATAAGGTCTGACTCTGCAGTAGGGCCAGGGGTAATTGTAGGTAGAGGAGTATCAGTCGGTGTTTCTGTTGAAGTTATAGTCAGTATCATAGGTGTCGTTGTATCAATTTCAGTAGGGGAGATGGTCTGGTTTATGGATTGCCCAGTCATACAGCCTGAAAGAAAGATAGCTGGAAAAAAAAGGAGCAATATAACCGCTCTATTCACCAAGATCGCTCGTTTTGCTCTTTGCATTATGACTTCACAGCACCTGCGGTTAACCCGCTGATGAACTGTTTCTGCAGGGCAAAGAACATGATCGTTATAGGTATTGTCACTACCACTGCAGCAGCAGCCATATAGTCATAACGTAATTGAGTTCCTGCAGCACCTTGAATGAATGCACGAATACCTACGGGAACCGTTTTTACGCCCAAGGTATAACCAAAGAACAGTTCATTCCAGGCAGTCATAAAAATGTAAATTGCTGTCGAGACGATACCAGGCATTGCCAGGGGCAGAGAAATTTTAAAGAACGCCCCAAAGCGGGTAGAGCCATCCACCATGGCTTGCTCTTCAAGATCGACCGGGATGGAGGCAAAAAATCCTCTCAGTATCCAGATAGATATTGGCGTATAGAAACCGATATAAAGGACAATGGCTCCAAGGTTGTCTCCAACTAATGGTATACCCAGGTTATTTTTAATCCAGAGGAAGGTCAAATAAAGGGGAATAAAGAAAAGTGTACCTGGGATAAGTTGTGTGCCACTAACCGCAAGGCTGTAGACATCAGCACCAGGAAAACGGAACCGTGCAAGCGCGAAACCTGCCATTGAAGCAATGAGCGTAGCAATTACTGTGGTAGAACCTACCACAATCATACTATTGAGAAACAAGGGGCCAAATTTAAATGCTTTCCACATGTTGGTATAGTTCTCAGGGTGCCATATTTGGGGGAATAATGGAGCAGTAGCACTGGTAATATCTGTACGAGAACGAAATGAATTTAGAAGCATAAACAGGATAGGAATCATAATGATCGCAATAAGTACCCAGGTCAACGTTGTTAATAAACCGTTGGATATCCTGAGTTGGGCTTTTCTAGAAAGAAAGGATCTTTTCTTATCGGAAGTTTTCATATGAAGCCTCTGATTATTCAGAAGTTAAGGCTGAACGAAAAGACAAATACCAGAGCCCCACGAAAATCAAGGCGACGATCATCACCAGCACAGAGGCTGCTGCTCCATACCCAAATAACTGGTTATTAAATGTCTGTCGTACTATTGCGATCGTGAGTAAATTATTGTATTTGCCTAAATTATCACTGGAGAATAACGATACGGCTATGTTGTATGGACCAAAACCGAAAAAGTTGAATATCACGCCAAACATGGTCGTGGTAAAGATGACAGGTTTAAGGTAATTAAATGTGATATAGCGGAACTTATGCCAGGCATTTGCTCCGTCAATGGCTGCAGCTTCAAAAAGATCCAGGGGGACAATTTGCAGTGCAGAAAGGAGCATGATGGTAGAAAACGGCAACCCATTCCAGATTGCTGGAATTATCAAAGCAGCTCGAGTATTTGGACCGATCAACCAGCTGATTGGGTGATCAACCAGGTGAAGCCAATCATAAAAAATGCGATTTGCAAGACCTCCTTGTTGCAACCAGATGAATTGAAAAATAATGCCTACTGCAAAGGTAGGTACAACCCAGGGAAGAAGAACAAGCGTCCGGGCAACGCCACGACCTTTAAAGTTACGGTTTAATAACAAAGCAAGTACCAGACTTATCAAAAGAGTACCACCCTGTACCCAAAAAGTGAACCAGAGTGAATTTGTTAATGCCTGACCTAAACCTTTAATCAATGCGTCACCAGTGCCAGTGGTTAAGCCAATGATAATGTTCTTATAATGTGCCAGCCCTACAAAAGGCGCTCTCAAATATTCCAACAATGTCCTGGTATTCAGGTCAAGGAAAGACATATAAAATGCTTGAATGGTAGGAATAATATGCACAAGCAGCATGAAAAGAACAGCTGGTGCAATAAAAACATAAGCAATCCGGTTGCGTCGAAATTTATTGAGGAATGAAGTGCTTTTTCTCTTCATTGGTATCGTAGTCATACGAATCTCCTTATAAATCATTTAAAGAGGCGGGGAGTTCTCCCCGCCTCTTTGAAACCTGTTGACTACTGACTTAAGAGAGAATCCACTGTAGCTGCAGCTTCATCAAGAGTTGTTTTTACTTGATCTACGGTAATAGGTTTCCCCACGCCATTCGCAGCGACAGTTTCCCAAAGAGCCTGGAAGGCTGGATTGATGGTATTTTCGACCTGACCCCATGCAGGAATAGCAGGAGCAGATTTTCCACTTTTAGCAGCTTCAATGAAGACACTGAAGAGAGGATCTTCCGTGAAGGTTGGATCATTCTGTCCTTCAATAGTTGCTGGCAGCATGCCGATTGCATTTGCATATCGGATTTGAGAAGTCTTGCTGGTCAGGAATTTCACCAATGTAAAGGCTGCTTCAGGATATTTGCAGGTTTTCATTATTCCAAGATTGGAACCACCTACAAATGTATATTGCCCGCCAGGTCCTGCAGGAATTTTTGCAAATCCCAAATTCTTAGCGGATTCATCCGGCCAACCTGAAACAGCCTGATTGCGAGCGTTGCTGATGATCCATGGACCGGTCATATATGCAAATGCTGCAGCTTCTGCGCCGAAGCGGCCATCTGTTTGAGCTGAATTAAGTTCAAGAGTATCAGCAGAAGTCAAACCTTTTCCATACAGACCATAGTATTCTGTAACGCCAGCGATTGCAGCTTCTGTGTTGAAAGCAGCTTTCGTGCCATCTTCTGTAAGAATGTCTCCACCATAGTTCCACATCCACATGGAGGCGTTCTGCCAGACATTCCAGTCATTCCGTCCGGTGTTAATGAACGGGGCAATTTCAACTCCAAAGCCGTTCATGATGTGGGCATCTTTTACTTTCTGGAGGGTTGCTTCGAAGGATGCCACATCTTTAAAAGCCTCTTCAGCAGTTACACCGATCTTTTCGAGGACATCTTTCCGGTAAGCGATTGCCCGAACATCTGCAAACCAGGGAATCGCATCTACTTTTCCTTCAACAACTGCAGTTGACCAGGAAGCAGCCACGAAATTGGCTTCACCACCTAGTTCTGCTACCTGTTCTGGTGTATACTGAACCATCCCACCCATGGTGCCAAAGGTTGGAACCCAGGTGGTTCCAAGCTGAGTCACACAGGGTCCTTCACCACCTTGAACTGCAGTCTGGATGCGTGAATAAGCGTCACCCCAACCAACAACTTCTGTGGTTACAGTGATGTTAGGATATTGTGCCATGAAATCAGCGAGTTCCGCATCAATAGCTGCCTGAGGATCAGCGCCATTCGGCATGATCCACAGCACAAGTTCACCAGAGATTTCTTCAGTGGTGGCGGGTGCTTCCGTAGTAGCAACTGGAGCTTCGGTTGCAGACGGTGCTTCAGTTGCAGGTGCTTCGGTACCGGGTGCCAGGGTGGGTGTCTTTTGCGCACAACTTGTCAGTAATATCGACAAGATCAATAAAACAGAACAAAATACTGAAAATCGTTTCATTTCTTCCTTTTCTCCTTTTTTTTAGGTAATTCTATAAAACAAAACGAACTTCCTTCTCTGTGAAATAATCACCTCCTTTTTCAAATGCGAGAGCGCTCTCATCAACGAAAAAAAATATTATCCCCAATTAAATTATTCCCAATTTTTTCGCTCCACATGAATCTCGTATGATCAATTCAGCATCCATGATGATTTGCTTTGGAGGGGTAGTGCCATTTTCGATTAAATCTATGAGAAGTTCCACTGCTTTGACACCGAATTTCGTAATGGGTTGGCGAATGGTGGTTAATGGGACTGTGGATAAACCACCTAAAGGGATATCATCAAATCCGACAAATGCAATGTCTTCTGGTATTCTTAATCCAACCTCCTTTACTGCACGTATTGCCCCCGCAGCCATGATATCTGATGCAGCAAAAACTGCATCAGGTTGTCTTTCTAACAATACTTTCATGGCGTTGTATGCATCAATTTCCGAGAAATTTCCCGGTTCAATAAGGGCTTTTTCAAGTGCTCTGCCATTTTTCTCCAGAGATTTTCGATAACCTTCTAATCGGTCTGCGGTGACCGTGCTGCCAATGGGACCTGTGATGGTTGCAATACGGTGATATCCAAGATTGATTAAATGATCGGTAGCTATTTCTGCAGCCTTGACATTATCTACATCAATAAAGGACAAACCTTCTGGATTATTCGGCCGGCCGATCATTGCGCTGGGAATACTGGAGGCGTTCAATTGGTCGATCAATTTATCATCTGGTGTGCCAGATTGGATAAGGATGCCATCCAACATTCCACGACGTGAAAGACGAGGTAGAATTTTTTCTTCATCCTCTTTATTCCCAACCAGGAACAAACACAATGTGTAATCGTGATTATTACATCCAAAGGCGATTCCCTGGGTGAGGTGAGGAAAATAGGGGTCTGTAAAGAATACACTTACACTGCGAGGAAGAACAAGTCCAATCATCCAGGAGCGTTGTGATGCAAGAGTACGCGCGGCTGCATTTGGCTGGTATCCTGTTTCACGAATAACCTGCAGAACTCTATCACGAACTTCGGGGCTTACTCTGGGAGAGCCATTAATTACGCGGGATACTGTAGATCGATGCACTCCAACCAACTGTGCGATATCTTCTAGGGTTAATTCTTTCATATCAGATCCCCACAACTTTCTTACTTGAAACTCGCCCCACGAAATGAGAGCGCTCTCACATTACAATATCATTATAAAATGATTTAATCATTTGTCAATAAGCAAATTTCTGAAATGAATATGAATTTGATGGTAAGAAAAAGATTACAATGAAAAATCCCCTAAAAACTCATACGAAAAACCTGTTCATAAAATTGACGTACAAGACATGAAGATGATATGATTTATCCGCAAAAAAGAAATTTGATAATACACAAAGTACATTTTCTTCTAAGCAAAGTTTTCATGTCGTTCAATAAGTAAGGAATAAATCCATGAAATTTATTATATATCCCGAAACAGATGCATATTTTAACCTAGCTGCAGAGGAATATGTTTTCTCCACTCTTGATAAAGAACAAGAGTACATCATGCTCTGGCAAAATGCGAATGCAGTTGTGATTGGAAAACATCAAAATACTTTGGAAGAGATCAGTTTACCGTATGTAGAAGAGCATAATATTCAAATTGTGCGTAGGCTAACTGGCGGTGGTGCTGTATACCACGATTTAGGGAATCTGAACTATACCTTCATTTTGAATGTTCAACAATCAGAGATCAATTTTCGAGCTTTTTCACAACCAATGGCAGATGCACTGAATCAGCTTGGTTTAAATGTTGAATTTTCTGGGCGGAACGATCTCATTCTTGATGGGAAGAAGATTTCTGGAGTTGCACAATATATCAAAAATGGTCGTGTTTTGCATCACGGAACCCTCTTATTCAATTCCAATCTGAATGTTCTTTCGAATGTGCTCAATGTGAGCAACAAGAAGATTGAATCAAAAGGGGTGAAATCAGTACGCAGCCGGGTTACCAATATTGCAGATTATTTACCCGGCATGACCATGGACGAGTTCAAAGAGCATCTTGAAAGAACCTTCATGGATGAATTGAAACCTGAAAGGTATCACTTTTCGGAAAAAGACCTTGCTGCGATCAGAGAATTACGTGATACTAAATACAGCACTTGGGATTGGAATTATGGAAAATCTCCAGAATTTGATCTGAGAAAAGAATTCCGGTTCAACGAAGGTGGAGTAACAATCTACATGAAGGTCAACGCAGGTGTCATTCAGGAGATCCGTCTTTATGGCGATTTCTTTGGAAATGGCGATATCAGTGATATTGAGAACAAACTGCAATTTGTCAAACTGCGAGAAGAAGATGTACGAAACGTGCTTAGATCTTTGAATGTAGGAAATTACATTTTAGGGATGGATGCAGATACACTCGCAAAATATATTACCGACTGACAGATCAACGAAAATCTAAAAAAAATTAATAAATACGAATCATTTACTCTGTTGCTCAATATTGGCAGTTTTCGCGATACTGCTTTTTGAACTGGTGTTAGCCAATCGGGGCAAATTGTTTTTTGAATGTGAGATTGGATGAGTATGTGGAGTGCGTGGAAGCAACAACTGCTCTTCATACTCCAATACCTGCCTTTTTAAATCTTCTTCGTCTTTGATCCAGGGTTGCAATATTTCGGTTGCTGCCCTGAACAACAGTTTTTGATAATATGCAGTGTCAATACTGTTCGGATTGGGGGGAGTTCCCAGATCCCAGGCATAGACACCCGTTTTATCTGTTGTGAACAAAAAAGTGATCCTTTGACCAGGGCGGAGGTGTTTGCCAATGTTTTCCAGTTGAAGAGCGGCACGCGCTGCAGCCGGCAGGGTGCTGTAGGCGTCAAGTTTTCGCCCAAGCCGCTGGTTCACCAGTAAATCCTCGAGAGGGATCTTTCGTTCTTTAAGCAAGTGAAGGCAATGCTTGAGATACCTGATTATTTCTGGAAGTGCATCAGCAGGTTCAGGTGGAATGACCAACAGATTCAATATCTGCATTTGCGCCTGTGAGACAAAAACTGGTGTATCATCACGGCGAATAGCAACCCCGCGAATCTTGAGAGTCTGATCTTGAAATACGCCAAAATAACGGTTTGGTACAGACCTGTGTGCGTTCTGTTTGGAAGGAAAGAAAACCACCCAACGGTAGATGCCATCCAGAGCGATTGCCACTCCTGTAATTTCCTGAATCTTTTGCAGGAGTTCATCAAAATCAGATTGTGAAGTACAACCTGGTTTTCTGACCCATAAGGCATCTACATACATGTGAATTACCTCAAAATCCATCGTTTCAGCGACTTCTTTTGCACGCAAGATCAGCTCGCGAGCATACGCTGTGACAGCCTGGTGGGCTTCAATGCGTCCAAAGCGGGCGTTCTTGTATCCCAGATAGCCAAAACAGGTCACCAATAACCATTTGAGAGCAGAGGCACGACGCGTAAAGGATTTTCGCAGTGGGTGCCAGGATTTTATGCAGCTCAATTCAGTTTTTAGTGTGATCCGCTTCACAAGCAAAGGTTTGAGCGCTTTAGGAACCAGGCCTATTTTGCTATTGTCGATCCCTAATCCAAGAGTGGGTACTAAATTCTTAGCGGAGGGATCGTTGAGGATTGTTTCAGGGGAGATGTTGAAGTTCACCATAATGCTGGGATATAAGGAAACAAAATCAATTTGTGCAACATCTTTGTGCATACCGATTTTTGGCTGGAAAATCAAACCTCCCTGGTCAGCCAGATACAATTCAGAGGCCGGTTTGATCATCTCAGCCTGCTGCTTTTGCCAGGGAACCAGAATCTTCTCACGCAATGCTGTGAGAATTTCAATTGAAGAAATGCCGGTTCCGGGCGAGCTGCGGGCAGAAAGCTGAAGTGGTAACGCAGTTACCCGGCAGGCTTCGACAACCCCATCCAGTTCATAATCATCCCACAAGACAGCATTACACCGGTCGATATGGCATCGCCCATACAGATGAACCTGCTGTCCACGGTAAACAATTCGCCCATAGGAAAAATAACTGCGTTCTTTCTGCCAGTGAAAATCTTTGCGCTCTTCGCGATTGAGAGAAAGCGGGAGATTGAATTTCTGGGATAACTCGATCAAATGGGGCAACAGCCAGGTGTCACCCCAATCGGTCAGGAGGAGGTCAGGGTCATAACGTATTAGAAGGGAGTTGAGATTGATAAGCAATCCGTGTTCTGGCTGAAGGTTGAAAGTAAAGTGATATTTATTCACATCCACGTACAACTGGTGAGGCTGGGTGTGGTGAGGATCTTTATCTGGTCTAAGGCTCATAATGCGAAAAGGAATATCTGCTGGCAAGATCGCCCAGGCTTCTTCCAGGGGTTTGATGTATGTCAGGGTGTTGTCCTGGTCAAAAGCTGCATGGCAATAAGCCAGTGGGTATACCCCGGTTACGGCCGCAAATCGCAATGAAAGCTGGATATCGGCATCAGCGTACGTCAGGTAAGGAAAAGTGTGGGCGACCTTTTCAAACAGGGGGCGCTCATCCACGGATTTTTGGGTTGTAATTGCCAGTACAGTCTCTTCCTGCTTACTGAATACATCCAGGCGTTTCTCACGGTGTAGTATGGGGCGGGGAGTTTGCGTGGTTAAAAACCTCCAGAGAGCGCGCAGGTCATCATTGCTTCCCATGGCATAAAAGGTGATAGGGAAATCACAATGTAAACGGTATCGTTGCCCTTTTTTGGCAATGAGATACAATACCACATCATCCTGAGGATCTTCAAAAAGATCCAGAAGCCAGCCTTTAACCTCAGGCATGCATCTCCAGTAACTCATTTACAACCTGCCGTAGCCGTGTGACTTCTTTATGCTCTTCCAGCAACATGGCGAGCAGCATACTCTCAAAGGGCAGGAGGTGAGAAGCATAAGAGGCAGCGGAAATATGCTGCTGTGCAGCATTGAATAATTCGTCAAAAGCCAATTGGTCACTTTTGCGCAATGCTCTGCGAAAACGACCCAGCGCGCCTTCTTCCTGTAAAAATGTCTGCGTGGTTGAAGATAATGTTCTACCCATAACAAAAACCTTTTCTCCATATAGAAATATCAAAACCTATCCAAACAATGAAGGCTGAGTAATTGCTGGTTCAGGAGTTTCAAAATGCCAGATCGCATCTGCGGCATCTTTGAGAGTATCCAGCAGCCAGCCGTCATCGATCACGGTTGAAGAACGATAGCGAGCCCATATAAAAACTGGAGCAGATTGGCTGATATGTTGCAAATGCGCCAAGCAATTTCGAAAAAGCTGTTTGCGGATGGATAGCTTTACGTTCTCATCCAGGAAAGTGGAAAGGATGTCTAGCACCATCAGGGGTTTTTGCTCACGTGGACAGGTTTCGAGCATGGTAGCCATTTGATAGCAGGTAAAAATACGACTCAAGAGGATTCGTTCAAGAACCGTCTGTATATCTGAGGTGTTGGTTCGCAGTGTGCGTGTCAGGGTGAATCCATCAAAGCAGTTCCCACCATCCAGAATCAACACCTGACTTTGCATAGCAAGTTTCGCCGCAATTTCCATCAAATAGGGCAATGTGACAGAAGGGGAAATCAACAGAGAAACCTGCCCTGAAACTGGCACAATGGAAATATTCTTCATACCAATCACCTGTAAACCTCACGCTCTAATTATAATAGAAAAAATGTTCTAATACAATAGTCTACAGAAAGTAATGACAGGAAGTAGTTTTTACAGGAGGGGGTTAGCCTGGATTCCTTTCAGCACAACATTGGAATTGTTTTTGTTTTATCTGGAATGTTGGTTGTTTTTATGTAGTAGAAATTTGCGCAGGTATAATAATGCTAGTTTCAATCTTTAGAATCTTTATTGGAGTATTTATGATTCCCAAACAGCCTTTTGATACTGCAAAACTACCTTTTCTCAATAACGGGGTTGCTCAGGTAGCTCTGGTGGTAAAAGATCTGGATAAAACGGTGGAAAATTATTACAAGATGTTTGGCATTGGGCCCTGGCATTTTTATCGATACGAACGCCCCTTGTTGAAACACATGTCATACCATGGAAAAGAAACCGAATACTCTATGCGCGTTGCGCTTTCATATTTTGGTACCACCCGTGTTGAATTGATCGAAATGCAGTGGGGCGATACAGTCTATGCTGATTTTGTGAAAAAACATGGTTATGGAGTACAACATTTTGGTTTGATTGTAGATGATATAAAAGCCGCCATTCACCAGGCGGAGGAAGCTGGTTTACATGTAATCATGGATGGAGGTGGGCATGGGCTTGATGGTGATGGTTTCTTTGCTTACCTGGATACGGAAGAAACGTTGGGTGTCACATTGGAGCTTATCGAACGTCCCAAACGCCGGAATATCCCAGAGAAAATTTATCCTTCAGAGGAATAAGAATTCTTATAGAAATATTATTGGAGGTATATGGATACAAGTGAAGTTCGCACCTTAGAAGAGTTATCGGCTTTAATCGAAGAACAGGAACTCACAAAAGAAGAGCTTGTGAAATACCTGCGGCAGATGATGGAAATACGCGCCTTTGAGGATAATATTGCCGAATTATTGGGTAGAGCTGTTTTACGAGGTGCATCCCATCTATATGCAGGTGAAGAAGCAGTGGCAGTTGGTGCAATTGCGGCACTGCGTGATGATGATTTGGTCACCAGCACGCATCGCGGGCATGGTCATGCGCACGCTCATGGGGATAATGCAGCAAAAACAGCCGAAGAAAAGCAGCAACACTATAACCGTATGATGGCGGAAGTGTTGGGAAAATCGGGTGGTTATTGCAAAGGCAAGGGTGGCTCGATGCATATTGCCGATGTAGATCATGGCAATATGGGTGCAACGGGTATCGTAGGTGGAAATATTCCTGTTGCTGTAGGTGCAGCTCTGGCTCAAAAACTTCAGGATACAGATCGGGTTGTGTTGTGCTTCTTTGGAGATGGCGCATCCAATACGGGAAATTTCCATGAATCGCTCAATATGGCAAGTTTATGGAATCTGCCTGTTGTTTTTGTGGTAGAGAACAATCAGTATGCTATGTCTGTCCCCTGGACTAAAGCGAGTAAGGTTCAAAGGATCGCTGAAAGAGCTAAAGCCTATGGCATACCTGGTGAAACGGTAGATGGAATGAATCCTCTCACAGTCCGCAGTGCAGTCAGCAAAGCAATTTCCAGAGCTAGGCGAGGTGAAGGTCCTTCAATTGTTGAATGCATGACATATCGCTGGTACGGGCATTCCCACTCCGATCCACGGGCATACCGTACACGTGCAGAAGAAGCTGAATGGAAGAAACGTGATCCACTTGATACTTTTTCGAAGGGTCTGGTTTCGTTGGGTCTGATGAATAAAAAAGAAGTAGATACCCTGGAAGGTGAAACACAAAACAAACTAGATATCGCCATGGAATACAGTAATCGATCACCGGAACCCAGTGAAAGCGAACTGATTACAGATGTTTTTGCCCCCTCGAAATTTACACCACAGGATATTAATGCTGATAAGGAATGGCGGGAAAAGATCCATAAGGGTGAGGTTAAGCGCGAGATCACATACGCACAGGCATTAGTAGAAGCTGCTCGTGAAGAGATGAAACGTGATCCAAAAGTGTTCATCATGGGAGAGGATGTTGGGCTATATGGCGGTGCATATGGAGCAACCCGTGGTTTGTTCGAGGAGTTTGGCGAAAAGAGAGTAATTGATACACCCATTTCTGAAGCGACGATCGGTGGTGCGGCAGTAGGCGCAGCCATGGCAGGAATGCGACCTGTAGCGGAGATCATGTATGTTGACTTTACTCCGCTGGCAATGGATCAGGTAGCAAATCAAGGGGCAAAGAATCGCTACATGTTTGGGGGGAAAACTTCAGTTCCGATGGTCATCCGCACTGAAGGAGGTGCAGGCAGGGCGATTGCAGCTCACCATTCGCAAAGCCTGGAGAGTCTCTGGACACACTTTCCTGGAATCTATGTGGTAATGCCATCCACTCCCTACGATGCTAAAGGTTTGTTGAAAGCTGCTATCCGTGACGACAATCCTGTCATGTTCATTGAGCATAAGATGCTTTATAAAGAAAAAGGTCCGGTTCCAGAAGAAGATTACATTATTCCCTTTGGTGTAGCGGATATCAAGCGACGGGGAAAAGATGTGACACTGGTCACTTACTCTCGGATGGTTTTAAGAGCATTGGAAGCAGCTGAGATTCTTGCTAAAGAGGGTATTGATGTAGAAGTAATCGATCTACGTACTTTATGCCCTCTGGATATAGTTACGGTTGCTGAATCTGTAAAAAAGACCGGCAGATTTGTGGGTGTGACAGAAGCATACGAGAATACCAGTTTTATCAATGAAGTTATGGTTCAGCTAAACGAGCGAGTATTTGATTGGCTGGATGCTCCTATGGTGCGTGTAGCTGCAGCGAATGTACCAGTGCCGCGTGCAGAAATACTGGAAGATCTGGCGATCCCAAACACGAAGCGGATCGTTGAGGCATGCAGAAAGGTGGTTTCATAATGGCAAAAGAACTGTTTGTTCCCCAGTTGGGCCAGACAGTTGAGCGGGTTACCATTATCAACTGGCTGGTAGAAGACGGGGCAACCGTAAAACGTGGTCAGGAAGTTGTAGAAGTTGAGACGGATAAGGCGGTTTTTCCCGTCGAAGCAAACGCCAATGGTACCATCCATATTGGTCCATTTCCCAAAGGAATGATTGTGCCTGTTTTAACTGTCATTGCGACCATAGGTACACCTGAAGAAACTTTCAATGCTGGCTTTTCTGTTAGTTCAGAAACACCTGTAGAAACTGTTGCATCAAAAATTGCTCCTGTAAAAGGAGAAGATAAACAGGGTGAAGAGCAACAGGCTATCACTGATAAAATATTTATTTCTCCTCGCGCAAAAAGAATAGCCAGAGAAAAGCATATTGCACTGGAAGGGATTACTCCAACCGGGGGAAGGGGAATTCGTATTACTGAACGGGATGTATATAATGCGTTACAAAATGAACCGAAAGTCACGGCAGTTGCCCAGCGCATGGCGCAGGATGTTGGTGTGGATGTACACGAACTGACCGGCAGCGGTGTCAGGGGAATGATCACGAAAGCGGATGTTGAACAGGCTTACCAGATGAAACAGACTCTGCCACAACCTGAAATTTCGGGAGAAGTAACAAAACTACCATTAACCGGAGTGCGAAAGATCATAGCTGAACGCATGGCTTCGAGTGTGCATACATCAGCCCGTGTGACACTTTTTATGGAAGTTGATGCGACTGAATTGGTAACCTGGCGAGAAAAGTTGAAAACGTTCTATACTGAATCGTGGGGATTTAAACCTGGCTATAATGAGTTGCTGGTAAAAATTGTAGCAACTGCACTGCGTAAATATCCCTATATGAATGCACGGCTGACACCGGAAGCAATTGAGTTTGTCTCCGAGATCAATATTGGAATTGCAGTGGATACCGAACGCGGATTGCTGGTTCCAGTGGTACGCAACGCTGATCAAAAAGGACTACATCAGCTTGGCATTGAAATTCGTGAACTGGCAGCAAAAGCCCGCAATGGTCGTTCGCTGCCAGATGAGCTGGTAGGTGGTACATTCACGATCACCAACCTGGGGATGTACGATGTGGATGGATTTACTCCAGTGATCAATTTACCAGAAGCAGCCATCCTGGGGGTTGGGAGAATTAATGCGCAACCCGTATATGTAGGAGATGTACTGGTTAAACGGCAGATGATGGTGTTGAGCCTGGTGTTCGACCATCGCATTGTGGATGGTGCACCCGCTGCCCGTTTTTTACAATTTATAAAGGATTTGATCGAAACACCAGCGCTAATGGTGTTGTAGATTGAAAGAAAAGCCGGTTCGGAATTTTTCAAGACCGGCTTTTCTTTTAGAAGATGCAATGTGTCATTACTCCACCATCCACCAGGAGCCTGGCTCCGGTAATCCAGCGAGAAGCATCGGAAGCAAAAAACAAACAGGCATCTGCAACATCTTCAGGCATTCCCAGGCGATGAAGTGGGGCGGTCTTTTCCCAGCGTTTGACACCATCTGGCCATTCCTGTTCGATCCCTTCTTTCCAAATCAACCCTGGTGCAACTGCATTCACACGGATCTGATGAGGCGCCAGTTCCATTGCAGAAGAGCGAGTAAGCATCAATAGACCGGCTTTGGCGGTGTCATAATGACAATGAGATGGTGCGGGGTTTTCTGCTTCGATCGAGGTGATGTTGATGATCGAGCCGCCATTACCAGATTTAATCATCTGACGGGCGGCAGCCTGGGTACATAAAAATGCACTACGCAAATTGACATTGATCACATTATCCCATTGGGAAGGGGTCATTTCCAGCAGGCTGGCTAGTGGAAAAGCTCCCGCATTATTGACGAGGATATCTATTTTCCCAAATGATTGATATATCGAATCAAACAGCTTGCTAACTTGTTCACTTTCCGTCAGGTCTGCATGAAAGATTTCGGCTTTTCCGTTTTTTGAGAGGATATCCTGCTTTAAACTTTCAGCACCAATTTTGCTGGTGTTGTAATGAATGGCAACGGTGGCACCTGCTTCAGCGAACCTTCCAGCAATTCCTCTCCCAATTCCGGTTCCACCTCCGGTTATTATTGCAACCTTTTCATGGAAATCCAATAAGCTTCCAACTGGTGGAATTATTTTTACAGGTTTCATAGCTGGCTCCCATCTAAGGCGAGAATATCAATTAAATACTTTTGTTCGGGGTATTGTGATAATAATTCCTTGCGATTTCCGAGCTGGAAATCATCCTGTTCATATCCTGGAGCCATTGTGGTACCCAGTAGAGCCCAACCATTTGGTTGCAGAAGGTGCGATCCCTGCCAAACGCCTGCGGGAACAACGAATTGAACAAATTGTCCAGAGAGAATTTCCTGACCCAGAATGACTACCTGCGAGCTTCCATCTGGAAAGAGTAAAAGCATCTCTATAGGGTTCCCAAGATAGAAGTGGTAAACCTCATCAGTAAGCAAACGATGAATGGCAGAGAAGGTACCAGGTTGGTGAAGGTAATAGATTGCTGTTCCAAAACTGTGGTCACTATGATAACGAGGGGGTAACGCTTTTTTAGGAATCTTTTCTTTCGCTTTATACGACTGACTGAACAATCCACCTTCTATAGGAAGAGGTGTCAGATGGAGAAATTCGATAATTTCCCTTGCGTTCATAGAAAACCTGTCAGAAAATCGTAATCTTTTGCAAACTGATTAGAAAGAAGTTTAGATTTCTTCTTCGGAGAAGAAAACCTGGTCAACTTCGTTTGCCTTACAAATATCAAGTATCTGTTTTATCGAAATACCTTCCGTAGGTTCACCTATGGTGAGATTAAAATATTCGTAAGTGGCTGCTGTTTCAGCATATTCAATATAGTTGGCAGCTTTGGTTACGCTTTCATCACTACGAACTACCTGCCCATGCCGTTGCCAGATGACAATTTTATGTGTCTGCAAGCCAGCTACAGTTGCTTTCATCAAAGCCTGTGTGCCAGGTACTTCAAATGGAATTAAACCGATACCTTCAGGGAAGATCAGGATCGTTTCGGGTTCCCAGCGAAGCAGTCTACGATTGAGATCACGTGTATTGCTATACCTGGGTATGTGGCTAAGGAAAGTTAGATGTTCGGATTGAGCGTGTAACACAGCATGATATCCCAATTTTCGACGTGCCACCTGATCCTGGTGGATCGCCAGATGAGAATTGAACTCACTGGTGGGTCGGATGGTAGATGCAATAAACAATTCTCCCTTGACTCCACCTTCCAGGATTTTGTAAATGCAAACATTCTTTTCGGGAGAATCTTTAATATCACGTAAACGTTTTCCACTACCTGAGACCACTGCCCAGCCACCTGCCAAATCAGGTGCAGGAACTGGTAAATCAACAATCCCAGTTGATTGATAAGAAGCAGGTATTCCTTCCAGTTTATCAACAAATACAGAAATATTTCCTGCTGCACCTTCTGCGGCTGCCAGTTCTGTTACCTGAAGTCCCGCAGCTCCCATATCCGAGATAATATCCATGAAGTTCTTTGTCATATTGTTTCCTGTTCCTTATAAGTTTTTCGCTGAGAGTTAGTAAATAATTATTTATGAAGAATCATTCTTCTTCAGCCAGTTTTATGCCTACAGCTCCGCTCGGGTGAGTTAAGCCGAAAGCTTCTTTTGTGTAACCGCCTTCTTCAAGGAGGATTACACAGATTGCATCACATGCTGCCGCATTGACAAGTGAGCTGCCAGTTGCAACCATTCCAAAGGGATCGATACCGACAGGAGAAACAACTTTAAAAACGACATCGGCCAGTTTTCCTAATGGTGAATCAGGTTTTTCTGTATGTGCAATGATCTTTGCGCCACGTTGGTGGGCAATTTGGGCAAATTGATTGATCTCTTCACTTTGTCCACCTTTGGAAATGATGTACAGTACATCATCTGATTGAATGGCACCTGCTCCTCCATGTAGACAATCTGCAGCGTGGATGAAAAGCGCTGGTATGCCACAGCAGGAAAGCAAATGTGCAAATCGTTCAGCTATCGTGCGAGAAGTACCCGCACCTGTGACCATCACTTTACCCTTTCGATGAAGCAACAGGTCGATCACCCGGTTGATGTCAGACGTGAACTGATCTGGCAGGCTTTCAATACCAATGATTTCTGTTTCGATAACATCCCTGGCTCGTTGGATCAAGCGATCAGATTTTTCGAGTTGCATCGTAGTCCGCCTTTCATTGAACCTGTAAGTTGATCGTTTTTATTATACTTAGAAAATTATGAATCATTGCAGGAAAAAATTAGAGTTGAACATATGCCGGTATTCTTTTACCAATTCTTATCACCATTATTGATCGAAAAAAACATCACCAGATCGTAAGTTATAGTAAGATAATCTCAATGTTGCAAATTTCTGGAGGAAAGAAATGGCTGATATCGTGGTTGTTGGAAGTTTAAATATGGACCTGGTTGTACGGGTAAAACAGATGCCAGTACCAGGGGAGACGGTCTCGGGAGGAGATCTAAGTATGATCTGTGGGGGAAAAGGAGCCAATCAAGCAGTAGCAGCAGGTCGAATTGCAGGGGAAGCCGCCATGATTGGTAGAGTAGGCAACGATAGTTTTGGTCAGCGTTTAATAGCCAGCCTGAAAGAAAGCCACGTGGATATTCAAGCCATTAAAAAAGGAGAAACTGCAACAGGCACTGCTGTGATCCTGGTGGATGAGAATGGAGAAAATAGCATTGTAATTTCACCCGGAGAAAATGGAAAAGTAAGTATTGATGATTTGAGACAAGCTGATGCCATCCTTCGAGAAGCCCGATTTATTTTGACCCAATTCGAATTGCCTGTAGCAGTGGTTGAGGCATTAATCCAGGAGGTGGCAACATTCCCAGCGAAGCTTATCTTAAACCCGGCTCCGTTCCGATCAATATCGCGAGAACTACTCTCAAAAGTAGACTTTTTGGTTCCCAATGAGATCGAAGCAGAGCAATTGACTGGGATTAAGATCAACAGTATTGATGATGCAAAACAAGCAACCCGGGTATTGCTGGATTGGGGAGTTACACAGGTAATTATTACTTTAGGAGCCAATGGTGCTTTATTTGCAAACTCAAAAGGAATGCAGATAATTCCTGCCTATCAGGTTAAGCCCATAGATACAACTGCAGCAGGCGATACTTTTATAGGTGGGTTCGCTGCAGCATTGACCAGAAATTTTTCAATCGAAGATGCTGTTCGATATGGAAACGCGGCTGCTGCTATAGCTGTTACACGTTTTGGTGCGCAGACATCCATTCCAACTAGAGAAGAAGTGGATCGTTTTTATCAGACGAAAAGATGAGATGTCTTTGAGGTTAAAAAGCAATCTCCAGTATTTGAGTTAGTTCATTTTGTGTGAGGACAATAGGATTGCCTTTCATACTGCTGGCTTGTTTTGCTTTATCCACAATGGTTGGGAAATCGTTCCTGGTGATCCCGTACTCTGACAGGCATGGGATTTCTAAGAGTTCACATGTATCAGAAATCCAGGTAACTGCCTGTTGGGGTTGCGCGCTGGTATCTCCTGTTAATAAGATCGCTATTTCCTGAAAACGCATAAACGCAGGATTTTTTGGTTCTCGGGTGAGTAGAGCCTGGAAGTTTACCTGCATGACTGCAGGCAGTAATCTGCCACAAAGTGCCCCATGCCTGGCATGGAACATCCCTCCCAGAGGGGCTGCAAATCCATGTACTGCACCCAGGCCCGCATTGGCTAATGCCAATCCTCCAATCAGACTGGCGAGAGACATATCTTCTCTGGCAGGGTAATTCAGCCCGTCGAAATATGCTGTGCGAAGGGATCTACCAGCCCGTTGAATCCCTTCCCGGCAAAGTGCTGAGACCATTGGATTCGCTCTGACGGATAAGAAAGGCTCGATCACCTGGGATAGAGCATCCATTCCACTGGTGGCAGTAACTTCAGGTGGAAGGGGCAGGGTAAGTTTAGGATCTACGATTGCAATACGGGGAAGTAAAAGTGAACTACGAAGACTGACTTTGAATTTCTTATCAGGGACTTCAATAACAGCATTGCGTGATACTTCAGAGCCAGTACCAGCTGTGGTGGGGATTGCTATCCAGGGGATGCTTTGGTTTGTAAGGGTTTGACCTTTGCCGACTACTTCGAGGTAATCCAATAATTCACCCGGATTGGCAAGCATGCCTGCAACTGCTTTAGCAGTATCAATGGCACTCCCCCCTCCAAGGCCGATGACCATTTCAACTTTATTCTGTCGGGCGATATCAATCGCTTGTTGTACAGAATCCAGGGTTGGTTCTCCTATAACCCTGAAAGTGATCACTTCAATCCCCTGTGTATTTATTGCTTCCAGAACAGGTTGTGAGAAAGATTCTGATAATCCAAGCGTAACCAGCGCTTTTACGCCAAAAGCTTTCAGGGATGGAATAGTTTTATAAACACTATCTTCACCAAATACAATGCGGGCTGCTGTTGCAAATTCAAACATGATATCCTCGATTAATCCTTCTTTATGATCATTCTCTTCAATTCGAACACAACAGGATTTTCAGCATCTGTGCAAGACAATTGGATTATTCCTTCATGAGACCAGGGATATGATGCACCATTCCGCAGTAAGATAACAGAAGAAAGCAAACAATCGAGGGCTAAATAACAGATGGGAGCACCGGAGATACTATTTTGACCAAAATGGATTTGGTCGCCCACCTTGTATCCTGCGTGACATAACCCTTTCTGGCTGATCACCGTAGCAATGACATCATATTGTTCAGGTTCTTGTTTTGCTTCCATAGTTTTCTCCTTATTGGGGTTATTCTAACAGCATTATCTGATCGATTCAAACCAACCTGGCTGAATTATTTGAATAAAGAGAACATGATGTGAGTAGAGAATTACCGAGAGCAGTTCTGCGCATAGATGATTGAATTAATGACGTCTTTTCTCTGCAATCGCTGGTGGATGTAATGAGAGAGCCATTCAATGAAACAACCATTAGTTTGATCACATAGAATATTGTTAATGAGAGAGATAATTCGAAATCCATCATTCTGTTTGACAATGATGACAGGGATATGTTTTTGCAAGAGTTCAACAAACGAGTTTTCCAGAACAATTTCTTTCTTCTGGATGTATGGGGGATGATGGAAAACGATGCCTTCCACTATCGATGTTTCTTTCAGTAGGTTAACCAGTTTTTCAATATAGATACCGATGTTTTCGGATTGGGTTACACCGAGAAAAACTGGAATTTTCATTTTCTGGCACCATGCAATAATTTCGCACAGCTTGATATTTGCCTGCCAATCCCATAAAACCAACCATAATGGATTTTGTCTATTCTCGGTTAACCAGGAAATATCCAGGTCATAAGTTGCGTTCGCAATAACCGTTCGATGATCGCCAGACTGTAAAGGTGCGCTGATTGCCAACGAGGTGGGATGGGTTGGGGTGATTTCGACCAATGAATCGCTGATCCCATCTAGTTGTGCCTCGGCTTTTGCCAGTGCCTGAAATACCGGTTCTGCATACTGCAAGCACCAACCCACTTTGACATTCAAGGCGTTTAATTTTTTGGCAAGTTTATATCCATATCCCATTCGAAAAGTGAGGGAATCGCAATAGATATCTTCTCCTTCATGGGGAAGTCGGGGAAATAACCCGTAATCGATCCAGATGGGTTCATTGCTGTGAATAAGAATTTGTGGCAAGTGTGATGGCATGTTTGATCTTGTATTCTTGAATTTTAGAAAGCTTAAGACCATTTTACTTGATTTCATACCCCAAAGGTATTTTCTACTATTTAAAACTTTACCGAATCTTTACATATCCTTTAAAGAACCTTAGTAGTCAGAAGGTAACCTATGATCAAGAAAGTGAGGAATGCATGAAAAAAGGTTGGAAAATTGTTTTAATCGTTCTGGCTGGATTAATAGTTGCCGGAGGAATTTTTACAGGGGCATTCTTTATTGGTAAGGCTACTGATGTGGCACGAGTTATCAAAACTGATCGAATACTACCCCGCATTGGTATGCGCATGGGTGGCTGGATGAATGAAGAAGGGATGATGCCTGGTCTCCGTCAGACTGGCAGGGGGAGACAAGATGGAGTGCGAAAAGGTGGAATGATGGGTTCTTTTCTCTCAAAAGGTGAGATCAGTGTTGATGAAGCAACCCAAGCTGCCGAAAGCTATTTGAGTACGCTTGCAAACGATGACCTTGTGGTCAGTGAAGTTATGATCTTTGATAACGGTGCTTATGTAGCTGTCAAAGAAGTCAGCACGGGCAAGGGAGCGATGGAGCTACTGGTTGATCCAAACACAAAGCAAGTAATTCCTGAATTTGGTCCAAACCATATATGGAACCTGAAGTATGGTATGACGGGTATGATAGGGCGTCGATATTATCAAGGACCTGAAGATGTCGATGCAGAAATGACCGTTACACCGGTTGAAGCAGCAGAAAAGGCTCAGGCATACCTTGATGAAGAGATCTCAGGCGCAAAAGTATCAGGTGATCCCATCGCCTTCTATGGATACTATACGTTTGATTATGAAAAAGATGGCAAAGTAGCAGGTATGTTGAGTGTCAATGGTTTTACCGGTCAGGTCTGGCTTCATACCTGGCATGGAGAATTTGTAGAAGAAGCAGAACTGAAATAGCCTTGTAGAATTTTCCACTGGCAAACGGTGGGTGGTGCGATACTGCCCACCGTTTTCATTTGATTGTAGGTTAAGCTAGAATAAAAGAAATCAATCTGGTGAGGTTGGAATGACAAATGCAAAGATTCTAGTGATTGATGATGAACAGAATATTCTTAATCTTATCAGTGCTTATCTGAAGCCAGAAGGATATGAAGTTTTCACTGCTGTTGACGGAAACACAGGCTTGCAGGCTGCCAGGGCGTTCAAACCAGATATTGTTGTGCTGGATATCATGCTGCCGGGGATGGATGGCATTACACTTCTTAACCAATTGCGCCGAGAATCGGATGTATATGTCATTCTTTTATCAGCACGTTCAGATGAGATGGATAAAGTTGTTGGGCTATCGGTTGGTGCGGATGATTACGTGACCAAACCATTCAGTCCACGAGAGCTAGTAGCGAGAATCAAATCTGCTCTCCGGCGAAAAGGTGGTGATGCGTTACCCAGCGGGGAGGTATACGCTTTCAAACATGTTCGTCTTGATACCGGCAGTCGCAGAGTCTGGGTGGGTGACCAAGAGATTGATCTAACAGCTATTGAGTTTGATTTATTAAAAGGGCTGGTGGAAAACCGTGGCAGGGTAATGACGCGGGAAGTGTTATTAGAAAAAATCTGGGGATATGCTTATTATGGCGATACCCGCGTGGTGGATGTTCATGTGGGTCATATCCGACAAAAATTGGGTAACGAAGAGTGGATTGCTACCATAAGGGGGGTAGGGTACCGGTTTGATGATGAGGTGGTTGTATGATGCAAAATATCCGGCGACATCTGGCTGTTAAATTATTTCTATCGTATGTTCTGGTACTTCTGGTTGTAGTGATTTTAACTGCAATTCTTCTCAATTTGACCGTTCCAAATGCATTCTTCCGTCATCTCGATCCTGAAAGGCAACTGATGAGAGAAATGATGCGCATTGGAATACAGAAAATTGCAATGGGTAATTTCCGTGCAGCAGTCTTTGATGCATTTTCTTTCGCTGTTGTCGCAGCGATTTTTGCTGCTATATTGATCAGCTTATGGATGAGCCGGGTGATCGCTGCTCCTGTAAAAGAGATTGCTAAAGTATCGCGCCGGATCGCTGAAGGGCATTATTCCGACCGGGTGAATGCAGGATTGAACCATACTGAAGAGGAACTGGATGAAGTTTCAAGTCTGGGACTGCATTTCAACCAAATGGCAGAAAGTCTGGAACACACCGAAACCATGCGACGGCAGTTGATGGCGGACGTCTCTCACGAGCTGCGCACACCCCTGACCGCCATTCGTGGTACAGCAGAAGGGTTGATTGATGGGGTGATCTCGCCGGATGAAGATACTTTTGAAACCATTCTGCAGGAATCCGAAAGGATGCAGCGGTTGGTGGATGATCTTCAGGAGCTAAGCAGCGTGGAAGCAGGGCAATATCAGTTGCAAATGACAGACTTTTTGTTAAGTGATCTGTTCAAAAAAGTGGAAAAACGTTTCTCCAAGCAGGTGAAAGAAAAACTGGTAAGTTTATTCCTTCCTGAGGAGAACGATTGGAAAGTTTTTGCAGATGAGAGTCGTATCGATCAGGTGTTGCAAAACCTGGTTGGAAATGCAGTGAAATATTCATCGACTGGTGGCAGTATTTGGATCATGGCTGAAAGGAAAGAGGGAAGTACCTGCATCTCTGTTAAGGATGATGGCACAGGAATTGAGCCTGAGCAACTGGAGCGTATATTTACCCGTTTCTATCGGGTGGATACCTCTCGATCGCGCGAAAGCGGGGGAAGCGGTATTGGTTTGACCATTGCCAGGCATTGGGTGGAAGCGCATGGTGGAAAGATTTGGGCAGAGAGCGAAGGGTTGGGTAAGGGTAGCACTTTCTTGTTTACGATCCCTGATAAAAAGTGAAGTTTTTCAGGGGTGTACTGATTATCTAAAGAAAAATAGACTATAATACTCGCAATATCTGGTGGGATGAAAAAACCAGATATTTGGGAATAATTTTCCCGGTATTTACCATCTTTTTCAAGGAGTACGAAATGATCGTAACGACCAAAAAACTGTTTCAAGCAGCTTATGGCAAGTACGCCATTGGCGCTTACAACATCAATAACCTGGAACAAACAATGGGCTTGTTCCAGGGAAATCTTGATAGCAAAGCCCCATTCATTATTCAGATCAGCAAAGGTGCCCGTTCATACACTCACAAAAAAATGCTGGAAGCCATCATCAAACAGGCGGATGAAGTATTCCCGGAGGCGATTTTCGCGGTTCACCTTGATCATGGCGATGAAGCAACCTGCTATGACTGCATCGAGAGCGGTTTTTACAGTTCAGTGATGATCGATGCCAGCCATGAAGACTTCGATGGTAATATTGCCACCACACGCCGTGTAGTAGAAGCTGCTCACGCACGCGGTATCGTTGTGGAAGCTGAGTTGGGTCAGTTGGGTGGCGTGGAAGAGCATGTAAAAGTCAGTGAATCTGAAGCCAAATTAACCGACCCAAAGAAGGCACGTGAATTTGTCGAGCGTAGCGGTTGTGATTCTCTGGCAGTTGCCATTGGCACAAGCCATGGTGCTTTTAAATTCAAAGGTTCGCAGTCTTTGCATTTTGATGTTTTGGAACAAATCCAAAAGGAACTGCCTGGTTTTCCATTGGTGATGCATGGCAGCAGCTCGGTACCTCAGGAAGAGGTTGCACGAATTAATGCCGCAGGTGGCAATTTGGCAGGCGCTAGAGGTGTTGATGCCACGCAATTCAGACGAGCTGCAGAATTAGGTGTGACTAAGATCAACATTGATACAGATGGACGCCTTGTTTGGACGCGTGTACACCGTGAATATTTCCGTGATCATCCTGAAGTCTTCGACTTTCGGCCGATCGGGAAAGTATTCATGCAGGAATACGCCAATTTCATTGCCCAGAAGAATGAATATCTGGGAGCAGCCGGCCAGTTGGAAATCGTCCGGAAGATGATGTAAAGATATCAAGGTGCAGTTCGTAAAGAGCTGCACCTTTTTTATTACACCCGCTTTGAGATATTCTACCTAACTCAGGGATTTTGAACGAAACAATCCCTTGAAAAGATACCAGATATTTTGAGAAATCATGTCTATCTGCAATAATCATTTTATGATTGAAAAATCATCTGAAGTACAGATCCCGCATATCTGGATTAGTAAAAAATAGAGATATCCATAAAATTTAAAAGGCGGCAACCATTTTCATAAACATAGGAAAGGTTATATCCTTCAGGTCCGCCACTTCCACCTAAAAAATTAAATGGATGAATGTTGTCTTGAAGAATTAGTTTTGGTGAATTGCTTGTTCCAATGGAGATCGAAAAATCAAGGCCAAATAAATTGGAATCCTCAAGTGGTGTAATCCCCTGTATTAAACTGACCGAATCTATTTGGGTAATAATTTCACCTTCCAATAGGATTTCCAAGCCAATATCCCATGATTCTCCTATCTGAGGATCATTTCCAAGATCAATTGAAAAATGTGTTACTTTTACTGGAGATGAAATCAATATTGGTTGGATTGAGATTGATATTGGCCAGGCATGATCTTTTCCTGGTATTTTTATTGGCCATGTCTGACTCATGGTAGTGGTATCAACACTCCAGGAATTAATATCAGCTATCCAGGTTGGCTCAAAGGATACTGGTGAATTATTCGTATCAACAATGGCAAAATTCTCAGTGAAGATTGGCTCAAAACCCACGCTTTCTCCATTATTCTGCTTAAGGGTGCCAGTAAGAATATAACCATCATCCAATGTGACCACATTTTCTAATAATATCGAAAAATCTATTGTGGGGATTTTAGTTTCTCTTATTGATGTTGGTTCGACCTGTTGTGTTGCAAAATGAAGGTAAGTTCAACAAGTTGCAAGAAACTTTTAATCATATTTAATGCAAATTGATGCATACATGATTACTTTATTTCAACGATTTTCCCGGATGTGATCAACTCAAGGTCAGCAGGATGGAGAGAAAAAACCGCGTGGGGTGTGCCAGCGGCTGCCCAGATTTTTTCCCATTGATATAGGTCCTGATCAATATACGTTTCCATAATAGTGGCATGTGCCAGGGGAGGAACACCACCAATGGCAAAACCGGTTTTCGAAAGCACAAATTCAGCATCTGCTTTGGCAATGGGTTCGCCACAATATTGTGCCAGGCGTGTTTCATCCACCCGATTAATTCCACTTGCCAGTACCAGAATACCTTTATTTGTTTGTTTTCCCCGGAATACGAGTGATTTAACAATTTGTGCCACTTGACAGCCTATTGCCTGAGCCGCTTCGATTGCGGTACGAGTTGAGGCAGGGAGTTCGACAACCCGGTAGGATAATTCAAGTTTTTCGAGCGCCTGCTGTACTTTTTGTGTGCTTTTGGAAGAGATGGCAGACATAATTTCTCCCTCTGAATGGGTTTACTGAATAAATGTACCATGAAATGACAAAAGGATTTGTAGAAAATTAAAACAGAAAATTCTAAAGGAATGGGTGAACTGGCACTAGATTGAGCGTAGTGCATGTGAAAATCTTGCATTAAAAAGCCGTGGCAAGATAAGAAGAATTTTCATTTACAATAATTACAATGTACAGTTTTTTTATCCTTAATTATGAACACGATCTTGATATACTCTCATTTCATTCCTTCTGCGTATCTTTTTTTGGGGTTCACCGTCTTAATAGATAGAGAATTATGTTTGCAGATGAGCAAAACCTCCTAACGCATGCAAGAACTTTCGACATTGATGCTCTTGCGATGGTTTATGATCGTTATAACGCTGGCATTTATCGTTATGCTATGAGGTTAATGGGTGATGAAAATTTTGCTGAAGAATGTGTTGCTGATACATTTTCTCGCTTTCTGGCTGCTTTGCGAACAGGTCATGGACCAAAAGATCATTTACAGGCTTATTTATACCGAATAGCTCATAATTGGGTAACTGATCATTTTCGGAGCCATTCTCATGAATTGGTGGAGCTTGATGACTGTATTCATGCAAATGAACAAGACCTTCCTGAAACACAGATGGAAATCAGAATAAAGCAAACTCAAATTCGTAAGGCATTACAATCTTTACCCCCTGATCAAAGCCTGGTGGTAACTTTGAAATATCTGGAAGGATGGGAAAACCCTGAAATTGCTGCTGCTTTAAAAAAGACTGTGGGTTCGGTAAAAGCTTTGCAGCATCGCGCACTTGATTCTCTAAGAAAATCATTATTGAATTTGGAGTAAAGGAGAGTAAATGGGGAAGAGAGATCAGCAACAAGACACTGTGGTCGATCAGTTAAAACTGATTCAAGAAGTTCAGGATAGAAGCGTTGCAAATATTGAAAAGGGGCGTATTGCTTACTTACGAGAAGCAAAAAGAGTATCTCTCACCGTATCTCCTCGGGTAGATTCTCGTCTTAATAGATGGATGAAAGAAATTTCGTCCAGATTAATCTTCTACCGAAAGGAGCATACATTAATGTTCAATATATTTGCTACTATTATGGTAATTTTAACAATGGCTTTAGGAGCAGGGGGAGTGACTGTGGCTGCAGCACAATCCAGTCAGCCTGATCAACCACTTTATGATGTAAAACTATGGACTGAAGAAATGCGTATTGCATTAACAAGTGATCCGGAAGTTCAATATCAACTGGAATATGATTTTACTGCCAGGCGTTTCGAGGAAATCAAATCATTACTTGATTCAAAAAAAGGAATCTCTGAAGAAATGATGAGCAGGTATCAGAATCAAATTGATCAGGCTCTGCAATATGCATTAAAACTTAATGGTGATAGTGCAGTAAAGGCATTACAAAAGTTAGAAATTTCCCTGCAGAAGCACAATGAGGTACTTTCGCAATATCAGGGGCAAGGCTCATTAGGAACTAATCCAATTCTTGAGCAAACCAGGTTGATGATTCAAGATAGACTCCACTTATTTGAAGAAGGATTAACTCCTGATCAAATCCGTATTCGTTTACAAGAACGTGATCAGATTCAAGATCAAACACAATCAGCAACTCCAGAGATAATTGTGACACAAGGATTACAGGAAACACAAGGTTTGCAAGGAACAGTAGATAAAAATCCCTGGACAACTGGTACACCTACTCCAGGAAGTGGATATGGCCCTGGGCCTGGTCCGGATGAAAGCTGTACATGCACACCTGCTTCTGGTGATGGAAGTGGAGGTTTGGTAACACCGCCAGTACATCATGAAGAACCAACAAATAATGGAAACCATCACTAAATCATTGGTATAACAATTATTGGTAGTATTGAAGAAGTGCGGTGAAGGTTACCGCACTTCTTGCTATTAGTATTGGTTAATGACTTTTATACCAATTCTCTTGCAGAGAGTTAGTTGAATTTGTGATCATCAATAGCTTCGAACATGAAGCCCATGGAGTCGCAATGGGGTATTTTTCGTATCGGTTTCATAAAGAAGTTGCCCTTTATCTCTCTATTAAGGCGGGGAAACTATTCAATAACCACAAACAATACATATAAAGAAGGGGGTTGAAATTTTGAATTATTTTCTCTATAATGAAATAAACTGGTCAGACCTCTTACCAAACAATTATGAATAATTACCCACCGATCCTCAAACCTGCTGAACTTGCTGAAAGCCGATTGATCGATGCCATCCTGGATGGTTCGTTTCCTTTTGATAGTATGTTGCCTCCTGAACGCGAATTGGCAACCCAACTGGGTGTTACGCGTCCTACATTACGAGAAGCCCTTCAACGAATGGCACGGGATGGTTGGATCGAAATCCATCAAGGAAAATCCACGCGTGTATGCAATCCCTGGCAGGAAGGTAACCTGGCTGTTCTGGAGCACCTGGCGAATCACTCCGAACATTACTATCCGCAGTTTGTTGAACATCTGCTAACTGTTCGCATTCTTCTGGCTCCTGCCTTTTTCCAGGCTGCTGTACAAAACAATCGTGATAGCGTTATGGAATTATTTACTACTATACCTGATCCAGAAACAGATGCTCGATCCTTTGCTGCTTTTGACTGGAATGTGCTAAAAAAAATGTCGATCTTATCAGGGAATCCGGTATTTACTTTGATCCTCAATGGATTCTCAAAAATGTATTTGATCCTTGCTGAAAAGTATTTTGAGCAAGCAGAAGCGCGTATTCATTCATGGGGTTTCTATCGAGATATTCAGCAGGCGGCAAAAGTGGCTGATGATAAACGAATATATGAAATATGCCAGAAGGTAATGCAAGAGAGCATTCGGTATTGGAAAAGTAGTGGCAAATAATATTAATGAGGTGAACATGAAACGATGGAATGGATGGGGAAACTCCGAGACAGAGTATTCTGTACCACCAAACGCATTGGAATATCTTCAAAAAGAAGTGGGCGTTGGAGCAAAAATACCCGACGCAACACTTGAAGTTGTTATTAGTAAGGTTCCTTTAAGTAAGATCCCTAAGCACCCTTTAATCACCACTGATGCAGAAGAACGTCTCAGGCATGCGCGTGGGCAAAGCCTACCCGATTGGGTAGCCATGAGAAGCGGTGAATTCGAAATATTTCCAGATGGCGTTGCTTATCCTACCAATCGTGAAGAAGTAGCTGACCTGCTGAAATTTGCAGAAGCCAATAGCATTAAAGTCATCCCATATGGTGGTGGCAGCAGTGTGCTGGGTCATATCAACCCGCAGAAGCAAAATGGCTGCGTTCTGACCATCGATATGGGTAGGATGAAAGAATTTATTGATTTCGATAAAGAAAGCCATCTGGCTACTTTTGGTGCTGGGATCGCAGGACCAGAGTTAGAGAATCTCCTCAATAAGCGGGGAGTCACTCTGGGACATTTTCCCCAATCCTTCGAATATTCCACCCTGGGGGGGTGGATTGCCACCCGTTCGTGTGGTCAGCAATGTTATTATTATGGAAGGATTGAAGAAGACTTTGCGGGTGGTCATGTAGAAACCTTGCAGGGAGCATTGGACCTACCACCGCTACCCGCAAGTGCAGCCGGACCTGATTTAAAACACCTTGTACTCGGATCCGAGGGGAGGTTGGGGGTAATCACAGATGCCATCATCCGTGTAAAGCCCATTCCTGAATATGAGAAATTCTTAGCAGTCTTCTTCCCTGATTGGGATCATGGAACAAAAGCTGTTCGTGAGATCATCAATGATGGAATAGGTGTTTCGATGTGCCGTTTGAGTGATGCCAAAGAGACCGTTACTACACTGGAACTATCAGGAAAAGTAAAGCTGGTGAACCTTGCCAATCGTGGTCTCTCGTTGATTGGGAATGGTCCAGACCGCTGCCTGCTCATCTACGGGATCACGGGTGATAAGCGAATTGCACATTACACAAAACGCAGGGTAATGCAAGTATTTTCTGCGTATCATGGTTTCCCAGTGGACTTTGTGATCGGTGACATGTGGAAAAAGACAAGGTTCACTACTCCTTATTTGCGAAATAGCTTATGGGATTTGGGGTATGCATTGGATACTTTGGAAACCGCATTACCGTGGAGTAAAGTTATCAATACACTTTCAGAGATAAAAAAAGCGATTTCGAATGCTGGTCAGGCGCAAGGAGTTAAACCTCTGGTATTCAGTCACCTATCACATCATTATCAAGATGGATCGGGTATCTATGTTACATATTTATGGCCACGCAGTGAAGAACCACAGCAGACATTAGCCCATTGGAAAAAGATGAAGACTGCTGCCTGCCAGACTATTGTCGCCAATGGTGGTACTATCAGCCACCAGCATGGTGTGGGTGTAGATCACGCTCCTTACCTGACGAATGAAAAAAGCCGCATAGGTATGCAATACTTAAATGCAGTGCTTGAGTACGCTGATCCACAAGGAATTCTCAACCCGGGAAAATTATTGATAGAGCAGGAGGAATAATGCAGCCACTTGAACGTGACCAGGTATGGGATGTCATACGACATCGCTGGGATATTATTATAGTTGGAGGGGGAATCACAGGTGCAGGTATCTTTCGATATGCAACGGCTGCTGGATTGAAAGTGCTCTTATTGGAAGCGCGTGATTTTGCATCGGGGACTTCCAGTAAATCATCCAAACTGGTACATGGAGGGTTAAGGTACCTCAACCAGGGTCAATTTAGTGTAACCTATGAATCAGTTCGAGAAAGGGAAAGACTTCTGAATGAAGTACCTGAACTGGTTGAACCGATGTGTTTCCTGATCAATAATTATGTGGGGGCAGAAATCTCTACCAAGAAATACATCCTTGGTCTGGTGATCTATGACCTTATGGGAAGTAAATGGAATCATGGAAAGGTAAAGCGAGAAAAGCTTATCTCGATTTGTCCACAGCTCAATCCAGATGGTTTGAAGAATGGGCTGTTCTATTTTGATGCAGTGGTAGATGATGCACGCCTGGTTATGCGCCTGATCGAAGAAGGGGAAAGGCTTGGGGGAACGGCCATCAATTATGCCAGCGTAATAGAACTGATGCGAACCTCTACGGGTGAGGTTGCGGGTGTAGTTGTTGAAAGAAAAGACAAATCTGATTGTAGCCCCATTGAGATACCCGCCAGTGTAGTTATCAACGCCACTGGACCTTGGACGGACGCTCTTCGCGGTCTGGTAGCAAAAAAACCCATCATCCGTAAGCAACGTGGTAGTCACCTTGTTATAGATGGATCGAAACTGTCTCTTACTCACGCTATAACTTTCGATCATCCACAAGATCATCGTACGATGTTCTTCATTCCATGGAATGGCACTACCGTTGTTGGAACAACTGATCTGGATCACCCCATTGAATATGAACAGAGAGCAGAAGAACCTTTTGTTGATGAAAAGGAATTTGATTACTTGATGGAAGCTATACGTGTCACCTTCCCTCATACCAATATTGAGGAAAGTGATGTACTTTCCACCTTTTCGGGACTTCGTCCTATCATCAGAAGAGATTCAATATCTCCATCCGCTCAATCCCGCCGGCATGCGGTATATGAAGATCATGGGCTGTTAACGATCACAGGTGGAAAATTAACCACCTATCGTGTCATGGCAAAAGCGGTACTTGCACGTGCTATTCCTAAACTGGAAAAAGCTCCTCATTTTCAGTGGAAGAAACCTATGTTTGATCCGGAATTCACTAAAGCACAAAAAGAGGTGATTTGTCCAGAGCAATTAGTCGACCGATATGGTATTCCTTTTTTACTATGGCTTAAGAACAATCAATTGTTTAACTTCGAATGTTTACCAGGCTGTACTATAACACCTTTGGAAATTACCTATGCCGCTGCCCAGGAAAGTGTGGTTCATCTGGATGATCTGCTTCTGAGACGCGTCAGATTAGGGTTATTACAGCACGCCGGGGGAGTACAACACCTGGTACAGCTTAAAGAAAGCATAATGCAGGTGCTTGGCTGGTCTCCTAAAAAATGGGAGGATGAAGTAGGAAGATATAAGAAAATCATTCAAGATTCGTACAGTTTGCCGGAAGTGTGATAAAACTGTAAAGAGAATTACAATACTCATCATGAATCAGGAGGCAGTCATGCCTAAAGAATTTCTCCTTGCCATTGATAATGGAACCCAAAGTGTTAGAGCATTGATCTTCAATTTACAAGGAGAATTGGTTGCGAAAACCAAAATAAAGCTTCCTGAATACTTAACTCCAGCACCGGGGTTGATCGAACAAGAACCTATCGTCTTTTGGAATGCTGTTTGCCAGGCATGCCAGGCGCTTTGGCAGGTGCCTGGTGTGGATAAAAAAGCAATTGCTGGTGTTGCCATTACCACCCAACGCAGTACATTAATCAACCTGGATAAAAGCGGAAACCCGCTTAGACCAGCCATCACCTGGATGGATCAACGTCGTACAGAGGGATTAAAGCCAGTAAGTGGTTTTTGGGGAATTGCATTTGCTCTTTCCGGGATGTCTGAAACCGTAAAATACCTGCAAGCTGAAGCAGAGTTAAATTGGATCCGGACCAATCAACCAGACCTTTGGGAACAAACAGATAAATATATACAATTATCCGGGTACCTGACATATAAGATGACAGGTAGAGTAGCTGATTCAATTGGTTGCCAGGTAGCTTATATACCTTTTGATTACAAAAAGAAGGATTGGGCGAGCAGATTTGATTGGAAATGGCAGGCTGTGCCAATAGAAAAATCAAAACTGCCTGAACTTGTACCACCAGGGGAAAAAATTGGTGAAATCAGTCATGAAGCTTCGGTAGAGACTGGGATACCTGAAGGATTACCTCTCATTGCTGCAGCTGCAGATAAAGCCTGCGAAGTCATTGGTGCTGGCTGCCTGGAACCGAATATTGCCTGCTTGAGTTTTGGAACGACAGCAACGATCAATACAACGCATAAAAAATACGTAGAAGTCATTCCATTAATTCCCCCGTATCCATCAGCTGTGCCAGATGCGTATAGTATGGAAGTTCAAATTTATCGCGGTTATTGGATGGTAAGTTGGTTTAAACGAGAATTTGGAATGAATGAAGAACGCCTTGCGCAGCAGCGAGGTGTCGAAGCGGAAGAATTATTCGATGATCTGGTCAATTCGGTACCTGCTGGTTCCATGGGATTGGTCTTGCAACCTTACTGGTCACCAGGGTTAAAGGAACCAGGACCTGAAGCGAAGGGTGGCATCATCGGATTTGGCGATATCCATACCCGGGCTCACATTTATCGATCCATTATCGAAGGATTAGCTTATGCCTTGCGCGAAGGTGCTGAAAAGACTTCCAAAAGGAGTGGTATTCCCATTACTGAAATTCGCATAGCGGGAGGAGGAAGTCAAAGTAATGCTGCCATGCAGATCACAGCAGATATATTTGGGCTGCCAGTATCTCGCCCACATGTATATGAGGCTTCGGGATTGGGAGCTGCCATCGATGCAGCGGTTGGGCTGGGATTACATCCCAACTTTGAAACGGCTGTTAAGGAAATGACTCATCTGGGAGAAACTTTTACACCGGTGAAAGCAAACCATGCGTTTTACGATGAACTATACAACCGGGTATATAAAAAGATTTACAAACAGCTCAAGCCGCTGTATAAAGAAATCCAGGATATAACCGGATACCCACCTAAATAATTTCATCTGTGCGACAACATTTCACGGAAAAGACCCTCTTCATTTGGCTCGATCACGAAATCAGCTGCATTGCGTACCTTTTCTTCAGCGTGGGGTAAAGTAAATGATCGAGTAGCCACAGAAAATAATGGCAGGTCGTTTTCTCCATCTCCCGCCACAAGAATTTCAGCTGTTTGAGGGATCTGAAGCTCTTTAAGAAGCTCGAGCAGTGAATTCCCTTTGTTCACTCCTTGTGGTGTTACTTCGACAATATTCGCCTGACTGAAAGCACGTTCAACAGGTAGAGGAGTAACTGAATTGTAGAAAGGTAGCAATTGATCTGGATCGGTATTTAGAGCCATGATCTTCGTCATCCGTAACATTGGATCATGTCTGTTAAAAACGCCTTCACGGAATTTATATCTTTGAGATGATTCTTCGCTGAATGTATTGGGATGTAGAACAAAATGGTGTGTATCTGTAACCATAAAAAATGGTATATGGGGGAACTGTTCGACGATATCAATTAACTGTTGTTGTATTTCAGGATCGAAAGTTTTTACGTGCAACAATTTTTCATTTGGCAGATAGGTAATTGCTCCATTTTGCAATACCAATGGAAATTGAATGGGGCAATCGGTAAATAATCCATGTTTATGGAAAATCTCTTTCACTGAAGCAATAGATCTGCCTGATGCTGGAATAAACACAGTTCCGTCATTTGTAGATAGAGCTGTTAAATCACCAGACCGGATGCGTTCACCTTTGACTAAAAGTGTGCCATCCAGGTCAAAACAAATAACTCGTTGATCATTTTTCATAGTTTTTCGATTATACCCGGAAAAAAGAATACCGGGCGGTCAACCAGACCGCCCGGATGCGTATGTTTCTATACCTGGCAGGGAGAGCTGCCAGGAAATATTTACCCATTAAGAGGAACCGGTTTTCATAAACCTCCTTCTCTCCAGTTTTTCGGGAGAAGGAATGCAACAAGCAACATTTTTAGCAATCTACAGGTTTATTGCCTGTCATTTTCCGATTGAATGTCAATGTGTCGTCGTTCTCCACGATTCCGCAGGAAGGCTGGAATTTCAAGGTCTTCAGTGCGGATCATCTTGGGTGTAAATTCCACCGGAACCTGCTGAGGGGTGGTTTTTTCCACTTTATCGACAATCGGTTGTGGGCGATGAATAGACGGCAGATCAAATTCCGAATTGCTGCGAGTTGTACGGGTTGAGGTTGGCATGCGAACGCCAGTACGATCAAACCCGGTTGCGATCACGGTCACACGAATTTCGTCACCCATTGTCTCATCGATTACAGCACCGAAGATCAGGTTGACATCTGGATGGGCTGTTTCACGAATAATCGCTGCTGCCTGGTTCACATCGAACAAGGTCAGGTTGTTACCACCGGTGATATTCAACAGAATGCCACGTGCACCATCAATTGTAATATCGAGTAGTTTGCTGGTGATGGCAGATTCTGCTGCAATGCGGGCGCGATCTTCACCTGAAGCACGACCAACTGCCATGAGTGCGGCTCCACCTTCTGCCATAATCGCACGCACATCTGCAAAATCCAGGTTGACCAAACCACTAGTCGAGATCAACTCGGAAATGCCCTGGACGCCCTGACGTAGTACATCATCAGCTACTTTGAAGGCATCTTGCAAGCTGGCACGTTTGTCGACAATTTGCAGCAAGCGATCATTTGGGATTACGATTAGGGTATCAGCTTTTTCTTTCAATCTCTCGATACCCGCTTCTGCAGCCTGTAATCTCTTGGCGCCTTCAAATGTGAAAGGTTTGGTAACCACGCCAATCGTCAATGCACCAATTTCTTTGGCGATTTGTGCCACAATGGGTGCACCTCCGGTGCCGGTTCCGCCACCGAGACCTGCAGTAACGAATACCATATCTGCGCCGCGCAATGCATCATATAACTCATCGGCTGATTCTTCAGCGGCTTTGCGACCCACATCTGGATTTCCACCAGCGCCTTTACCCTGAGTGGTCTTATCACCGATGCGAATCCGGGTTTCTGCCTGGTAGTGTTGCAAAACCTGTCCATCGGTATTGATGGCAATGAATTCTGCTCCCTTCATGCCGTCAGAGATCATCCGATCAACAGCGTTGCATCCACCACCGCCCACACCAACGACCTTGATGCGAGCAAACTGTTCAAACTGTGGTTGATTGTATTTCTCCATTGGTTCCTCCTCTGTCTCTAAAAAACGATATCAATGAAAACTATGAACAGACCTGAAAGGTCGAATTTCTTAATTTATGGCAATAATGAACGCAAGAATCGTTTTATCGAATCCCAATTAATTCCTCCAGATGAATGATCCCTCGATGATCCTCCTCCTCGCCGTGGAGCAGGGGTGATATTGTCATTCATGATCAAAGCCCAATACAATAAACCGACACTGGTGGAGTATGCAGGAGAATGCAATTGATCCACCAAACCGACAAGATTTTCAGGTTTGACGATCTGCACTGGCAGCCCCAATACCTGTGTAGCCAAGCTGCGAATGCCAGGAAGATTGCATACTCCACCCGTAAGTACTACACCTGCGGGGAGTAGCCCGTCATACCCTGATCGTTTAATCTCCGCTAAAACCAGTTCGAAAATTTCAGCTACACGAGCCTCGATGATCATAGCCAGGTCTTTACGGCTAACCTGAACAGGTTTTTCTTCGCCAAAAGATCGTACACTAAATGTTTCAGATGCATCCACATCATTTTCAACGGCATAACCGTATTGTTTTTTAACATCTTCTGCCACCGTAATAGGCAGATGCAACCCTTGTGCGATATCTGAAGTAACATGATTGCCGCCTACTGGAATGACAGCGGTATGCCAGATATCGCCTTCGATGTAGATTGCCATATCTGTTGTTCCGCCGCCAATATCCACAACTACAGCACCCATTTGACGTTCAGTTTCGTTCAATACTACTTCAGCACTTGCCAGTGGGTTCAGTACAAATTGCACAACCCTGACCCCGGCAGCTTCAACACATTGACGCAAATTTTCAACGGTGGCAGCTGCAGCGGTGATGATATGTGCCTCGACTTCCAATCGGTATCCATGCATTCCAATAGGAGAGCGGATACCACCTTCACCATCAACCGTGAACCCACGCTGGATGACATGAATAATCTCACGGGCATGGGGGATGGCAACTGCCTGTGCTGCGTCCAGAGCCCGGTCGATGTCATCTTGCGTAATTGCCCGTCCTGAAATTCCAACTACACCGCGGGAATTAACTGAAGAGACATTTGCCCCTGCCAGACTGACTAACGCAGAGGTGATCTCAAGACCAGAAGAGCGTTCTGCTTTTTCTACAGATTTTGCGATTGCCAGAGACGCAGCCTGCAAGTCGACGATCGTCCCGCGGCGGAGCCCTTGAGAGGGTTCAATGCCTACACCTAGAATACGCAGATTATGCTCGCCCTCTACGCGAGCGATCAGCGTACAGATTTTTGTAGTGCCAATATCAATTCCCACAACAATTGGTTCGTCCATAATTATTGCTCCAGGCGGTAGTAAGGCGCATCGATGAATTCCAGATTGATCATGGTAGGTTGAGCGCCTTCAGCACTTAACTTATCAACCAGTGTGTTATAAACCTTGATCTTCTCGTCCAAATTTTCAAGGGTTGATCCAATATATACCTTCCACCCTCGTGGATCACCCCAACCAAGTCCATTACTCTCACTGTAAATAATTGCAGCTCCAGTCCCCAATTGCTCACTTAATTTTTGTGCAGCAAGGATGAATTCGGGTTTTACCTTATCTGGTGTTTTTATATATTCATCATCCGTGTTGGTCTTTTCTACCGGAGTTGGGTTAAGAACCATCGGGGGATTACTATCAGACATAATGGTTAATGGCACGATCTGATCTCCACGGGGAGGGAAGAGTACACCTTCTGCATCGATCCACTGTACCGTTTCATCTTGTTCCCAAGAAATTACTGGTACGCGTTCACTGGCACTAATGATCAAGTTCGCCGGGAAATTAACATGAACAGTGATATTGGAAAGATCTGGAAATGCGGCCTGTAAAGTAGATTGGACTTCTTCTGGATCGATAGCAAAAACTGGTTCACCGGTCACCAATAAAGCTGATTCGAGATCTGTTGCTGTAATACGCTCAAAACCAACCAGAACAGGCTGCTTTACTCGGAATTGTTCCAAATTCGTTAAGAGGATAAGCACACAAAGAAACAGAACAGCCAATATTGCTGATGCTAGCCGCCATCCGATTTTTATGACAGGAACTGAAGGAGTAAGCATTTCCACTCCAGAGGACCCCATAGAAATGGCATATTGCCTGCGTGGTTGATTATAGGCACGCCGGATCACGGGTGTTCCTACGTTGCCTCTTACTGTAATAGGGGGACGATATGTGGTGGTGCGTTTTACTTGCTCACCTGCTTTAATCACCCTTTGTTGTGATTGCTGGTTACGGCGGGCTCGAATCCTCTCAGAACGAGTGGTCGAATCGTTACTCAACCTCATGCTTTACTCCCATAAGTACGGATGGTACGATCATTTTCCGCTTTTCTTTCCAATGCAAGTTCGACCAACCGGTCGACAAGCTCTGGGAAACTGATTCCGTCATTTTCCCACAATTTAGGGTACATACTGATATTCGTAAAGCCTGGTATGGTATTTACTTCATTGACATAAAGCACTGATGAGTCTTTATCAAGTAAGAAATCAACACGAGACATTCCAGCGCAATCGATCGCTTGATAGACTTTTATTGCGATCTCTTTTGCCTGATGAATGATGCTTTCATCTACATGCGCAGGAACATAGAGCATTGTGCTGTTATCAATATACTTTGCATCGTAAGAGTAAAAATCTGCGACGGGGCAAATTTCACCCGGGTTGGATGCCTTGGGATGATTATTCCCCAGAACACTCAATTCGATTTCTCGAGCATTGATACCTCGTTCCACCAGGATTCGGCGGTCATATTGTGCAGCTTCGTTTAATCCTTTCAAAAGGTCTGAACGGTTATAGCATTTTGAGATGCCAACAGATGAGCCCATATTGGCAGGTTTCACAAACAAGGGATAAGCGGTCAATGCTTCGCAAGCCTGAATGACCCTTTCTGGGTCACTTTCAATTTCATCTCTTCGGAAGGCAAGATATTCAGATACAGGAATATTGTGGGCTTTCATCAGGTCTTTGAAGAGGATCTTATCCATGCCAACGGATGATGCCAGCACACCAGCTCCGACATAAGCGATGCCAGCCATTTCAAATAAACCCTGAATGGTACCATCCTCTCCGAATGAGCCATGAAGTACGGGAAAAACTACATCCAGGGTATTTACTGAATCAAGGATCGTTCCATGAGAAGTGCTCTTGCGTGCATAAAGGGTATTATTTCCTGGTTCTGGAAGGAGTACAACTGGAGTCAGGTTTTTTACGTTTCCATCGACTAAATTCTGGCGTAGATTTTCACCGATCATCCATTTACCATCACGGGTGATAGCGATAGGGATAACATTATATTTTTCCTGGTTTATTTTTCCAGCAGGGATTTCGTCAAAGTTAAAGCTGGTATCTGACTTTGGATTCAAAGCAGCCATGATGGAGCGAGCAGACATAAGAGAGACATCATGTTCTCCCGATCTGCCACCAAAGATCACACCGATGTTAATTTTAGATTTCATTCCATTCACCCAATAATTCAATTTCAAGTTCAAGTTCGACATCGAACTGTGTTTTAACCGTTTTTTGCACCAGGCGAATAAGTCGAACAACATCGCTGGCGCTTGCATCCTGCTGGTTAACGAAGAAGTTAGCATGCACCGGGCTGATCTCAACCCCTCCAATGCGAGTACCCTTCAACCCGGCTGCTTCGATTAAGCGTCCTGCATGATCACCTACAGGATTCTTGAACATCGAACCCATGCTGGCGCCTGGGGGTTGGGTTTTCCGGCGACGATCATTGAATATTTCCATGCGTGCCTGTACTTCTTCTTTTGTGCTGTGAGTGAGCTTAAACTGAGCATTAAGGATCACTACTGGTACCTGTGTGCGCTTTAACACACTGGAGCGATAAGTAAATCCAAACTGCTCGCAATTCCAGCTCTGTCTACCATAATTCTGGTGCAAGATTTCTGCCATGATCAGGCATGATTGGATATCACTTCCATGAGCACCCGCATTGCCATAAACTGCACCGCCCACTGTCCCTGGTATGAAAGCGGCCCATTCCAGACCACTGAAACCATGGATAGCTGCCTGACGAGCAAGTCCACCCAAATTGGTACCAGATGAGGTTATTACGAATGGTGCTTCGACGTTTTTATTAAAATGAATTGCTTTTGCCCGGTTTAAAATCACTATGCCGCGATAACCGTGATCAGAAATAAGAACATTGGATGCATTCCCTAAAATTCGGTAGGGAATATCCAGTTGCCAGCAAATTGTGACAGCTTGTTCCAGCTCTGAAAGATTATTGGCGATTACCAGCCCATCAGCTCTGCCACCGATCCTGGAGGATGTATATCCTCCCAAGGCTGCATTTACCTGGAGTTTCTTTCCAAGTGCTGATTGAAGCTGGTCCATTGTACCGGGGTTTAAGTTCACTTCGTCTTTACCTCAGGGGCATAATTCTTTAGAAAATCAATCAATTTTTCGACCTGTTCTTTTTCGTTGGCAGATAACCTTTCCACCGGGAAGAATCGATGGAAATCCACTACTTCCTCTTTGCTAGTTACTTGAGTTGTGGCACGAGGAGAAACAAACAAATTGGTTTGAATATCAGCCATGATTCACCTCCTTATTCTGTAAACCAGCTAATACATCTTTGCTTATCTGATCTGCATCACCTGCAGAAAGAACCAGAAGAACATCCCCCGGTTGAAGAAATCGCAGCAATTGATCACCTGCCATTGACACTGAGGGAAGAAACTGTGATTCGTGGAGACCCATTTTCTTGACGAGCTGTGATCCAGTAATGGCAGGATCTTTTTCTCTGGCTGCATAGATTTCGGTGACAAACACAAAATCTGCCTGTTGAAAAGCATTACAAAAATCATTCAACAGAGAAGTGGTGCGGGTATAGGTATGGGGCTGCCAGACTGCGATCAGCCTTCTGCTGCCATATCGATTACGTGCAGCTGCCAGGGTGGTTTGTATTTCGGTAGGATGATGGGCATAATCATCCACAATAGTGATGCCATTTGCTTCGCCCAAGACATCAAAGCGGCGACCTGCTCCAATGAATAATGCTAGAGCATCTGCTGCTTTTTGTGTATCCAGACCTGCCTGGTGACACACTGCCAGTGCTGCCATAGCATTGCGTACATTGTGTTCGCCGGGTACCTGCAACCGAACCTGTGCAATAGTTTCTGATGGTTTTCCCCAGGGTTCAAACAGGACTTTGAAAGAAAAACCGCCCAGGTTGTTGATCTGCAAATCTTTTACATGATAGTCAGCTGCAGGATCCAACCCAAAAGTCCAGGCTTTTCGAGCCTGCAGTATCGCTCCAGACAAACCAAAAGCTCCGGGGTTGTCACGACAAACAAAAAGGTGCCCGCCAGGTTTCAATTGATGAATAAAGTCTACGAATGCTTGCTGATATATTTCAGGTGTCTGGAAGCAGTCTGGGTGATCATACTCCATTGTATTGATGACAGCAAAATAGGGTTCTAATCCCAGGAACATGCGATCATACTCATCTGCTTCAATAATGAAGTATTTTCCTTTGCCTGCATGCGCATTGTTGCCGAGGTTTTTCGAAACACCGCCAATAATGTAGCTGGGATCTTCACCAAGTGCAGAGAAAATCCAGGAAATCATCGCTGTGGTCGTCGTTTTCCCATGCGTACCAGCAATGGCAATACTCAACCGGTCTTGCATTAATCGTCCAAGAAATGCAGAGCGTTTGAGAACAGGAATGCCAGCCTGCAGGGCAGCGATTACCTCGGGGTTATCATCTGGTATTGCGGATGAGCGTACAACAATATCAGCACCGCGGATATGTTCTGCCGCATGTCCGATAGATACCTGAACGCCGGCTGCCGCCAGGTCTCTTCCGAGTGGAGTGTCTGACCGGTCAGAACCGCTCACCGTGTACCCGTTTTCCAGAAGCAGGCGAGCGATAGCGGAAAGACCAGTCCCTCCAATGCCGATAAAGTGTACGTGTTCCATCAGATAAAAACCACCAATACAAATACAAAACAAAGAGCCACCGCAAAATAGATCACTGGGATACCCAGCCATACCGGTGGAAGATACGATAGCAGCGTAATCGCTGCATCACCAACAGGTGTGCCTGCCACTGGGGGTGTAATGATTGAAAATGGATATCCTGCAGCATCGATGAAATACCAGAGAGAACCAAAAATGAGATATCCATTTAATCCACCGATAAAGAATCCCAGCAGCGAATCTTGAAATTTCTCCCGGATGAATTTATTGGTTTCAGCAAGCCGGGGGAAGTGGGGGGTCTCATAGCCAAAGAAAACCAGGAAGAGGATCAATCCGATGCGTATCCAGAAAATAGTTCCATCAGGATCCAACAGCATTTCATCTTTTATGATGGGTACATACTTTTCCAACACATTGAGGAGGAATAACCCCAGTATGACTGAGAAACTAACCAGTACTTCTTTTGCCCACCCACGAGTAATTCCGATGACAGCAAAGAGAATTACAAAAACCCAGAAGAGAACATTCAATCCGATCATGCAGCTCCTCCGGTATTCTGATTTTGCGAACCAGCCATTTCTCGTAATACGGCTGCTAGTTTTTCTGGAGCATCTGGCTTTGCAAGACTGAACATAGCCTGCTTCATGTCAGCCAGGCGGTCGTTATCTTGAAACAGGTCAAATATTAGAGGAAGCAATTTTGTGAAAAGAGCTTCATTTTCCAGCATTACTGCAGCTTTCTTTGAAATGAGATATTCTGCATTGACCTTCTGATAACGCCAGGCGTACGGGTATGGAACAAGAATAGCAGGTAGTCCAAACCTTGGTAATTCTCCCAGAACAGAAGCCCCAGCACGTGATACGACCAGGTCTGCAGATGCAAATGCAGCGCCCATTTCTTCGTGTAGATATGGAAATGGATGGTAATTCTTAATAGTATCCGGGCTTAACATCTGGGTTTCAGCCTTCACGGTTTCCCAATCCAGATTTCCTGTTATGTGAACCACCTGCATCTGTTCAAGTAGTTCAGGAAGAATCGCCAGCACTGCCTGATTAATTGAACGGGCTCCTTTGCTTCCACCAAAGACAAGCAGTGTTTTTTGATCAGGATCCAGATTAAGTGCTTTGCGACCACTCTCTCGGTCCCAATTTCCAAGGTCGGGACGGGTGGGATAACCAGTGACTACCATTTTTTTATGATGAAAGAACTTTTTACTTTCTTCTGCAGTAAGTGCAATGACATCAGAGAAGCGCGCAAGAACCTTTAATGCAAGCCCTGGCTCAATATCGGGAACATATAACAGCGATGAATATGGAATTCCAGCCAGAGCCATAGGAACCGCAACGTATCCACCAGTGAATAAGAGAACATCCGGTTTGAAACTGTGCAGGATACGACGTGAAGCAATCCAACCGTGGAATAATTTCCACAGATTGCCTGGGATCTGCCGAAGGCCAACTCCATGAACCCCAGCTGCGGGAATGGCTTTAAATGGGATATTGGCGCGTTTTACCAGGTCAGCTTCCATACCGCCCTCTCCGCCAACCCATAAGACAGGTTGGGCATCACTCCCGAGTGCTTGCAGTACCGTGAGTGCGGGATACACGCCGCCTCCGGTCCCGCCTGCGCAGATCAACAGCCTCATGAAATCCATTCTCCTCGATATTTTTACTGCTCGATTTTCCAAATCGTGCAACATTCATCAATATTCCAATACCCGTTAAAGTTGTCACCATACTCGACCCACCATAACTAACCAGCGGGAGAGCATTTCCTGCAAATGGGAAAACATTGACCATAACACCAATATTGATCAAAGCTTCCACAGTGATCCAGATCGTAATACCGCCTGCAATGATCTTTCCTAAAAGGTCCGGTGCATTGCAGGAAATTCGAATACCACGCCAGGCAATGACAATAAAGAGGGCAAGAACGACGACTCCGCCGATCAAGCCGGTTTCCTCTGCAATTACAGCAAAAATACTATCTGTCCATGGCACAGGTAGCCCAAGGTATTTTGTGCTGCCTTTCCCAATTCCTACACCAAATAACCCGCCACGAACGACCGCTTCCAATGAGCGGCGAACATGGTCAGATGCATCTTGCAACGACATCAACCCTTTCAGGTAGTCACTCATACGTTCCTGTCCAGTAGAGCTGATCAGAACAAATATCGTACCGACTGCCAGAACGATGGCAAGAGCAAAAACTACCTGACGAAAATTGGAACCAGCCAGAAAGAACAAAGCTCCACCAAGAAACACAACTGTTATTGCAGCGCTTATATCGGGCTGCATGAAGATCAAACCGCCGGTAAGACCAATAATCGACAGGAGGGGTAAAATTCCAAAGGTAAAATTGTTTAGATTGTCATGGTGATTATTCAACCAGACTGCCAGATAGATGATAATTACAAGTTTTGCCAGCTCTGATGGTTGGATGGAACTCTTGAATAGAGCACGGGTAGGAACACCTGGTGCCTGTGACCCTACAAGAAATACCGCGATCAACATTGCCAGTGTGACCAACATGAAGAGCAATACCCAGCGAGTGTAAATGTGATAGTCAATCCGGCTGGCGATCATAGCACAAACCAACCCAATACCAATAAAGACAAGCTGTCTTTGAAGAATGTAGGATGCTGAAGAATCCTCACGCAGTACATAGTTCCAACTGGAGGAATATACAAAGAGGATCCCGATCAGGAGGAGAGCAAACACGCACATAAGCAGTAGCAGATCCAATTTCAATCGCAAGGATTGTGGTCTGATTGCTTTTTGTGAATATTGTGTATTTACGAAAGACTGTTGACCCATTGTCGAAACTTCTCGCCTCTCTCTTCAAAATCCCTGAATGCATCAAAACTCGTGCAACCAGGAGAAAGTAAAACCACATCACCTGTTTGTGCTACCTGATGGGCAGCAACAACTGCATCTTCCATTTTTTCATGAAGTGAAATAGTATATGGTCTTTCTTTTCCATGAACTTCTTTTAGCTTACTTTCAATCATTGAACCGGCTTCGCCAAACAGAACAACATGATCAACCCGTTCATTAATCAGTGCGATTAATGACTCCCAGGGGAGTTTCTTATCCCTTCCACCCAACATTAGCACAAGGGGTTCCTGGAAGGAATGGATCGCTGCCATAGTGCGCTCGGGTGCCGTTGCTATTGAATCGTTATACCAGGCTACACCATGCAGCACCCTCACTAATTCAAGTCGATGAGGAACACCATTGAAACCTGCCACACCAGAGATCATGGATTCTGCCGAGAAGCCTGCTGCAGCCGCAATAGCACAGGCTGCCAGAATATTTGCCAGGTTATGTTCCCCTTTCAGAAGGATCAGATTACGTGGCATAAGTTTTTCTTCATGAGTGCCAGAAGAAAGGTATACCCAATCATTGTGGTAGCTTGTTCCATAGTATGGATATGCTGGCTTATCAAATCCAAATGAATATTGCTGACCAATTATTTTCTCTTTCAGGCTCCATGAACCTTCATCGTCACGGTTTAAAACAGCAACATCACCGGGTTTTTGATGGGTCAGGATATGACTTTTTGCTTCTATATATGCCTGCATAGTCTTGTGACGATCGAGATGATTTGGCGTGATATTCAGTACTGCAGCAATGTTGGGGCTGATGGTCATTTGTTCGAGCTGGAAACTGGAAAGCTCCATTACCACCAGGTCATCGCTCTTCATTTGATCCACCAACGAAATGAGAGGTAAACCAATATTCCCTCCAACCCATACCATGCATTTTTGATCTGCTTCTGCCATACGGCCAACCAGGGTGGTGGTGGTAGTTTTTCCCGCAGAACCAGTAATTCCAATGGTCTTGCAAGGGACAGCTTCCATGAAAATTTGTGAATCATTAGAGAGGATGATCCCAGATTGCATCGCTTTTTGCACTATAGGAAGGGAAAGTGGGATGCCACCAGAAAGGCATAGCATCTGCGTATTATCCAACAATTCCAATGGATGAGAGCCAAACACCATTTCAACACCCATCTGGCGTAGTGCCTGAAGATTACCAGAAATTTGATCAGGGGTTTTCATGTCATTTAACATAACCCTGGCATTGTGCATGGCAAGATAACCTGCTAAAGCTAACCCTTGCCGGGCTGCTCCAAGCACAACAATTTTCTTACCTTGCCAATTTGAATCGCTCATACTAATGCCACCGCAATTCCTAACATCGCAAATAACAGACTGATCACCCAGAATCGCTGTACTACCTGGGTTTCGCTCCAACCAAGGAGCTCAAAGTGGTGATGCAAAGGTGCCATTTTGAACAGGCGTTTTCCCTTTGTGATGCGAAAATAAATAATTTGTAGAATAACGCTGATTACTTCGCTGACTGGAATGACAAGGATCAATGGTAATAGAAGCCATTGACCTGTCATCAATGAAATAACACCAATCGTTGCACCCAGCGACAGAGATCCAGTGTCACCCATAAATAATTCAGCTGGGTGAACGTTCCACCACAAAAAGCCAAATAGAGCACCTACGATGGTGAAACAGAAACGTGAGATAAAGACCTGGCCCTGCATAATGGCAATAGCGCCATATGCAGTGAAAGCTGTTGCTGCAATCAAACCTGCAAGTCCATCTAGCCCATCGGTAAAGTTGACAGCATTCGATGCGCCTACAATAATGAAAGCAGCCAGTGGGATATACCAGATACCAATCCAGATTGGGCGGTCATAACCAGGCCAGTAAATTTCAGGAACTCCGAGCAGGTATTTCAACCCTAGAGCCAGGATTACTGCAAAAATTACCTGTATCAGGAATTTTGTTCGAGCTCGCATTCCCAAACCACGTCTTTTTCCTCTGATACCTTCCCAATCATCAATGGCTCCTAAAAGCCCAAATCCAACCATTGCTGTAAGAGGGATAATGATGGCGCGGCCAAATACATCAAGGCCAATAAGTGTTGCTGCATTCATGAGAAGTGTGAGAAGAAGCACTGGCAATATGATCATTATGCCACCCATAGTAGGGGTGCCCATTTTCGAGAAATGGCTATCTGGACCTTCCACTCGAATTAATTTACCGATATGAAAATGACGCAAAATACGCAGCAGAGGGCCACCCCAAATGACTGTCATCATGAAAGCCAGAGTCGTCAATGAAAGAGCTAATGCAGTTTCCGTCATTCTTTTTCCTCCAAAGCAGCCACGATCTGCTCCATATGCAGTCCATGTGAACCTTTGATCAAAACTACATCTCCTTCTGCAAATTTGTTTCGTAAAAACTCCACCGCATGATCTGTATCTTCGATGGTGAAAATGTTCTCTTCGGGCATACCTGATTTTTGAGCAGCAGAAGCGATAATCTGTGCACGAGGTCCTACTGTAAAGAGCTTGTTACAGATTTGAGCAGCTCTATTTCCGACCATTTCATGACCGGTTTGTTCATAGATTCCAAGCTCTAACATATCACCAAGCACAGCAATTTTATTGCCGGTCATATCACCCAACAGGTTTAAGGCAGCCATGGTTGATTCAGGTGAAGCGTTATAGGTGTCATCCAAGATAATAGCCTTTTTAGGAGTCTGTACGACAACTAACCGCAACTGCATGTGGCTTTCTCGCATTCCATTCAGTATTTCCTGCCATGTCAGTCCTTCAACTAGCCCAACTGCTGTTGCGCGTAAAACGGTATGCACCGAGTGCCTGCCAATAAGGGGTACCCGTACATGCAATACTTCATTTTTATAATGAAGCTGAAAACGAATGCCCTCCAATCCCATGCCGACCACATTATCTGCCCATAAGTCTGCTTCTGGATCAAGACCATAGGTGAACACAGAGGCGTTGGTTTTTTCTGCCATGCCACGAACCCAGGGGTCATCATAGTTCAGAATGGCAACACCTTCTGGACCTGCAGGAAGGTGTTGAACCAGCTCGGATTTACCTCGTGCGATATCTGCTTGCGAACCAGCGCGCTCTGCATGTACCGTTCCGATATTTGTGATTACGCCAATCTGAGGTTTAGCAATTTCGCATAGGAATGCAATCTCACCAGGAACATAAAAACCCATTTCAAGGACAGCATGGCTATGTTCTTTTGTAAGCTGCAAAATTGTAAGCGGCAAGCCAATTTCGTTATTCATGTTGCCGGGATTCTTTAAAGTATGAAAACGTTGGCTAAGCACCTCTGCGACCAATTCTTTGGTGGTGGATTTTCCCACGCTACCTGTAATACCAATAACCCGTAAATTCAACTGTTGCCGCCAAAAAGCTGCAATCTTTTGTAATGCATTTAATGAATTCTCAACTCGGATGCAAAATGGAATCTGAGAATAATCAAACTCTTCTGGAAGTACTCCGTTTCGCAGATCGAGAACAGGGAAGGGGAGAGGACTATCTCTTTGGATAATTGCGCAGGAAGCTCCGCGCCTGAAAGCATCTGCAACAAAATCATGCCCATCCACCTGTTCACCAGGAATTGCAATGAAAATATTTTTGGGGTAAACCTGTCGTGAATCAATGGCAGCCCCATTGATCATTGCTGTTGCATTGGGGTTGAATGAACCGGTAAGCGCTTCTAAGATAACATTTACAGTAAACACAGTATCCTCATTTGCTATACAACTCCTGACGAATTTCGTCAGGTGGAATATTCAAATAAACAACTAACTTTTGTACTGCTTCTGCAAATACCGGGGCTGCTACAATCGAACCCCATCGATCTGATGTTGGTTTTTCTAGCCAGATGTAAACGAGAAATTTTGGATCATCGGTTGGACCCCAACCCACAAAGGATGCGTTGGTCAATTCGGTTACATAGCCTTCGCCCGGGATTGCAATTTCACCTGTACCTGTCTTGCCAGCAACACGATATCCATCAACCAGAGCTGTCGAGGCTTCTTCTTCTAATGATTTTGCCAACATATCAGTAAGAGTATGAGCGGTTTCAGCTTTGATGGGCATCAACATGACCTGGGGAGTGTATTCGTAAATGTGCCCATCTTGGATGGTAGCTTTAACAATATGTGGTGCCATGATCTTTCCATCATTGGCTACGGCTGAAATAGCAGTCACCATCTGAATTGGGGTGGCAGCCAAACCTTGTCCAAAAGAATTAGTACCCAGGTTGCTTTCTGACCAGTATTTATCTCCCGGAACACTGAGGGGATAAACTATCTCACCATCAAGGTCGATATTTGTGCTGCGTCCGATGCCAAAGTTTTCTAGACTCTGGTAAAACAAATCTGAACCCATCTGTTGTGCAATCCATGCCAGGCATACGTTCAATGAGTGTTGCATGCACCCTTGCATATCCTGCAATCCCCAGGCACCGCCATCCCAGTTATAGATAGCGGTCTGCCCTACATAAATAATACCGGTATCGGTAAAGGTCGTATCAGGGGTTACTACTCCTGCATCCAAAGCAGCAGCCATCGTAATTACCTTGAATACTGAACCTGGTTCATAAGGAACCCCAATAGCTCGGTTAAAAGACCCCATTTCTGGAAACTTTTCCAATTCTGAGGAATATTGGTTTAAGTCCATGCGTGGGGTAGTTGCCATTGCTAAAATTTCACCCGTTTCGGGATCTTCTACTACGATAACACCCGATACAGATCCAGTCCGTTCAACAGCATGGTCGATGATTTGTTCCATGCTTTTTTGGATCTGCCGATCGATGGTCAAAATTAAGCTTGCACCTGGAGGTACTTCAGCGAGATCATTCATTTTATTGGGGTCATCGGAAACTTCCACTGTAATGGATTTCCCTGCTAGCAACTGGTTGTATTTTTCTTCAATGCCAAAATAAGTAGGAGCAGTGCGATCTTGGAATGCTACAAAACCGATTACATTGGAAGCCAGAGAAGATTCAGGATAAGTGCGAACGAGGTGAGGCCACCATTCAAGCCCATTGAGATTAAGCTCTGGTAATTTTTTGGCTACTTTCTTATCTAGCCGTTTCGTTGCATATTCTTCCAGATAATTCTCTAAATAGGTGATCTTTTCGGGATCGATGAAATCATCAAGAGGTAGATAATATATCTTTTTTTCCGGGTCGGTTTGGCTGGCGTTATATTCCTGAGCAGCGAGGAATTTGGAGCTGTAGTCTTTGCCAATCACATTGAAGAGAATCTGAACAATCTGGTCTTGATTCTGATTGGCGTTAACCGTAGTTAGATTGACAGAGATTTCATAAACAATCCGATTGCCAGCGAATAGATTGCCATTTCGATCATAAATTTCACCACGCTCTGGATTGTACGTAACAAAGCGGGTATCTGGGCTGACGAGATCATTACCGGTTATGAGGATCCGAACCAACTGAGCAAAAATTATGAGTGCTACACCCAGGAATCCGAACTTGATATATTGAATACGACCCTTGAATTTATCCTGGCTCATGGCTGCACCCCCAGAATACTTCCGTTCAATATCATTGTGTCGTAAAACCACTCCCATAAAGATTGGGTATAACTGGGTTTAATCACAGTGGGTGCAGATAGATTCGAATAAGGTGCTGTCTCTACATCTGGCAGTTCTTTACCTGTATACCCTGGCGCAATCACATAGGTGGCATTATTGGGGTCAATCAATTCATATCCACTTGCGTACGCTCTTTTTTCCATTTCAACTGCAGATGTAAGGTTTGCCCATTCAGTAAGAAGACTGGCGTTTTCGTTATCAATTGCCTGGCGGGTGGCTTCGAGTTGCTGTACTTCAATGCCGGCAGTAGCTGATTGTGCAGAAATATTCAAGTATAGAAAAGCAATGATAGCAATACCAACAAGTGCTAAGGCAATCACGCCAAAGCGTTGGACCTGTAACCTCCAGGGTGCTTGTTTGTATGCCTGTGTAAAACTCTTCGCCATGCTAATACCTGTTTGCTCTCTTTGTAAATATTTTATTTTTCAGATAGTAACGATAATTTTTACAATTTTTCAATAACTCTAAGTCTTGCACTTCTTGCTCGAGGATTCAGTTTAATCTCTGCATCATCCGCTACGATGGGGTGACGGTTGATCAACTTGATTCTCGCTTTATGTCCGCAGGAGCATACTGGTTGTGAGGGGGGACAGAGGCAATCTGTGCTTTCCAGACGAAAATACTGCTTAACAATCCTATCCTCTAGTGAATGGAACGAGATAACAGCTAATCTACCTCCTTTAGATAATGCTGCAACTGCCTGCGGTAGAAATATTTTTAAAGAATCTAACTCGCCATTCACTGCAATCCTCAGCGCCTGAAACGTTCGGGTTGCGGGGTGAATTTTACTACCATGTGCCCCTGTTGCGCTTTGAATTATTGCAGCCAATTCAACGGTGCTGGTGTGCGGTCGGGTTTGGCAAATGGCTCGAGCAATTCGGCGGGATTGCGGTTCTTCACCATACTGAAAGATCAGGTCTGCCAGCTCATTCTCCGAGAGATTATTAACCAAATCTGCTGCAGATACAGGTTGATCCGGATTGAAACGCATATCTAGAGGGCCATCTTTGATAAAAGAAAAACCTTTTTCTGCATAATCGAATTGCATCGAAGATACTCCCAGATCGATCACAATCCCTTGCACCTCATTCCACCCCAGGAGTTTCATCTGTTCTGTCAGGGAGGTGTATGAAGCCTGCACGAGAGTCACTCTCCCTAAAAAAGAAGAAAGACGCTGAGAAGCTATTTTCAGCGCCTGAGGGTCGAGGTCAAAACCGAGTAAATGTCCTTCAGGAGAACTAGATTCTAATATCCCAAAGGAATGACCCCCTGCACCGACGGTGGCATCTATGTACCGTCCCGGGCTCTGTGGGCATAACGCGTGTATAATTTGTTGGTAAAGTACTGGTAGGTGAGGTGGTTGCATATCATAATCCTCAACCTGAAACTACCTCAACGAAATACTCAAATCAGCAAAATACTGAGGGTCTGATTTTTTCATATCAAGTGATGTTTGTTGTTGTTTCCAGTTTTCTGGCGACCAGATTTCAAATGACTCGCCCATTCCAACAACCAGGGCTTCATCTTTTAGTTGAGCTTTTTCTCGTAAGAAAAATGGAATCAAAATGCGTCCAGCTTTATCAAATTCAACCTTACTTGCGCCACCAAAAAATATACGTTTGAACTCGCGCACCTTTGGATCAGTAAGGCTGAGGGTAGTTCCATTTTCCCATAGTGCATCGAAATTCTTTTTCGTAAGGACTAGGATGCTATTTTCAAATCCCTCGGTGATAAATGCGCCATCTTCCAGCAGTTCTCTAAAGCGAGCCGGAATTGTCATCCGTCCTTTTTCGTCAATAGTGTGCTGGTACCGACCCATGAACATACGTTCTACCTCTGCTATATATGCTGAACGCCGGATTCACCCGGCGTTCACATTAAAATTCACCACAATTCACCACTTATCACCACGTTTAGACACATTGTACGTGATATAAAGGCAATTTGCAATAGGGAATTGTCAAAATTACCTTAAAATTATTGTTAAAAATTTTGTTTTGACGATCAGGGAAATTTACATGATTTTTACATCGCCATTCATTACATAGGAGGATTCATGAAGCCACAGTTATTTGCGTTGTTGACAGCAATCTTTTGGGGAGTCGGGGGATATTTTGAAAAGAAAGGCTTACATCTGGGTAACTTAAGCCCACAAATGGGAATTACCATCCGAACAGCAATTGCATTGATCGTTCTGGGTATTGTAAGCTACCCACAATGGAAAACTGTGGGTCAAGCAAGTCCAAAAGCCCTGCTTTTTATGATCATAGGAGGTGGTGTGGTTGCAGGTTCCGCTGGTATGTTGTGTTATTACACAGCGATCAAGGGTGCACCTTTAGGAAAAGTAATGCCTATTGCGTTCACTTCACCATTATTTGGTGCCTTGATGGGAATAATTTTCGCTGGTGAACCAGTAACTTTCAAAACGATTGCAGGAATGTTGATGACAGTAGGTGGAATCGTCCTACTGACTCTTGGGTAGCCATCTTTTACCTTAAACTACAATTTCCTGACCTTTGGATAACGGAATGCTACGTATATACCAAAGACAAAGGAAATTGCTGATGTAATTCCTACTTCAAGAGAAGCGCCTAACCAGTCTGCCATCAAACCAGCTTGCAACCCTCCCAGGCGCATCATGCCCTGGAAGGTCATGCTGTACAGACTCATCACTCGACCACGCATAGAATCTGGTGTGGCAAATTGCATTAGAGTATTTGCAAGGGCGTTCTGGCACACAAAGCTGAATCCGACGAAAATTAAAATCACCAGTGATAGAAGAAACGACTGTGATGCTGAAAAGATTAGTAAAAAAGCGGGAAAAGCAATGTTGCCAGCTGTCAGCCATGCACCTCTTCGGATACTGTCTGATGTAGCAGCCACAAAAAATGCCCCCAAAACTGAACCGATACCTAATGTAGTCAGTAGAATTCCTAAGGGCAGAGCTTCGGGTGAACGACAGGTCATGAGGCCGGTTTCAGGATTACACATGAATTGAATGACCGGTTCTGCGCTTTTATTCAATACATCTGAAGCAAATACTGGCATAAGTGTGCTGTAAGGCATCGACATGAATGCGCTGACTGCAATCATACTGGTTAACACCAGAAGGACTGGTTGGGTTTTAATGAAGCGTATACCATCAGCCATATGCTTTAATGTCCCTTGTGTTTCTTCATTCTGTGGAAGTTGAGGCAGTTCTCGCATCATGAGCAGGCTGACAATCACTGCTACAAATGATAAAGCATTAATAAAGAATGCATTTCCTTCTCCAGTGGCTGCCACAAGAACACCCGCCAAGGATGGGCCAAGTGCACGTGCCATGTTGAACATGGCAGAATTTAACCCTATTGCGTTTGAAAGGTCTTCTTTGCCGTCTATCATCTCAACGGTAAATGCTTGACGGGCAGGCGTATCCATCGCCTGTGCAGCACCCATGACGAAAGCCAGGACATACACATGCCATACCTGAATTAAATTTGTCCAGGTAAGAATGGCTAAAATCAGTGCCTGAAACAGCATGACAACTTGTGTAATAAGCAGTAATGTTCGTTTTGAAATACGATCAGAGAGAGAACCACTCCAAAGTGAAAGGGGGACAAGAGGGATCAAACCAATAAAACTGATAATGCCAAGGCTGGTTGCACTTCCAGTCAATCGGTAAACTAGAACCTGTTGCGCCATGGTCTGCATCCAGGAGCCAATTAATGAGATGCCCTGACCAAAAAACCATAAACGATAATTCCGATGTCTTAGAGAACGGAAAATTTGTGGCCACCGGGTGGTGGTGTTTTGTGATGATATAACCGGGTTTGAATTTTGATGCATGATGCTCGATTATACTCTTGGATGAAAATATTAAGCATCATTATCTTCAGTCGTCTGGCGCGATCTCTTCACCAGGCTGCGGATACGTTTTCTTTGTAATCTTTTTTCCTGGGAAGCACGGGAGGGTTTGGTTTGCTTTCTGACCCGTGGAGTATAAGTTGCTTTTTCGATTAATTTTTTCAAGCGATTGATTGCATCTTCTCTGTTTTTCTCTTGGGTGCGGTATCGTTGCGCAGTGATCATCAGAATCCCATCCTCAGTCATCCTTTTACCTGCCAACTTAATCAGGCGTTTTTTTACCTCTGGATCTAAAGAGGGTGAATTGCATACATCGAATCTGAGCTGAACAGAGGTAGCCACCTTGTTAACATTCTGTCCGCCAGGACCGGATGCGCGGACAAATTCACAGTGGATTTCACTAGCGTCAATAGTAACGGCTGAGCTAATTTCAATCATGATTTAAGTATATCAGTGGAGCATTGAATTGATCAGCCTTTGATTCACTTATCCACTTTTCCAGGGACAGAACAAATTCCCTATTGACTCTGGTGTGAATTTTTCCTATAATTAAACCGGTTTAGTAAACCGGTTTAATTCATACACAACTACCTAAAAGGAGAATGTTATGAGAAACTCTAAATTTTTCCCGTTGTTTATGGCAATTGTCATGCTAGCGGGATTCCTTGTTGCCTGTAAACCAGTTACCGCTCCAACTGCAACACAGGCTGCTGAACCCGTTAAGTTGACGTTCTGGTTCAACTGGGAAGGCACCAATGCCGATGTGATGAAAGACCTGGTCAACCGCTTCAACGAAGCCAATCCGGATATCGTCGTTGAGCCAGTTTTCCAACCATATGCAGATATGACCACTCTTCTCCAGACAGCAATTACTGGTGGAACCACCCCAGATGTAGTTGCTTTGGACCTGATCCTCATTCCGCAAATCGTTGAAACTGGTGCTGTTGCGCCACTGGACGATTATGTTGCATCTGATTCTGATATCAACATAGACGATTTCTATCCGTTGTTGGCTAATTATGACATTATGGGTGGCAAACGTTATGCCCTGCCGGTCAGTACCAACAATATGCAGGTGATCTGGAATAAAGATCTCTTTAAGAAAGCTGGTCTTGATCCCGAAAAGGCACCCACTACATGGGAAGAGATGCAATCCATGGCTGAACAATGCCAAGACCCTGACAATGGTGTAGTTGGTTTTGAATTCTATACTCAACCCACTGGAGAAGGTATCACCTGGCAATTTCAGGTATGGTTGTGGGCAGCGGGTGGTGAGTTCCTCAATGAAGATAACACTGCTGCTGCGTTTAATACTCCCGAAGGTTTAAAAGCATTGACTTTCGTCTCGGACATGTTGAATGGCAAGGGCTCGCAGCCAGGACCTTGGGGTTTATTTGGTGATCAGAAAGCCTGTATGCAGCTTGATGGGTCATGGCTGTTCGGTTATCGCAAGGATGCCCCCTTCGAATGGGGTATTGCTCCGGTTCCTGCTCCTGAAGGTGGCACTACTGCCAGTAACGTAGGTGGCGAGCATATATTCATGTTCGATGCCTCTCCCAATAAGGATGCAGCCTGGAAGTTCATCAAATATTTAACCAGCACTGAGGTTCAGTTAGAATGGGATCAGAAAACAGGCTTTTTGCCAGTGCGCCAGTCTGTAGCAGAAAATGCGGATTACCTGAAGTGGATTAACGAAACTGAGCCACGCATGCTGCCTTTCGTCCAGGGCATGGCTACTGCTCATACTCGCCCTGCTACTTCCAAGTATTATGCGGTATCGGATGCTTTCTCTCGTGAAATTCAGAAAGCTCTACTTGGTGAGGCTACCCCTGAGGATGCACTCAAAGCTGCTGAAATAGCAGTAAATGAAGCATTAAAATAGCGTATTCAACCAATATTTTCTGGGGCGGCGGTTAAAGCTGCCGCCCCCTTTTTGTTAGCCTTATAATCATTAGATAAAATCAGAAAAAATTAAGTTCTTATCTTCTACTAATTATTACTGCAGGATTGAGTTAATATGCAAGCTCGTTACGCAAGTTCCCCTAATTGGTTTACCCGGCTGCGCCGAAGTGATATCTTTACTGCGTTACTTTTCCTGGCACCGTCGCTGGTAATCCTGGGAACATTCAATTTCTACCCGATTGCTGAGGTCTTCCGACTGAGTCTGTTCAAGTGGGATAACCTATCACAGGTTAAGATATTTATCGGGCTTGAAAACTTTGTTACACTTTTTAAAAGTGATCGCTTCTGGAATTCATTAGAGGTCACCGGTGAGTACACATTAATAGTGACCGCATTTAGTATCTTTTTGGGGCTGATTTTAGCGGTTCTTCTCAATAACCAACTTCTGCTTGGTAAAGCTTTCTGGCGTAGTCTGTTTTTCCTGCCTGTTGTCACACCAACCGTAGCTGCCGCAATGGTATGGACTCTATTATTCAACCCCGGTTTTGGCTTGGTTAATGTTGTTCTACGTTTCTTTGGTTTAGAAGGTCTTAACTGGTTGGCAGATACTACTTGGGCACTACCTACTCTAATGACGTTGGGCATCTGGCGACGATTGGGCTTTACCACTATGTTATATCTGGCAGCTTTACAATCATTATCTAAAGAATATTATGAGAGTGCTGAGATAGACGGTGCCAATGGTTTACAGCGTTTTCTGCACATCACCGTGCCATTATTGCGTTCTACAACGATTATGCTTGTTATTTTAGGTGTAGTCGATTCTTTTCTTGTCTTTGATCAAGTAATGGTACTTACCCGTGGTGGACCAAGTGATGCGACCAATGTTATTGGCATGTTTATGTATTCGACCTCATTTTCTGCCTTTAAACTTGGATATGGTGCAGCTATTTCTGTAGTTATGTTTATCGTGGTGGCAGCATTCACATTGTTACAGTGGCGTTTTGTTGGTTTTGGTTCAGCAGAGGAGGCGGAATGAAGCTCTTCAAGAGGTCGACCCACGAACCTGTTACTCCACGTAAGATTCGTATCACATTCATTCTGGCACTAATCTTAATTCCAGCAGCTTTTCTGGTATTAGTACCTTTTCTTTGGATGTTTACCACTTCATTAAAATTGCGTGGTACGACCGGGCTACCCCCGTATCTTTTCCCAGCGGTGTTCGAATTTAGTAACTATGTAAAAGCCTGGCAGGCTGCACCTTTTATGCGATATTATCTCAATACAACCATTGTTGCTGTAGCGATCATTGCTGCACGAGTGGTTTTTGGAGGGATGGCAGCTTACGCGTTTGCTTATTTGCGTTTCGTAGGTCGTGATTTGCTTTTCCTGTTATTCCTGGGTACCATGATGATCCCCTTTCAAGCGACTATCATTCCTTCGTATTTAATCATTGGTGATCTCCATTGGTTTAATACTTACCAGGCGTTAATCGTGCCACGTATGGTGGATGCTTTTTCTATTTTTATCCTGCGCCAGGCTTTTATCTCAATCCCTCGAGATTATTTAGATGCCGCTCGTCTAGATGGTTGCTCACATTGGCAATCACTATGGAAAGTTGTTGTACCGCTTAATCGTTCTTCGGTAGTAACGATGGGGTTGTTTGCCTTCCTGTTTGCCTGGAATGATTATCTTTGGCCTTTATTGGTAGCAAACAATGAGCAAATGCGTACCATCCAGCTTGGGCTGCAAATCTTTGCAGGCAGGTACCAAACTGAATGGACTTATATGATGGCTGGTACAGTGACTGCCACTCTTCTGCCACTCATCCTGTTTTTAATTGCGCAGCGAAGTTTCATCGCTGGTCTCACCCGATCTGGATTGAAAGGATAAATTTTACCCGTGAACAAATGTATTAACATCCCCGAATGGGTCAAGGACACTATTTTCTATCAGATCTTTCCAGAACGATTTGCCAACGGTGATCCTAACAATGATCCTGCATGGGTGCAACCCTGGGGTACGCCACCTTCCTCCCAAACCTTCATGGGTGGAGATTTGCAGGGTATTCTTGATCATCTGCCCTACCTGCGAGAATTGGGCATCAATGCTATATACACTACTCCTATCTTTGCAGCACGCTCTAATCATAAATATGACACTTCTGATTATTATAAAGTTGATCCAGCTTTTGGTGACCTGGAACTACTCAAGAAATTGGTGAACACAGCCCATGACCAGGGTATCCGCATCATTCTAGATGCAGTTTTCAATCACTGCGGAGATGGTTTCTGGGCATTCCAAGACGTGATGAAGAAAGGAAAATCCTCGCAATATTATGATTGGTTTCAATTAGGTGATTTGCCTGTTAAACAAGATCCACCCAACTACCAGACCTGTGGTGGAGCTAGCTTTTTGCCAAAACTAAATATGAATAATCCGCAAGTCAGACGTTATTTGTTAGATGTTACAGCCTATTGGCTTAAAGAAACTGGTATAGATGGTTGGCGTCTGGATGTACCATGGAAGGTTCCATTAGATTTTTGGCGAGAATTTCGTCAAACGGTTAAATCAATCCGTTCTGATGCTTATATTGTTGCTGAATCCTGGCGTGATCCACTTTATTGGCTGCAAGGTGATACCTGCGATGCAGTCATGAATTATCCTTATCGAGACTATATCCTGGATTACTGTGTACGTGACGCGATGGATGCAGAGGATTTCGATCATTTCACACGTCGCTTGCTGACTGAATATGGGGTATTTGCTCCTGTGCAATTGAATCTATTGGGAAGCCATGATACCACCCGTCTGTTGACACTGTGCCGCGAAAATTCGGCTCGTGCTATTCTGGCTTTTCTCTGTATGCTAACCGGAGTAGGTGCACCTATGATTTACTATGGTGATGAAAATGGTATGAGTGGTGAAAATGATCCGGATTGCCGTCGTTGTATGGAATGGGATCCAGAAAAATGGAATGATACCATTCGAAGCGCAGTACAAAAATTAATCTCTCTGCGCCATGCACATCCTGCCTTGCGTGCTGGTAGTTATGAAAGCTTGCTAACGTTCAATGGAGTATATGCCTTTAGGCGAATTCTGAATGATGATCAAGTTGTAGTTGTGGTTAACCCGCGCAATATGCAAGAAAAATTGTGCATTAACTTGCATGGTATGGGGGATTGCGATTGGGTGGATGTATTGAGCAACCAGCATTATACATGCAATGCTGGGCAAATTACCATACCAAAACTGGAAGCGCAGCAGGGTTTAGCGCTAATTTTATTGAATCGGTAGTTATAATCAGCTTATGACCAGAGTAAATATTAAGGATATCGCACAAAAAGCTGGAGTATCGAAGACTGCGGTGTCCTTTGCTTTTAACAACCCTAACCGCCTATCCGAAGCTACTGTCAAGCAGATCTTATCTATTGCAGAGGAGATGGGATATTCTCCCGATCCAGTAGCTCGCAGTATGTCTACCGGACGAACCGGTACCATCGGTCTATTACTACCACAGCCGATGCCCGAAATCGTACGCAATCCGTATTTTCCGGAGTTTCTTGAAGGTATAGGAGAAGAATGTACCCATTCTGGTCTATCATTGATGCTGGTTCCACCACTGAAGGGTAGTATCCGTCGTGCCATTGTGAATGCAGCTGTAGATGGCTTTCTCACATTGGGTCTTGAAGAATACAAAGCCACCATGGTAGTGCTGCGTCAGCGAGGTGTACCCTTTGTAACTGTTGATAGTGACCCAATCGAGGGTGTACCGGCTATTAATGTGGATGATGCAGGAGGTGCTTGCCAGGCAATGCAACATGTATTGTCATTAGGACATCGACAGATTGCTATTCTGGCGATTCGTTCTGGCAAACAAGGACATTACCGGGAATATGTAGGCACACTTGGTGCAAGAATGCATGGTTACTTACAGGCGCTTGAGGAATACGGTCTAAATATCAATGGACGCTCAATACGCTTGTTTGAGTGCAACAGCACCGAGGAAGGTGGCATGGAAAGTTTTCAAACTCTATGGAAGTCACGCTACCGTCCTACAGCAATCATTGCTATGAGTGATATTATCGCTATTGGTGTTATTAAGGCTGCTACAGAAGCAGGAATCCGGATACCACAGGACCTTTCAGTGGTAGGTTTCGATGATATCACTCTTGCTAGCTTGATACATCCAGCTTTGACCACAGTAAAACAGCCCTCACGGGAAAAGGGAAAGATTGCCACTCAACAACTGGTGAGATTGATCGAATCAGAAGCAGGGCTGCTCCATCAAATACTTCCTACGCGCTTTATAGAACGCAGTTCCGTGTGTACCCCTAAGAAATAAAAAATTGGATCATCCAACGGAAAGAACAATTTCGTTATCATTTAAAGGTATTAGTCCAATGAACAATTGCGGTAAAAGCCCGGTTATCACAAGACCTGTTGATTCCTTCTACCATACACATATCTGATTCGTCATCGAGATCATTTATCAAGATGCTCACTTTTTCCCCTGGTTTGACTTCATGTTCATAATTGATCTGCAACCAGTCCAGTTCTTTCTCTCGATAAGCATCCATGGGGAAACAATCACAGATCCATTCTATATATCGGCTGTTATTGACATGACCTACTATATCTACAGCACTGTATCCGGCAGTGATCTCTAACTTTTCTTTTCCGTCTCCGTTCATATTGATTTTTTCAAGGGGTTCATCCAATCCTTTTCTATCAGGAAATTCAGGTAACCCCAATTGAAGGGAATGCGGAGATACCATTCTACGGGTGGTCGCGTCAATGATCAACCAGGCAGATGTAGCAGCTACAATTTTCTGTTCATGGGCATCAAAAACTTCGAAATCTCGGATATAGAATAATTTTTGTTGAATGGTTTTGGGCCAGGTGTTGATGATGACTTTATCATCTCCTGATGGAAAATGAAAGAATTTGATCTTCATTCGTGAATGTACCCAAAATAGATTATGTACTGCCATTTTCTCAATACCAAATCCTAACTTATCTGCATGGCGTCCGGCTGTTTCTGTCAAATGTTGAAATATCGCTGATGGCTTCCAATGATTTCGGAAATCACATTCAAAGTAATTGATATTGATCATGTCTTTATAAACGAGTGTTTTTTCAGTATTCATTGTAAACCCCTGATTTGCTTTTCAGTGAGTAAAGTTATTTGGAGTGATTAAGGAAATAGTTTAGCATAAAAGCAGGAAAAACTAATTGTCGCAACATGAGAATGCATTAAGAATAATATTTCATACTCGAATGAAAAAAGGTCAGGTAAAGAAAAAATTCTCTCTAACTGACCTTTAAAAATTTGTTTCAAACAAGAATTAAGGTTTGGTAAACCTCAAACCATCACCATTTTGCTCAATTATGATTGTCTCTCCTTCTACGAATTCACCATTAAGCAGTTTGATAGCAAGTGGATCCTGCAATTCACGTTGAATGGCACGCTTTAACGGGCGAGCACCAAAAGTCGGGTTGTATCCTGTTTCTGCCAGGAAATTACGAGCTGAGTCTTTAACATCGAGTTTATACCCTTTTTCTCGCACAAGGGTTTCAAGCCGCATCAATTGGATATCTACAATCTGACGTATATTTTCTTTCGTGAGTGGATGGAATACGACCAATTCATCAACACGATTCAAGAACTCAGGACGGAAGTGTGCCTGAAACACCTGGACAATTTCCTCACGGGTTACCTTTGATCCATGATCCCAAAGCTGGTTACCCAGATTGGAAGTCATGATCACAACGGTGTTTGTGAAATTAACGGTTCTTCCTTGCCCATCGGTCAAACGACCATCATCCAATAATTGCAGAAGGGTGTTGAAAACCTCAGGATGGGCTTTTTCAATTTCATCTAAAAGTACCACACTATAAGGGCGGCGACGAACTGCTTCAGTAAGCTGTCCACCTTCTTCATAGCCCACATATCCAGGAGGCGCACCGATCAACCGGCTGACGGTATGTTTTTCCTGGTATTCACTCATGTCAATTCGAATCATGGCATGTTCATCATCAAACAAGAACTCTGCCAGAGCGCGTGCAAGTTCAGTTTTTCCAACACCTGTTGGACCAATAAAAATAAAGGATCCAATAGGGCGGTTAGGGTCTTGCAACCCAGCGCGTGCTCTTCGAACAGCATTTGAAACTACCTGGAGGGCTTCATCCTGTCCGATGACTCTTTCATGTAATCTTTCTTCCATGTGCAGCAGTTTTTGGGTTTCTCCTTCCATCAGGCGTGAAACCGGGATTCCTGTCCATTTGGCTACCACAGCTGCGATTTCTTCAGCATCGACCTCTTCTTTAAGCAGAGCACCATTTGCCTGGATGGATTTGAGTTTGTTTTCAGCATTGACCAACTTTGATTCCAAATCACGAAGGGTGCCATAACGTAACCTGGCAACTTTCTCCAGATCTGCCACTCTTTCTGCCTGTTCAATTTCCAGGTTGGTTTCTTCAATTTGTTTTTTAATCTGGCGTAAGCTGGTGATCATTTCTTTTTCACTTTGCCAGCGGGTAGTTAATTGTGCAGACTTTTCTTTCAGGTCTGCCAACTCTTCGACCAGTTTTTCCAGACGTTCTTTAGAGGCTTTATCTGTCTCTTTCTTCAAAGCTTCACGTTCGATTTCTAGTTGCAAGATATTACGGTCAACTTCATCCAGTTTCTGCGGTTTTGAATCGATCTCTGTACGCAGCATGGCTGCTGCTTCATCGATCAGATCGATGGCTTTATCAGGAAGATGTCTTTCTGGAATATAACGTTTTGATAATGTTGCAGCAGCGATAACTGCTGAGTCAGTGATACGTACCCCATGATGAACTTCATATCTCTGCTTCAATCCACGCAAGATGCTAATGGTATCTTCAACAGAAGGTTCATCAACAAATACAGGCTGAAAACGCCTTTCAAGGGCGGCGTCTTTTTCGATATATTTTCGATACTCATCGAGTGTGGTTGCACCAATCAAGTGTAGATCACCACGTGCAAGTAATGGTTTAAGAATATTACTGGCATCCATGGAACCTTCAGCAGCTCCTGCACCCACCACTGTATGCATTTCATCCAGGAAGACGATTATCTCTCCCTGAGATTCGGTGATCTCTTTCAGGGCTGCTTTCAGACGCTCTTCAAATTCACCTCGATATTTAGCTCCAGCCACCATCGAACTCAAGTCAAGCTGAATGATCCGTTTCTTTTTCAATCCTTCAGGAACATCGCCTTTAATAATCCGTTCAGCGAGTCCTTCAGCAATAGCGGTTTTTCCAACACCAGGGGCACCGATAAGCGCTGGATTGTTCTTTGTTCGGCGGGAAAGAATTTGCACCACGCGGCGGATTTCATCGTCACGACCAATCACCGGGTCGAGTTTTCCCTGGCGGGCTAAAGCAGTCAGGTCACGACCGTATTTAGCGAGAGCCTGATAAGTATCCTCAGGATTCTCGGTGGTCACCCTTTGAGTTCCCCGGATTGATTTTAATGCTCCTAAAATGGCATCTTTCGTCAGCCCGAAAGATGCCAATCGTTTACTTTCGTACGAATCACTTAATCCCAATAAAAGATGTTCAGTAGAGACAAATTCATCCTGCATCCCTTTAGCGTACTTTTCTGCAGAATCAATAACATCAACAACCTGGCTCGATAAACCTGTTTCAATATTACTGCCACGTACCTGAGGGCGGTTCTCCAATTCTTTTACGATTTCTTCACGAATAGCCAAAACACTACCTGCAATTTTCGTCACAATTGCAGGAACAACACCTTCCTCTTGCTGTAAAAGTGCTAACAATAAATGAACAGGCTCGATAGCCTGGTGATGATAATCGCGAGCTATCTGTTGGGCTTGAAAGACCGCTTCACGAGATTTTTGTGTAAATTTATCCAGGTTCATATAATCCTCCTCAACAATCAATCCTGCAATACTCTACCCCCTGTATATATAAATCATGTATATATAGTATAAGAATGTGATATGCATATCTGACACGATCGATTGGTAGGCAATAAAACTTCTTCCAGCGAAATGATGATCGATGAAATATCGTTTTTTTGTAGCTGCTTTCTTTCTTTATCATTCCTTCGGTAAGCTTTTTACGAAAAGTTCTCGCTTATCAGGAATAGGATAAAATTCATTAAGTGTAAATTATGAATTCAAAGAAAAATTCAATCCTTCTGGTATTTGGGAAATTTCTGACTGCATTCCTCCTCGCAGCAGTGACTACTCTTGTATTGCTACCTGAAAGAGAATTTCTTGGATCGCAAATCGTTGTATTGCTATTTCTTTTACCAGTTTTATTGTCGGTGTATTTTCTGGGGCTTGCGTCTGCGATCGTTTCTGCAGTTGTTTCATTTTTATGCCTGAATTATTATTTTGTTCCACCTTATTACAGTTTATTGGTTCATAAAGCTCAGGATTATGTAACATTACTGGTTTTTCTTTTGATTGCGGTTTTCACCAGTCAATTGATCGGTAAAGCCAGGCAGGGGATGCAGCTTGCCAGAAAAAATGAATGGGAAGCGACCAGCCTATATAAGTTGATCCTCTCTCTTTCGCAACAACAAGATAATGCGAACATTGCGCAGACACTGGGACAACATACGCTCAATACTATTTCTTGTGTAAAAGTGGAAATTGCATTATCGGAAGAAACAAAAAATCCGCCCATTATTATGGGAGCAAAAAAGAAAAAACAAAAAGAAGGGGAATTGTTCGAATTCACGTATCCCATGTTAGCACAAAGCAATTATGAGGGATATATCAAGGTATGGGTAGACCATCCAGTTCTCTCTGGAGAGGAGGATAGGCTACTCACCATTTATGCCAACCAGGGAGCACTGTTCCTCGAACGAATTCATCTCTTGCAAGTGGAAACAAAATCACATATTCTCGAAGAGACAAATCAGACAAAAAGCATTTTGCTTTCATCTGTATCACACGAACTTCGTTCTCCTCTGGCTGCCATCAAAGCATCTGTTTCCAGCCTGCATAGTGGGATGGTGGATTGGGATACGGATGCGCGGAAAGAATTGCTTGCCACCATTGAAGAAGAAACAGACCATTTAAATTTCCTGGTGGGTAATCTACTGGACATGACCCGAATTGAGGTAGGCGCTCTGACTTTACATAAGAATTGGAATTCTCTTTCGGAAATTGTCAATGGTGTTGTCAAAAGGATGCACAAGATGCTAGACCAATATCAGGTAATGATCGATATTCCACAAGAATTGCCTCCTTTATTTACTGATTATGTGTTGATCGAACAGGTTTTTACTAATTTGATCAGCAACAGTGTAAAATTTGCGCCGTCAAAAACAAGAATAAGCATTATTTCAAGGGTTGAAAACGAGAATATCCATACTATGGTGTGTAATCAAAGTCCTCCAGTACCTGAAGAAGATCTGGAACATATTTTTGAGAAATTTAATAATGTGCATCATCAGGGCAGAGTGACCAGCACCGGGCTTGGTTTATCTATCTGTAAAGGTATTATTACCGCTCATAAAGGGAATATTTGGGCAGAAAACGCACCAGAAGGATTTGTTTTTCATTTCACGCTGCCAATTAATTCGACAGAAAGTCCTCATCCTGTATCTCTTGAGATGATCGATGAATAAGAAATCCCTCATTCTAATTATTGATGATGAACCACAGATATTAAGGGCTTTAAAGACCATCCTGGTAGCAAGGCATTTTGATGTAGCAATGGCAAGCACCGGTGAAGAAGGGCTTACCCTTGCGGCATCATCAGAACCAGATGTCATCATTCTTGATCTAAGCCTACCAGACATGGATGGTATCCAAGTATGTGAAAGAATTCGAGAATGGTCACGTGTTCCCATCATCGTCTTATCTGTCCGTGAAAGTGAAACAGATAAAGTTGCTGTTTTGGATAAAGGTGCAGATGATTATCTAACCAAACCTTTTGGTATCGAAGAATTGATGGCTCGCATAAGAGTGGCAATGCGGCATGGTGAACAATCCATGGGGAACTTGAAAAGTATTATCACCATTGGTTCCCTGCAAATTGATCTGGCACATTATTCCGTTACGAATAATGGTGCTGATGTTCGTTTGACAGCTACTGAGTTCAAATTACTTGCATATTTGGCAAGCAATGCGGGGAAAGTATTAACCCATCGATCTATTTTGATCCATGTATGGGGAGATGAAGATGCTGATCATGTAGAATATTTAAGGGTTTATATTGGAGTACTACGAAAAAAACTGGAAACCAATCCAAATGATCCACAGATTATTCAGACTGAACCTGGAATCGGGTATCGTTTTGTCATTCCAGAGTAGATTTTTATAAAAATTTTATTTTTTTTCATAAAATTTTGTTTCCCTTTTACTTCACAGAAGTAAACTCTCAATATCCTGGAGTGGAACAGGAATTAATTTCTGTTAAAAAAGCATGTATCTTATCTTCAGGGAATTGGAGTTGATATTGTGAGTGATTTAGAAGCACATTCGAATATTTTTGAGCAAACATCTACACATATGCCAAAAACGACCTTCAGGTCATGGTTGATAGGTCGCCCGCTATCAACAGCTGATGCACCGCATCAGACAATCGGGAAGTTGATCGGGTTGGCTGTTTTTTCATCCGATGCACTGTCCTCTGTAGCATATGGTCCTCAGGAAATCCTTTTCATTCTAATTGCAGCAGGCACAGGTGTACTCTCTTATAGTTTTCCGATAACAGTTGCAATTGTCATTTTATTAGCTATTTTGACGTTTTCATATGAACAAACCATCCATGCATATCCTGGTGGTGGTGGAGCGTATATTGTGGCTCGGGATAACCTGGGAATTCTGCCAGCACAGGTGGCAGGGGCTTCTTTACTGAGCGATTATGTCTTAACCGTTTCTGTATCCATCTCATCAGGGGTTGCACAAATAGTATCCGCTTTTCCCAATCTTTATCCTTACCGTGTAGAACTGGCAGTGGGTTTCATCCTTTTTGTTATGATGATCAATTTGCGAGGAGTGAAAGAATCGGGAATCATCTTTGCAATACCCACTTACTTTTTCCTGGTGATGATGGTAGTCACAGGAGTAATTGGTATTATCCGATATTTAGCTGGCAATCTTGGAACAGTTGTAAATCCACCTTCCATCGAGGTTGGAGTTTTACAACCTGTTACTTTGTTCATGCTCTTGAGAGCATTTGCAAATGGTACATCTTCCGTAACAGGTGTTGAAGCAATTTCTAATGGTATTACTGCTTTTAAAGAACCTCGCAGTAAAAATGCAGGTAAAACTTTGCTTTGGATGGCTTCGATATTAGGTGTTCTGCTTTTAATGGTGGCATTTCTTGGAGTACATATAGGCGCTTTACCATCGGATAATGAAACTGTAATTTCTCAAATTGCACGAACTGTATATAACGGTCAGGGTCTGATGTACTTGTTGATGATCGCAGCAACTACCGTGATCCTGGTAATGGCTGCCAACACAGCCTTTGCAGATTTTCCTCGACTTGGAGCTTTGCATGCAGTAGACGGTTTCCTTCCCCGACAGTTTGCATTTCGTGGAAGCAGGCTGGTTTATTCCTATGGAATTGTTGCTCTTGCTGTTATCGCTTCTTCGTTGGTAATATATTTCAAGGCAAATGTATCTTTGTTGATTCCTCTGTACGCAATCGGTGTTTTCCTTTCATTTACTCTATCACAATTTGGTATGGCAAGAAGATGGTGGAAATCTGGACATTTGAAACCAGATATGGAGATACAGGAAGTAGGATCAATCTTACGTTATGATAAGGGATGGAAATACAAAATGATCATCAATGGATTTGGCGCCATTTGTACTTTCATTGTGATGATCGTATTTGCGATCACCAAGTTCAAAGATGGTGCATACATTGTTATCTTTCTCATCCCGACGATGGTATCCATTTTTGTCCTTATTCATCGTCACTATAAGAGGATAGCTGAACAACTTTCATTGGAGAATCAAAAATATACGAAGAGAATTTCACGGAATAGAGTGATTATGCCCATTGCTGGAGTTCATCGTGGCTCTTTAAATGCATTAAGCTATGCTAAAAATCTTTCAGATGATGTTACGGCTGTTCACATATCTATCGATGAGAAGGAGACTGAAAAGGTAAAGAATAAATGGTTGATTTGGGGAGATGGCACAAGGTTAGTTATTCTCAATTCTCCATATCGGCTGTTTATCGAACCATTATTGAATTATATCGATAGCATGGATGAAATTCGAAGAAAAGATGAATTGATCACGATTGTAGTGCCACAATTCGTTCCAAAGCAACCTATGGCTGGTTTATTGCATGCACGCACGGCTGATACTTTACGTAAAGCGCTGTTAAATAGAAGAAATATAGTTATCACGGAAGTACCCTATCAGGTGGACTAAGTTCAGATATAGAATAGCCCAAGTAAACAAATGAGCTGACCAAATCATGTTTGATCAGCTCATTATTATAAAATTCACTCTTCTGAAAAAGACATAAGTCTTATTTCATGAAGTTTTCTGCAATGTGGCATGCAACCTGATGTTCGGGGAGCAATTCCCGTAAAATAGGCTCTTCTTGAGAACAAATATCCTTTGCAAAAGGACAACGCGGATGAAAACGACATCCCGAAGGTGGGTGAATAGGGTTCGGAATTTCACCTGCTGGCATGGATTGGGTCCGGCGTTTATGTGGATCAGGCACTGGAACTGCAGCCATTAATGCCTGGGTGTAGGGATGTAATGGTAATGAATATACTTCTTTCAGATTACCAATTTCTGCGATCTTTCCCAGATATAGAATGGCAATATCATCACAAATGTATTTAGCAGTTGCCAAATCATGAGTAATAAAAATGTATGTCAGGTTGAACTCTTTCTTCAATTGGATCATAAGGTCGAGCAATAAAGCTCGAACACTGACATCTGCCATTGCAATTGGCTCATCAGCAAGTATCAGATCTGGTTTAGTGATGAGTGCTCTGGCAATCACCACCCGCTGGCGCTGCCCACCAGATATCTGCTGGGGGAATTTATTGATATAGAATCTGGCAGGAGTCAAGCCCACTCTCTCCATCATTTCCAGAACCATATCTCGATGTTGTTCTTTTAACTCAGGATAATGAATCTTCAAGCCTTGAACGATCGCTGAACCTAAAGACATACGGGGGTTAAGCGAAGCCAGTGGATCTTGAAAGATTACCTGCATCCGGCGCCGCATTTTTCGTAATTCTTCTTCGCTCAACTCAGAAAGGTTGATTCCATCAAAAAATACTTCACCTTTGGTTTTTTTCTCTAGACCTATAGTAACCCGACCGATGGTAGTCTTTCCGCTACCGCTTTCTCCTGCCAACCCTAAGACGCCACCTCTCCGTATCTTGAAGCTGACTCCGTCTACTGCGCGTACATAATCCCGTTCTTTTGTAAATACCTGATCAATGATGCTCTTTTGAACCGGGAACCATTTTGTTAAATTGTTTACTTCAACCAGGTAATCGCCTGAATTATTCAATGTTGAAGTCTCACTCATTTGATCACCTCAGCCTTTTTCATTTCTTTTACCTGATAATCTTTAACCAACCAACATTTCACAAATCGGCCAGGAGTTACCTCTCGAAATTCTGGTTCTTTTTCCTCACAAATAGCGGTTGCTTTTGGACAACGAGGATGGAACCGGCAGCCAAAGGGTGGGTGAGTCAGGTTAGGTGGTTCTCCTGCCATTTTAAATAATTCTTCTCGTTCATCCAGTTTTATATTTGGAACTGATAGAAGGAGCCCTTTTGTATAAGGATGAAGTGGATTGTCAAAGATTTCTTCTATTGGCCCTAATTCAACAATGTGACCTGCATACATTACTGCTACCCGATCGCATAATTCAGCAACCAGTGCAATGTTGTGAGTAATGACTAATAAGGTCACCCCAAATTCATCACGAATTTCTTTCAACTGATCAACCAGTTTTGCTTCAACGATCACATCCAAAGAAGTAGTTGCTTCATCTGCAATAATCAAATTGGCATTGAGAACCAAACCCAGGCCAATCATTACGCGCTGGCGCATACCACCCGAAAGCTGGTGAGGATAATTCGACATCCTTTCTTTTTGGATTCCGAGCCGCTCCATTAAAATATTTGCTCGCTCCAATGCCTTTTCAATAATAGTTTTTGGCTCATGTACCTGGATGGCCTCTATCAGGTGTTGATCCACCCGCTGTACAGGATTGAGAGAAGTCATGGGATCTTGAAAGATCATACTTACCTTACGACCTCGGAAATCCCGCATCTTGTTTCTGTCATAGGTCATGATATCTTCGCCTTCAAAGATAAGCTGACCTTTGCTGATCCACCCAGGTGGTTGAATCATGCGCATCAGGGCTTTTCCCATCGTGCTTTTTCCGCAGCCACTCTCGCCTACCAGACCGAGAATTTCTCCCCGGTAAATATCAAAAGTGATCCCATCGACCGCGCTAACGGGTCCCAAGCGGGTTTCATACGTCACCGATAAATCTTTTACTTGCATTAACACTTGTTTTTCGTTCATAAGATTACTGCTCCGCAAGGCGAGGATTCAGGATCTCTGAAAGGCTTTCGCCCAGCATACTGAAGGAAAGTGTAACCATCGTCACCATCAGACCGGGGAAAGTAATTAACCACCACGCCCGGCGAACGTAATCCTGTCCACGGGCAAGGTCAATGCCCCAATCGGGTGTGTCTGGAGGTAAACCAAACCCAAGGAAGCTCAATCCTGCCTCGGTCAGGATCGCATCACCCACGTTGACTGAAAAAATGATCACGACAGATGGGATCACATTTGGGAAGATATATTTCACTAAAATGCTGAACCAACTTGTTCCCAGACTTCGTGCTGCTTCAACGTACAACTCCTCTTTTACTTGAAGTGTCTGGCCGCGCACAATCCTGTAATAGGTAGGAATATAAAGCACAGCAATCGAAACAATGATATTGCCAATACCGGGTCCCAAAACTGCAGCAATGGTGATTGCCAGGATCAACCCGGGGAAAGAGTACAAACTATCCATCAACAAAGTGAGGATTCTATCGAGCGGACCACCAATGAAGCCACTGAAAAGCCCTAGAGGGACACCAAGAAGGAAGGAGATCATTGCAGAACTGAGTCCAACGATTAAAGCGATCCGCGTTCCCCATATAATCCTGCTAAAAACATCCTGCCCTATCTGATTGGTACCCATAACAAAACCAGAACTGCCTTGTTCACGAAGTGTTCCCGCTACCTGAAGATCTGGGTATGCATTCAATGAATCCCCAAGTTCGTCAGGTGAAACAACAAATCCATCCAGTTTTCCTTCTGTTAAGGCTGTTAGACCTTCTTCCAGGGTTTCATAGCGCCGTTGCCGGGGTTGATAACGTACTCCTGTCGGTGCACTCTCGTTCAATTCATCGAGTACTTCGCGCACTGCCTGGCTGGCAGGACTACCAACAATAAAACCAACATTATTGGATTTATTCGCAATATCAACCAGGGTGATCTCTCCTTTTTCTATTTTTGCAACTAGAATAAATTCAGAAGGCGGTTCTCCTGGTTCAAGTAAAGAAGGTCCAACTTCAGCTTTCGGATCATACGGCGCAAACCACTGTGGAAAGATCCCGACTATAATGACAAAAAGAAGCAGAACTGCACTGATCGCAACAAACCACCAATCGCCTCCATACCATTTTCTTGATAAAAACAATCGCCGAACAAATCCCACACGGTCAAGGTCAAGCATCCATTCTGGTACCTCGGCTGATGGTGATGTAGTTTCTTTTTCATGTTTCATAGATTTTCTCTCATAATTCTCAACGATTTATTAGTAGCGGATTCGAGGATCGATAAATGCATAGAGGAGATCCATCAGGAGGCTCACAAAAGCAACAAATAATGCAAAAATTGCGATGGTAGCCTGTACTGCTGTATAGTCTCTCAGTTGAATTCTTTCAACCAGATAGCGTCCCACACCTGGCCAGGAGAAAGTTGTTTCTGTGAGGACTGCCCCTGCCAACAGGATTGCAAATTGTAGACCCAATAAAGTCAAAATTGGAATAAAGGTATTTCTCAGTGCGTGTTTATATGCCAACCTTCTTTCTGGTAAACCACGCGCTCTACCAGCAATGATGAAATCTGACTGAAGCATTTCGATCATATTCACACGGGTCAAACGCACAAATACACCCGACAATGCCAAACCTAAAGTAACCGAGGGCAAGACGAGATGCATCAGAGCTGAGCCAAGAGCAGGCCAATTTCTAGCAAGAATCGCATCGATGACATAAAAATTAGTCTGGGTTTGAAAACTTGTTAATAACAAAGTGTCCATCCGACCAGCAAGTGGGAAAATCGGAAGCCGTACTGAAAAGAGAATTTGAAAAACAAGCCCCATAAAAAATACAGGAATTGAATAAGCCACAATACTCAACAATCGAATAACATAATCAACAGGCTTTTTTCGGTTCTTGGCAGCATAAGCACCAGAATAAATACCGATCACGGCAGTGATTATGATCGCTGGGATCGTCAATTCGATTGTTGCAGGAAGACGTTCACCCAACTCATCAAGGATGGGACGTTCTCCTTGTGTAAGTGCGGTCCCGAAATTAAGGGTTACCATGTCCCAGAGGAAATCAAAATACTGTACATATAGTGGACGGTTCAAACCGAGCCGCTCACGTAACTGGTTTGCCTGCTCTTCGCTCACTCTTGGGCCTAATTGCGAGCGAATTGGATCACCGGGAAGGATTCTCATGATGAAAAAGATCATCGTCACAAGAATCAACACCATTGGAATTGTTAACAATATACGAGTGATAATGAATCTTCGTAAAGAAGCAGACATATAGAAGACTCCGAAATAGATAAGTGCTTTTTAGGGGCATGGAAAAAACCATGCCCCCAACTTTGTTTTGTATTCAGGTTACCGGAGCAATTCCTGGTTTTATGGAAAGAATTCTCTGGTTAACCTTCTCGACAACTACATGAAAGGTTTATTCACCTTCTGCCTTATAGGGATATTGATGGTTGAAGACCATGTATCGCAAAGCAGGTGCATCTACAACTTGAACTGTTACACCTTGTACACTCTGCAGACGGACTGCTTCAACAGGACCAAGTGTACGCCAGGCAATGTCGATTTCACCTTTTTCAACCGCGTTGGACATGGTTGTAGGATCTGCAAAATAGCGAATGATGACATTCTTGATCGCAGGGGCTTCACCCAGGTATTCTGGATTGGCTTCCAAAACCATTTGTTGACCAACTTCATGAGAGACCATGCGATATGGGCCAATTCCATCGATCTTAGTTGGGAACTGATTGATGGTGTCTGCCGTGAAATCAGCAGGGTTAGCAGGAATGAATGGAGCCGTAGCAGCCACAGCAGGGAAGAACCCGAAGGATGCTTTCAAATGGTAGGCAACTGTTAATTCATCAATTGCTTCTACACTTTCAACGTAAAGCTGGATCAAACCAGAAACCTGTCCTTCCAGCGTGTTAAGGCGGTTCCAGGAATCAACATAAGTTTGCGCAGTCACTGGAGTGCCATCTGCGAATTTCAAGCCCTCTTTCAGCTTGAAGGTGTATGTCTTGCCATCTTCACTGACCTGTGGGAATTCAGCTGCTGCACCAGGAACGAGTTCAGAGGTACCAGGAGTGTAGGACAACAATGCCATGTTGGTGTTCTTGAGGATTTCCCAGTCATGGGTTGAATATGCATCCTGTGGATCCAGGCTATTGACCTCATCAGTCGTTCCGATGATGATGGTATCCGTGCTGCCAGAAGCAGGTTGGGCGTCAGGACCAAAGGAAAGAACGTTATAGTTGAATTCAAATGGTGCTCCTATAGTCACACCCTGAACACCTGTTCGGTAGGTAATAAATTCTGGTTCCCAGAACAATGGAATAGTTGGGACGTCTTCAGCGTAAAGTTCGCCAACCTGGTTATACAGCTCCTGCCGTTGTTCAGGATCTGACGCAGAAGCAGCCTCCAGTAAAAGCGCATCCATTTCTTCATTGCAATAGAAAACGCCATTATCAGGTGATGATAAGCATGTGGCAAATGGAGAAAGCCAGGTATCTGGGTCAGCAAAATCAGGGAACCAACCCAAAATGAAGAAAGGCAATTCACCAGCAACAAAAGCGTCAACATATTCAGCCCAGTTCATGCTCTGGAGTTCAACCTTCATAACACCAGTTTCTTCGAGCTGTTCCTTTACTACCTGCATTACATCAGCAGTGGTTGTTCCGTAGTGTTCCGGTGGATAATATAAAGTAAATGTGAAGGGGTTCTCTTCTGAATAACCTTCGCTTTTTACGAGCTCAATGGCCATCTAAAGGTCACGGGTTCCATATTTATCAAGGAAGGGTTCTGTAGCGTATGGATAGCCTGAAGGAACCATATGATACGCAGGAATGTTTCGACCTTCAAAGACACGATCAACGATCACTTCGCGATCAATAGCGGCAGCAACTGCCTGGCGTAAAGGCCGGGTCCAGAGAAATTCTCTGTTAGGAACTCCTGCTGCTTCGGTTGCTTCTGCAGTCTCTGTTGCTTCGACAACGGTTTCTTCAGTTTCTTGTTCAGTAGCGGGTTCAGCCGCTTTTGGTGTACATGATGTCAATACCAAACTTAGCATTACCAGAACGGCGAGTAATGCATACAAAAATTTCGTTCTCATTTCGTGCTCCTCCATAAAAATTTGGCAAAATATTCGTCTAGGTTAAATTCTCAGTCTTTTCTCATTGTTCCGGCATCACCTCCTCAGGAAATTAGTTTTCGAATAACGTCAATCGCTCAATTTGACATTATTTTGATCACATAATTCGTTATGCTTTCATACATCCCGTCATATTGTCATGATGAGAATTTTCAGCCGAAACTATGTGACCAATAAAATTACCAGGAAAAATCAAATCGAAGAAAACCCCAGGGTTTTGCAATGAGAGATTCTATAGTATTTAAAGTACTAGTATAGCACGAGAACTAAAAAATATTACTAATTTTTACGCAATATTTACGCGAATTACGTTTTTAATCCATCATTCTAGCCCGGTACTGAAGAGCTTCAGCGAGATGAGTGACACTGATCTGCTCAGTATCTGCAAGATCAGCAATGGTGCGGGCTAGCTTAAGAATTCTGTGGTATGCGCGTGCAGTGAGATTCATCTGGTTCATGGCAGATTTGATCAGGTTCTTGCCTGCCTCATCCAAAACACAAAACTTTCTGATTTCTGCTGGACGCATATCTGCATTACAGACCAGGGTAGAGTTACCATCAGTTAAAAAACGCGTGCGTTGTTTTTGCCGGGCTGCTTCCACACGCTGACGAATCACGGCAGAAGGTTCTCCGAGTCTTTTTTCACTCAACTTTTCATATTCTACTCGGGGAACTTGAATATGGATATCGATCCTGTCCAGTAATGGTCCCGAGATACGTTTCTGGTATTTTTGAATGGCTCCGACTGCACAGGTGCAGGGGCGGGTAGGATCACCATAAAATCCGCACGGGCATGGGTTCATGGCAGCGACCAACATGAAATTGGCTGGAAAACTAAGGGTTCCTTGTGCACGGGAGATGGTTACCACTTTGTCTTCAATGGGTTGCCGCAATACTTCCAGTACGCGTGGGCCAAATTCAGGAAGTTCATCCAAAAAAAGCACACCACGATGAGCCAGGGAGACCTCACCTGGATGGGGCCAGTTTCCACCTCCCACCAATCCTGCATGGCTGATCGTATGATGAGGTGCCCGGAATGGGCGCCATTGGATAAGAGGAGTATCCTGCGGAAGCATATCTGCTACCGAATAGATGCGAGTGACATCCAGGGCCTCATCAATACTAAGGGAAGGAAGGATGGCGGGCATGGCACGAGCCAATAAAGTCTTTCCAGAGCCAGGGCTACCACTCATCAAAACATTATGCCCACCTGCGGCCGCTACCTCCAGAGCGCGCTTGACATGTTCTTGCCCTTTAATCTCCTGGAAATCTGTCTGGATGAATGGCTCAGAGATTTCTGTTTTTGAAATAGTTTGAGGGGTTATCATTTGCTGTCTGGTCAAATGAAGGTACAACTCAGAGAGATTTTGTACTGGTACGACTGTTAACTCAGGTATCAGGGCTGCTTCGTTCGCATCTGCTGATGGAACGATGATCTGCTCAAAACTATTTTCGCGGGCAAGTGCAGCCATGGGGAGTATTCCACGTGTATGGCGTACAGTACCGTCCAGCGATAGTTCACCCACAATTAATACTTTTTCCAACGAATGTTGGGGGAGAATCCCCATCATTGCCATGACGCCGATGGCAATAGGTAGATCATACGCAGGGCCTTCTTTGCGCACTGAGGCAGGAGCCAGATTGACCACCACACGTTTTCGAGGGAATTCCAGCCCCGCATTCTTGATCGCAGCTTGAACACGCTCCCGGCTTTCCTGTACTGCAGTATCAGGTAATCCTACAATCGTCATACCTGGTAGACCCTGACCAGTGTCGACTTCGACTTCTACGATGACGCCGTCTAATCCGATGATGGCACAGGAAAAAACGCGGGCTAGCATGGATTTAGTGTAGAGGGAAATGGTTTTGTTGTCAAACGTCTCAAGGAGTAAATGAAACCTTCAACGTATTAATTACCGTCTCAATGGGATTGAAGATGGTCGCTTGAGTAGAACCTGCGAAAAGTAATCCAACCGCTTTAGTTGAATTTGAAGCGAATACAACCGAACCTGAATCACCACCCTGGCACATGGGCGTAGATACCATCTGGTTTTCAAAACGGGCGCTCTGTGTATCACCATAGCTGACCACTAATGTGGTTTTGATCAATTCAATTGTTCCCGTTGTCAGCCCTGTGGTACGGCCACATTTCATTACTTCCATCCCCAGGCTTGCTTTTTGAATACCATCTGGTGTGCCAATGGAATACACTTCATCTGAGACCAGATTTGCATTCAATGGTTTTGCTAGTGCAGCGTCGATCTGGTTGGTCTTGCGACTTCTTCTTTCAAAAAAATCACGCCATTGTGTATTGTTCAACAGATTCGATAATTTTATCCCCCAACGAATAATGAAATCTGGCAGCGGTTTGAGTTCCTCTGAAGCGAGAAATTTTATAGGAATGTATTTCGTCAATAAAGCCAGAGTATCTCTCCCCAGTATTCCACCATCTGATCTTCCTTGTTGAAGAATGGGATCTCCAAGGCTGCATAAATTGCTGTTGGCTAAAATATGATTGTTGGAAAGTATACGCGGTGTGTGTTGAAGTGAATCATAAACGATACATCCTAATGTGCCTGTGGTAATTTTGTAATGCCCGATGCTTATACCACCCACAGCGGGACGCCAGCGATCTCGTACAGTCTGCATAGCACGAAGATGTCCCACTTCGATTACGTCAGTTTTCACACCCCCCAATTCTTCTGGTATAACATCTTCTTTCGATAAAGATGTTGTGGATACTTTATTGCGAACCATTGTAACCAATGATAGCTCGTCAAGAGTTTTTCCATCTTTCTTCTTGTATCCAATCCCTACACCAACCACGTGAGGCAGAGCCAGGAGATAATTCTGGTATTGTGCATGGATTTTTGTAAGTTCTTCGAGGTATTGCGTACTTAACTCCTATCAACTATATGTAATTCTTCCTGGTTGTATGGTCAACTCATTTGACAATGAAGTCAGGAAGTGTTACCCTATTGGCCGGTCAAATAGAGTGCGATTTACTTCATCAGTATGCAAGTAATGAGCCATCTATAAACAAAAATATTTTTGGAGAAAGGCAGTATGTCAGAAAGATTAACGGGTACCGTTAAATGGTTTAATGCCACCAAAGGCTATGGTTTCATCGGCCGTGAGGATGGCGGTGCAGATATTTTTGTTCACTTTTCCGCAATCAACATGGAAGGTTACAAACGACTGCGTGAAGGTCAGCAGGTGCAATTCTCAGTAGAGAACGGGCCGAAAGGTCTGCAGGCTGCTGAAGTAACACCAGTTGTTTAAGTAGCGAAATATCAAAAGATGGAGCCGCAATATTTGCGGCTCTTCCTTTTTTAAATCACAGAATTTATTCTACTAAACCGCTTTTAAACCCAAATAAATAGGCAAAAATCTTTATATATTCACTTGCAGTAGCCTGTCTGCCGTCTGCAGTCATCCACCAGTTTGTTGAACGGTACCAATGGTTTCGCACTGGCCTGACATAAATATCTATCCCTGAATCCCTAAAAACCGAATGAAAGATCAATCGAGTGCGAAAGGTATGAAAGGGATCAGTGACTATAATTAATGATTTAAACGAATTACGATTTGCAAGCTTTAAAACCTGTTGTGCTTCTTCAAGGGTACTGAATGCTGCCTGATCGGTAACCAGGATAGCAGAATCTGGTACGCCCAGGTTTCTGGCTGTGTCTTTGAAGAGTATTGTTGTATCGGATACTCTCTCTCCTTCTCTGGGTGTTGTTTCTGTCAGGATAAGCCATTGGGCGTTTTTCTCCAGGAAAATCCTGGCACCTTCTTCCATGCGTGACATATCACCGCCCCCACTTAAAACAACAACTGCATCGGAACTTCGTAGCGGGTCAGCAATGATGAGGATTCCACCAGCAGTGGTAAGTAGAACACTCCCCAGTATACATATGAAGAGAAAAACTATTGGAATACCCAATACCAGTGATTGGCTTTTTCGTCCATTACCTGGTTCTGGAGTATTGAGTGATTGCTTCATTTTTTAGCCTAATTTATCTTTTAATTGCTTTCTCGATGCGATGAAGCCCTTCTTCAAGAATGGATCTCGGACAGCCGAAATTCAGACGTACAAAACCTTCTCCACCTTTACCAAATTCTTCTCCTGCGTTAAGAGCAATTCTTCCTTCCTGTAGGAAGAATTCTGCAGGTCTTCCCTTTAATGTAAGATTACGGCAATCGATCCATGCCAGAAAAGTGGATTCCGGAACTGTCACACCCAGCATGGGTAGCTCTGTTCTGATCCATTTCACCAAAAAATCACGGTTTTCTTCAAGATAAGAAACGCATTCCTTCAACCATTCATTGCCATGTTGGAAAGCTGCCAGCGCTGCTATCTGACCGAACAAGTTGGAGCTGCCAGTGATCCCGCGAAATGTATGGATAAAATTTTCTTTTAATTTGGCATTTGGAATAATCGCAAAAGCAAAGTCCAACCCCGCGATATTGTACGTTTTGCTGGGAGCCATCAAAGTGATGGTATTTTGCGCAACCTCTGGTGAAAGTGATGCGATGGGAATATGCTGATGCCCAGAGAAAATAAAATCACAGTGAATCTCATCGGAGCAGATCACAACACCTTTTGAGAGGCAGATCTGTGCCATCTGTTCTAGTTCGTTTCTGGTAAAAACTCGTCCTACTGGGTTATGGGGATTGCAAAGTAAAAACATAGCTGTATTAGGTTGAATACTTTTTTCGAATGCATCCATGTCAATTTGGTATGAGCCATCAAGGTTTCGGGTTAGCTCTGCATCGATTCTGTCCATTCCAGCATGATGGGCCGCATGTAAGAATGGGGGGTAAACGGGAGGTTGAATAAGAATACTTCCTCCAGGACGATAGAGCGCTTGACAGGCAAGATTGAAGCCTGAAACGACACCTGAGGTGAAAACCAGATCTTCTGGAGAGATTTTCCAATTGTAAAGTTTATCCATCCGCTCGATGATGGTATTCTTTAATTCCAGCATTTCAATAGGATAACCAAATATGCCATGATCAACGCGCTTATGTAAGGCTTCCATTACAGCAGGAGGAGCTTGAAAGTCCATATCCGCAACCCACATAGGGAGCACATCCTCATCAAAGCAATTCCATTTGGCGCTTTCACTTGAACGTCTGTTCAGGATTTTGTCGAACGAATTCATTATTGATTTCCTCGAAATATAGTTTTGTTCATTATAATCAGAAAAGAGAAGAATAACCTTCAAGTAAGATTTTCTCAGTGTAAAGTATTAAACTGGTATACTCGTTTTGAATGGAATGCTCTATGAAAGATCAGGAAGCTAAAATAACGCAACCTACGTTTTTCTATACCCAGGGCTGGAGTGATTACGCCTTGTTGGATAGTGGAAATGGACGCAAGTTGGAGCGGTTTGGTAATATAATTCTTGATCGTCCAGAAGCAGAAGCTATCTGGCAGCCAGCACTTTCATTAAAGAACTGGCAAAATGCAGACGCGGTATTTAAATCTTCTCCTGAGGAGAATGGTGGACATTGGGAGTACCGTCATAAACTACCTGAAAAGTGGAAAGTAGGATATGAATCTCTGCATTTCTGGGTGCAGACCACTCCTTCGCGACATGTGGGTGTATTTCCTGAACAGGCACCACAATGGGATTGGATTGGAAATAAGATTTCCCAGGCTCGTAGACCCATAAAAGTATTAAATCTCTTTGGGTATACCGGTGTGGCAACCCTGGCAGCAGCAACTTCAGGTGCACAAGTTACCCATGTAGATGCATCTCACAAAGTAGTGATGATGGCAAAAGAGAATGCCCAATGCACGCACCTGCCTGAAACTGCTATCAGGTGGATCGTTGATGATGCAATGAAATTTGTTCAACGAGAAGTACGTCGCAATTCTCGATATGATGGTATCATCCTGGACCCACCTAAATTTGGAAGAGGACCAAAAGGCGAAGTCTGGGAATTCTACAAGCTCATTCCAGAATTGCTGCGAACATGCCGGGCTGTTTTAACCGAAAACCCGATATTCATCATGTTAACTGCCTATGCCGTAAAAGCCTCCTATTTAACTCTATTCAATGCATTGTCAGAAGTAATGAGAGATTACGAGGGTGAAGTTCGGGCTGGAGAAATATTAAACATTGATAACAGTGCGGGTCGTATGTTATCGACTGCCATTTTTGCGCACTGGTCAAAAGATTAAAATTTTAAGGAAGTACGTCATGAATGAGAAAAAAACTGTAAGCATTATTGGACCTGGTGTGATGGCAGAAGCATTCGTTGCTGGGCTGCTGCGAAATCAAGTGGTATCTCCTGAATCAATTATCACCTCTGGACCTCACCTCGAAAGAGTTCAGCAACTCCATGTAAAATATGGGATTATTGGATATACAGATAACGCAAAGGCAGTGGAAGAAGCTGATTTTGTGATCCTGGCAGTAAAACCTCAAAGGTTAGCCGCTGTACTTAAAGGCTTGAAGGAGAAAATCCGAAAAGATGCGCTGGTGATTTCCATTGTTGCAGGAACCTCTATTGAAGTAATCCAAAAAGGGTTAAATCATCAAGCCGTTGTTCGCGCAATGCCAAATACACCCGCACAGATCGGAGAAGGGATCACTGTTTGGACTTTATCTCGTGAATGCACTGACAAACATAAAGTGCAAGCACAGGAGATCTTAAAATCATTTGGTGAAGAAGTATTTGTTGAAGAGGAAAGCTATCTTGATATGGCAACCGCACTTTCTGGAACCGGACCTGCTTATGTGTTTCTGTTTATGGAGGCAATGATCGACGCAGGTGTCCATCTTGGATTTCCCCGTCGAATAGCTGAGAAGCTGGTGACACAAACCGTAAGAGGTTCTGTAGATTATTATGCTGAAAAGAGCGGTCACCCTGCACAACTGCGGAATGAAGTTACTTCTCCGGGTGGAACCTCAGCAGAAGCGTTATATTACCTGGAAAAAGCAGGATTTCGTACTGCTATCTCGCGGGCAGTATGGGCTGCTTATCAACGATCTCAAGAATTGGGAAAGGGAAAGAGCTCACAAATTGCAGAAAAAGACTGATCCTGGTCAGATAATCAATTAAGTTGTTATAAAGTGCTATAATTAATTTTAAGAAAATATTTACCCGGGGAGCCCCTGGTGGCTGAGAGGAGGACAAAAGTCCTCGACCCTAATAACCTGATCCGGATAATGCCGGCGGAGGGAAAATGTAGAAGAGTCAACACCCTCCCTGGCGGAGGGTGTTTTTTATGCAAGATCACAATGTATTAATTTTCGCCAATGGTGAGATCACTGATCTAAAGCGCGCTAGAGCGTTAATTAGAATGGGTGATTTCATCATTGCAGCAGATGGCGGGTCGAAATATATACAAAAAATGGGTATGCTTCCCGATGTTTTGATTGGTGACCTGGATTCAACCTCTCGAGAATTCATTGAACTTGTTACAAAAGCAGGAAAAAAGATCCATCAATATCCTACTGCAAAAGATACATCTGATCTGGAAATTGCCATTCAATATGCAATTGCTTTGCAACCCCAGAAGATCATTATCGTGGGTGGGTTAGGAGGGCGGGTTGACCATTTGTTAGCTAATGTAATGCTTTTACAACGATATCGAAATGAGAATCTGGTCATCAGCATGGATGATGGGACAGTCGAAATGCAGCTTGTGATGGGGAAACTCGCCATTAACGGCGCAGCAGGAGATATTGTTTCATTGATCCCATTAAGTGAGCAGGTGGTTGGTATTGTGACCGAGAATTTGGAGTTCCCCTTGAAAAGTGAAACCCTTATGATAGGAGAATCAAGGGGTATCAGTAATGTCATGTTATCAGATAATGCAAATGTTTTGATTAATTCGGGTGTGTTACTTTGTATACACACCCGAATAGGTGAAGGAGAAGAAAATGGACACTAGGAGATTGGCTTTTGGGCTGGTTTGCCTAATGTTGCTTCTGACAGGATGCAAGCCTGCTGTCCAATCTGATAATCAAGATCAGGAAACGCTTACGGTTATGACACATGATTCATTTTCTATCAGTGAAAATGTGATCGCTGTATTTGAGAAGGAAAACAACGTGAAGGTATCCTTTTTAAAGAGTGGAGACACAGGACAATTGATCAATCGTGCCATACTCTCCAAAGAAGCACCTATGGCAGAAGTGCTCTATGGGATCGATAACACTTTTCTCTCAAGAGCTCTGGATGAGGACCTTTTTGAGGAATATACCTCACCTGTTCTCGCAGAAATTCCTCGAGAATTCCAACTTGATCCACAAAATCGAGCTTTACCTGTAGATTATGGAGATGTATGTATTAACTATGATAAAGCATACTTCAAAGAGAAAGATCTGGCATTACCCCAAACCTTGCAAGACCTGACGAAACCAGAATATGCAGGTTTGTTAGTGGTAGAAAATCCAACTACCTCATCCCCAGGCACTGCTTTTCTGCTGGCAACCATTGCAGAATTCGGAGAGGAGGGCTACCTGGATTATTGGATACAACTCAAGCAAAATGGTGTGGTTATTGTGAATGATTGGGAAACTGCCTACTATACCAACTTCAGTGGTTCATCTGGAAAGGGCAGCCAACCGATGGTAGTATCATATGCGTCCAGCCCACCAGCAGAAGTAATCTATGCATCTGAGCCGTTGGAGGATGCACCTACTGCATCTCTGACAGGTAAGAATATGTGCTATCGCCAGATCGAATTCGTTGGAATATTGAAAGGAACGAAAAACAGGGAAATGGCTGAGAAGTTTGTTGATTTTTTGCTTGGTAAAACTTTTCAAGAGGACGTGCCCCTGCAGATGTTTGTCTATCCAGTCAATCAAAATGCGACCCTTCCCGAAGAATTTGTGAAATATACACAGATCCCTGAAAGTCCAGCAATCCTTGATCCAGCTTTGGTAATGGAAAATAGAGATAACTGGCTTCAAATCTGGAATGAAACTGTATTGAAGTAGCGAAGAGGCGGAATCGGGTGAGAAAAAATATCACGTGGGTTCTCTGGCTTCTGCCAGTTGCTTTTCTTGTTGTTTTTTACCTTCAGCCACTGGCAGCAATATTCATGCGTGTGGGAAATCAGATAGTTGCGGAAGGTATCGGCAGTTTTAGTTTTTCAAGAATAGTGGAAACCCTAATTTTCACTCTTTATCAGGCATCTCTCTCAACTATTCTGACACTAATTCTTGGTTTACCCGCTGCCTATATATTCGCACGGTTCAACTTTCCAGGAAAAAAGTTGCTCAGAACCCTATCTACCATTCCCTTCATTTTGCCAACCGTAGTCGTAGCTGCAAGTCTGAATACTTTGTTGGGACCTCGCGGATGGGCAAACATTTTCTTGATGAATGTTTTTGGATTGGAGAATCCACCCATTGTATTTGTCAATTCACTTGGGGCAATCCTGACAGCTCATGTATTCTATAATGTCTCTGTGATCATCCGATTAGTAGGAACAGCCTGGTCACAAATGGATGCCCGTTTAAGTCAGGCGGCCAGAGTTTTAGGGGCATCATCCAGAAAAGCTTTCTTCGAAGTAACATTGCCCCTTTTATCGCCAGTCATTCTATCTGCGACATTGTTGGTTTTTCTTTTCGATTTCACCAGTTTTGGGGTGGTTCTTTTATTAGGAGGACCCCAAAATGTCACCCTCGAAGTAGAGATTTATACCCAGGCTATGTATCTATTAAACCTGCCAATGGCAGGAGTTTTATCTCTTGTCCAACTTCTCATGACATTGGGTATCACGGTTTTATACACGCAAGCGGGAAGAAGAGAAATTCCCCTTGCACCACGTGTGAACGAAGAGGGAATGCATAAAGCAAAAAACTGGAAAGAAAAGCTCATTATTGGAATAGTGAGCATCAGCCTGGTGATCATGCTGGTATTGCCGTTGATTTCACTTGGAATGCGTTCAATCACTCGCATGGAAGCCAATCGCGGTCAGCGTGAAGATGTTCGAACGGGGATTACCTTTGAATATTATCAACAGCTTTTCGTGAATCAAAGGCAATCGATCTTCTATGTACCACCTATCACAGCAATTCGTAATTCACTGTATTATGGGATCATTACAGTTATCATTTCGATCACATTAGGCAGCCTGGCGGCTTTTGCTTTAAATAAACCTGGCAGGTTCAATCAGTGGATGGATGCTGTTTTTATGCTCCCAATGGGTACATCCGCAGTTACTTTGGGTTTGGGGTTCATCCTGGTGTTCAATAAACCACCCATAGATCTCAGAACTTTTCCCATTCTGTTACCTATTGCACACAGTTTGGTGGCAATACCATTTGTGGTACGAACAATAAAACCAGTCATTGCAACCATACCAGCTAACTTGAAGCAAGCCGCTTCTGTTTTGGGGGCATCTCCGCTAAAAGTGGTACGTGAAGTAGATATTCCCATCATTGCGAAGGCATTATCCGTATCTGCAATTTTCAGTTTTACTATTTCAATGGGTGAATTTGGCGCAACGTCCTTTTTAGCCAGGCCAGAAATGCCAACAATACCAGTGGCAATTTTTCGTTACCTGTCACAACCAGGGGCATCTAATTATGGACAGGCGATGGCTATGGCAACCATTCTTATGATTGTCTGCGCGCTATCGGTATTAATGATGGAATGGTTGGATAGTAACGCGTTTCTAAGAAAGTGAAGGCTTTCATGCTTGAAGTACGATCCATCACAAAATCTTTTGAAGGACAACCTTTGCTCAAAGGGATCTCGTTTGATGTACATGAAGGTGAAACGGTTTGTTTGCTGGGTGCATCGGGAAGTGGAAAATCAACCTTGCTTCGGATCATAGCTGGAATTGAAACACCCGAAAGTGGAGAGATAATCTGGGATGGGGAAGATTTTACACAGGTGCCAGTGCATAAACGGGGATTTGGATTGATGTTCCAGGATTATGCTCTCTTCCCTCATAAAAATGTTTATGAGAATGTGGCATTTGGGTTAAAAATGCAGGGAATGGATTCTAACCAGATAAAGCAACGTGTTCGGGAAGTTCTAGAGTTGGTTAATCTCGAAGATTTCGCCAGTCGAAGGGTTACAGAATTATCTGGTGGAGAACAACAGCGGATCGCATTTGCCAGGGCGCTCGCGCCAAGACCAAAATTGATCATGTTCGATGAACCGTTGGGAGCTTTGGATCGAGCACTTCGAGAACAATTATTAGAAGAATTACGAAGTTTACTTCATAAAGCAAGCATACCCGCCATATATGTAACCCATGATCAGGAAGAAGCTTTTGCTATTGGAACAGAAATAATGTTGACACATGGGGGAGTGATTGTTCAAAGAGGGAAACCTGAGGAAGTATTTGAACACCCAACTACGCCCTGGGTGGCCAGGTTTCTTGGGCAAGCAAATCTTGTAAAAGGAAAGATTCTATCCCTGACACCCTTGCGCATAGCCACTATAATGGGAGAGATCTCAGTTTCACAAAAGCAATCCATGAATATGAGGGTTGGAGATCAATTGTCTGTGATGATTCCGTCAAAAGCGATATCTTCAAGCGAGGGTAGTGTGAATTCCATGACGGGTGTTATCGAAGACGTATTGTTTAAAGGAGAATTTTATACTATTACAGTAAATTTCCATGGTGAACGGTTACAATATAACCAGACAGAGTGTTTGAAGATCGGTGATTCCGTAATAATAACTATTGATCCTGCAAAGATCATTTGTCTAGAGAATGATGAAAAACAATGAAGATTGGAAACGAAGTTCATGTAATTAAACTGAATAGCAAAGGAACTAAAGTCTGGAGCTATTCAGGAAAAGTGCTCAGCCAATCAAAAAATGCATTATTGCTTGAAGCATATTTCAATCGTTCTGACCTGCCATTTCATGGAATTACCCTGTCAGAAGGGGATCGTTTTCTCGAGGTCTATTTTTCAAATCGATGGTATAACATTTTTGAGATCCACGACAAACAGACTGATGGTTTAAAAGGCTGGTATTGCAATATAACTGCGCCGGCTGAAATTTCCGATGGGACAATCCCTGCCCGCGATTTAGCGCTGGATTTATTTGTTTATCCAGATGGCAGGCAACTAGTTTTAGATGAAGAAGAATTTATTGATTTAGAGTTATCAGAAGAAGAAAATACACATGCGCTGACTGCCTTACAAGAGCTTCAATCTATTTTCAAGGAATCAGCGCATTTTGATATATACCAAATGGTAGTGTAATTTCTAAATCAATGCATATGCAGTTAATGGGGCTATGTAACCAAATAAATCGACCGTTCCTGTAAACTGTAAAATCGCAAGCACAGCAATTGGCAAACAGCAGCATAGCAAAACCACACCTACGACAACCAATACAATGATTAAAGTCTTGTTATTCTTTTTGGGTTCTTCTGTGACGGGTGTTTCGGGAATATAATCAGCCATTGTTTCCTCCAGAGAATGAATACATTTTTTCGAACTAATAACCAGAATCTAAAATGCCACCTAACGCGCCTGCTCCACCGCAAATTGCCACACCTAATATCGGTAGAACAATAAACAGAATGACGGCGACGATTGTACCAATTACATTAAGATAGCCGAGAATTAACCCGGCAACAGCCATTCCATTTCCGGTGATAGTACCTGCGCTTTTCTTAATTTCACTTTGGGCAACATGCCCGCAGATGATCCCTACCAGACCACCCAAACCAAAGAGACCAAGCCATCCAAGGATACCTCCAATCATGCTGATGATCGCCCAGGTACTAGTGCGGGTTGGAGCAGGGGGATAATATGATTGCTGTTGTTGTGGTGGTTGTTGATAATAAAATTGTCCCATAATTCCTCCAAGATTATTAATATTTATCTTATTATTATATATCACCCGGCAAGAAATCCATACCATGTCCCTGTAAGTAAATATCGAACAAGGTCAAATACACCAATTTGCAGTAATGCTGTGGCTAAACCACAAACAAGAATAGGGACTGCTTCCTTCCAGGATGAATTTGTGTTTTCACGTTTTAGTATCAATGACCAGAGAATCGCATATACTGATGCGAGAAGTACCAGAACGGTCAAACTGCTGATAACCGCAAGGGGGTAAAGCAGTAAGCTGATCTCACTGTAAGTCATTACATCAAGCCCTAAAGCAATCAAAATAAGCCATAAAAGATCACGCCATCGAGAGAACACAGGGATGTCATCATACCTGTCCCAGATTGTCTGGTTAAATGTTGGGAACATGACCAGTGCGATATTGAGCCCCATGCCAGTACCAGTAAGAAGCCTGATCCAGTTCGTAGGTTCGTATAATGTAGGAAAATCAGGAAAGAAATGTAAATATGAATTCAAACCGTCAACCCCAAAAGCCAAAAGAAAGAAAGCCATTATGGGATAAAACCTTTTTGGGGGATATCCACCGTTCTTTATCCAACGGACCTGGTATACGATACCAGCAAATGCCCCAAGGTACATGCCGGTGCATCGGGCGCACATAGGCACCTGACGATCATCAAGATGAAAAGAACGTACATCTATGCGATGGCAAACCGCATACCCTATTGCATCCGCTTTTCCTAACAGACCAGGAGGAGAGTAGAAGAGCCAAACACCAAAGAGAATCCCAGTAAGGATAACGATGAGGAGTGTGGTTTTGTGTGAAATTGGTTTGGGGTTTGGCATAGTTGGAATGATTATACCTTTTTCTAATGATAGAATCAGAATGAGGATATCTATGAAGAAAAAACAATGTTTCCAATGGATGATCGCAGTAGGTCTCATTTTTTCCAGTTGTGCACCATCTTTGCCTGTTGCCACACAATCGGAATCCACAGAAAACAGTATTGCTTCTAAAACTCCAGTTAATACAGAAATTACCCTGCAGGATACTCCGAAACCAGAGATTATGATCACCCCTACATCTGCCATAATCAATCCATTAACGGGTTTGCTTATGCAGGATACGGGTTTGTTAACACATAGGCCTCTGATAGTAAAGGTGCAGAATGTACCGCGTGAGAGCCGTCCACAATGGGGATTGAGTCTGGCAGATCATGTGTATGAATATTACATAGAATATGGAGACACGCGATTTGCAGCAGTTTATTATGGAAATCGTCCAGATCAGGTAGGGCCAGTACGATCAGCCCGACACATAGATATGCAACTGATCCAGATGTACAAGGCAGTGCTTTTGTATGGTGGCGCTTATGAAGAATTAATGGAAAATATGCTTTCAGCTGATTTCGGAGACCGGCTTATCCGTGAAGGTCCTAATACCGCTCCCGCATTTTACCGGTATGAACCTGATGGCGTCAATTTCTTGATGGTAAATACCACCTTGCTCGATCCCATCTATAAACAATACAAAATCAAAGATATCCAACCAGTATTTACGACATTGCCTTTTTCCAGTGAGAAACCCAAGCCTGGCAATCCTGCTGATGTAGTCTTCATCCGGTTTTCAGGAAGTATGTACAACCGCTGGGATTATAGCGCAACGGATGGAAGGTATTATCGCTCCGCAGAAACTCAATCTGGAATGGATGAAGTGTATGCGCCTCATTATGATCGACTGACTGGTGCACAAATTGCAGCAGATAACCTGGTGATCCTTTTCACACGATACAATGAAATTCCCAACGAGGGAGAGGTATTCGATGTCCCAATGAGTGGATCAGGTAAAGCGTATGCTGTTCGAAATGGGCAAATATTCGAACTAACCTGGACACGAGAGAATCCAGAAGATTTGATAAGCCTTTCCTTCCCAGATGGGACACCTTATGAGTACAAACCTGGGAATATCTGGTATTCAGTGTTGGGGTCTCAATCGGTTGTATCACAGCAGGAACGGAATTGGCGATTCACATTTTACATGCCGTAGAGAAATATCAAGTTATCCATTCATGCCATTTAAATGTCCTAATTACCCCATGGGAGGTAAGGTCTATGCAAGTCTACGGGAAAGCTTTTGCGAAGGCGTATCACCTCAGGTGGGCACCTTTTGCCCAAAACCTTGCTCCAAAAATCGAGAACCTCTATCAAAATTCGCCGGTCTGGAAAACGAACAGAAACATACTTGATCTCTGTTGTGGAACGGGGGTATTGATATCTCATTTTCTTTCAAGTGGGTATACTGCAACGGGTTTGGATCTTTCTGAATATATGATCGAGTATGCTAAAAAGAATAACAGTGAGTACGTAAAAAGTGGAAAGGCGAAATTCGTTATTGGAGATGCATCTCACTTTTCGTTTGACGAGCAATTTGGGTTGGTTACATGCACTTATGATGCCATTAATCATTTTGCTGATTATTCAATGCTTGAAGGTTGTTTCCGAAGCGTCGAATCTGTTCTTTTATCAAGGGGACTTTTTATTTTCGATATCAATACGAAAAAAGGTCTTTCTCGATGGAGTGGCGTTCATACAGATACATCTGATGATATTTTTATCCTGGAAAAAGGTTTTTTTGAGGAGGGTATGAATCGTGCTTATACTCAATTGTCTGGGTTTGTGCGCGAAGAGGGAAACGAGCTTTACAGCAGGTTTGAAGAGACGGTATATAACACAGTCTTTGAAACTGGTAAGATTCGAAAAATGTTATTTGATCTGGGGTGGAAGAAATGCTATTTTGCACTCTATGAAAATCTAGAGATTGCTATTGATAATCCAGAAGAACAGAGCAGGGTCTTTTTTATCGCTGAAAAATAATCCGGTTCTCATAAACTATTTACTGAATTGTGTATAATTAAAACTAATTCATTACAAGTTGCCATTCTTACGAAGAGGAGGTGGTGTCCATTATGATAGATAGTTCTAGTTATGAACGTGGCGCTGTGGCATCCCTCCTCTCTCTTCGATAGAGAAGGAAGCCGCAGCGAACCGGGAAAGCCACCTGAAAAGGTGGCTTTCTGGTTTTAATTATTGCGCTGGTTATTTGAGATACTGATCAACAAGATTGCCAACAATTTTTGCTGAGTTCAATACATCTGCCATCCCTGCTCCGGGATGTGTTCCTGCTCCCACAATGAATAAGTTTTCAAAATCCTCGGACTGGTTGTGAGGTCGGAACCAGGGGGATTGGATCATTGTTGGAAGTAGAGAAAACGCAGAACCTTTATATTTGCTCAACGTATTTTGAAAATAAAGTGGATCAATATAGCTTTCTGCAATAATATGAGAACGTAAATCGGGTAAATAATTTTTCTCCAGGAATTCCAAAATAGCATACCGGAAGGATTTGGCAGAAATTCCCCAATCGATTTCTGCATCCAGATTGGGTACAGGTGTATAAATGGAAAACAATTCGCAGCCTTCGGGAGCAATGGAAGGATCAGTGCGGGTGGGCATGTTTACGATAAGGAAGAAATCATCAGCAAGAATTTTCTTGTGAAAAATATCTTCCATCAATTCTTTATATCGTGGAGCAAAAAAGCAATTCTTATGAACCAGGCGGGAATCCAAATATTGGTGATTCGTTCCAATGAAGATGCCAAATAATGACATACTATATTGGGCTTTCTGGTACTTCTGATCCGAATTTTTTCTTCTTTGGCTTTGTGGAATGAGCTTCAAGTAAGTGCTAGCTGTATCAATATCCGAAATGACAACATCAGCTCTGTGAATACTTCCATCATGTAAACGCACTCCTTTTACTTTATGTTGTTCAAGGATGATTTCTGTAACCTCAAGGTTATAATGGATCGTTCCACCTGATCCATTGAAAATTTGGATCAGTGAATCAATAATCTTGCCAAATCCACCTAGAGGGTGATATACACCATATTCTTTTTCCATATACTGGCTCATTGAAGAGATGGCAGAAACCTCGAATGGATTGCTACCTATTAACAAAGGGTGGAATGAAAAAACCTGTTGCAAGAATTCGTTATGAATATATTTAGACACATAAGAAACCATATTTTTTTGGTTTTGTAATGAAATCAAACTGGGGAGAATGCGAAATACATCAAAAAGGTTGAGAGATGGTTTCTCAGTAAATAAGGAATGCCATTTTTTATTAATACGCTTATTTGACTCGAGCAGGTTGTGGTATCCAGCGATATCTGCTGGTGACCATTTTTCGATTTCTAAAGCCATGCGATCTGGATTGCCAGTGTAATCAAAAGACTTCCCTTCAAATTGGAAAATGCGATAGTAGGGGTCTACAGGTAATAGCGAGATATGTTCAGCGCGTTTTTCGCCACAGAAAGCAAATATTTCATCCAACAGGTATGGAGCAGTGACCAGCGATGGTATACCATCAAATTTAAATCCATTTATCTCAATAACACTGTTGCTTCCACCAGGGATTGCCCGCTTTTCAAAAATTTCGACCTCATGACCTGACGCAGCAATTCTGCATGCAACAGCCAAGCCTCCAAGTCCAGATCCAATCACGATTACTTTTTTCTTCACATTACCTCGTTTTTGATGCAATGAAAATATTATATCCCTTCCAAATTCAAGAATGCTTCAAAATGTTAAGCCTTTTAATTATGATATGTTTTTACAATTTCATCTATAATACCAGTATGAGTGAACAGACACCTTTGGCACGTGCGATCATTCCACCTTCATGGGGAGAACAGGGGAAGTGTATCTGGTGTGGATATCAACCTTTAACCATTATTCATCCATCAGAAGCACCGGATCAAATAATGTGCCCCAAATGCCAATTGGCGTATGAAATTGATAAAACAGGAGCGCTCATCTGTATCAGGAATCAACCCGATTCGATGCAGGTTGATTATCAAAATATTTGGATACCGATTGCTATGATCGCCGAAGCGGGAGCAGAATCTCATAAGCCTAAACCGAGACAAAGAATCCCAATACCAGTAGAAGAGTTCGTTTATTCGGGAAGCAGAGCTGTACCAGATAGTGAGAAACATGACCTGATGCAGCAATTTAAAGAGGAAGAGACCGCTCCCCTGATTGAATTGACAGATGAACAGGTGAAGGAGCAGGTCATAGAGTTATTCAGTTTGGGAAATTCGGTTGAACAAATAAAAAAGATCCTTGACCAGCGATACTGTTATGCAAATATGGCATTTGATCAGGCGCTGGAAGCTCTAACAAAAGATAAAGAAAACCGCCAGAAGTTGGCTTTACAAAAAGCGTTGATCTTCCTGGCGGTGGTGTTAGTAATGCTCGTAATCATTGGTTTCATGATGAGAAAACTCTATCCCTTAATTCTCATCATTATTCAAGACCAACTCAGACTTTTCGGCTTTTCCTCTTAGCACGTGAAATATTCACATCAATCAACATATCAATTACTGTGTGTAAAGCATTGCCAAGCAGGTAACCTGCGCGGGCAAGGATCTTTGCTTCTGTCCCTGGAAGAATAACATATTTCTTTCGTTCCATTCCGCGAAGGATCGTACGTGCAACCAGTTCAGGCTCAACAACAGAATTTGTTTCAGCCAATGCCTGTGTGATTGCGGGGCGGTTTGGAATTTCTCCCCGCAATTGGGGTGTATTGGTATCTGGAGGGTACACAATCGAAATGTCAATTCCCAACAAACGCATTTCCTGACGAAGCGAATCTGTAAATCCACGCACTGCATATTTGGATCCCGCGTATCCGGTGTATCCATAAAGAGGGAATAGGGCAGCCATGGAACAAACATTCACTACATAGCCTGTATGTCTTTTCACCATTTCGGGAATCACAAGCTTGCAAAGGTTAACCATCCCCAGGTAGTTCACTGTTATCATATCGCTATATTGTTTAAAAGTAATATTGATGAATTTACCTGGAACGACGATACCGGCTGAATTGACCAGGATATCGGGTACACCGACCTCATCCATGAATTTTGATACTATTTTGTTCGTCTGATCAAAACTGGCTATATCTGCCGAAATGAGATGAACCTGTTGATCAGGATTTCGCTGACATAACAAGATCTCACTCTTTGCGATCTCCAATTGATCCTGGCGACGAGCCAGGATTGCTACATGGGAGCCTCGACCAGCTAATTGTTTGGCGACTTCCAAGCCAATTCCGCTGGATCCCCCAGTAATAAGAGCTAGTTTTCCCATGAAATCCATATTAGATCAATCCGACTTCTTTACCGACTTTCTCAAAAATCGTGAGCACTTTATCCAATTGTGCATCGGTATGGGTTGCCATATAACTTGTTCGCAGTAATTGGTGCCCCTGTTGTACCGCAGGAGATATGACAGGGTTAATGAATACACCCTCTTCAAATAATCGCTTCCAGCAGTAGAATGTTCGCTCATCATCGCCAATGAGAATTGGAATGACCGGGGTTACAGAATGACCAATGTTAAATCCCAGCCTTTTATATTCAGTGCGCATCTTCTCGCCAATCTGGTTGACGCGTGCAATGCGTTCTGGTTCTTCACGCATCACCTGTAAAGCTGCTAATGCTGCAGCAATGTTGGCTGGTGGCGCACTGGCACTAAAAATGAGAGACCGTGCTGCGTGCTTGATGAAGTGAATGACTTCTTCATCACCTGCGATAAACCCACCTAATGAGGCAAAACTTTTACTAAAGGTCGACATGATAAGATCGACATCATCGGTAACGCCAAACTCTGCTGCAGTGCCATGTCCCTTTCCTAAAACACCCATTCCATGAGCATCATCAACCATAATTCGCATGCCATATTTTTTGGCAAGTGGAATGATCTCAGGCAGGGGGGCGAGATCACCTTCCATAGAGAATAAACCATCCACTACAAGCAGTTTACCTGCTTCAGCAGGGATAGACTGCAGTACTCTTTCGAGATATTCCATATCATTATGTGCGTATCGTTCGATTTTGCCATACCCAAGGCGGGCTCCGTCAACGATACTGGCATGATCATCTTTATCCAATATTACATAATCGCCGCGACTGATCAATGCACTTACCGTACCCAGATTGACCTGCATACCGGTAGAAAATGTAAGGCTGGCTTCTTTACCAACCCATTCTGCCAGTTCACGCTCGAGTTGTTCGTGCATTTCGAGAGTACCATTTAAGAAACGTGAGCCAGTGCAGGAAGTTCCAAAGCGTTCTATGGCTTTAATGGCGGCTTCGCGTACTTTAGGGTGAGTGGTCAAACCCAGGTAGTTATTGGAACCACACATGATCAAACGTTGGCCGTGATAAACGACCTCAGTCCCTTCATTATCCGACAAGGGACGGAAGAAAGGGTAAAGCCCTTTCGCTTCAGCTTCTTTTGCAGCCGTGAACTGTGAACATTTATCAAATAGATCCATCGAGCATCACTCCGGTAAGAATTTAGAGGATTGTAGCATAGAATTGGGTTATTCCTGTCACAATGTTTTTTAACACTTTATGAATTATTTGGATGTGAAAAAATCATAAAAGCTTACGAATATATTGAAATTCATTGTATAGCATATGCCTATATTTATTCTCCATCTGCAAGTGAAGAAATTTGTTGACTCTGCTATGAATTAGATTTAATTTTATTTTCTCCCCTTTTTTGAGGATCTTCCAGCTAAATAAGTTGCTGCAATGAAACCGAGAATCGTTGGAATCCAGAAAGATATCAACCGATAGCTCAGAATGACAACAACACTGACTTCATTTGGTACATTTAAACTATCATAGAGGGCTACCATAGAACCTTCAACTATACCAAGCCCACCAGGGATAATGAAAGCCATCTTTCCGAGAAATAATGGCAACCCATATCCAGCAAACAAGATGCCCGGGTTGATGAAGTCCCCTGCAGCAACAAAGATGAAGTAAAGTGTCAGTATGTCGCACCCAATATTCATAATTGCTCCAAGTACAGGTTTTACCCAATTACTTTTAATAAAAACTTTCCATACATTTAGGAATTGATCAAAAGAGGAAGTTGTTTTTTCTGGGCTAAAAGGTTTCTTGCGAAGTTTAGCGAAGAAGTAGAGAACCTCAATCAACAATTTTCTCATTCTTTCAGTAAACTGGAATGATATGTAAATTATGGCTGTGATAATCGCAAGGAGCAAAAGGATGATCCTGAATTCGGTCATTTGTGATTTACTAAGGTCATGAATAATGAGCAAGTAAAGAGTTCCAAACAATGCAGCAACAAGTAAAACCCCGTTGTTCAGAATAGAAGGTAATGTTCCTGCAAGAAGAGCTTCACTGCCATTGCTCTTTTCTTTCTTTATCCAACTATAAGTTACTGCAGCTCCAGTCAACCATCCGCCCGCAACAAGCCCAATGCTGGCAGAAGCAATAGAGATAAGTACACCTCTGAAAATTGATAACTTATTCTGTTCAGTACTGACAAGACTATGTAAGAGAAAGCCATTCCCCAGGTAGCTGAGGATTTGTGCTATCATTGCCAGTGCGATTGCCCACCAAGTCAGGTTTTTTACTACTGCCCAGGAATGCTCAAGTTGTGTGATTTGCGGAACCAGCAGATGGATACCTAATCCAAGGATGATAATTATTGGAAAGTACCGCCAGGGGTGAAGATTTGGAGAAGCAATCTTGGAATTATTGCTTTTCATGGATGCCTAATTGTTTATAAAACAAGCGTTTGGTAAATTCTGCACAGATGAAATAAATAATAACAATTGCTACTATCAAGCCTAAATAATGAAGTGGCAAGGACGAAAATCCTAGAAGAGATGCAATGGGTGAGTAGGGTATAACGAATGCAACAAAACATACTATTGCTGTCACTATCATCATGGCGCGGCTCGGGTGACTTTTTTGGATGGGAAGACGTGTTCGCATGGCGAAAACCACCAATGCAGCAGATAGAACTGATTCGATAAACCAACCTGTATGAAAGCTTTGTTGAGAAGCTTTTAACCCGTATAAGAGCAAAATAAAGGTGGCATAGTCGAAAATTGAACTGAGCGTGCCAAATACCAACATAAAAAGACGAATGAAATTCACATTCCAACGATGTGGTCGTTGTATGAAAATATCGTCGACCTTATCTCCAGCGATGGTCATTTCTGGCAAATCAGTCAGGAAGTTGATTAGCAATATTTGTTTTGGTAGCATGGGAAGGAAGGGAAGAAATAGGGAAGCTCCAGCTACACTGAACATATTCCCAAAATTAGCACTGGTTGCCATAAATACGTATTTTAAAGTATTAGCAAAAATCTTTCTTCCGTTGATTATTCCCTGCTCCAGAACTTCAAGGTCTTGCTTCATCAAGACAAAATCTGCAGATTCTTTTGCCACATCAACGGCATTATCCACAGAAATGCTTACATCCGCATTATGAAGCGAAGGTGCATCATTCACCCCATCTCCCATATATCCAACCACGTGCCCCGTTTTTTTTAGAGCCAATATAATCTTTTCTTTTTGGTTGGGATCAACTTCTGCAAAAATATCTGTGCGTTCAGCCACATGCATGAGGGCATCATCATGCATATTTCCCAGATCAGAACCGATCATCACTTTTGGATCCGGAATACCGATAGCTCGAGCAGTATGGGCAGCAACCAAATGGTTATCACCCGTGATGATCTTAAGATTCACCCCTAATTTCTGTAAGCGTGAGACAGTTTCCATTACTCCAGGTTTAGGGGGATCAAAGAACAACAAAAAACCTAAAAAAATCATCTGCTTTTCATCTGTACGGTCGTAGCAATCCTTTTCACCCGCAGGGCGGATAGCAACCCCAAGAACTCGGTAACCTTCATCACTCCACTTTGCATACCGCTGTTGCAATCCATCTCGATGTGTTTCATTGAGAATTTCTACTTTTTCTCCCAACTGGATAAAATCACAAACTTCTAAGATATTTTGAAATGCACCTTTAGTTACTATTAAATGCTTTGCTTTAATTTCATCGAAGAGGATAAGATCTCCCTTTACTACTATGCTCAACCTTTTTCGAATAAAGTCATAAGGGATTTCATCAATTTTCTGATCTTCAGTAGCTGGATATGTACCAGAATTAATGATCGCGTCATCCAATGGGTCAGACATTCCAGCCTGAAAATGAGCATTCAACCAGGCAGCATGCAGCACCTTTTCGGAGGGTTTGCCATCAATACCCAAAGCGCCATCCAGCTTTACCACTCCAAGAGTCAGGGTTCCTGTTTTGTCTGTGCAAAGGATATCCATGCTTCCAAAATTTTCAATGGATGATAACCTGCGAACAATGACACCTGCGGCTGCCATCAGTTGTGAGCCTTTGGAAAGATTCATATTAATAATGGCAGGCAATAATTGAGGGGTTAGCCCAACAGCAAGGGCAATGGAGAAAAGCAAGGCATCAAGAATTGGTTTCTTTAAGAGAACATTCACCGCAAAAATCGTTATCACCAGGATGAACATAATTTCAGTCAACAGATAACCAAGTCGATGAATTCCACGATCAAATTCTGTTTCGGGCGGACGCAAGGTCAAATGTTTGGCTATTTGCCCATAGCTGGTTTGCCTGCCCGTCTGTGTGATAAGCAGTTTTGCGCTTCCGGTACGAACGTTGGTACCCATGAAAACATAATTTGTACGTTCCTGAAGGGTTGATTCTGCTGGCACCATACCTGGAATCTTTTCTACAGGAAAGGTTTCTCCTGTTAATACCGATTGATTGACGAAAAAATCCTTGGCTTCAAGTAGAATCCCATCGGCTGGAATGAGACTTCCTGCAGATAATATAACCACATCACCAGGTACCAATTCCTCTGACAAGACCATCTGCTCTTGACTATCTCGAAGAACACGGGCTTTATGACTTACCTGCTGACGCAATTTTTCAACTGCATTATTTGCGTTGTATTCCTGAATGAAGCTGAGAATGGCACTTCCCAAGACGATAATGAAGATAATAGTCGAATCCACCCAATCACGAACAAAAGCTGAAATAATTGTTGCAGCCAGCAATATAAGAACAATAGGGCTAATAAATTGATTCAGGAAAAGCTGAAGTGGTGTGGCTTTTTTCTTAGTTACCAGAGTATTGTGCCCTAGAAGCGCTAGTTTATCATTCGCTTCTTTAGTAGTCAGACCTTCTTTGCGGCTTTGTAAAATAGAAAACAATTCTTCTGGAGGGTAATGCCAATAAGGAATGATTTCAAGTCTCTTTTCGGCAGCAATAGAAAATTGGGATTTCGACATTCCATCACCTGCGAAAAATCAAATTTATCTCTCGTATACAAAATTTATTGCCAGATTTTGATAGCCTTTTCAGACCCTCAATTCAATGAAAAAATAATGAAGCATTAAAAGCAGCCATGTTGAGAATTGGCAATTGGGATACTGACATTGATTTGATGATCTTGAATAGCCAATCGTAAAGTGGAAGTGAATAATTCGATGGCTGGATCGAAACGAAAGAATCGTTGCCTTCAAGGGCATTTTTATTGCAAAAATGGAATACCCAGGCGTTCAAGCAGGTCACGGCAATATTCTGCCCGGTATTTGATGGGTGGTTTTTCTGGTCTATGGGAATCAGATCCTGCGCTGATTAACAAGTGGTTATGTTGGGCATATTCCCGATACATTTCAGTCTGTTGGGGTGAATGTAGTGGATAATACACTTCCAGTCCATCAATTGGAAATTCCTGACAGAATTGATCCAATAAGGAAGCATCAAAATTAACAAATCCATCGCCCCGCCCAGGGTGGGCGATCAGGCATATTGCACCACTCTGGTGTGCAGCCTGCACGACCGCTGATAGATCGTTGGAAATAAATTCGCAACCCGCATCCATAAGAATTTTCCCTACAGAAGGCTGATCAAGGCCATATCCATGTGATTTTAATGCAGCTGCGAATCCAAACTGTTGCAGCGGACTGGTTTGTTCCAAAATCATTGATAATTCACTGGTAGAAAGCGTGTAACCTTGTTGCTGAAGATTCGCGTAGACATCTTGCGAGTTTTCTTTTTGGCGGCGAAGAAGGTCTTGTGCCAGGGCATCAAGCCCATTGTTGTCAGGATCAAACCCATAGCATAGTAGATCGACCATTTCATTTCTCCACAAAGTGCTCATTTCGACACCAACAAGCAAGGGCATGTGCTTCTCCAGCGCCAGGGTTTGAATTGAGGAGAGTACATCTACTCGATCATGATCCGTGATCGCTGCCAGGCTGAACTTATCTTTTTGGAGATGATCGATCAGTTGCTCCGCAGTCCATTGACCGTCACTGTAGATGGTGTGCAGGTGGAGATCAACGGGTGAATCGGGTGTAAGGTAGAGGTTCTTAGTGGATAGGGACATAGAGAATGCCTTTCTTGGAGTAAAAACCTAATGTTATTTTGTGAATGGACTGCCGTCAAGGAAAGGATCACATGAATAATTTCGTTTATCCAAAGGATTTAAACAATACAACGGCCAAAATGAATATTATTTATTATTTCATTATTTTCCCACTAATTATTGCTAGAAAACAATTTATTCTTGAAATGTAATTTCATTATGGGGAATCTTTATTATTAAATAAAGGTAACAGAGGGAAATTTCATTTTAATTCACTTTATTTTTTCTAATACCGAAATATTTTATTTCTTAAGGAGGAGATCCAGGAGTAATCATGCCATACAGAATCGAGATAGAGGTTTTTGAAGGCAACTATGGAGAACTTCAAAAAAGGAACAGGCATGTTGGTGTACCCCAGGTATTGCCAGACGTTGGGGATCTGTCCTGGATGTAGCTCAGCGATGGGGAGATACGTTATCAGATGGGGCAGAAATTTCTTTACTCGGACGATATTGGCAAAATCTGCTTCTGGCTCATATGTAGCATGGATTCCGTGATCCAAGTATTACGGAATGGAGGTACGCCGGGTTGGGAATACAGAGGTACTCCATACCAGAAGGAGATCAATAAGAATGGGGTAACGACCGAGTTCGTGCGCTGTATTGACCCAGCTTCAGGGCTTGTGGTGAAGATCACAAGAACAGAGGTATAGGAATTCATAGCTGAGTGATGGGGAGATCGCCTAATGGTCAGAAATCCTCACCGCGATTCTCTCACTGAGAGAGCAGGAAGTTAAAATGTGGGCTCGAACCGTTGTATTTGAGGGTCTATACCTCGATGATATCGACAGATCTCTTAACATATTTACACTCCCCCGGGATATATGAGGCTGCCCATTCTTGCGGGCAGCCCGGCTGATTTGTTATCAGACTCCTAGAGATGTTTAGTGAAGTGGCCTGACAGGGCGACCTTCAATATAACCACGATATCCCTGCGGTGCAAGCTGGAAGCGTGGCCCATCCTCGTCAGCCCATTGGAAGCCATATAGTTCTGGTTGAAAATTCTTCATCTTATCCCATAAGCTGATTATTGCTTTTTCGAATTCATTGTCATCGTAAGGTTCGCCTTGGAAGACCATCACTTTGCAAGGTGGCAGTTCGATCAGTTCATATCCTTCAGGAATGGGACCGGCATAATCGAGTGGCAATTCAACCCCCTGGACATAAGTTGAGGTACCTGGTTTGCGCAAGTTCTCTGGTAACCACATGCCTATTGGTTCGTATAGGGCTTGTTTGATGCCGGTGAGAACATCCCAAATCTCGCAGCCTACTTCCTCGCAGTAGGTATAGTAATTATCTGCCTTGATTCCGCGCTTCAGAATCAGTTTCCGCGCAGGTCGGTCGACTACCTGGACAAAGATGGTGGTGGATTTTTGGTTTTCTGACATAGTGTATTCTCCATTTTTTAAGGCGAGATAGGTTTCACGGATGTTACCGGGCATGAACAGCTTGACGGGAGGTTTTTCTTGGTTAAAACGCTGCGGTGTGAGTCCGAATTGCTTCGAGAAAGCACGGGTAAAACCTTCATGAGAGTCAAAGACAAAATCGAATGCTACATCTACGATCCTGACATCATCCTCCCTCAACCTCATGGCAGCTTGAGACAGCCGCATGGTACGGATATATTCGAAGGGGGATTTGCCGATGAGGGTTTTAAAGATCTTGGCTGCATGCCAGGGAGAATACCCCGCTATGCTGGCCAGTTTGTGTAGTGTGATTGGCTCTTGAAGATGCTTTTCGATGTAACTCTGCATGCGTTGAACTGCTTTTACGGGTTCCCAGTTATCCATGTTCTCGCCTCATTTTGTAAGGATATCTCATACTATCACGCAGAGCTTGACTGGGATTGTGATTTTTTATATGGATTGGATGATAAATTCAATAAAACACTTTTCGAAACAACTGTATTGAGAATACTCGCCTTTGCCAGAGACGGTTGCATGGTGTATCGTAACATTATAGGATGAAAAGCTTTTTGCCCCCAGAGGGAAGAAATTGGATGAGGGGTGATTCAACAAAGTATCGGCAGCTGTTCTCATCTCAATCCTTCCCAGAGGGCGAGGAGGTTAATTAAAGAAGTGCCCCCAAAGGAATTCGAATTACTGTATTGGGCACCTGCACCTCGATGGTGTTGGGAGGAGCTGCATTAAATAAAGAAGTGCCCCAAAGGAATTCGAATTACTGTATTGGGCACCTGCACCTCGATGGTGTTGGGAGGAGCTGCATTAAATAAAGAAGTGCCCCCAAAGGAATTCGAATT